>Ga0209254_10000587_pt1 | contig 30146 bp, 24 predicted proteins | sample FrelakmetDIP11DI_FD_187148 | JGI IMG/M metagenome (GOLD analysis project Ga0209254, IMG submission 187148) | Freshwater lake sediment microbial communities from the University of Notre Dame, USA, for methane emissions studies - DIP11 DI (SPAdes)... | ecosystem: Environmental > Aquatic >... | reverse complement strand
GGGGTCGTCCAGGGATGGTTCCTCCATAGATTTCTCTCCTCTGGCCTCCCCCTTCTTCCTTATCGTCCAATGACAGGTCTTGTCGCCCTTGGTCATCATCTGATCGTAGGCGAACTCGTATTCGGGGTCCATGACCTCGAAGAAGCCGTCGAAGAAAGACTGATATTGGAGACAGATCTCGGACGGTGAATCTGAGAAAGGACATTCAACGATCTCGCCACCTATCGAGGTCTCATTGTTTGTGAGATGGCATTCCCGGCGATTCAGCTCATTCAACAGGACGATGGCATCGAGAATATGCAACTCCGGTTTCCTTGCTCCAGATATGTCCGATAGCAACTTTTTGCCGAAATCGCGTCCCGAAGAGCGCATCCGGGGGAGAAGGATAGTTGATACCCCTTCTGGACCGCTGAAGTCAATCAACGCCCGGGTGGCGTTCGCCCACATTTCTCCCAGGCAGGCCATGGAGACAAAGCTCATGGTCTCTCTTGAGATTGAAGGCAATGTAACCTCTTTGAGCGGGGATTCGCACGATCGGATATCTTTCCTCGCGGTTCTCCAACGACACGCATCGTTCCCCCAAGGGATCGATTCCGTCATTTCTGACTCGAAATCGTGGTTAAGCCCGTTCACTCCGTTCTGCGGTATCAGCTCGCACATCGCGTAACAAGCTACTTTGGTGTCACCCTTGAAAAAGCACTCGGTAATTTCTGCCACTGCAAGATCGGGTTCGTCCGACCATATCCTTACCTTTCCACCGCTGCAGGCCACGTGGAGGACTCCAAGCGAAAAGACAGCAAGATCGGGAGCGTCGTCGGCCTTTAGACCCGTAGCGCCTATTAGTTTCTGATATCCCGATTCCCCCATATTCTGGCAATAGGGCTTAAGAATCTTTAGGGCGACGTCGATACCGGCGACCTCGGTCAGTCCCTGGACCGCCATGATCCACCACTCCCTGAGCAGTCCGATGAACAACCTGTCCTTCTCTTCCCCCGTCAGCTGGAGTCTTGTGCCGATACCGTCTTGCCCCATCGTTCCACGATAATGATTGGCTTCGGTGCTCTTATAAGGCATCGTAAAGAAGGGGATTGCTTCAACTTATTCTCCCACAGCCCGAACCTCACGGCATCCCAACGACCACGAACGACGACCTCACCCCACGAAAATGACCTAATAAAATAGGATGATTAATATTATATTATTATGACCCTACTGGTACTCTACAGATAAGTATATATAAGCGAAATTTTGAAAAGATATCTATATCCCCTGCATGATGGTGCGGGGGGAGCGATTTGAACGCTCGAACCGCTAGGGACAGAATCTTAAGTCCTGCGCCGTTGGCCTGGCTTGGCTACCCCCGCATCGGTGGCGCCATGAGCAGGAGCGTATTTCACTTTTTCTAGGTGAAAGTCACAGGGAACTTCATTTCAAGCCGGGCTCCCTCCCCTCCTTTAGGGACGTCACCAGCTCCCTCATGCGTCGGGCACGCGTCTCCTCCTTCTTAGCAGACATGACCCAGGATACGTACATCCTTCGCCGCCAGGCAGGCATTGCTTGAAAGCGTTTTTCGGATTCCTGTTCCTTCTCGAGCATGGCACGGAGCTCGGGCGCCAGTATCTCGCTCGGTGTGGCACTCTTCTCCCCTCCGCCATCGCCCTTGGGCATCCGCGCTATCCCGGCCTCCGTCATCCGCCCTTGCTCCATGAGGTCCTTAGCCCTTGCCAGGTTCGCCTTCGACCAAGCGCTCCCCTCGGTCCTCGGCGTGTACCTTTGCCGGTAGCGCTCCTCGTCGATACGCCTCATGAGACTATCGATCCAGCCGAAGCACAGCGCCTCCTCCAGGGCTTCCCGGTTGGTGAAGCCCCGCTTGCCTGTGCCCGCATAGAAGAAGGTCAACCATGCGCCTGGGCTGGTGGCGTGGTTGTCCTGTAACCAGGCATGCCATTCCTGGGCTGAGGAGAAATGGAGCCTGTCCATACGACAACTCTCCGACCTCATTTGCGCAGTCTCGGTCCTAGGCGCTGCTCGATCAGCTCCTCCAGGGTCGGCTTCCCGATCTCGTCCAGCTCATATCTCACCCGGACGATCGGCTTATTGACCTTGATCACCCGCCTCAGGTCCACGGGCGTCCCGGCGACGACGGTGTCGCAATCGGCCCGGTTGATCGTCTCCTCAAGCTCTCGCACCTGCTCCTGGCTGTAGCCCATCGCCGGAAGAAGGTTCTTCACGTGCTTATACTTGGAGAGCGTCTGCGCGATGGAACCTACCGCGAACGGTCTCGGGTCTATGATCTCCGACGCGCCGAAGTCCTCGGCGGCGATGGTCCCGGCCCCGTAGGTCATCTCTCCATGGGTCAGCGTGGGACCGTCCTCCACCACCAGCACCCTCTTGCCCTTGATCAACTCAGGATTGTCCACGAAAATGGGCGAGGCGGCCTCCATTATCCAAGCCCGAGGGTTCAGCTTGGCCACGTTCTCCTTGACCCGCAGGATGTCCTGGCGGTTGGCCGTCTGCACCTTATTGATGATTATCACGTCGGCACGGCGCACGTTCGCCTCACCGGGATGGTACAACAGCTCATGCCCTGGCCTGTGCGGATCCGCCACCACTATGTACAAGTCAGAGGCATAGAAGGACATGTCGTTGTTGCCCCCGTCCCAGACGATGACGTCCGCCTCCTTCTCCGCCTCCCGCAATATGTGCTCGTAGTCCACGCCCGCGTACACCACGATCCCGTTGTCGATGAGCGGCTCGTACTCCTCCCTCTCCTCGATGGTGCAGTCGTAATTGTCCAGGTCATCATAGGTGGCGAACCTCTGGATGATCTGCTTGGCCAAGTCCCCATAGGGCATGGGATGGCGCACTGCCACTACCCTGAGCCCTTGGCCGCGAAGGACCTTGCATATCTTCCTCGTGGTCTGGCTCTTCCCTGAGCCGGTCCGGACCGCGCACACCGATATGATGGGCACGATGGACTTGAGCACGATGCGCGAGTTGCCCATGAGCCGGAAGTCCGCGCCGTTCGCCAAGACCAAGGAGGCCTTGTGCATCAGCTCGACGTGGGAGATGTCGCTGTAGGCGAATATCACCTGCTCCACGCCATGCTCGCGCATGAGATCGACCAGCTCATCCTCCGAGTGGATGGGTATGCCCTCCGGGTAGTATCTTCCCGCCAGGTCCGCAGGGTACCGGCGCTCCTCGATGTTCGGAATCTGCGTGGCGGTGAAGGCCACCACCTCGTAGCGCTCGTTGTCACGGAAGAAGGTGTTGAAGTTGTGGAAGTCCCGCCCCGCCGCGCCCATGATGATCACCTTGCACCTTCTCATGCTCTCACGGTGGAAGCATTGCAGGGGAGCCTATAAGTGAATTATGTGCGACGTGCTGGCATTTGGCGAAGCCAAGGAGCCCAGAGCCTTCGAAGGAAAATTATCTGTATTAATAGATGCATCGAGGAGGGATGACCTACAAGATACCCAAGGCCGACATCTTGGCCTTGGCCATCAAGGAGGCTCTGCGAGAGCAGAAGACGGTCATCTCCCAGGCCAAGCTCACGGTGCTCGTCAACTCATACCTGAGGCGCATGGACCCGGAGTACACGGCCTCCGAGGAGAGGGTGCGGCGCATCACCCTGGGAAGCAAGCTCGCCCGCGTGGAGATCCAGACGCGGGACCTGGACGAGAGGAGCCGCAACGCACCTTGCCCCGTTTGCGGGAAGAAGCGCATGCGGCGCATCAAGAACCGCACCATCTTCGACGGCAAGGTCACGCTCGGCTACCGATGCCGCTCCTGCGGTTACTGGACCGGTATAAAGAAGAAGGTCCCCGTGCGCTACATATTCAACGCCGAGGGCATCGAGCCCGCCTACGTAGATGAGGCGAGGCGCGACCCGGCGCAGACCAAGCTGTAGGCTTTTTCATAAGGGTTAAGTAGGTTCCTTCCTCGTTCACGGAAGCATGTGCGAGTCCGTGGTGTTCCTTGAGGAAGGGGACGAGGTGAGCGAGGTCATGCGGGACGTGGCCCGGATCGTCATCGTGGATGGTATCGTCCTCTGCACCAGCATCGTGGGCGAGAGGATCGAGCTCGAGAACGTGCATTTCAAGGAGGCCAACTTCCTCAGTCATGGCATCGTCTTCGCGAGGGATTGAATGGCTCTGAAGATCGCTGTCTCTGGGAAGGGGGGCGTGGGCAAGACCACCATCGTGGCTCTGATGGCCAGGATGCTCGCCCGCGAAGGGGTGAAGGTGCTGGCGGTGGACGCCGATCCCTCGCCCTCGCTGGCTGTGGCCGTGGGCATACCTCCCAAGGAGAGGCAGAAGATGAAGCCGCTGTCCACCATGTTCGACCTGATAGAGGAGAGGACGGGCGTGAGGCCGGGCGCGGGTTACGGCAGCATGTTCAGGATGAACCCCCAGGTGAGCGATCTGACGGAGTCGCTGTCCGTGGAAGGCCCGGACAAGGTGGAGGTCCTGGTGCTCGGCTCCATCCAGAAAGGGGGAAATGGCTGTTACTGCCCCGAGTCCACCCTCCTTAGGAGGGTCATGGACCACCTCCTCCTGGAGGAGGACGAGGTCGTGCTGATGGACATGGAGGCGGGCCTGGAGCACTTGGGAAGAGGGACGGCGCGCTCCGTGGACACCATGCTGGTGGTGGTGGAGCCTGGTGCTCGTTCCTTGGACACGGCGGAGGCCATAAACAAGCTGGCCAAGGACCTGGGCATAAAGAGGCTGGTGGCGGTGGCCAACAAGGTCTCCTCGGACGAGGAGCGGACGGTCATCGCCCGCCGCCTGGGCGAGATGGGGTTGGAGCTACTGGCCACGCTGCCCCGCAACGACAGACTGGTCAAGGCGGACCTGGATGGAATGGCGGTCTTCGAGGCCGAGGGCATCGAGGACGTCAAGGTGGCCGTGGCGTCGCTGAAGGAGAGGCTCATAAAAAGGTGAAGGAATTGGGGGCGCGGACGCCCCCGAAATCGTTTTCCAGCTCAGTCCAGAAGCCTGCGCGCCGCGAAGATGCTGATACCCACCATTATCGACGCGAAGAGACCTAGCATCAGGACCTCCTGCCACACCGGGAAGATGGGGTTGGGGTTGTGGAAGGCGAAGGTCCGGCAGGCGTCCGCGGCCCAAGTCAACGGGTTGGCCTTGGCCACCGCCTGCAGCCAGGTGGGCATGAAGGTGAGCGGGAACAGGGCCGCCGAGGCGAACATCACCGGCAGGTTGAGCAGGTTGATCAGCCCGAACAGCGTCTCCTGATTCTCCACTGCCAAGGCCACGGTGATGAACACGCAGGCGAAGCCGATGGCCAGCAGGGTCAGCACCAGGACCATGCCTAAGAGATCGATGGCGCTGAAGCTGGGGCTCAGCGTCAACCCAACCAATCCAGGTATGTAGGCGAAGCCCAGCGCGATGAGCAGAACGATGAGCGCCTGCACGATGGCCCTGGTCACCGCCGAGCCCATGCGTGAGACCGGCACTATGCCCCTCGGTATGGGCGACACACGGAGCTTGGTCAGGAACCCGAACCGCCTGTCCCAGACCAGGGACATGCCCGCGAACATGGTGGTGAACAGGGCGATGACCGCCAGCATGCCCGTGGCCAGGTAGGAGAAGTAGTCGGGGGCGCCAGAGAGCATGATGGAGGGGTCGAACCCAGGTGTGTTGGGGGGGATCAGCCCCGTGATGTTGAAGGACTGACCGAACAGGCCCAGCCAGACGATCGGCTGTATCAGGGTCATGAAGATCTGGATCTTGATCCGATACCAGTGCTTCATCTCCCTGATGTAAAGGGCGTACATTTCCCGAAGCACGTCACCGCCTCCTCTGGGCGTGCATGGCGCGAGCGAACCTCTGCCCTCGGTCCCCTCCCTCGCTCTGCTCCGCGTCGCGGAGGGAGCGACCTGTGTACTCGAGGAAGACCTGGTCCATGTTGGGCCTTTGCAGGGAGACGGTGCTTACCGTGCCTCCGGCCTCGTTGACCGCCTTGAGGACGGCGGGCATGGCCGTGTCCCCCTTCAGCACCTTGACGCGGTATTCCGCAGAGTCCTTCCTGACCTCCAATATCCCGGGTATCCCCTGTATCGCAGGGCTGAAGTCCATGTCCCCTTCCACGGTCATCTGGATGACGTCCCCGCCCAAGGAGCGCTTGAGCGTGGTTGGCGTGTCCAGGGCCATGATGCGCCCCTGGTCGATGATGCCTATGCGGTCGCATAGGTTGTCCGCCTCCTCCAGATAGTGGGTGGTCATGAAGACGGTCATGTTGTGCTCCTTCTTCAGCTTGCGAATGTGCTCCCACATGACCGCTCGGGTCTGTATGTCCAGGCCCAGGGTGGGCTCGTCCAGGAAGAGGATGCGCGGACGGTGGATCAGGCCCTCTGCCAGCTCCAGGCGCTTGCGCATCCCCCCGGAGTATGTCTTGACCATGCGGTCGGCGGCCTCCTCCAAGTTGACGAGCTTGAGGAGCTCCTCGATCCTCTCCTTGGCGTCCTTTTTGTTGACGTTGTAGAGGTCGGCCTGCAGCATCATGTTCTCCAGCCCGGAGAGGTCGTCGTCCACGGTGAGGTCCTGCGGCACCAGGCCGATGACCTGCCGCACCTTCTTGGCCTCCTTGACCACGTCCAAGCCCATGACCTTGGCCGAGCCGCTGGTCGGCCGGTGCAAGGTCACGAGCATGTTGATGGTCGTGCTCTTCCCCGCCCCGTTGGGGCCGAGGAACCCGAATATCTCGCCCTCCTGGACGTCGAACGAGACGCCGTCCACGGCGCGGATCTTCCCGTCGAAGACCTTGACCAGGTCCTTGACCTCGATTATGGCTGTCAAATCATTCCTCCTTGACGATTCCTTCCAATCTCTCGATCTCTTTGTCGACATCTGCGATGCCGCTATTGAGCATATCCCGGACCTTCCGCAGATGCTTCAGCTTGTCCTTCGGCTCCATCTCCTCGCACATCAGATGCACCATGTGCAAGGGCAGGTTTCCCTTCTCCCGTTGCCCGCCAGTTCCGGCGCCCATCTCCTCGGCGGCCTCGCTGATGAACTGGAAATAGCGGGACATGAACAGCACCTCCGTGGAGATGCTGGCCAATCGCTCCGAGAGCCATTGCCTGCCCTCGTCGGTGAGACCGTAGTACTCCTTGCCCTCGCGCGTATCCGAGCGCAGCAGGCCGTGGTCCTCGAGCTTCTTCAGGGCAGGGTACACGGCCCCGGTCTGGGGCTCCCAGAGGCCAGTGAACTCCTCGCGCATGGCCTTGAGGACCTCGTAGCCGTACATCGGTCCCTTGCGCAGATGGACCAGCATGAGGAACTGGGACGGGCTGATGCGGTTCCCTTCGTAAAGAAAGCCTTTGCCGATCATGTCTCTACCCTCATCTCAATTGCCTCCTCCTCATAACATATCCCATGCCCTGGCCGCATGATGATGCATATCACCGCGCCTACGAAGGCCAGCACCGCACCTAACAGGAACACGGCGACATACCCCGTCTCCCCTGGTATCTCGATGGGGACGGGGCTTCCCGGCGGGGTCCAGCTGACCAGGAACGCCATGGTGATCACGCTTCCCAGCACTGGACCAATGGACCCCCCGACGACCCGGAACAGCGTGTTCATGCCGGAGGCGACGCCGAACTCCCGCCTGGGACAGGCCATGGCCACCACGTTGATCAGGGAGACCATGGCGAAGCCCATCCCCAGGCCAGCGACGAACATGTTGACCATAACCTGGACGAGGGTCTGATGCCAGAAGGCCATCATGAGCATGCCCAGGGTGAGGATGAGCAGGCCGGCGATGAGGATCTTGTCCGCACCGATGCTCCTGGACCATTTGCCCGCAAGGGGGGCGAAGATCAGCTGGGCGACGGCACTGGGGAACATGTAGACACCGATCATGAAGGCGTCCTGGACGCCGAAGCCGCCCACGTCCGTGGGGGACATCAGGAAGAAGGGGAGCGTCTGGAACAGGAGGAACATGGACATACCGACGAACAGTGCGGCCAGGTTGGCTCCCGCGATCCCTTTGACGCGCATCAACTTGATGGAGACGATGGGGGTCTTGGTCCCCCTGACCTCCCAAATAATGAAGAGCGTGATGAGCAGCACGGAGGCGGCGAAGAGACCGATTACCTTGGCATCGGTCCAGCCCCACTCCTGACCCTGGGTCAGGGCCAGCAGGAGGCTGAGGACGCCGCCGCTTATCAGGATGGCGCCCGGGAAGTCGACCTTCTCCTTCCTCCTCATCTCAACGTTATCCTCGATCAACCACCAGACCATCACGGTGAGGGCGATCATCAACGGTACGACGATGTAGAAGGCGTCCCGCCAGGAGAACTTGGAGACGATGAAGCCGCCGCCCAGAAGACCTATGCTGACGCCCACCGAGAACATGGCGCTTATGAGCCCTATGGCCACTGGGATCAGGCGGGTCGGGAAGGTGTCCCTGATGATCCCGAAGGCGAGGACGAAGACCCCCATCCCCACCCCTTGCACGGCCCGGAACACTATCAACGAGCCCATGGACCAGGAGATGGCACAACCGATGAGGCCCACGCAGTACACAACGAGGGCGACCAGCATCACCTTCTTCTTCCCGTAGATGTCGCCGAACCTTCCGAGCAGGAGGGTGGCGACCGCCCCGGTCAATAGATATGCGGAGAGCACCCACGAGACCCATTCCTTGTCCTGCTCGTACTCCATGGCGATTTGCGGCAGGGCAGGGACAAGCATGATCTCGATGAACATGACCATCATGGCCATGGCGGCTAGGATGGCCAGGATGATCCCGTTGCCCTTGAGGCTCAGCTTGTCTTTGTTGGCTGGCTCGTTCATTTCATCCCTTTAGTAGATGTATACTAGGTATTGCTCTACCTATTGCTCCCGGGTGAGAGCTGCCTAGATATAAAAATATTTGCCGCCAGGGCCCCCACCCTCACGACAAATGCTTGTGCGCGGCAACATCTCCCCTCTTCCATCTGGCCATAAGGTCGAAGGGGGAGCGATCCGACAAGGCATGACAATGTTTATCATCCACAAGTCCTTTGCGTCGTCCTGGTCGGAACATGCAGATCTATGATTTCGGCAGGATCCGTGGCTCTAAGGTCAAGATCAGCGAGCGGATCGGCCGGCCTCTGGGCCTGGTCGATGGCAGCCAAGTGTTCAGCGCCATGTTCAAGTATGAGCATGAGGGCAACACCAGCTACGAGATCGTCCTGTCCACCTTCGGCCCGGAGAACTACCGGGAGATCTGCAACGTCACTTTCTACCTTACCGATGCTCCAGGGGCCTGCGCGCAGGTGGCCAAGTTCCTGGGCGAGAGGAACATAGACATCCTAAACTCCGTCTCCCTGAGCATGATATCCAACGTATGCATGGTCTGGAAGATGATGGTCGACCTCTCCTATTACGGGGACTCGGCGGCGCTCAGGGAGGAGTTCGACAACATGAAGAGACAGAAAGCCCCCGTGGTCTCCAAGGTCGACTCCATGATGGTCGAGTCCTCCAAGATCAGCGACCGCTACACCAAGGGCGTCGTGGGCCCCGGATCATCGGTCAAGGCTAGATCGATAAAGAAGACGCAGAAGGCCTCGTCCATCATCCGTGAGGGTGAGTTCGCCATACCAGAGGAGTACATGCTCGCCTTAGAGGGCGTGAGGGACGGTGCACCTGTCATAATGGTGGCGGACCAGGACTCCTGGGTGCTCTCCATAAGTCCATTGGCGGAGAGCGTCAAGCTGGTCCAGTTCGACTTCATCATCCCGGACAAGCCCGGGGCCATCTTCGAGATCACCAGGTCCATGGCGGACCACGAGATCAACCTGCTCTCCGTGAAGACCAAGGTCCTGGTGTACTACGACACCATGTCCCTGACGGCGGTCGCGGACGTCTCACGCTACCAGGGCGGGGACTTGGGGACGCTGAGAGCCAAGACCGAGGCGCACCTTGCCAAGCTGAAGGGCAAGTTCCAGCTGACGGGCTTCAAGCCCATCGAGATCTAGTCCGGAAGGAATGGGGCCATGCTGCTGGGCCGCCGCGTAATAAGGAGGGAGGAGGTCACGTCCACGAACGACGTGGCCAAGGCGCTCGGGAAGGAGGGGGAGCCAGAGGGCCTGGTGGTGGTCGCGCGCAGGCAGAGCGCGGGTAGAGGGCGCCAGGGCCGGACTTGGTCCTCGCCCTTGGGCGGCCTCTATTTCTCCGTTCTCCTCCGCCCTCGGATCAAGGCGGACGCGGTGCTGCGCATGACCGTCCTGTCGTGTGTGCCAGTGGCCATGGCCATCGAGGAGGTCACCGGCATCAGGCCTGAGCTCAAGTGGCCCAACGATGTCCTGGTACAGGGAAAGAAGATAGGGGGCATCCTCGTGGAGGGGGTGAGCAGGGGCAAGGAGCTGGACTTCGTGGTGCTGGGGGTCGGGCTCAACCTGAACTCGAGCGATGAGGCGCTGGACGCTCCTGAGGCCACCACGCTCTCCGCCGTCCTGGGCAAGGAGATAGGGGAGGAGGAGCTCCTCACCAGCCTGTTGCGCCACCTCGAAGCATTTTACATAAGGCTTAAGGCCGATGAGGTGGACGAGGACGAGTACAAGGCGAGGTCCTGCGTCCTCGGCAACTGGGTCGAGGCGAGGATAGGAAACCAGACGCTGCGTGGCAAGGCCCTGTACCTGGACCATGACGGAGCCCTCGTGCTGCGCAGCGACGAGAACCTGATATTCAGGCTCGCGTGGGTCAACGAAACGAGCATAAAGATTACGAAAGAAGGGGAAAATGAAGGAAAACCATTAAGAAAGACTTAATAATAATCCGAAGATTCATCAGGAAAACGTCGGAGAGATGCGTCCATGGGTGCCGAGGAGAACAACAGGGAGCGCAGGGACATACGCGAGCTGAAGGAGCTCAAGCGCAAATCTCGCGTGGGGGGCGGGAGCGAGCGCATCGAGCGCCAGCACAAGCAGGGCAAGATGACCGCCAGGGAACGGATCGAGGCCATCCTCGACCCCGGGAGCTTCGTGGAGCTGGACGCCTTCCTCACCCACCAGTGCCACAACTTCGGTATGGAACGCAACCGCATCCCTGGCGACGGCGTGGTCATCGGCCACGGCACCATGGACGGCCGTCAGGTGTACATCTTCGCCCAGGACTTCACCGTCTTCGCCGGCTCGGTGGGCAAGATGCACGCCATGAAGATCTGCAAGGCCATCGACCTGGCGGTCAAGAACGGCTGCCCCGTGATAGGCATCTACGACTCCGGCGGCGCCAGAATACAAGAGGGGATGGACGCCTTGGCCGGCTACTCCGAGATAGTGTTCCGCAATTCCCTCGCCTCCGGCGTCGTGCCCCAGATATCGATGGTCATGGGACCCTGCGTGGCCACGGCCGTCTTCTCGCCCGGCCTCATGGACTTCAACTTCATGGTCAAGGGCACGAGCCAGATGTTCATGGTCGGCCCTGACGTCATCAAGCTGGTGCAGAACGTGGAGGTCGACTACGAGGAGCTGGGCGGGGCCAGCGTCCACTCGGTCAAGAGCGGTGCGGCCCACTTCACGGCCAAGGACGATGTGGAGTGCATACGCAAGCTCAAGCGCCTCATCTCCTACCTGCCCTCCAACAACCTGGAGTCGCCTCCCTTGGCGCAGACCAAGGACTCGCCCGACCGAGTGGAGGAAGCCCTGAACGAATCGGTGCCATTGGACCCGATGAAGCCCCTGGACATGATGGCCGCCATCCGCAAGGTGGTGGACGACGGCGAGTTCCTGGAGGTGCAAGAGGAGCACGCCCGCAACATGATCATCGGCTTCGCCAGGCTGGACGGGGCCCCGGTGGGCATCGTGGCCAACCACCCGTCCGTGCTCGCCGGGACGCTGGACAACGCCTCTTCCACCAAGGCGGCCCGGTTCGTCCGCTTCTGCGACGCCTTCAACATCCCCATCATAACCCTGGTGGACGTGCCTGGCTATCTCCCCTCCGTGGAGGAGGAGTCGGGGGGCATAGTCCGCAACGCTTCCAAGCTCATGTACGCCTATTGCGAGGCGACGGTCCCCAAGGTCACGCTCATCATGAGGAAGGCCATAGGGCCAGCATACTGTGTGATGGGGTCCAAGCATATCCGCTCCGACATCACCCTGGCCTGGCCCAGCGCCGAGATCGCCGTCATGTCGCCCGAGGCCGCCATAGATATCGTCTACAAGAAGGAGCTCATCATGGCCGACGACCCCCAGGCCAAGAGGGAGGAGCTGGTCGCGGAGTACCGCAGGTCGCACGCCAACCCCTTCGTGGCCGCGGAGAAGGGCTATGTGGACGACGTGATCGAGCCCAAGGAGACCCGGATCAAGCTCATACACGCCCTGAGGACCCTGGAGCGCAAGCGCGAGGCCAGGCCCGCGCGCAAGCATGGGAACATGCCGCTGTGAGGTGGGACGAATGGTAAAAGTGACGGACACGGTGATGAGGGATGCGCACCAGTCGCTTTTGTCGACGCGCATGCGCACGGAGGACATGCTGCCCATAGCTCCCCTCATCGACGAGATCGGATACTGGAGCGTGGAGATGTGGGGAGGGGCCACCTTCGACACCTGCCTGCGCTTCCTCAAGGAGGACCCCTGGGAGCGCATCACCAAGCTGCGGAAGGTCATGCCCCACACCCACTTCCAGATGCTCCTCCGCGGACAGAACATAGTGGGCTACCGCCACTACTCGGACGACATCGTGGAGAAGTTCGTGCAGAAGGCCCATGCCCGCGGCATCGACGTCTTCCGCATCTTCGACGCGCTCAACGACGTGCGCAACATGGAGATGGGGATGAGGTCGGCCAAGAAGGTGGGGGCAGTGGTGGAGGCGAGCATATCCTATACCATCAGCCCGGTCCACACCATCGACGGATTCGTGAAGATGGGCAAGAAGCTGGAGGAGATGGGGGCGGACACCATCTGCATCAAGGACATGGCCGGCCTGATCTCTCCGCATCATGCCTACGAGCTGGTGAAAGGGCTGAAGGAAGAGACGTCCCTGCCCATCCACCTGCACTCGCACATGACCTCGGGCATGGCGCTGACGTCCTACATGAAGGCCATCGAGGCCGGCGTGGACATCGTGGACACGGCCATATCCGCCTTGTCCATGGGGACGTCTCAACCTCCCACCGAGTCGCTGGTGGCCATGCTCAAGGGGACGGAGTACGACACCGGCCTGGACCTGGTCAAGCTGGCGGAGATCGCCGCCCATTTCAACATGGTCAGGAAGAAGTACCACGACTTCGAGGGCGGGGGCATGGCCATCGACACGGACGTGCTCATATTCCAGATACCCGGGGGCATGATGTCCAACTTCGCCACCCAGCTCAGGGAGGCCAAGCAGGACCACAAGCTCCACGACGTGCTGGAGGAGGTCCCACGGGTGCGCGCGGAGCTGGGATACGTTCCCTTGGTCACGCCCACCTCGCAGATCGTGGGCACGCAGGCCACCCTCAACGTCATCATGGGGCAGAGGTACAAGACCTGCACCAACGAGACCAAGAACCTGGTGCGAGGCATGTACGGCAAGACCCCCGCCCCCATCTCGGCCGAGATACGCAAGAAGATCATCGGGGACGAGAAGCCCATCACCGTGAGGCCGGCCGACCTGCTGCCGCCGGAGTTCGACAAGCTTGCGGCGGAGGTCAAGCAGTACGCCCGGAACGAGGAGGACGTGCTCTCCTATGCGCTCTTCCCCCAGGTCGCCTTGGACTTCTTCAAGGAGAGGGAGATGGCGGAGAAGGGCGCGAACATACGCGAGCTGGCAGCCATCGCCGCCCTGTTCGTGGCGCAGGCGGAGAAGCGCAGAAAGGCCAAGAAGACCTCCGCCAAGGGAGAGGTGGACGCCTGGAGGCTGGCGGCGCGACGCGAGGCCGTGAACGGTGGGGGCTGGATACTATGATGGTCAGGATCCACATGAACGGCCAGGCGCACGAGGTCATGGTGGAGAAGAACGGCGGCGACTATCGCGTCACCATCGGAGACACCATCTACAAGTGCGTGCCCAAGGAAGGAGGCGTGGCCATCAACAACGAGTTCATGGCGGTCGTCTTCGAGGGCTCTCTCGAGGAGGGCACGGAGCTCAGCTTCGGGGAGCGCAAGGTCAGCGCGAGGGTCGAGCCCATCATCGAGCTGGAGAAGGGGGAGTCCTATTCCGAGGAGCAGGAGAGCGGCCCGGCCAGCAAGGACGATGCGGGGAGCATCACCGCGCCCATGCCAGGGAAGCTCGTCTCCATCAAGGTCAAGGTGGGGGACAAGGTGCAGGCCAACACCCTGGTCGCCGTCCTGGAGGCCATGAAGATGGAGAACGAGATCCTCGCGGGGGTGGCCGGAACGGTCAAGGAGATCAAGGTCAAGCCAGGAGAGACCGTGGACGGCGGGAAGACGCTGTTGGTCATCGAATGAACCTTGGCCCGAGCTTTGGCTTTGCCCGCGGGGCCATATCATGATGGACTACATCATACCTACAGCCCTATTATCCTCGCCAGCTGGTCCTCGTCCACCTTGAGCATGCCCACGGGCGCCAGCCGAGAGGCCAGCTCCCTCCAGTCCTCGTCCTGTGCGAAGACCTTCCTGAAGATGGGGAGCGCATCCTCCAGCTTTCCGTTGTTGGCCAAGGTGACGGCATGCCAGAACCTCATCTCCAGGTTGCGGGGGAACATCCTCTCCGCCAGGGAGTAGTGCCTCAGGGCCAAGGGCATGTCGTCCTTCTCCATGGCCTCATCGCCCATGTTCATGTGCTGGTAGGCGCGATGCACCTTGAGCAGGCGCTTCAGCTCCTCCAGGGGCTCGCGGTGATCGTCCACGCGCAGATCGACCACCCGATCCAGCCAGGGCTTTCCGGTCGCCTTCCCTCGGACCACGACCATGGCCGCCGATTGCCTGCCGCGTATGTCCCCGCCAGCCTCCTCCCCGGCCTCGAGGGCGCCCATGAGCCTCTCCGCCAGGGAGCCCTTCCACAGCTCGAAGCGCTTGGCCATGGCCGGCCATACCTCTTCGCTGATCATCATGTTCGCCTGCACGGAGAAGTCCGTGGCCTCGATATGCCCCGCCAGGGGAATGCATCTCCTCCCCGTGTGGGCCGCCACGCCTCCCTGGGCATCGACCATCGCCAACTGGCGGAACTCTCGTCCCTTGTCCCCCTTCAACAGTAGTCTCAGCGCCTGGGTGGCATCCTTGCCTTGGCTCATCAAATCCAGCCCATCGGGGCCATGGGCCGGGTTGGAAAGCGCCTGGGTGGCCACTGCCCCCACGCCTGCCTCGGCCCAGCTGACCACCGTGCCCACAGAGAACCAGTGCGATTGGACCGCGACCCCCATCTCCCCGGTCTCCGGGTCCCTGGCAACTATCGAGTACGTATGGACCGGCCTCCTGACAGACATGAGCCCCCCTCTCCGAGCGAATAGTACCGTAGGGGGATAATGAAATTAACTGGCATCGGGACATGGAAGCGAGCGACGACCCGATGCCTTCAGGCGCTTCTGCTCCCTTTTCGGAGGCCAGTCCTCCCTCCCTGGGCTGAGGGCAGTATTAGGCGCACGCATTGTCTGGGGATCTCGCATGAATTCGAAGGTGGTCCATCCAAGCCAATCATTTTATAAGCGTAGGAATTTCGAAAACCGGGAGGCACAGGCTTCAAGCCCTCCCGAAGTAATCCCGGGGGGGACCATATGGCTTCCAAGGATGCGGACAAGAAGAGCAGGACGTGCGATGCCGGGACGAAACAGGGCATCGATATCGCGGCAGCCAACCGCATCGAGACCATCTGGGACCGACATGAGAGGATGCAGCCCCAATGCTCCTTCGGGGAGAGGGGCGTATGCTGCAACAACTGCCTCCAAGGACCGTGCCGCCTCAACCCGGCTGGCGGCAAGGCGGTCAAAGGGATATGCGGCGCCAGGGACTACACCATCGTGGCCAGGAACCTCATCCGCCATATCGCCGGAGGCGCGGCCGCCCATTCGGGCCATGGAAGGCACATCCTGGAGACGGCGCTGAAGGTACTGGAAGGGAAGGCGAGCGCCTACTCCATAAAGGAAAAGGAGAAGCTGGTGAGCATTGCCAAGCGACTTGGCATCGATCCCTTGGGCAAGGGAAAGGAGGAGCTGGCCCGCCTGGTGTTGGACGAGGCGCTGGCCGACTACTCTCGCTTCTCCGACGTGCCTCTGAGGTTCACCACCTCCACCATCTCGCCCCGGCGCAAGACGCTGCTGGAAGCCTTCGGTCTCATTCCCAACAACATCGACCACGCGGTGGCGGACGTCATGCACCGCTCCTCCTTGGGGTGCGACGCCGACCCCATACCATTGCTTTTCGGAGGGATAGCCTGCGCCATCGCCGACTACGACGGGATGCAGCTCTCCACCGACCTCTCGGACGTGCTCTTTGGAACTCCTCGCCTGGTGCGCACCTACGCCAACCTGGGCGTCCTCAAGGCGGACGCGGTGAACATCGCCATCCACGGCCACAACCCCGTCCTTAGCGAGGTGGTGGTGGACGTGGCACGAAAGATGGAGGGCGAGGCCAGGGAGGCGGGGGCCTCGGGCATCAACATCGTCGGCATATGCTGCACCGGCAACGAGACCCTCATGCGCCAGGGCATTTCCATGGCCGCCAACTTTGCCTCGCAGGAGCTGGCCCTGGCCACGGGAGCGGTGGACCTGCTGGTCGCCGACTACCAGTGCATCATGCCCTCCCTGTCGGAGATATGCCAGTGCGTGAACACCGAGATGGTCACCACCATGGCCAACGTCCATATCCCCTACGATACGCATGTCCATTTCCGCGCGGAGGAGGCGGAGGAGAGCGCCCAGGCCATCATCAGGATGGCCATCGAGGCCTTCAAGCGCCGCGACCCTTCCAAGGCGAACATCCCCCAGGTCAGAACGGAGGTCATCGCCGGCTTCTCCCTGGAGCAGATAGAGGAGCTGCTCTCCAAGCTCACGCCCGAGGACCCCTGGATGCACCTCATCCATTCCATCAAGGAAGGCAAGGTCAAGGGCATCGCCCTCATGGCCGGATGTAACATCTCGCACTCCGAGCAGGACCAAAGCCACCTCACCATCGCCCAGGAGCTGCTGAGGAACGACGTGCTCGTGCTGGCCACGGGGTGCTCCGCCGGCGCCTTCGCCAAGAACGGCCTACTCTCCCCGGAGGCCACCGATCTCTACGCTGGCCCGAACCTCAAGCGCTTCCTCCAGGAGCTCTCGGAGGCGAACCACGTCCCCCTCCCCCCCATCTGGCACATGGGCTCCTGCGTGGACAACTCCCGCGCCATGAACCTGGCCACGGAGATAGCCAGGCATTTCCATGTGGACGTGGACTCCATCCCCTTCGTGGTCAGCGCCCCCGAGGCCAATCACGAGAAAGCCGTTTCCATCGGGACGTGGGCAGTGGCCCTAGGCCTCCCCGTGCACGTCGGCACCATCAACTACATAAGCGGCTCCAAGCTGGTGGTGGAGGTCCTCACCAACACCGTCCAGGACGTCTTCGGGGGGAGGTTCATCTTCGAGGCTTCTCCGGAGCTGGCGGCGAGAAGGTTGTTGAACGAGGTGGAGCGCCGCCGTTGGAAGCTTAAGCTAGACCATAGCTACCAGGTGGAGAAGGGACCTGCGCTCAGCGCGTCCGATCTCTACCGCACGGCGATCGACGGCGCCCTCATCGCCACCGGCTTCGCGGACCAGCTCCTCTCCGTGGCCATCGAAAGACACGGCTACGAGAAGAAGGTGGAGTTCCCCGAGACCGGGTACGCCCTGCCCGCCATCCTGGCCTGGCAGGGAAGGGAGGTGCACCAGCTCAAGGACATGCCCTCGGCCCTGGGGCAGGCGCGCTCCATCATACGCGAGGAGGCGACCTATGAGAGCGCCCTGGCCGCCGGCGAGGCGGTCATGGTGGCCGCCGAGGTCGTCGAGGCGCTGAAGTACGCGACCACGGAGCGCCCCTATGAGGGGACGGGGTACTGCGGCTTCATCCCGGACAAGGTCCTGCGCGAGCTGGGCGTGGCCTTCGTGGACGACACCATACCCGGGTGCGCCGTCCTGGTCGGCACCGCCGACGACCCGAAGAAGCTGGTGAAGGTGGTGCGCGACTGCCAATCCAAGGGCATGCTCATCATCGCCTCCTTCGATACCATCAGGCAGCTGCAGGACGAGGGGGTGAAGGTCGGCCTGGACGTCATGCTCTACCCGGTGGGAGAGTTCACCCAGGTGATCCATGGTCTCAACTTCGCCATCCGGGCCGCCCTGACCTTCGGGAACGTCCAGAGGGGTGACCGCGAACGTCTGCAGAAATACCTGCAGAAGAGGCCGAAGGTCTTCGTGCTGCAGCTAGGACCGATCGACGCCATCAAGGCGGCCGCGGAGTTCGCCGTGCTGCTGAACGGCTCCCCGACCATCACCGACCAGGACGTGGAACCAATCCCAGACAGGTTCGTGCCCCAGCCAGATTACGGGAAGATGGTGCAGACGGCCATCGAGCTACGCAACATCCAGGTCAAGCTCACCCATGTCGACATCCCGGTTGCTTATGGTCCGGCCTTCGAGGGGGAGACCGTGCGCAGGCCAGATACCTACGTCGAGGCGGGGGGTGCGGCCAAGACCACCGCCTTCGAACTGCTGCGCATGCTGCCCGAGGATGCCGTGGAGGACGGGAGGATCACCGTCATCGGCAAGGACGTGGACGATATGCCGGAGGGGAGCAGGACCTCGCTGGCCATCCTCGTGGACGTCTACGGCAAGAAGATGCAGGAGGACTTCGAGTCCGTCCTGGAGCGCAGGATCCATCAGTTCGTGAACTACGCCGAGGGCTCGTGGCACACAGGGCAGAGGAACACCATCTGGGTGCGGCTTTCCAAGCCATCGGTCCGGGCGGGGCTCAGGTTCAAGCACTTCGGGGACATCCTGGTCACGAAGCTGAAGGCGGAGTTCGGCAACATCGTCTCCCGGGTCCAGGTCACCATCATCACTGATGATGCCAACGCCAGGGAGCTCCTGCCGCTGGCGGAGGCGAAATATGCCTCGCGGGATGAGCGGATGGCCGGCCTGACCGATGAGGCGGTGGACACCTTCTACTCCTGCTCGCTATGCGACAGCTTCGCACCGGGGCATGTGTGCATCGTCACCCCGGAGCGCCTCGGCCTCTGCGGCGCCATCAACTGGCTGGACGCCAAGGCGGCCAAGGAGATCGCTCCCACGGGGCCCAACCAGCCTGTTGTCAAGAGCGAGGCGCTGGACGAGGACAAAGGGCAATGGAGGGGCGTGAACCAGGCCGTATACGAGCTGTCGCACGGCAAGCTGGAGAGGTTCAACGCCTACACCATGATGGAGGACCCCATGACCTCCTGCGGCTGCTTCGAGGTCATCGTGGCCATGACCGCCGACGCCCAGGCGGTCATCCTCGTCTCCAGGGAGTTCGCGGGCATGACCCCGGTGGGCATGAAGTTCTCCACCCTCGCAGGGAGCATCGGCGGCGGCAAGCAGACCCCGGGCTTCATCGGGGTGGGCCGAAAGTATATCCTCTCCAAGAAGTTCATCTCCGCGGACGGCGGTTTCCTGCGCATCACCTGGATGCCTAAGGACCTCAAAGCCCAGATGCGCGAGGGCCTGCAGCGGAGGGCGGAGGAGCTGGGCGAGCCTGGCTTCGTGGACAAGATCGCCGACGAGAGCATAACGGACACGGCCGAGGGCCTGGCGGAATGGATGGCCAAGGTGGACCATCCGGCGCTGAGGATGCCCTCCCTCCTGCAGTGAGATTCATTAGGTGAGCACATGGTGGAAGTACCAGTACCCAAGGAGAAATGGTCGGGGAAGATAGGGACAGTGGCGTTGGGAGCCACGAAGGTGGAGGGCGGCACCCGCTCCTTGCAGCTTACGATCGGCGGGGAGGCCGGCATGCCGTTCCTCTCCTACGAAGCGGGGATGCCCAACCGCCCCCTGATCGCCGGAGAGGTGCTGGACGTTCCTGCGGACCTCCCTGAGATGGTAAGGAAGGAGTTCGGGGACGCGGTGGAGGACCCGGCGACCTGGGCCAAGGCCTGGGTCGACAGGCATCATGCGGACATGATCTGCCTTAAGCTTCATTCCACGAACCCGGAAGAGCTCGATCGCGCGCCGGAGGAGGCGGCGAAGACCGTCTTGAGGGTGCTCCAGGCAGTGGACGTCCCCCTCATCGTCTATGGATCTGGGCATGAGGAGAAGGACGCCAAGGTCATGGAGGCGGTGAGCAACGCCGCCCCGAGGGAGCGCCTGCTCCTGGGCCATGCGGAGGAGGGCGCCTACAAGAGCATTTCCGCCGCGGCCATGGCCAACGACCACTCCATCATCTCCTTCGCCAACCTGGATGTCAACCTGAGCAAGCAGATCAACATCCTCTTGACCGATTTCGGGGTCAGGAAGGAAAGGATCGTACTAGACCCGCTCTTCGCCGCCCTGGGCATGGGACTGGAGTACTCCTACTCAGTCATGGAACGCATCCGCCTGGCGGCGTTGATGGGCGACTCCATGCTCCAGGTGCCGATGATATGCGACACCACCTCCGCCTGGAAGGCCAAGGAGGCTAGCGAGGAGATGGAGGGACATGATGGACTGGAGGAGAGGGCGGCCTGGTGGGAGGCTACCACCGCCCTGGCGGCCCTGATGGCCGGCGCGGACGCCCTCATCGTGCGCTCGCCCCGCTCCGCGGGCATGGTGCGCCGCGCCCTCGACGACCTTATGGGAGGCGCCTGAGATGCCCACCGCGATCGAGATCTTCAAGCACCTGCCCAAGAAGAACTGCGGCAAGTGCAACTACCCCACCTGCCTGGCGTTCGCCATGCAGCTGGCCAACTCCAAGGCCAAGCTGGAGGACTGCCCCTTCGTCTCGGAGGAGAGCAAGGCCGCATTGGCCGCTTCCTCCGCCCCACCGATCCGGCTGGTCAGGTTCGGAACGGGGAACCGGGTCATCGAGATGGGGGACGAGACCGAGCTCTATCGGCACGAGAAGAAGTTCTTCCACCCCATCGCCTTCGCCGTCACGGTCTCGGACACTCTATCTAAAGTTGAAGTCCGCAGGCGGGTGGAGGGCATCGCTAGCGTGCGCTTCGAACGCGTGGGCCAAGTGCTATCATTCGACGCCATCGCCGTGAGGAACGGCTCCGGCGACGCCTCGAGGTTCGCCGTGGCGGCAGAAGAGGCGGCCTCCGCCTGCAGCATGCCCCTGGTCCTCGTCTCATCGTCCCCAGAGGCCATGAGGGCCGCGGCCAGCAGAATCGTGGGCAGGAGGCCTTTGCTCCACGGGGCGAACGCAGAGAACCTTGCTTCCATGGCGACTGTCGCCAAGGAGCTCTCCTGCCCCCTGGTGCTTGGCGAGCATAAGGGATTGAACGAGATGGCGGACCTGGTGGCCAAGGCCAAGGCGGCGGGCGTCGAGGACCTGGTGCTCGATCTGGGGCCGCGTAGCCTCAAGGAGCAGCTGGAAAGGAGCAGCACCGTTCGCAAGCTCGCGGTGAAGAGGACGTTCCGCGGGCTCGGGTACCCCATGCTCATAGACGCTGGGAGGGGGGAAGGAGCCGTGCTCAAGGGAATGCTGGCCGTAATGAAGTACGGGAGCCTGGTCATCTTCGAGGACATCTCCGAGGCGCAGGCCCTGCCCCTTTTCGTGCTGCGGCAGAACATATTCACCGACCCGCAGGTGCCCATCCAGGTCAAGCCCGGCCTCTATGCCGTGAACGGCGCCAAGGAGAGCTCGCCCATCCTCTTCACCACCAACTTCTCGCTCACCTACTTCACCGTGCTGGCGGACATCGAGAAGTCGAAGGTCCCGGCGTGGCTCCTGGTCGTGGACTCAGAGGGCCTGAGCGTGATGACCGCGTTCTCCGCCGGCAAGCTGACCCCGGAGACCGTGGTCAAGGCCATCGATGCCTCCGGCGCCAGGGAGAGGAGCAAGGCGGGCGTGCTGGTCATCCCGGGCATGGTCTCGAGGATGAGCGGGAAGCTGCAGGAGGTCACCGGCCTCAAGGTCATTGTCGGCCCCAAGGAGTCGTCAGGTCTGCCGAAGTTCCTGAAGAACCTGGAATAGTCCTGTATCGTGCATAACTCCCTACAGGGGCTCGTTACCTCCGAGGGTGGTGCTGCCAGCGCACCGACCCGACGCCAGCGATTTTACGCACCTAGGTCTGACGCGTGACCGCCATTTGCATGTTCGTCGATCTCATCGTGCCAAAGCACCCGCAATGTGAAAATTTACGCGTTTCCCCGTAACAGGCGTAGGCAAAAGTTAAGTACACTCGTTTTGCTTGACGCGTTCATGACTACTCAACCAGCCGCTGCACCTGCCGCCCCGGCGGTCCCTAAACCCGATCCCAAACCCGAGATAACCGCCATGATGGAGCGCGCCCGCGCCGCCATGAAGGCCATTGAACACTACGATCAAGCCCAGGCCGACATGCTCGTCATGGCAATCGGTTGGGCCGTCGTCAAGGAGAAGGAGGCCCTCGCTCAGCTCGCCGTCGAGGAGGGTGGATTCGGCACGGTGCCGGATAAGATCATCAAGATCCGACTGCGCATGGCTGGAACGATCCAGGACATGCAGAGCATCAAAACGGTCGGAATCGTGGAGGAGAACCCTGCCAAGGGACTGGTCAAGATCGCGAAGCCAGTTGGAGTGGTGGCGGCCATCATCCCGTCCACCGGCCCAGATGCGACTCCGCCCATGAAGGCCCTCTGCGCCCTGAAGGGCAAGAACGCCATCATCGTCGCCGCGCACCCGAAGACACAGAAGTCTTCGGAGCTGGCGGTCAACCTTATGCGCAAGGGTTGCAAGGCGATCGGAGTCCCCGAGGACCTCATCCAGATAGTCGAGAAACCCTCGATTGCCAAGACCCAAGAATTGATGCGCCAGTCTGACCTGGTCGTAGCCACAGGTGGCGTCGATATGGTCAGGTCCGCATACAGTTCGGGCACACCGGCTTACGGCGTGGGTGTGGGGAACAGCGTCCACGTGGTGGACGAGACCGCTGACCTCGATGACGCCGCCCTAATGATCAGCCGCGGAAAGACATTCGACTTGGCGACAAGTTGCCTGGCCGATAATTCTGTGGTCGCTCATGATTCGATATATGCGTCGCTTGTGGAGAAGATGGTGAAGAACGGAGCGTATATATGCAACTCCGAGGAGAAGGCCCGATTGCAGGCGGTAATGTGGCCAAAACCGGCGCCTGTACCGAGCCTGGACGTCATCGCCAAATCTGCCGAGCACATCGCGAAGCTCGCTGGCATTACGCTACCGGCAGGACGCACTTATCTCGTCGTCGAGGAACACGGCACAGGACCAGATTACCCGTTCTCGGGTGAGAAGCTTTGCGTTGTCCTAACACTGTACAAGTACCACGGATCAATAAAGGCCGCGGTGGATCTTACGAACAAGATCACCGAGTACCAGGGACTGGGTCATACCTGCGGAATCCACACTAAGAATGATAAGCATGTGGATGCACTGGCGTTCGGCACCAAGACCGGTCGAGTGATGGTGAACCAGAACATGAACGAAGGTGCAGGCGGCCCCCGAAATGGCATGCCCTTCACCCTGTCGCTCTCCTGCGGCACCTGGGGACGCAACATCACCACGGAGAACGTCAACGCCAGGATGTTCGTGAACCTCACTTGGGTCTCGCGCATCCTCGCAACCCCGAAGCCGATACCGACCGATGAGGCGCTCTTCGCAGATTACTGGGCCAAGTACGGCAAGTAAGGCGCTGAAGGACCGTAGAAGCCGTCCTGAGGGGTAGACCCCGATGAGGGACAAAAAACCATTCCCATGAGAGACTGGCGATCATCGGGGAGCCTTTCGGCCCTCCCGACGACTATTCTTTTTTTCTTCCAACGGACGCTAAGCGTAGGTGCGGACCCTCTACTATACGAATGTGGGATCGCTCATTCATCATACATGTAGGATTTGGAATTCAGAGAAGGTGGTCCAGGGCCATCCTCACGGCCTTGTAGGCATGGTCCGACTCGCTCAACTCCCAGACGCTCATGCCCTCTAGAGAGAAGTTGAGGACCTCCTCGCTGAAGGGGACGTGCGCGACCAAGTCCACCTGAAGGCTCTCCAGCGCCTCCTGGACGGCCGGGTGCGTGACCGTCCTGGTGCCATTGATGATGAGGGCGGTCTTCTTTACCTCCAGCTCCATCTCCCTGGCCAAGTCAAGGAGCCGGGCCGCGGTCTCGAGGCCCACTTTGGTGGGGTCGGAGACCAGCAACAGCACGTCCATGCTCCTCGCCGTCCTGCGCGACAGATGCTCCATCCCAGCCTCGTTGTCTATGACAACATAATCATAAGAGTCCATGGCCAGGTCCAGGAAGGTGCGCAGGATGTTGTTGATGTAGCAGTAGCATCCCTGCCCTTCAGGCCTTCCCATGGAGAGGAGGTCGAATCCCTCTCCCTCGACCAGGGCCAGGCGCATTTGATACTCCACGTACTCCTGCTTGCTCTGGCCAGCGGGAAGGGAGTCGGCATGGCGCAGCAATTCCTCACGTAACTCACCGATGGTCCGCTCCACCTTCACCCCGAGCTTCTCCCCCAGGTTGGAGTTCGGGTCCGCGTCCACGGCCATGATGACCTTACCCGTCCTCTCGCGCAGCGCTCTGACCAGCAACGCCGATATCGTCGACTTGCCCACGCCCCCCTTCCCAGCAATGGCGATGCGGAAGCTCATGCTCATCCCAACAAGTGGCGGGTCCGCATCACGTCCGAGGTGTTCACCAGCATGTGCAAGGCGCTCTCCACCAAGCTCTCGTCGTTCAAAGGCCCCAGCCCGCATTGAGGGGTGATGATGGAGGACCTCATGACCAGATTGGGCGAGATGCCCCTGGAGCTTAGGGTGGCCATCTCCCGCTCCAGGCGCTCCACCAGCTTGGCTGGCGTCTCAGCTCGCAGCTTCTCCTCGTCGTTGGGGACGATGCCCCAAGCTATGGTGCCCCCCCGATAGAGGAAGTTCTTGACCTCCTCGGGGAAGAGGGAGATGGTGTAGCCGTAGTTGTAGGCGTCGAAGGAGAGGATGTCGATGTCGGTGGAGAGCACCATGGGCCAGTCGGTGTTGCCACAGCAGTGCAGGCCTTTGAGGCTCTGCACCCCCTCGAAGACCTCGTTGATCCATTTGATCGCGTTCTCCTTGGAGACGGCGGCGAAGGGCGTGCCCACCAACGACAGGGAGGGCTCGTCCATGAACATGATGGTGCGGGGGAACTTCTGGCGCAGCATGAACTCCTGCTGCCTCATGAGCATGTTCAGGTTCTTGCGCACTATCTCCGCGTACGCCTCGTCGTAGATCACGCTCTTGCCGTTCTGGTCAAAGATCTGCAGCCCCATGGAGATGGGGCCGGTGACCTGGCCCTTGAGCGCCTGCGTCTCCTTGGGCAGCTCATGGTCCTCCAGTAGCTCGTAGAGCCCATGGAAGCAGGACCGGGGATACTCGAAGTAATTGAAGTCCTCCCCCAATACCGCCTCGTAGAAACGCTCCGGGTCGTAGTCGGTCAGGTCCACCGATATGCGCTTCCCATGCGCATCGATCTTGATCCCGGGGAGGTGAGTGGAGAACTGCGCGTACATGTTCTCCTCGAAGCCCATGGCCGGCATCTGGGGCCAGAAGGGGATGCGCTTCATATGGCGCAGTATCTCGTCCACGGCCTGATCGGGCCTAAGGTGCGGCAGGGACCCTATGCATGCTGGAAGGCAGTTCCAGTCCATGCTGGTACAATCCGACTAAGCCCTGATAAACCTTTGCCGGGAGGCCTAGCCCCAGGACAGGACCAGCTCGGAGAGCGGCGAGTGCTGGCACATGGAGGCATATCAGGTACTGCGCGGGCGAGGCGCCGCGGCGCTCCGCCGCCCTATCCAGGCGTCCACCGAATAGGGTCTCGCGGACCTGACTCGCGCCAGCGGACTGCGACAGGCGGATGATGGTCGCGTAGGTTTCACCAAGGGCATCTCCACGGAACCCCGGCCGAAGAAGCTGGCCGGTTATCGGACTCGGACATGAACGCCTTCTCCAGGTCGTCCATCTTCATCAAGGCCTTTCTGCCCTAGCCCGAGGATCGGAGATATGATGAGGTGTTAGCGCGCCAGCCTTCTCAAGACCGAGGGGAACCTCTCCGCATCCGTGTGCGGCAGGAAGGAGGCGGAGGAGAACTCGTCGAAGAACGCCTGAGATGTCGACAGCTCCACATAGGTCATGTCCTCGTGGATGCGGCGCGCCTCAGCCCTCCTCTCCTGGGACAGGAGGCATTCCACCGCCCCGGCCAGGGCGGCGTTGCCGATGAACTCGAATGTACCGCGGGGCAGGTCCGGCAGGAGGCCGATGAGGATGGCGTTCTCCACATCGATGTAGTTGCCGAACCCACCGGCGATGTATACCTTCCCCAGGTCCTGGAATCCCTTCTCCAGGGTGCGGAGGAGCACGCTGCATCCGGCGTGCACGGCCGCCTTGGTGCGGAGTATGTTCGCCAGGTCGGCGTCGGTGACGGATATCTGCCTCTGTCCCTCATCGTTCCGAGGGACGAGAACGTACTCGCCCCCTTCGTCTCCGACCCGGGTCCTGGAGGGGTCAGCGCGCTGTATGCGAGCCTTCTTGTCTATCAGCCCTCGGAGGAACAGCTGCGCCACCAGGTCTATGAGGCCGGAGCCACAGATGCCCAATGGGGAGCGGGCCCCGATCACCGCCAAACTGGGATTCAGGTCTTCGTCTATCGACACCTTCTCAATGGCCCCGTTCATGGCCCTCATGCCCGCGGCCACCTCTCCCCCCTCGAAGGCCGGGCCGGCCGAGGTGGAGCAGGCCATGATGAACTCGTCGTTCCCCACGACCACCTCTCCGTTCGTCCCGACGTCGATGAGGAGAGCCAGCTCCTTCCCCTCGTGGAGGCGGGAGGAGAGCACATCGGCGGTGATGTCCCCGCCCACGAAGCTCGCCCTTCCCGGCAGGCAGTACACCGGTCCCTCAGGCTCCATGCCCAGCTCCAGCTCCTTGGCCCTGATGACCGGGGGCAGGTTCGTGACGGGGATGTAGGGCTCGTACCTGATATGCCTGGGGTCCAGGCCCAGGAAGAGGTGCACCATGGTGGTATTGCCTGCGACGGACATGGCGGAGATATCGCACTTGCCCAGGGGAGCAAGGGAGGAGGCCCTGGCCTCCAATAACAAGCGATCGATGGTCTGGATGATCAGGCCCTGGAGCTCCTCCAGGCCTCCCTCCTCCGCGTAGGCGATGCGCGAAATGACGTCGTCCCCCGCCTGCGATTGGCGATTGTACTCCGAGGCGGTGGAGAGGGTCTCTCCCGATCGAAGGTCCACGAGGGACAGGACCACCGTGGTCGTGCCGATGTCCAGGGCGGCGCCGATGTGGCATGGCCCTTCGGCCGATGTCACGGAGGCCATACCGCCGCCGATGTCCTCCGCCCAGGAGGTCACTGACACCTTCCAATCGCCGGTCCTGAGGGCGTTGGGCAGCTCTCGCAGCGCCCCTAAGGGAATCTGGATTGGTGCGCCGCCCAAGGCCCGGCCTAGGCGCTCCAGGTCCCCCAGGTTGTCCACCAGGGTAGGGGGGTCAAGGCTCACCTTCCGCATAATGGTGAGCGGGGATAGGGACGAGAGCCGGTGCGCCCTGTGCTCGCGCAGGATCTGATGCCCCTTGGCCCTTGCCTCCTCCGGGACGAACACCGTGATATCCCCGGAGGCGTAGCTCTGGCAGGCTAGGACGAACCCCTTAGCCGCCAGCTCAGGGTCGAGCCGCTTCTCGGCCGATACCTCCACCGGGCCTTCGACCAGGACGCCGCACTTCTTGCAGGTGCCCTTGCCCCCGCAGGAGGTGCTGATTCCGACCTGGGCCTGGATGGCGGCCTCCAGGAGGGTCTTCCCCCGTTCCATGGAGACCTCGACCTCGTCGGGCTTGAATCTGACCTTGTGCTTCATCCTCTCCAAGCATGAGGCTGTCAATACTTAATCGTCTTGCTTCCCCAGCTGGCAGAGCGAGCGAAAAGGAATCGGGTAATGTCCTTTAATCCCCTTGTCCATGTACAACTGATGCACGAGCACGAGGGTCACTTCCACACCGAGGCCAGGGGAGCGACCAAACCCCTCATGATCGCCTTGGGCATCACCTTGGCCTTCGCGCTGGTGGAGGTGGTGGGGGGGCTGCTGAGCGGTTCGTTAGCGCTCATCAGCGACTCGGGCCACATGTTCACCGATGCCCTCGCCCTCTCCCTCTCATTATGGGCCGGATACGTCGCTACGCGCTTAGGCAATGAGAAGCAGACCTTCGGGCTCCTCCGGGTGGAGATACTGGTGGCATTGGTGAACGGCATCGCTCTGGCCGCAGTATCGATCTACATCATGTACGAGGCGGTCGTGAGGATCCAGGAGCCCACGGACATCGATAGTGAGCTGATGCTGATCATTGCCGTCATCGGACTGGCCGCCAATGTCTCTGGGGTGCTCCTGCTCAGGGAAAGGGCGAAGGACAATCTGAACGTGAAAGGGGCCTTCCTGCACCTCCTCGGGGACATGCTCTCCTCCATAGGGGTGATCGTCGCGGCGCTCCTGGTCTACTTCTTCGGGCTGCAGCTGGCGGACCCGGTCATCTCCATAGTCATCAGCATCGTCATCCTCTACGGCGCGTACCGCATCATAGCTCAGAGCGTCTACATCCTGCTGGAGTTCACGCCGGGCAACGTGGACCTGATGGAGGTCAAGACCGAGCTGAAGAAGGTCAATGGCGTGATCGATGTGCACGACCTGCACGCCTGGACCCTGGCATCCGGGATATATGCCTTGAGCGCGCACGTGCAGGTCGAGGATCAACCGGTCTCTGCCTGCTCCTGCGTGATCAGGGATTGCGAGCGCCTCCTCAAGGAGAAGTTCAACATCTCCCACTCCACCTTGCAGCTGGAGTCCACCTCGTGCGAGGTGGATGCGTGCTTCTTCAGGAAGTCGAACGAGAATGAGGGCGAGAAAGGCCAGTGAGGGACCTCGTACTGCCCCGCAGCCGAATGCTCAGGATGGCGTGTTCCTCTTCCCCACCTCGAACCCCTTGGCCACCAGTTCCCCGATCCCATAGTAGTTGCGGTCGTCTGGAGCGTAAAGGAACGGCCTAGCCCTCTTGATGTTCGTCGCCCCTTTCTCGTCCAGGATCGACTCCTCGACCTTGACGTCCATTATCTCGCCGATGAATTGGGTATGCAGGCCGATCTCGGTGATGTGGATGACCTTGCACTCCAGCACCAACGGGAACTCCCTGATGTAGGGAGCGTCCACCAGGACGGACTTGACCGGTGTGAGGCCGACCGTGGCCAACTTGTCCTCATCCTTGCCGCTGGCCATCCCCAGGTAATCGACCTTGGCCACGAGGTCCTCGGATGGGACGTTGACGGTGAAGGCCTTCCTTTCAAGGATGCAGCCGTAGCTGTAGGTTGCCTTGCGCAAAGAGACGGAGACGCACGGAGGGGCGGAGCAGCAGATCCCTGCCCAGGCCACCGTGGCGGCGTTCGCCCTGCCATTCTTGTCATAGCTCCCCAGGACCACTGCCGGCGTAGGATAAAGGAGCGTCCTAGCTCCCAGCGAAGTCTTCATGGTTTTCACCCCTCACCTAAGGTAGTTCGGCTCGAAATCTCGTTCGAGCATCAAGGGTAGAAGGCATTGCCTCTGATATGCGGATTTCGATGCGCAGGCGACCCTAGGCTGCGAGGGCGGCGTCTTGGAGGATGCTATTACACCTTGGCTGCCAGATGCTTGGAGACAGCTTGATTGGCCGTGTCCATCTGGTTGCCGGAGAAGGTGCACTTGTACTTCTCCTCGCCCGCCTCCAAGGTCATGGTGCAGCCCATCATGCTCTTCTTCACGTTCACGCTCTTCACGTCCGAGTAGAGATAGTAGGCGTTCTTGTCGCTCTTGCTCAGCATCTCTGGCAAGGTGAGCCCACCGTACGCCGCCCGCTTGTCCTGTATCTTCTTGTCCGCCAAGGCCTTGTTGATGAAGACATCGGCCGCTCCGAAGCCGCCTATGCCGGTCTTGACCGCGCCCTCCACCAACAGGAAGGCTATGCCGTTGTTGGTGAAGACAATGTCGTACTTTCGTTCCGTGCTTATCATACCCTTGGTCGTGCTGGCTTTCTGGATAACGCTCTCTATTA
>Ga0209254_10000586_pt1 | contig 30155 bp, 28 predicted proteins | sample FrelakmetDIP11DI_FD_187148 | JGI IMG/M metagenome (GOLD analysis project Ga0209254, IMG submission 187148) | Freshwater lake sediment microbial communities from the University of Notre Dame, USA, for methane emissions studies - DIP11 DI (SPAdes)... | ecosystem: Environmental > Aquatic >... | reverse complement strand
AGTGCTGGAGCCTCAACAGATGAGCTGGGTGATCCGTTGACTTCCTACCAGGATGTCACCCATTACAACAATTATTACGAATTCTCCACCAACAAGGAAGCGGTGGCAAAATTAGCCAAGGATTTTCCCACCTCACCGTGGAGCGTTGAAGTGTCGGGTCTGGTAAATAATCCCACGACATATTCAATCGAGGATTTTCAAAAATTCGAGCCGGAGGAGCGCATTTACCGCCTGCGCTGTGTTGAAGCCTGGTCAATGGTCATTCCCTGGATTGGTTTCCCCTTACATAAATTGCTGGAGGAGGTACAACCAACCGCTGAGGCAAAGTATGTTCAATTTACGACTCTATATGACCCGAATACGATGCCCGCCCAGGGAGCTGAATTTTATAACTGGCCGTATGTTGAGGGATTACGGTTGGATGAAGCAATGCATGACCTGACCATCCTAGCCACTGGCTTATATGGACAGCCTCTACCCAACCAGAATGGAGCGCCTATCCGCCTGGTGGTACCATGGAAGTACGGTTTTAAAAGTATCAAGGCCATCGTAAAGATTGAGCTGGTAAACTACCAGCCCTCCACGTTGTGGATGCAAGCCGGTCCAAGCGAGTATGGTTTTTATGCCAATGTCAACCCAAACGTGGATCACCCGCGCTGGTCTCAGTCTATAGAAAGGCGCATCGGTGAAGTTGGCAGACGAAAAACCTTGATGTTCAATGGTTATGAAAACGAAGTTGCTTCACTCTACGAAGGGATGGATTTAAATAAGGACTATTGATCACAACCAACAAAACTATTAATAAGCGGTTCCCAATCTTGGTCCACATAGCCTGCCTGCTTCCCATCGCATGGTTGTTATTCGATGCCTGGCGAGGCAATTTATCCGCCGATCCAATCCGGACATCGATATTACGCACCGGAAAGATTGCCCTGGTACTGCTGGTGTTGTCCTTAATGTGCACACCAGCATTTCGCATCTTTGGTTTCAAACCTGCCCTGCGCCTCCGGCGCCTCCTGGGGGATTACTCTTTCTTGTATGTCTGTTTGCATTTCGCAATCATTGTATCCCTGGACTTCGGGTTTAACATTCAATATATTTATTTAGAATTATTACAACGACCCTATGCCCTGGTTGGTCTGCTAACTGGGTTATTGTTAATCCCTCTGGCGATTACGTCCTTTCGACCCTGGCCAAAACGGCTTGGAAAGAACTGGAAACGTTTACATCGCCTGGTTTATTTGATCGTCATACTGGATGCCTTGCATTTTATTCTCTCTGTCAAACAGGGTGTCTTGGAACCATATCTCTGGATGAGCCTGATAATTTTCCTGTTGATTCTACGAATACCAGCAATTCTGCGTTTTGTCAGTGGTTTTCACCCCCTGAGAGGCTGATCATATCAATAAATCGTAACCACTCGCTGATCGATTTTACTGTAGCATAAGCGTATTTTTAGATGAAAGGGGATGGGTGAGAGCTTACAATAAAAGACTAGGTGGGTTTTTACTGCTTCTTAATAATTTTCATAATATAATCTATCAATGTTTCCCCCTTCATTTTCCAATTCTAGTGATTCGATGGATGCGCGAGAATTCGAACAGCATCTCCGTGACGGTATCTATGCCCTCAAGAACGGCGATCGTTCGCTTGCTAAAAGATTATTGAACCAGGCAGCATTGATGAGCAGCGCCGATGCGCGCGTATGGGTCTGGCTTTCTGCAACTACAGACGATCTACAAGAACGACGTACTTATCTGGAAAGGGCAATAGCCATTGAACCATCCAATGCGATGGCAAAAAGAGGCTTGTTGATGCTGGATGAAAAGTTGGATAAGTCGAGCATCATACCAGAAGGCGAAGCTTATATTCCTCAAGAAACATCAGCTCCTGAAGAAGCAGTGATAAAGACCTATACTTGCCCCAACTGCGGTGCCAGGATTTCCTTTGATATCCACGAGATAACCCTGGTCTGCCAATATTGTGGATTCACCCACAAGATCAATGATGATCTTACCAGGGTTAGTGTTGACCAGGTATTGGATGCTAGCTTGCCCACCACCCAGGCACACCATTGGGTTACGAACCAGACACGCGTGACATGTGAGCAATGCGGAGTGGTCATTATATTGCCACCGGGTCAAACCGCTGACAGTTGTCCGTATTGCGGTTCGAATCATTTTATCAGCCCAGCCTCATTGGTGGAACTGGTCGACCCACAAGTGATTGGTCTTTTTAAGCTTGATGCGGATAAAGCAGCCAAAAGCATCAAGACCTGGTTAAATAAAGGCTTGCTCTCCCCAGACGATTTAGCTGCCAGGCATACTGGAATGCTTCTTCACCCGGCATATTATCCATTTTGGCTTTTCAGCGGAACTTTGGAAATCCCTTGGTTTTGTGATGTCAACGTAAGCTCAGGCAAGGCACCGGTATGGGAAGCTCAAACCGGATCACAGTTTGAGATGTTCGATAACGTGCTCATCCCTGGTCTCCGAAAGATATCCAAGACAGATCTGGCGAAAATTGAGCCGTTCAACATTAAAGATTTGGTTGAGTTTTCACCCGATTACCTGGCTGGTTGGGTGGCACTCACCTACGATCAACCTCTGGCAGACGCCTCATTGCTGGCGCGTGAGAAGGTTATCCAAAAAGTGAGGTCATCCTTGCCGGGTTTGGTTGAACCCACACGCCAAAAGCGTAATTTCAGTATCGGCGCGGGCAAATGGAGTGGTCTCACCTATAAACTTGCCCTGCTTCCCGTTTTTATTGGTAATTATCCCTTCCAAGGAAAGCGTTATCGAATACTTATTAATGGCCAAACTGGTAAGGTGGGGGGCGAAAAACCTGTGGACACGCTTAAGAGCTCCATGTTTATTATTACCGGGATAATCTTACTTGCCATCATTGTGTTAATAATCTGGTCACTCATGAGATGGTTTCTAAAATAGTGGGTCGGTGCTCCACCCATGACCAATCCCTCATCGCTTCGTAATCCACACCTCGAAGGCGCACCCTTTTACTGGGAGGCTGGTCCAATTGGGGTGCTGCTTTGCCATGGATTCACTGCCACCACAGCTGAGGTACGCCTGTTAGCCCATGCGCTGCACGAGCAAGGTTACACCGTTGCCGGGAACCTGCTTCCGGGACATGGCACAACGCCTGAAGATTGTAACCGGCACACCTGGCAGGAGTGGTACGCCTCCGTCGAACAAACCTATCAACAATTATCTGCCCGATGTCAATCGGTGGTTGTGGGTGGTGAATCGACGGGCGCTTTACTCATCTTACGCCTGGCCGCCTTACACCCTGAGGTTGCTGGGATTTTGTGCTATGCTCCCGCGTTACGCCTCCTGCTTGCTCCTGCCAAAGTTTTTCTGCTATCCTTATGCGCACCTTTTCTAACCTCAATCCCTAAACCCCCCTCCACTGATGATAACCCCTGGCAGGGTTATTCAGTTAATCCGTTAAAGGCTGCCGAACAGCTCCGGCAGTTGCAAAAAGTTATCTACCCTCTCCTGCAGGAAATTAAGCAGCCAATTCTGATTATCCAGGGTAGGCTCGATCCGACTGTTCATCCTGAGTCACCCCACACCATATTCAACCAGGTCAGTTCATCTATCAAGGAGCTGGACTGGTTGGAGCATTCCACCCACTGCGTCATCCTGGATAAGGAACGCGACCTTGCAGCAAGCATTTCCATTGATTTCCTTAAACGTGTGCTCGCTTAGTAGACATCCTCCTGGATAGTCACCCGTGTCTGACATTAACTTCCAAAGGAGCCTGAAATGACCCGCCTTATCCGCTGGTATGACTATCTCACTTTCAATGTGTATTTTTTTGGCTTGACCACGCTTTCCCAAACCATGGGATTGGTCACCCCGTTGCTGGTGCAGCAGTTCGTTGGCGAGACTCAAAAAGGCACCTACTATGGCACATTTCGCCTGTTCACCTTGATGGTTGCTTTGCTTGCCCAGGCACTGATGGGTCTGCTATCAGACCGCAGCCGGATTTCCTGGGGGCGGCGCCGGCCATTCATCCTTATCGGCACTCTATTCACCGCCTTATTGACCATTTTGATCGGCTTTACAGCCGGGATGCAAGGTCTGACCGGTTTCTGGATATTATTTGCCATTGGGCTTTTGCAACCGATTGCCTCCAATATGGGCCAGGCTGCTGAGCAAGGGATCATCCCTGACCTGGTCCCTGAAGAAAAGCGTGGACGCTTCTCTGGTGTGAAAGCATTATTGGAAATTCCCCTTCCCTTGATCCTGGTGGCTTTCACAGTCGGTAAGCTGATCAGTAAAGGGTATATGTGGGCTGGAATTTTGGTTGCCGTTGGGGTGCTGGTAATTACCATGTTGCTAACCATGCTTGTACCCGAAAAGCCAATCAAAGAAGCGCCACCCATGGATTGGGAACCGATTGTACGCTTGTTGGCCATGACTCTCGTTTTCACCCTCATCATCCTGGGCTCCGGACAGTTGGTCAAGTTTATTAGCCGCCAGCTGATCGATATCACATCGCCCACTGCTTTATTCCTTATTATGGGTCTTTTTGGGCTGGTTAGCATGCTGGTAGCGGTTGCTGTTGGGGTGTGGTTCAGCGTGCGCATCAGCATCGGTAATAAATCCAGGGAAAATCCATCCTTCACCTGGTGGGTGATCAACCGTCTGGCATTCTTGGTGGGGGCAGTCAACCTATCCACCTTTGCTATCTATTTTCTTCAGGCTCGCCTGGGCTATGTTAAGGAAGCAGCCGCTGGTCCGGCAACTCAGATGATCTTGTTTGTGGGTGTGTTCATCCTCCTATCCACGCTGCCGGCTGGTTGGCTGACTGATCGGTTTGGTGAGAAGCGCATGGTGGCTGCAGCAGGATTGGTAGCGGTATTGGGCACGGTGATTGCATTAAGCATCCCCAGCTTGCCGGTTATCTACATTGGCGGCTGTATCATCGGCGTCTCGGCTGGCTTGTTTTATACAGCCAACTGGGCGCTTGGAACGCTCCTGGTTCCCAAGGCGGAGGCAGGGCGCTACCTGGGCATCTCCAATCTGGCAGGCGCAGGTGCTGGAGCGGTCGGCGCTTACATTGGCGGTCCCATCGCCGATTTTGTCACCCTCCAGGTGCCACAGATTGCAGGCTTTGGCTATGTGTTGATCTTCACCATCTATGGGCTGCTTTTCTTGTTCTCTGTAATAGCTCTGACACAGGTAAAATCAAAATTAATAGCCGCCTCATAACCTGATCACTTGTGAAACGAGGCTTATATGGGTCGAGGTTACAAAGACGCGGGATGTTATTTACACGGCGGCTTGTTTTCTCCTGGGCACAAACCGAGGAACCCGTTGCATATACTCAAGATAAACCGGCAAACGCTGCAGCAGGTCCATCTCCTCCAGCCTGGCTTGGATCATCACCCACAGCAATCCTAAAACACAGGCAACCAATACTGTAATTGTCGGTAATAAAATAAAGAGGCCAATCAGCTCAAGGATCATGCCGCTGTAGAGTGGATGGCGGATTTGGGAATAGATCCCGTGGGTAACTAACGTATCCCGCACCGATGGGGCAGCCGCACGCCACTTTAGTGACTTTACTCCGAGAAATATGACCACCCCACCCGCCAGGATTAATAGCCATGCCAGAACGGAGGTTAGGAAAGTCGGCTTGTACAGGTAGGCTGATGGGGAACGCACTGCCATAACATACCCAATTGCCCATACCGGAATCCCAAGCACATCTCTTAGAACCACGCACGTTATCCGACCCCAGTGTTCGCCGAGTAATTTTGTGTAATAACTTGTGAAGGCACTTGCACAGTTGAAGAAAAAACCGGTCAGTAACGGGACCAGGAACAAAAACATTATGCTTCAACACGGGCTGGATCGGCGTGTTTTTTCCTCTCAACCAGTGTGATTAATCCAACGCAGATCATCACCAGGCTGCCAAGGATCAAGTACATCCATCTCCCACCCATGCTCCCCAGCATAATACCACCCAGGAACCCCCCCGTCGCTGACCCAATACCGATCAGCATCGCCCCAAACAAACCCTGGGCGGTGGATTTCATCCCTGGGGGTGCCTTCTGGTCAGCGTATGAGACTCCCGCCACCCACATCAATGGGAAGGTCATGCCGTTAAGCAGCTGAAAGATCAATATCCCCGCCATGCTATTAAAGATTGCGTAGAGCAGCAATCGCGTCCCGGTAATTGTCACTCCCAGTAAAAATAAACCGTAGGCTCCAAATCGTTTGATCAGCCTGTTGGAAAAAAATAAGATTGGCAGCTCTCCCAGGGTTGTGATGGTCAACGCAATGCCCATGGTCGTCCTGCTGAAGCCCAATTCCTCCATATACGGGAAAAGGTAGCTGTTTATGCTGGTGAAAGCCATCCCGCCGACGAAAGCCAACGCCAGGAAGAACAAAAATCTTCGATCAGCCAGTACCCAGTGCAGGTCCCATTTGATTGACACACCTGCCACCCTGGTCTCATAGGTGAACTTCAGGCTGACAATGAACGCCAGGAACATCAAAATTGCGAATCCCCAAAATGCCCACTGGATGCCATAGGATTGAAGGACAATCCCCGCCAGGATGGCTGCCAGTCCAAAACCGATCGTCCCTCCCAGGCGCATGCGACCATACATTTCTTTTGCACCCGCCAGCATGGTCATCGTGGCACTATCTCCCATGGATAACAAAGGTGAAGTAAAAAAGGCATACAGGCTAATCAGCACTACCACCGGTGCAAGCCCATTGACCAGCGGAAAGATGCACGCCAGCAGCACAGTCATCAGCATCACCAGGCTCATAATGAGCTTGTGGATTCGCTTTGCGTCCGCCAGACCAGTCCAGAATGGTGCCCCAACCATTGTGATCAGCGGTGCCATGCCTGCCAGAATGCCAATCTGTATTCCGCTGAACCCTAATCCTTGATAATAAAGGATGAAGTTCGGCATTAAAAAGGCCACCGCAGCAAAGAAGAGAAAATAGAAAAAAAAAGAATAAGCCCGTTTCACATTCATAGATCATCTGTCGCTGGCAAACAGCCCCCCGGTATTTTCCATCCAGTCAGCGATGGTTTCCACAACGCTGATAATATTGTCGTCCGACACATCCAGTCGCAGGTTATCCAACATTGATGCCTCAACAAATCTTTCCATCACTTCCTGCTCATGGATGAAGACCTGCAAATCGTCATACTGGGACGGCTTGCCCGATACCTTCACCCGTTCGCTTCTGGCATTTTCAAACGAGTCCACCGAGCGTGTGCAGAAGATGAGGCGAAAATCAAGCTCTTTCAAGCTTTGTTCGAGCCAGGCAAAGTCATAAATTTTTCCATAGTTGATAAATTGGTAGGTTTGGGTGGATATATGAAAGCGGTCGACAATCCAGGAATAATAGCGTATCTGTTGGAATAAGCTTAACCAGGTCCGGTAGGTTCCCATCGCCAGGCTTTCTTCCTGCGGCTCGAAGTTGATCAGGCCGCGGCCCCACGGATAGTTGGTGAACCCACACCACTCCGCTGAGATGAGTGGTGAGTGGTAGCGGTATTTACGCGCTCCAACGATGCGCGGGTGTTCATTCAACACAAAAGCAATCTCAGTTTTATGCGTCAGGCGGGTTCCTTCCAGGATGATCTTAGGGCATAGTTTCACAGGGTTTCTTCTTGCTGTCCAGTTAATGAGTAGGGGTCGAAATGGAGATAATTTTCGTTATACCGTTCTGGTATCATTTTCCATATGTCATTGTGAGGGCTTTTTTGCACGAAGCAATCTCCTCCATTTCTCTGATAGGTTCGGTGTCTAGAAAAAATGATGTTCAGACTTTATTTTTTCTGTCAGGTATCTGTATTTCTTATCATTCGCTTGCCATATTGTATAAGGCATTTACCGTATTCCAATTGCGGGTGGTCACAGATACACCCAGTTTTCGCTCAAAAAATCCATTATTAAGCTTTGTCTTCCCATAGCCGTTTGGGCAATAGAGATATACTGCCAACTCACCACTCGAGAACTCATCCAGTATGCTGCTTGGAGCAATTAATTTTGTCCATGCTGTTTCAAGTGGGGATTGATACAGAAACGTGACATGCAGTTTGCTCGGGTCTTCATTTCTGTCATAAAGAAATGGATTCCTGGTTAAAATTTCTTGAAGTTCATCGGGTTGCCGTATAAATACTGGAACAGGGAATCCACATGTTTTCTCAATCTGTTCCTCAATTCGTTTTGCCAGCTCCGCTGGTGTAAATCCACTGCTTTCGAAAGCCACATTACCACTCTGGACGTAGGTCCTTACCCTGGTATAACCCAGTGTTTCGTAAACGCCACGCAAGGTTTCCATGTGAATCTTCTTTTGCCCACCGACGTTGATACCTCTCAGAAGTGAAATGAAAGTACTCATTCCAGAGATCTCCAAACCTCCCCGAATTTTATTATCCTTATCTCCATTGTTATTTCACGCCAGAGCTGATATCCCTGCTTACTCCAGCTTGGATTATCCAAGCCACTTGCCAGCCATAAAACCAATAGTACTTACTGCAACGCTTAATATAGTTCCCCAGGTCATATCCACCACAGTGATGAAAACGGGCCAGTCTTTCAAAGTGGCGAGGTTGGTCAGGTCATAGGTGGCATACGTGATCAGCCCGAACAGTGCTGCTCGTAGAAGGGTTGTGCCGAGATTATTTTCCTTCAAACCCGGTAGGATGACGAAGATCAGCAAGCTCAGGATGAACAACAAGTAAAAAATAATAGCTGCCAACCAATTCGGTTTGGGAGCCATAATGAAACCAAGGTAATTTTGGTACAGGTCGCGTGCTACCAGGCCAAGCCAGATCATGTCAATGCCCAGGAATGCTGCAAGTGTGATCAGGTAGAGTTTAAGATAATAGGCCATGCTGATGCCCTCCTATGACTGGTTGATTGACTCGGCGCGGCGGATGATCTCACGCGACATGCCGTTGAAGATCATTGAATGGAAAGGGAAGAGCGTGAACCAATAGATCAGGCCATGGATGCCGTGCGGCTCGAAAAAGGCGGTTATGTTGAGCAGACTTCCACCATCTGGGCGAGGTTGGGCTTCGAACTGTAGCCAGGCAGGACCAGGCGCTTTCATCTCGAACCACAGCCTGATCAGACGCTCCTCATCGACCGTCTCGACCCGCCAGCCATCCAGCACATCTCCTGGCTGAAGCGTATCTGGGTCACGTCGGCCACGTCCCATGCCTACCCCACCCACCAATTGATCAAGCCATCCACGCAGCTTCCACAAGATATTTGCATAAAACCAGCCTCGCTTTCCGCCAATCCCGGAAAATGAATGGAAGATTGCATTTGGCTCGGCGGCTGAAGCTGTACGGTGTTGTTCGATGAAAACCCCCTGGGTATCTTTGTGGGTCACCCCCGCTTCGAGCCCCTTTTGTTTGCCCGCCCAAAAAGATTCAACCTCCCCTGAACCATCCCGCTTGAGTGCCTGCTGCACTGCCGTTGCGTAGGGGATGAGTTGGACCTTGAACACTTCCTGAGCGCTTGGGTCATGCACCAGCACCTCGCTGCGCAGACCTGCAATCAGTATTTGCAGGTAGGGAGGCGGGAGTGGGGTAATCACATCCGCTCCAAAAGCCAGGATGGGTGTGTTCAGGAATGGGATGGTGATAAATGATCGTTTCAGACCCCGTGCAATGGCATAACCGCGCATGATTTCCTTATAGGTCAGCACATCCGGACCGCCGATTTCATAAATTTCACCCACGGACCGCGGCTCGCTCAGGCTTTGCATGAGATAATCCAGGATGTTCTCGATTGCAATCGGCTGGCACAGGGTATTGATCCACGGTGGGGTTGGGAGGATGGGCAATCGCTCGGTGAGATAGCGGATCATCTCGAACGACATGCTGCCTGACCCGATCACGATGGGTGCGCGGAACTCGGTCACCGGCACACCTGTCAGGCGCAGCACTTCTCCAGCATACTGCCTTGAATACAGATGTGGCGATAAAAACTTTTCACATTCACCCAACCCCCCCAGGTAGATGATGCGCTGCACGCCCGCCTCCCGGGCTGCTGTGCCGAAATTCCTTGCCGCAACTTCATCGCGTTCCTCAAAACCATCTTTCCCGCCTGCCATCGAGTGGATCAGGTAGTAGGCGACATCGATATTTTCCATCGCGGGTCTCAAGCTTGCCAGATCGAGCACATCGCCCTGCTTGATCGCCATATTTTCCCACTTGCGATCGGTGAGCATTTCGGGCTTGCGCGCCAGGCAGGTCACCTGCTGCCCCGCAGCCATCAGCCGTGGGACCAGTTTTCCACCAATGTAGCCTGTCACACCTGTAACCAATATGTTCATGTGATTATTCTCTGCTTCACTCTTTTTGAATTACTAAGTTTGATTCTACTATGCCTTCCTCGCTTCTGGTTTTTCTTTTGCTAAATGCTAACTGCTAACTGCTAACAGCTAATTGCTTCCCTCGTTTCACTTGCTATCGATGGAATTTTCATAAACTATTGTATACTCTACCTCGAGTGCTCTTTATCCAGATAAGTCAGGCAGTCGCCAGGTACGCTCAATCACTGCTGACGATAGGTAAGGGAATTGATTATGAACATATCGCCGGTATCACAAACAGCCATCCTCACGTTAATTGCCCGTGTCGTCGCATCAGAGAAGCAAAACGCTACCTATAACGACCCAATGGCAGTTCTCTGCTTAGAAGGATTGATGTCCGCAGCATCAGAAGAAGAAAAGCGTTGGATTATCCGGGAGAAGAGAATATATGGGGGGATGCAATTGCACCATGCAATGGATGGTGCAAAGAGAGCGAAGGTTTTTGACGATTCAGCAAATCGTTTTATCGCTGACAATCCAGGATGCACCGTGATCAACCTTGCATGCGGGTTTGATACCCGATTCTGGCGAATTGCCAATCGCAACTGCACTTATATTGAACTTGATCTGCCGGATGTCGTCTGCTTGAAAAGAGAGATCCTGAAGGATAAACTCGGCTATCAATTGATGGGTTGTTCAGTCCTGGATGTTTCATGGATTGATCAGGTCACTGTCAATGGCCACAGCCGTTTCCTTCTGCTTGCCGAAGGGCTGTTCCCATATTTGCCTGAGCCAGATGCGATCCAGCTATTCCAGCGACTGGCTCAAAGGTTCACTCGCTCGCAGCTTGTCCTTGATATTATTCCAGAGAAATACTTGAAGGGATTATGGAAATTGCTGCTTCGCCTTGAAACCAAAATAACCTGGGGGGGATTATATGTCCCTTGGGTTTTCGGCATTCAGCATCCGCGCGATATTGAATCATATGCACCAGGTCTCAGGGTGCTTGGGTATGCAAAAGCCTCAGCGGGTCCGATAATTACTGTATCAATAAATCCGTCCTGACAACTTGTTGAAGCTGCCCCTCATCGGTGTGGGTTATTAATTTGAAGGTTGGGTTAAGGAACCTCGCGAAAGCATTGAGCGAGGCAGGGTTACATGAAACCCAACATCATGATTGCTAAAAGCAAACCGCTAACAGCTAATTGCTTCCTTATTTCATTTCCGGTTATAATCTCCATCACTTATTTTTCCCCATCCACCCATAAAGAGATACACGAACCATGACCCTTCCCCTTGATTTCCAATCCATCATCCTCACCCTGCAGCATTTCTGGGCCGACCACGGCTGCCTGATCTGGCAGCCCTATTACCAGCAGGTCGGCGCAGGCACGCTCAATCCCGCTACTGCCTTGCGCGTCCTGGGACCTGAGCCCTGGAATGTGGCTTACGTCGAGCCTTCCATCCGCCCGGACGACGGACGTTATGGCGAGAACCCCAACCGCATGCAGATGCATTACCAGTTCCAGGTCATTCTCAAACCGGACCCTGGCAATGCCCAGGAGCTCTACATTGCTTCCCTGGCTGCCATTGGCATTGACCCACTCTTGCATGACCTGCGCTTCGTGGAGGACAACTGGGAATCACCAGCCCTGGGTGCCTGGGGTCTGGGTTGGGAGGTCTGGCTGGATGGGCAGGAAATCACGCAATTCACCTATTTTCAGCAAGCGGGTGGTACCCTTTGTGACCCTGTTTCCGTAGAAATCACCTACGGCCTAGACCGTATTGCCATCTCCCTCCAGGGTGTGAACGGCTTCACCAACATCCGCTGGAATGACAAACTCACCAGTGGCGATATCAACCTGCAGGCGGAACAGGAACAGTGCACCTATTACTTCGAGCTGGCGGATGTGGAACGCTTGAAGAATATGTATGACCTATACGAACAAGAAGCCAAAGCATGCCTGGATCACAAGCTGGTTCTGCCAGCCCACGATTATGTCCTCAAGTGTTCGCATACTTTCAACGTGTTGGATTCGCGCGGTGCTATCGGCATTACCGAACGCCAGGCGTATTTTGGCCGCATGCGTGACCTTTCTCGCCGCGTGGCAGAGACCTATATTGCCCAACGCCAGCAGCTTGAGTTCCCCTGGCTGGATGAGGAAGCTGAGCAGAGTGGAAAAGTATATCCATCCATAACCAAGGGCACTTCTTTATCAAATTCACCTGCTGACCTGCTGTTCGAGCTTGGCACGGAAGAACTCCCGGCAGGTGACCTGGACTCTGCCCTCGATCAGCTTAAAACACGCCTTCCAACCCTGTTTACTGACCTGCGCCTGGATCATGCAGAGTTCCGAGTCATGGGAACGCCCCGCCGGCTGGTGGTATTTGTTCGCGATGTGGCAGCCCGTCAAACCGATCTCCAACAACTTGTAAAAGGTCCTCCGGCTGACCGTGCTTTTGATTCGTTTGGCGAACCGACCAAGGCTGGTGAGGGATTTGCCCGCAGCAAGGGTATCAGCGTGCACGATCTGCAGGTTGTGGAAATGGATGGTGGTCGATATGTCACCGCTTCTATTCACGTTACAGGTCGTCCGGCAAACGAGGTGCTGGGTGATGCGCTTGCAGGGCTGATTTCAAGCCTGCGGTTTGACAAATCCATGCGTTGGAACCGCTCCAATGTCTATTTTTCACGCCCTATCCGCTGGTTATTAGCTTTACTGGGTGGCCAGGTCATCCCCTTTGAATTTGCTGGGCTGCAATCTGGGAATATCACGCGTGGTTTACGCACTCGCCAACCCGCAGAATTTGCAGTCAATAACGCAACCGAATACTTCAATTCCCTGGAAGACCAGGGCATTATCCTTGAAAAAGAACGCCGACTGGATATTATTAAGTCTCAATTAGGTAGACTGGTAGATGGGATTAATGGGCGGTATGTCCCCGATCAGGCGCTCCTATCCGAGGTCGCTAATATCGTTGAAGCCCCCACCTGCCTGCTGGGTTCCTTCGACTCAGCCCACTTGAGCTTACCGCGTGAAGTGCTGATCTCCGTGATGAAAAAGCACCAGCGCTATTTCCCGGTCTTTAAACCCCTCCCTCAAAATGCTGAGCATAGCTCAAGCGGAGATTTGGATACCCCGGATCGAGCAGAAAATGAGCTCATGCCTAATTTTATTACGGTTGCCAACAAGCCTTCCCTGGGATCCACGCCTTTCAGCCAGGGCGATCTCATATTGGATGGAAATCAGCACGTGATCCGCGCTCGTTTCGCCGATGCCGATTTCTTTGTCCGCGATGATCGTAAATATAAATTGCAGGAGTTTCTTCCCCGCTTGGGGACACTTGTCTTTCAAACCAGACTCGGTTCCATGCTCGATAAAAGCCACCGTATCAAAGCATTGGTTGAGGTGCTGTCTCCCATGCTTGCTCTGAGCCCACAGGAAAAAGAAACTGCCCTTCGAGCCGCCGAATTATGCAAAGCAGACCTGGCAACCAAGATGGTCATAGATATGACTTCCCTGCAAGGTATCCTGGGGCGGTATTATGCCATTGCCTCCGCAGAAAACCAATCTGTTGGTGATGCAATCTTTGAGCATTATTTACCTCGCTTTTCTGGCGATATTCTTCCAAAAACCCGTCCGGGTTTGGTCGTCGGCCTTGCTGACCGGTTGGATACCTTAGCCGGTCTATTTACTGCTGGAATGGCTCCCTCGGGTGCCCGCGATCCATTTGCTCAACGTCGGGCAGCTCTTGGGTTGGTCCAAGCGCTCATCGCCCAGGACGTCAGCTTTGACCTGCGCCTGGGGCTTGAATCGGCTTCAACGCTGCTGCCCATCCCAGGTGACCCGCAGAAGCTTTCAGCCTGTCAGGCTTTTATCGTTGAACGTTTGCGCAACCTTCTGCTCGAATCAGGCTATCGTTTTGATATCGTAGATGCGGTCATCACAGCCCAGGGGTTCAACCCTGCGCAAACCAACCAATCGGTTAAGCAATTAGCTCTGTGGGTCGAACGATCGGATTGGCATTCCATCCTACCTGCGTATGCCCGTTGCGTGCGTATCACGCGTGATCTGACTCAAAGATTTGAACTTGACTCCCGCTTGTTCGTTGAAAAATCCGAAAAGAACTTGTATTCCGCCTTGCTCCTGGCGGAGGAATCCCTGCATCTGGCAGAGGATTTTTCAGCCGATAGCTTCCTTACCGCTTTCCTACCCATGCTTCCAGTAGTCACCACATTCTTCGACGAGGTGCTGGTCATGGCTGAAGATACCACGCTGCGCCAGAATCGTCTGGCACTTCTCCAGCGCATCGCTGCCCTTGGGGATGGTATTGCAGACCTGTCCAAGTTGGAAGGTTTCTAAATCTAGAGCCGAACTGGTCTTGAGTGATTGATAAGGAGGATTAAATGACTCAACTCGCCACAAATATCACTTCTGCGACAGTTTATCCTGACCGTGCCCTGCTCACCCGGCGTGGCACACTTTCAATGCAAGCCGGCGCACATTCCCTGGAAATTAGCGAACTTCCCCTCTCCCTCAACCCCGATTCTCTCCGCCTCTCAGCCCATGGAACGGCACGCGCAAGTATATTAGGCGTCCAGGTTAACCGCACTTATTATGTCGAGACACCCTCCGATAATGCTCGCCAATTGGAAGACCAGATAGCAAAGCTCCAGGATCAGATCAAAAGGATGGAAGCTAGGGCTGAATTGATCAAGCAAAACCGCCTCCACCTGGATAAATTGGCTGGGCAGGCAAATTTATATGCCACTGCCCTGGCAGCCAGAGAAATGACCATCGAAGAGCAGTTCGCTATCTTTGACGGACTGCGCCTGCAGGCAGAAAAATTGGACGATGAAACCCTGGAGATTCACACCAATAAGCGTGGGAATGAACAGCGTTTGCAAAAATTAGCCGGCGAATTGGAGCAGTTGCGATCCTCGCGCCCACGTGAACGCTATACTGCCATTGTGGAAGTGGAAATTTTGGAGCCTGGAGATTTGACCATTGACACCAGCTATGTAGTCTCTGGTGCAGGATGGAAACCTCTCTATGATTTCCGCCTATCCGAAAAAGATGGTGTGTCTTCACTGGAAGCAGGTTACCTGGCGCAGATCACCCAAAACACCGGGGAGAATTGGGAAAAGGTAGCCCTGACCCTCTCAACCGCCCGTCCGGCATTAGCCCATGTGCTGCCTGAGCTCGATCCCTGGTACATCCGCCCATTCGAGCAGGTCATGCCAGTGGCGCGCCTCTCAGCTTCACCCGTGCCTGCACTCCCCATGGAAATGCAAACCCGCTCCATGGGGCGAACCAAGACAGTTCGTGAAGAATTGGTTGAAGAAGAAGCACAAGAGCAAGTTGCAGAGATTGACACTGCCGGTACCGCCATCAGGTATGCCATTCCTGGTGTTACCACGATTCCCCCCGACGGTAATCCACATAAAGTCACGGTTGCCCGCTTTCCCCTCACCCCTCGCTTGGATTTTGTCTCAGCTCCTAAGCTGGCTCAGGCTGTTTATAGACGGGCAAAGCTGAATAACGATAGCCCTTATACTCTCTTAGCTGGAACTGTCAATATATTCGTTTCTGATGAATACATTGGGGCTACACAGCTCGAGCTGACTGCCGCTCAGGGTGAGATCGAGCTCTACCTGGGCAACGAAGACCGCTTAAAGGTGGAACGTGAGCTAAAGCGCCGCGATATCGATAAGCGCTTTATCGGTGGTAAGCGCCATCTGGTATATGGATATGAGATCATCGTGGAGAACCTGCTACCCACACAAGCCAGTCTCACCTTGCATGACCAAATCCCCGTCCCGCGCCATGAAGAGATAAAGGTGAAACTTGAGTCTGCTGACCCAAGACCTGCTGAGCAGTCTGAGCTTAACTTACTGAAATGGGATCTCTTGCTCGAGCCAAAAGAAAAGCGCACCGTCCGCTTTGATTTCAGTGTTGAATTCCCACAATCGATGGAAATTCTCGGTTTGCCTTAGAAAACCGCCCGATCTCAAGAGCCCATATCGCCCGCCTTGATCAACCTTCCTACCAGTCCTGACCCAAGCAAAGCCAGCCCGTCAGTGGTCATATAGTGGCTGGCAGCCGCATCGAATAACACCGAGGCACGCGCCGGGAATTCCTCATCTCCCGGATAAAGGATGGATGCCAGGCGAATGCGCGGCAGTGGAAGGAAGGCATATGCCACACCTGGCAGTGCGGTTAAGTGGATCCCGCCTAGTGCTTGGGCTGCTGACATGTATCTCTCCGATTGCTCGCCATACACACGCGCCAACCGGTCTCCGCTGTAGCCCTGAAAAGCCTGGCTGTAAAAATTACCTCCCGGGAGCTCCCGGTACCCAATCCAGTGCTCTGCCATTGGAGATCCATCAGCCTCACGCAGGTAATATAAGAGCATGCCTGTATCGTACACAGAGCATTCGGACCCATCAGAAAGCTTACGAGCTTTCAGGTCTGCACATGAAATTTCGATCTGTTGCTCCCAGTAGTTAAGCTGAATTTTCTGGTCTGCCAGCCTCCCGCCACAGTTCACCGCCAGCCTCCCAGGCTGCTTGGTCAACACCTCAGTGCGCAGTAGATCCAGCTGTTTTGACATGCTTTCCAGCCAGGCTTGATGCGCCCGTTCGATAGCTTCACCACCACCCACTTTCATACCGCTCGCCTGATCGGTCAATCCAGCCATCTATATACTCCTGATAGATCCCTTATCCGCTGCCAGAGATGCCATCCATATACTCCTTAATCGAAGGGATGGCAGTAAGTTTTTCAAAAAAGAAGTTGTTGACCAGGTTGATCACCTCAGCCCGGGCAGCCTCGGCTGCACCGCTCAATCCCTGCTCCAGCCGCTCATGGCTCAATGCATTTCTAAGTTGGAGCAAAAGCCGAACAATTTCAGACTCCTGATCCCCTTCCAGGACCTTGATTACAGACAGGATAAGCTGGTCAGCCTGTTCTACCAGCTGGTCTAGTGTGATCCCAGATTCTGGTTTAAAGGCATCATCCATGGTCCGGATGAGCGACCAGACCTGGTACAGCATCGTGGTTGGCTCATCGAACAAGTCTCGTAAAAACACAGCATCCTCGTAGCGACCCGTCAGGCGAAAGATGTTATACATCCGTTTAGCGACCTTGCCGTAATTCACATCTTTGGTCAGGTATTTATTGACCTCATGTTCCAGCTGTTTGACATAATCATCCAAGGCGTTTGCTGAAACGTGCTTTGCAAGTTTGGAGAAAATTGGGATGGACTGTGCGTCCAGGTATACTTCCTGGAAGTACGGGTCGAGATATCCATCCAGAGGAGCGATCGTCCCATCCAGCGCTTCCCAGGTTACATCCAGCATGTTGCTGGCATTGGATAAGCGCCCATGGGCGGTGTCTGCTACCACCCAATCCAGCTTGCACCAACCTGGATCCAAAGCCACCTCATCCCACAGCAGAATTGCTGGCGTTCCATCTATGCGTTTCACCTCGATCTGTCCACTCTGGATCTCCGTTGGTGCCCATGATATCGGTGTTCCAGTTCGAATGGTATTTTCTCCACGTACAGCATCGAACGGGTAGCTGCCAAACTTCACCTCCAATAGCTGGTAGGTAGAACCTTTTAATGTGCTGAGTGCCTTCTCGCGCATGATCCTCGATAATATCTGGCAGGCTTCCTGGCGTGATGCAGCGATGATATTTACTCGCTCGAAATAATCACAATCACCTGGATAGGTTTGGATCTTCGACTGAGCTGACGATCCCGAAAGCGCCAGGGCAGTTTCGACCACCCCCGCTTCATCCTGGAATTCCACCAACCGCCCAATCTCGCGGAAGTGTGCTAGCTCATTTGGACTGAAGTCCAGCATGACAATTTTATTTCCAAAGACACCGGTATCTCGGTCCACCGCAATATCCAGGGAGGATTTTAGGGCGATCAATTCAGTCATCCATTGGAGTGCTTCCTCTTCATCCAGTTCAATTCCTAGCCGATGGGCAGATTCAATAATCCGTTTTAAGTCAGCATTGGGTGTGGGTTGTTCTTCTTGGGTCATTTCTGATTTTCTCCTTGGAATTTTTTGTTATTGCTTAATTCTTCAAGCATCTGTTTAAAAATATCTGCCTGGTCGAGCGCATCCTGTAAGGCATGGTGGGTCAGGTGATACTCTGGCATATATTTCGGGCTGATAAATCGCCAGGATGTCTGTGACCAGGCGACCCCTGCCATCCCCATGTAGAAAGCTTTGATATCAATGGCCGCATGCCCGAATGGATTACGACCCAGGAAGTGATAAAAGTAATAATTTACGAACATCCAATCAAAACCAGCATTAAACGCCACAAATAAAGGCTGATGGTTGGGGGCAGCTTCGTTCATGATCCAATCCTCAAAACGGACCAATGCCTCCTTGGGAGATACTCCCTTTTCCGTTAGATGTTCCAGGGAAAGTTTATGGATCGACGCGGCTTCATCTGTGGAATTTTGATTCTCGGGTTTTAGCTCAATGTAAAATGTTTTCCAAGGCTCATAAATCGTGCATGCTCCAATCGAAAGCAGGGAGAAATCTCCTGGAATGGGTCCAGAAGTTTCAACATCCACACAAATATAAGCATCTGTTTCCAATGGTGTATCCATTTATCTTGTTAATATATCATATCGTTAATTTGCGGATGTACCTGCAGCAATTGGTTCATCGCCATTATAATTTTGTAATTGAGGCCAATGGCGGGTGATCAAGATCACCGCCAGGATGCAGCCAATCCCGCCACTGATTATCGCCATAGGGGCTCCAAAGAGTTGCGCTACCACCCCTGCTTCCACTTCTCCAAGTTGAGGTCCCCCCTGGAAGAAAATTTGGTTGATGCTCACCATCCGACCCCGAATGTAGTCGGGAGTATTCAGCTGGCGTATCGTATTCCGAATGATTGTGCTGACCGTATCTGCTGCACCCATGATAATCAATGCCAGCATTGCCAGTAAAAAGCTCCTGACCGCTCCAAAAAAAATTGTGGCAATCCCGAATAAGATTACCGAAACCAGGAAAATTTTTCCCTGACGCCGGATTTCATGGATTTGAGAGATGACCAGCGCAGCAGCCATTGCGCCAATTGCCTGAGCGGATGAAAGCCATCCATATGCAACAGCCCCTACATGGAGAACATCCACCGCAATAATTGGCATGAGTGTATTCGCCGATGCAAAAAATGTGGCAAAAAAATCAATGATCATGGTGGATAAAATCAACGGTTTACTTAAGATGAACCGCACACCCTCAACGATAGCTGAAATGCTGACCACACCCTTTCGAGGAGAAGAGGAGATCTGCTGTTCTATAGGTCCCATCAAAAACAAAGCCAGGATAACTGCCAGGAAGGAAAAGGCATTAATGATGTATACGTACGGCAGACCTCCCGCAGCAATGATAATCCCACTCAAAGCAGGACCAATGATCGAACCAGTCTGCATGGCGATCGAGTTTAAACTGAAGGCATTGGGCAAATCTTTAGCCGGCACCAGGTTGGGCACCAGTGATTGGCGGGAGGGTCCATCGAAGGCTAGCCCAACTGCCTGCAGTGCGGTGAGCAGGTAGATATGCCACAACTCGATCCGTCCTGTTAGGCTTAACCAGCCCAGGATCATGGCAACCATCGCCATACCAGTTTGGGTGTAGAAAAGAATGTGTCGGCGGTTGAGAACATCTGCGACTGCTCCACCGATCAGGGAGAAGAAGATGATTGGCAGGATGCGCGCCAGACCTACTGCTCCGAGTGCAATGGGTTGATCGGTGATCGTGCGGATATGCCAAAATATCGCCCAGATCTGCATCTGGGAGCCAGTTATCGAGATTAATAATCCCAACCACAATAGGCGGAAGCGACGGTGGTGTAACGCTGGTGGGATATGAATCATGATGCAAATCGTCTACGTGGATACCAGTATTTTATTGTCCTGCAGGTGAGGATAATTTCTGTAAATCAGTGACAGTTGAGCTCATTTTCCCCAATCACGCAATGTTAGGGAGTCATAGTTAATATTGCTGCTGCTCCAATTGGCAATCGGTGGCATCACACGCTTGAAATGAGTGTGCCTGACCCTGTCCATCACTGCCCGGATAAAGCTTTCGGTAAAGCCTAACTGAACACAGTCCTCAGGCTTATAACGCTGGTCCACCAGCAGGTAAAGCAGCTGGTCGACATCTGCGTAAGAAAAGCCTAACTCCCCTTCATCAGTCTGCCCAAGCCACAGGTCAGCAGAGGGTGGTTTATTGATAATCACGGGCGGGATTCTAATTGCCCTGGCGAGCTGTCGAAGTTGGGTCTTGTACAAGTCTCCCAGTGGATTGATTGCACAGGCGGAATCACCATATAAAGTAGTATATCCAAGCAGGATTTCCGTTTTATTTCCGGTTCCAATTGCCAGGCCGGGAAAAGCTGCCGATTGGTCGTACAATACAATCATGCGCATGCGCGCCATGATGTTTCCTTGCCTAATCCGGCTCATATCTGGGAAGCGTTGGATGAGCAGATCCACCATGTCTGTGATCGGAATGGTGAGCGATTGTACCCCGAGTGTGTCAATTACCAATTGGGCGTGTTCCAAAGACTCAGGCGAGGACGTCTTATAAGGCAGTCGCAATGCCATCACGTTCTCTGCACCTAATGCCTCGGCTGTTAAAAAGCATGAGACCGACGAGTCTAAACCTCCCGATAGATTGACCACAGCCTTTGAGAAACCTGCCTTGGTGATCTTGGTTTGGATGAAACTGATCAGGAACTGGCGTACAGATTCAGTATTTATTGTCAGATCAATATTTTTATGTTCCATATTTTCTACGTCCTTTCTACAACCGTTCTATATTATACATCTTCAAATCTGACATCAATCTTGCTCACCTTTCACCCCAGACACACCCTACTTCAGTCTCATCACACGCATAACTGATTGAGGAAGCCCAACCTGTATTCTTGAGGTGCTTGGATTCAGCTGCCTCCTTGTTCATCAAGTCATCTACTTCACTGGTGATTTTTCCTTTCCCCAGAACTTCCACCGTAGGATTACTACGGCTAATAAGATCAGGGAAATTATCATCAAAACAACTGCCCCCCAGGCTTCCAGCCGCAGGTTCTTCCACACCGGTGTGGGATCAGCCCGCAGGAAGGAGAGGCAGAAGAGCGCCGCAGATATCCCAAACAAACCAATGGCAGAAATTAAACCGCGGATGTGTGTTCGTTTGCCAACCCAATCCAGCAGCCAAATAATTACCAGGGTAAACACTGCACCCAACAGCTGGACTGGCACTCGGTTAGCCAGCCTCCCCCATTCATCCCGTCCAGGTAAAGCCCACCAGCCTGCAGACTGTATGCCGTAACCACATCGATCGACCCAGCATCCCAACCAGGCAGTGATTGCCACAGCACCGGCTAGCGGCAAGAGCGTATCAGCAAGCTTACCAACCGGCAAATCCCACCACGCAGCCAGGATCAGGATCGTTAACAGTCCACCTGCCAATGCACCCATGCCGGATAAACCGCCTAACCATACCTGGGCGATCTCACCGGGCTGAGATTGATAATAACTATAATTTTCCATCACCACCAAAGCCCGGCTGCCAACCAGTGCACCAAATAATGTCCATAATCCTGCATTCAAGTAGAGTGAAGCTTCTTCTTTAGGCGCTTGCCAAACAATCAGCAGTAAACCCACAAGAGCGCCTAACCCGAGCAAAATTGAAAAGGGTTGCATCCCTATATCATACCAAATCCTGAGATTCTCTTAGTAGAAGATGGAGTTTTTCATGCATAATGGTAAGAGAGGCAAAAACCATTCTGATGTATAATCAAATCGCCCCTGGAGGATAAAATTATGGAAATACTGATAAATCCGAATATTGCATATTTGCTCATAGTAGTCGGAATTATCCTGGTGATCATGGCGCTTTTTGCCCCAGGTACTGGAATCATTGAGCTCGCTGCCTTTTTTATCTTGTTATTGGCATTCTGGGAGATCAGTCAGTTGTCAATCAATCTGTGGGCATTGGGACTCCTGATTTTGGGTGTCATTCCATTCATCCTGGCTGTGCGTAAATCGCACAAGCTGATCTACCTGGTGATTGCCATTGTTGCGTTTATCATCGGATCCATCTACCTGTTTAAGGGTGAATACTGGTGGCAGCCCGGGGTAAATCCCATCCTGGCGATTGTCACCTCAGTCATTGCAGGCGGCTTTCTATGGATCGCAACCACCAAGGTCCTTGAATCTGAATATATGCGCCCAAAACATGATCTGGCAAGCCTCATTGGTAATATCGGTGAAGCTAAGACAGATATTTTCGATGAAGGATCTGTCCAGATTGAATCTGAATTATGGAGCGCCCGAAGCTCTGTATTCATCCCGATGGAAAGTAAAGTTCGGGTGATCAAACGGGATGGTTTTGTATTGGAGGTGGAACCTGCCACACCGAATAACCCATAATCCAATGTCGTGCAATTTATCCAATCAACCCAATCACTTAGGAGGTGAATTATGAGTTCGGAATTGATCATTATCTTATGCCTGGTCGGAGGGGCAATTCTTCTGGGAATCATCCTTCTCGCCAGTGCCATAAAGATTATGCCGGAATATACCCGTCTGGTTGTCTTTCGCCTGGGGCGCTGTGTTGGTGCAAAAGGCCCGGGTATTGTATTCCTGATCCCCGTTGTTGACCGGGGCATCACGGTGGATCTGCGTGAGCAGGTGCGTGAGGTCCCACACCAGACCTCCATCACCAAGGATAATGCACCCATTAGCATCGATTTCCTCTGGTATTTCAAAGTATTAAACCCCATGGATAGTGTCCTTCAAGTAGGGAGCTTTGAAGCCGCGGCGCTCGGTATGTCTACAACTACGCTGCGTGCAGTCATTGGTGGGATCATGCTGGATGAGGTGCTGTCGGAGCGGGAGCACATCAATAATATGCTGCGCACCCGCTTGGATGAAGTAACCGAGCGTTGGGGTGTCAAGGTAACCAATGTTGAGATCCGCGAGATCATCCCACCCCGCGATGTGCAGGATGCGATGAACCGCCAGATGTCCGCCGAGCGTATCCGCCGGGCTGTGGTGACCGAATCCACCGGTACGCGCGAGGCTGCAATCAATGTGGCTGATGGTGAGAAGCAGAGTGCCATCCTGCGTGCGGAAGGTGATAAGCAGGGCAATATCCTGCGCGCTGAAGGTGAAAAGCAAGCCCAGCTCCTGCGTGCCGAAGGCTTCTCGGCTGCCCTGGACCAGATATTCAACATAGCCAAGACGATTGACCAAAAGACAATGACCTTGCAGTACTTTGAAGCTCTCAAGTCGATTGGTGCTGGCGCATCCACCAAGTACATCTTCCCGCTGGAATTCACCAGTATGATGACGAATTTCCTGAAGGGTGATCAGAAGTAGCCCTTAATAGAACATCCATCGCAATACGGAGTGCATTTCATCGCATTCCGTATTGCTACATTATTAATATTACTTGAACAATAATTAATGTTGATCAATGAACATTACCCTCCCCGCCCAATCTGATACATCGGCAATCATCGAACCAGCCTCGCTGCGTGACCTTAACATCCTCCGCAATATTGAACGGGTGTGCTTCCCTAAGGATGCCTGGCCACTCCTGGACCTGATCAGCGTGCTCACTTTCCCGGGAGTGGTGCGCTTAAAAGCGCTGTGCGATAAGCAAATGGTTGGATTTATTGCCGGCGATATCCGCAGGACGGAAGGAATAGCCTGGATTGCCACGATTGCCGTGCTACCCGATTATCAGGGGCAGGGCATTGGGTCCGCATTATTGCAAGCCTGCGAATCACAAATATCATTGAACCGGATCAGGTTATGCGTCCGGCCGACCAATGAGGTGGCGATCCGCTTGTATGAGCGTTACGGGTACACCAGGGTGGGGGCATGGGATAAGTACTATCAGGACGGGGAATCCGCCATGGTGATGGAGAAGCTGAAGTAACGGCGGAGCAGTACACCCCAAAAATGGTGATGGAGAAGCTGCTGTACGGGCGTAGTGTTGCTACGCCTGAGTAGCCTTCCCCCTTATTTTATTATTATTTATATCTGCGTTCATCCGCGTTGATCTGCGGTTGTTTCTTCTTTCGTGTATCTGCCATCATCCGCGTTTATCTGCGGTTAATTCTTTTTCGTTCTAACCTGCTAACTTTTTATTCCCCCGATTATTGGACTATAATTAGCCCATGCCCGTCCCTGAACTCAGCCAACCCATCTCCAAACCAGATGGCTTACAACGGTTGGCGAATATCCTGGCAGAACAGCCAATCCTGGCAGTGGATACTGAATCCAACAGCCTGTTTGCATACCGAGAGCAGGTGTGCCTGATCCAATTCTCCACCCGGGAGGCCGATTACCTTCTGGATCCCATCGAGCTCGGTGACCTTTCGCTTCTTACCCCAATTTTTGCCAGTCCAACCATTCAAAAGGTTTTCCATGCCGCAGAGTATGACCTGCTGTGCCTGAAACGCGACTTCGGATTTAGCTTCAACAATTTGTTCGATACCATGCTGGCAGCCCGGATTGTGGGACGAAAGGAAGTGGGCTTGGGAGCGATCCTCGAGGCCGAGTTTAATATCGATGTAGATAAGCGCCACCAGCGGGCAAATTGGGGGCAGCGCCCTCTACCCGGGTATTTGCTGAATTATGCCCGCCAGGATACCCATTACCTGATTGAAGTGAAGGAAAAGCTGGAGCAGCAGCTCAAAGAGAAACGCCTGTTGCCCCTGGCGCAGGAGGACTTCAGGCGCATTTGCCTGGTGGAAGCCAACGGTGACAACGGTAGAAATGATTGCTGGCGGGTGAATGGCGTCCATAAGCTATCGCCCCAGCAAGCCGCGGTGCTGCAGGAGTTGTGCAAGTACCGCGATGAAGTTGCCCGTCAACGCAACCGGCCGCTTTTCAAGGTGATCAGTGATAATACGCTGCAGGCAATCGCCAGCAGCCTGCCGAGCAGCCTGGATGAGCTAAAAAGGCTGCCCGAAATGACCAACCACCAGGTGGACCGGCACGGGAAAGCCCTGCTGCAGGCTGTTCAGCGCGGACTGCAGGCTGGGCCGATCCATCCACCGCATAATATCCGCCCGGAAAAGCATTTTTTGGAGCGCGTGGAACAATTAAAGCAATGGCGGAAGCAAAAAGGTCTAGAGCTTGAGGTTGAATCCGACATCATCCTGCCGCGTGACCTGCTTAATCAGGTTGCGATGAAAAACCCGCAGGATATGCAGTCTTTGTGGGAGTGTTTATCCGAAGTCCCATGGAGGCGGGAGCGTTATGGGGAGGAAATTCTGGGGGTGTTAAAGAAGGCTGCGGGTAGGAAATAAGGGTCGTAAGTTCATCCATCAAAGAACGCTCGATGGAGGAGAACGTTTGAAAGCAGGACGATCAGCGAGTACCTCCACAAAACCCTCCCGTATCCATTCAAGGCAACCAGCTTATTATCCTCCGCCCCAAATAGACCGATAGTGGGCTTTAACCGCATTGATCTCTGCGTCATTGGCGCTTTGCCGCAACTCACCCAACCCGGGTCCGGAATCGACATACCAGCTATCACGCAGCCCCGCAGCATATAACAGATCCACCGCAAAATCCAGGTACGCCTGGGGTTCGGCGGTGACGATATTACCGTCCACAACGACTCCCTGGTCTACGTAACTACCGCCTTCCCAATCAGCCAGCCTGGAATCAGCGCCATAACCGTGGGTAAAACGCCGTCCCTTCAACAAACCCGCCCTGCCCAGCAGGCGTGGACCAGCACAAATCGCCCCGAAGATTGCACCTGCCTGGTTGGCAGCTTTGAGCAGACCCAGCAGGGTTTCATTCTCCAGCACCGCTCTGGTGTCACCTCCCGGCAATATGACCACCCGGTATTCTTCCGGGTGAACCTCAGCGTAGCTGTGGGTGGCCCGCAAAGCGATGCCGCTCGGACCAAGATAATCTGCCCCATCTGGTGTGGCAACATCGATCGTCAGGTTTTCTTCGTGCAGCAGCTGGGCTGCCAGGATGGCTTCAAATTCAATGCAATCGGGGTAGAAGATGACCAACGCTTTTTCTTTCATATTGTGTCCTTTTTACTGGCTCGTTGATGGGTGGAACGATGAGATTTTAGCCTCACTTAGCCTACTTCATTTCCACAAAGAAGGTTCATTAAGCCTGGGTGGGATAAAGTATACAGTCAGGCATATCAACGGGTGCCTCGATTAACGATTAAGATATTTCAACCTTTGCCCGCCGATCTGCTTCAGCGATGATGGCATGCAGACTCTCCAACGTGGATGCCGATAACGGGACGGGCTGGTGATTGGCAATTGCGTCGCGGGCCAGGTCTCGGGCTGTTTTGATGGCCGTGGGCTGACCAGCCTGCATCCAGCCATGGTAGTTATGTCGATCGAGTACGCGCGGGTACCATACTTCGCGGAAGTGCTGCCTGGTGTGGGCAGAGGTCAGGTAGCTTCCACCTGGACCGACCTTATCGATCACATCCAGGGCCAGCGTTTCGGGAGTGATCTCGATGCCATTCATCAGGCGGCGTACGAAGCCGATCATTTCATCGCACACCACCATCATCTCATAGGAGGCCGTCATGCCTGATTCAATATAGCCGATATCATGCACCAGGTTCGCACCGCTGAGTGCCATCCACAAGATCCACAGGCTGCTTTCAATGCCCGCCTGCATATCCGGGAGCTTTGAATCGGAACAGCCGGCAAAGCCCCACACCGGTTTTTGATAATAGTAATGCGCCATCTCAGCCATCGCCATGCAGTGCAGCATGAATTCCGGTGAGGCGTAGGTGGCTACCAGTGTGCGCATGTCCAGTGGGCCACTTCCCGCGCCCCATACCACCGGTGTGCCAGGGCGGCGCAGCTGGGCAATCGTAATACCGCTCAGCACTTCCGCATTCGCCAATGCCAGGCTACCCGCCGGAGTGACGGGTGACGTACCACCATCCACCGGACCGGGTGCATACACGAACGGCAGGCCATGATCCGCCATCATCAACACCTTGCGCAGCACCACCTCGGTATGCTGCAGGGGTGTGGTTGGCTCAAGATAGGCTAAAAGAAATGGGGCATTTTTTAATGCCTCGGGTCCACCGGCGATGGCTTCCGCCATGGCGATAATGTCTGCCAGGCCGGCTTCGTCCCAGGCGGTAAACACCAGCGGCTTGATCGTATTCTCTGTCATTGCCAGGAACGAGCGCCGGTCGGAGGTTTGCACCGGCACATCTGAAGGCAGCGCCATCGACATCACAAAATCGAGGTTGGGCAGCCAATCTGCCAGACGGGCTGCCTTCCCAATATCCGCCAGCACCGATGGGCGCCGTTCACCGCTTTCCAGGTCAATCGTGTTGGGCAAGTCGGACCCGGTGCCAAAACTTGTCTGCTGGCCTTCCAGGAGCATACTTGGCTCACCCGTTCGATTGCACATCACGATGCGTGAGGGTGCCTCGGCGATGGCGTTTTCGACCACCGCCGGTGGGAAGCGCACCAGGCTCGCATCGCTGACCTCACAGCCCGCCTCACGCAGCAACGCAAGCGCTTCCGCCTCGAGCACGCGCGCACCCGTACGGCGCAAAATATTAAGCGATGCCCCGTGAATTTCATTAAGCTGAACCTGGGTTAACATGCGATAGCCGGATGGTTGCAATAGTGGAGCTTGCGCTTGAGCTACCTGATCAGGTTTTCTTGAGGATGGATCGATCTGCATGGTGGTTATGCTCCTGGGTTGGTTTTAGATTTTAAGCGCTTTATTTGGACATGTTGAAAGGCGCGTGCAAGTTATAGGCATGGGCGGCTGAGATCATGCTTTCTATCATGCGCGCATCCGTTTCGAGTGGAAATGGGCTGCCCGTGCTGACGATGAACCCCCGCCCTTGCCCGCCGATTTCCGCCTGCCGCCTCACCTCAGCCTGCATCTCCTCCGGCGTGGCGTGGATGCCAAAACGCACCGCATCGATATTGCCAAAAATTGCCTTTCGGCCCGCCACCCGTTCCACCACCTCATTGATCTCGATGCGAAATTTCTTTTTGCTTTCCTCCACCGCCACTGCCGCAATGTCGTACTGGACCATGCGCTCCAGGCGCGGCATCACATCCCCGCACACGTAGTGGATCGGCAACAACCCCAATGCGCGCATGTGCTGGAAGTAAGGTAGGTTGTAGGCGAAAACAAACTTTTCATAGCTTTGTGGCGAGATAATATCCGCACCGGAAAATACCTCTTCCACATAAACCCCGTGAATACCTGTTTCCGCCCAGGCTTGCATCACTTCCTTCGATTGCGTCAGCCTTCGATCCAGCATGCTTTGAAATAGATCCGGGTTGAGGCGCGGGGCAACCAACAATCCCCTGAAACCGAGGTAATCATACATATCAGAATACGGCGTATCCAGGATGGTCGAGATGAAATATTGCTCTCCGTATTCCGCCACCACCTGGCGCGGCAGGTCAAATTCACCACTGTCCAATAGCTCCTCTGTGTTAATAATCGGCATCCGGCTTTCAAAATTTGCACTTGAGATTTGCCCCGAAATATCCCATACATCCCGCCCAGATGGAATGCTCTCACTCAAAACCTCATCACCGGTGGGGATGGGGATCAGGTGCATCGGCACACATGCTCCCGATAGCTTGTCCTGGTAACAGGGGACGCCCTTCTGCAAGACGATCTGCGTACGCTCAGCCCAGGCTTTGTTCACCCCCGTCCCGATCTCGATCCAATCGGGCGGCGTTTTGAAGACCTGGTACGACTGAACCAGCGCCCGGGCGCGAAAATGGGTATCCTCGGCATGCTCCACTGGATGAGGCGTGCGTCCTTTTAAGCATGGGCGATACTGCTCGATGTACGCTGCGCGTTCAAGCTCTGTCAGGTACAGCGACAGATATCCCGGCGCTGCCGGTAAGATATCCGGCTTTCCCCCCAGCAGAGCTTTGAGCATGTTTTCTTTGGGTGTCATGGCGGGTCGGGTCATAGGTCAGGTGAATTTTAGCACAACAACGCGCCTAGGGGCGATCCCTCACCCTACCCAGTGAGAACATGTAGCGTGATCATGCAGACGCTATAAAAAGACACTGCTCGCTCTCCCTCCAGGGAGAGGGCTTCCGGTAGGGTGGGTATCCTTACCTGCCATTTTTCGTGTCCACTAAATCGGGTCAGGTCCGGGGAGGTAGGGGTCCTTAAAACTCCTCCCCCATTTATAGACCAAAATGGGGGAGGTTGGGAGGGGGAATGGATGAGTAATTAGATGATGATGTCGAATCCCCCAAAAGATGGCTGGCAAGCTATTTTGGGTGTGATGCACAATGCATCCCACACGTCCTTCAGCATGTACACTAACAAGGGGCTTAAGCCCCTTGTTGGAGAGTATCGAGAGCAGGGTGAGTAAGGAAAGTAGGTGAGTAATTACATCAAGGAGCGATATTTGCGACCGTGGGCAGATGTTCTTCATCTGTCGCAGCCTCGCGACCGTATTGTAGGAGCGAGGAATAGGCATTCTGTCCATGAAATCCGCCAACCCCACCCCATCAAAGCGCCACCTTCGTTTCGAATCGTTCTTTTCTCAAACGATTAATTGAATGCAATTGAATTTTATGGATTCAATTATTACCTGTCATGCGTTCAAACGCATAATTTTATCTCCTTCTACAGCCTAGCATAATGGGCTGCCGGTGATTGATCTGATTTTTTTTAACTCCTATCCGGGTGGTTTAATGCTACAATCCTTGTTCAAAGATCACCAATCTTGAAAACAGGAACACATCCATGAAAGTTACTGTCATTGGC
>Ga0209254_10000585_pt1 | contig 30160 bp, 29 predicted proteins | sample FrelakmetDIP11DI_FD_187148 | JGI IMG/M metagenome (GOLD analysis project Ga0209254, IMG submission 187148) | Freshwater lake sediment microbial communities from the University of Notre Dame, USA, for methane emissions studies - DIP11 DI (SPAdes)... | ecosystem: Environmental > Aquatic >... | reverse complement strand
GCACGGTGACGATTTTCGGGTCCTGCGCCTTGATGGCCTGCGCGATGCGAAAGGCCGCGTACACCGCGCCTGGGAACGGCACCGACACCAGGACGACCGTCGGCCTGTGGCGCAGGGTCGCGGCCAGGGTCAGGTCGCACAGCAGGTTGTCAACCAGCGTCGGCGCTGCGGCCAAGGCCTCGGCCAGCGGGTCGAACGTGGGCTGGCTCTGCGCCAGGCTCTCGGCGTAGCGCACGAATTCGAAACGCGCGTCGACGGCGTCGCGCAGCACGTCGGCGATGTCGTTCAGGTACAGCGTGGCCAGGTGGCGCGCGCGGTCCTGCACGCCGAGCGCACCGAAGGCCCAGGCCATCGGGTCGCTGCCGTCGTCGTCCACGTAGACCTCGAGTGACGCGAAGCGCGGCCCCTCGGGCAGGAAGCGGCGCGTGCAGATGCGGTGCGCGAGCGTTGCGTCGCCCCCCTGCAGAAACGCGACGGTGGGGCCGATGGTGGCGTGGTAGGCGTCGAAGTGCTCGGCGAAGGCGGCCGCCAGCGGGCTGCGCTGGCGCGCGTGCAGCGCCATGATGTGGGCATGCACGGCGGTCAAGCCGTCGGCCGACAGCAGCGCCAGGGCCAGCGAAAGCGCCAGGTCCTCCTGCACCGCATCGACGCCGCGCGAGCGCAGGAAGCCCGTCAGGTAGGCGGTGGACGGGTAGGGCGTGTTGAGCTGCGTCATCGGTGCGATGACGGACAGGACGCGCACAACATGGGCGGTCATCGGGATGGCCGGTGTGGGCGGGGTTCTGCGCGGCAATCCCGGTTCAGGCCGACATCTGCATGCGCTGCAGGCGCGCGGCCTCTTCGTCTCGCGCGTCGTCGATCTCGCGCATCACCTGGCGCAGGTCCACCGCACCGGCCTTGTGCTCGTAGCGGCCGGTCAGCTGCGTGTCGGGTAGCAGCAGGCCGCGCTCGAACAGGGCCCACATCTCGGGCCCGTAGTGCGTCTGGCGCAGCTCGGGCGCGAAGCGGCCAAAGTAGTGGCGCAGGTTGCCGACGTCGCGCAGCAACATGCGCTGGGCATGGTTGTTGCCCGCCGCGTCCACCGCCTGCGGCAGGTCGATGATCACCGGCCCGTCGGCGGCCAGCAGGATGTTGAACTCCGACAGGTCGCCGTGGATCACGCCAGCGCACAGCATGCGCACCACCTCTTTGATCAGCGTGGCGTGGTGCGCACGCGCCTGCTCGGGCGTGAAGTGCACATCGTTCAGGCGCGGCGCGGCGGCGCCGTGCTCGTCGGCCACCAACTCCATCAGCAGCACGCCGTCATGGAAGTTGTACGGCTGGGGCACCCGCACGCCGGCCGCCGCCAGCCGGTACAGCGCATCGACCTCGGCGCTTTGCCAGGCGGCCTCCTGCGAGGCTTTGCCGTAGCGTGTGCCCTTGGCCATCGCGCGCGCCTGGCGCGTGTTCTTGACCTTGCGGTTCTCGGTGTAGTCGACGGCCTGGCGAAAGCTGCGTTGCGTGGCCTCCTTGTAGACCTTGGCACAGCGCGTCTCGTCACCGCAGCGGACCACGAAGACCATCGCTTCCTTGCCACTCATCAACTGGCGCTGCACCGTGTCGATCAGACCCTCCTCGATCAACGTTTGCAGGCGTTTGGGTGCTTTCATCGCTGCATTGTCCGCTGGGTGGCCAGCGTCAAACTACGCCAGCTCCGACAGGCGTCGCGCCTGCGGATTCAGCGCAACGACGTCGGCCACGTCGATCGGCCGGTTGCCGAGGATCGACGCCATGCCGGCAATGCCCACCGCGATCGACGCCGCACCTTGCTCGTGCTCGGCCGTGCGCCCGAGCACATCGGGCGCTTGCGGCGGGCCGTAGAAGTGCGCGTTGAGGATTTCGTCGGCGCCGCCATGCGCCGCGTGGATTGCCGGCATCGGCACGAGGTAGCTGCTCGCGAAGTGCGGGAACACGCGGATCCACTCGCCTTCAGCCTCGGCACCGGGCTTGTCTTCCACCGCCCACTCGCCGGGGCTCACGGCGCGGTTCATGTGGGTGCCGATGAACTCGTGGTACTCGATGCGCCCGCGGTCACCGTTGAACGTGACGCGCATGCCCTCGCGCGGGCTGTAGCAGACGAGTGAGTAGGTCAGAAGCTGGCCCTCGCGATAGCGCACGTTCAGCGACATCTGGTCCGGGATGTCGATGCCATCGCGGAACACGTTGCGGTCGCGCACATAGCCCGATTCGGCCTCGGCGTTCAGGTAGAGCTCGCGGAACGATTCGCTCTCGGTCAGGTCGAGCCGGAACGGGTCGCCAGCTGCCAGCGGCTCGCCGGTGTAGCGAGGGTAGCGCGTCAGTTCCTCGTCTCCGCGGGCGATGGCGTTGTCGCGGCCGTAGAACACGCGGTCGCCGTATGCGAACACCTGCTGCGGGATCGCGTCGAGCCACCAGTTCACGAGGTCGAAGTGGTGCGTGGCCTTGTGCACGAGCAGGCTGCCCGAGTTCTCGAGCTGCGCGTGCCAGCGGCGGAAGTAGTCCGCGCCGTGGTGGGTGTCCAGCATGTACTCGAGATTGACCGAGCGCACACGGCCGATCGTGCCCGCCACGATCAATTCCTTGACCTTGCTGCGAAACGGCGCCCAGCGGTAGTTGAACGCGACGCGCAGGCGCTTGCCCGTGGCGGCCACGGCACCCAGCACAGCGCGGCACTTGGCGGCGTCGGTGGTCATCGGCTTCTCGGTGATCACGTCGCAGCCGGCGTGCAGCGCCCGCACGATGTAGTCGTGGTGGGTTGAGTCCTGGGTGCAGACGAAGACCTCGTCGGGCCGCTCCTTGCGCAGCATCTCGTCGAAGCGGTCGGCGGTGTAGGCCGGCACTGCGGCGTGGCCAAGGCGCCCGAGCCGCTTGTTGTAGAAGGCCATGCGCACAGTGCTCAGGTCGCACAGCCCGACCAGCTCGTTGGCCTCGCCATAGGTCGTGACCAACGGCTCGATGAAGCTGAATGCGCGGCCGCCCGTGCCGACGAAGGCGTGCCGTTTCCTGGGTTGGGTTGACATCGTTCGCGCTCCGTTTCGCCTTGAGGGTATGTTCTAGTCTGCCGCATCGTGCCTTGCGTTCACAGTTCCCGCTGGACGCGAGCGCGCGCCGCACAACCCGACATCCGTGGAGATTTCGCTCATGAGCACACTCAACCGCCGCCAATTTGTAGCCACCGCCGGCGCCGCAGCCGCCGCGGCCTGGGCACCGTCCAGCTTCGCCCAGGCTGGCACCAAACTGCGCTGCTTCTGGTGGGGCAATCCCGACCGCGACAAGCGCACCCGCGCCCTGCTCGACGCGTATGCCAAGAAGACCGGCATGAGCATCGCTGCCGAGGCGCTCGGCTGGGGCGACTACTGGACCAAGCTCGGCACCCAGGTCGCGGGCGGCAACGCGCCCGACCTGTTCCAGATGGATTACCGCTACCTGTTCGAGTACGCACGCCGCGACACCCTGCTGCCGCTCGACGCCCTGCTGCCGCTGCCCGATTTCAGCCCCGGCGACCGCAACGGCGGCAAGGTCGACGGCAAGCTCTACGGCGTGAACCTCGGCACCAATTCCAAGGCCATGGCCTATGACGTGGACATGCTCGCCAAGGCGGGCGCCAAGACGCTCGACATGGCCTGGACCTGGGACGACTTCGGACGCATTGGCGCCGAGATCTCGAAGATGAACCCCGGCAAGTACTGGGGATCGAGCGACAACAGCCGCTGGGAACAGGGCTTCGAGCAGTGGCTGAACCAGCGCGGCAAGTCGCTTTATGCCGCCGACGGCAAGGCCGGCTTCACGCCGGACGACGTGGCCGGCTGGTTCGACCTCTGGGACAAGTACCGCAAGGCCGGCGTGATCCCGCCCGCCGAAGTGGGCGCCACCAACAACGGCAAGATCGAGGAGTACGAGCTGACACGCGGCCTGGCGGCGATGAGCTTCGCCAATTCCAACCAGATCGTCGCGTTCCAAGGGCTGAACAAGAACAAGCTCGCTATCAGCCCGTTCCCGCGCGACAAGGGCGGATCTTCGGGCCACTACATCAAGCCCTCGCAAATGATGAGCGTTTCGGCGCGCAGCAAGGCGCCGGAGGAGTCTGCCAAGCTCATCAACTTCATGGTCACCGACCCGGAGGGTGTGAAGTTCCTCGGCATCGAACGCGGCGTGCCCTGCTCCGCCGCGGCGCGCGCGATTCTGGCCCCCGAACTCGATGCGCTCGGCAAGATGCAGATCGACTTTGTCGCCGCGCTGGGCAAGATCGCCGTGCCGCTGCCGCCGCCACCGCCCAAGGGCGCCGGCGAGATCGAGAAGCTACTGTTGCGCACGGCCGACTCGGTGGCCTTCGGCAAGACGAGCATCAAGGACGGGGCGCAGCAGTTCCACACCGAGGCGGTCAACATCCTCGCCCGCGCCTGAACAAGGTGGTTCAAGTGGGGGGCCGCTCGGCCTCGGCCTCAGGCGCTTTGAGGCGCGACCTGATCGGCTATGCCTTCCTCGCGCCGTGGCTGGTCGGCTTCCTGTGCTTCTCGCTCGGGCCCGTGCTGGCCTCGCTGTACTTGTCGTTCACCAAGTTCGACCTGCTGCGCCCGGCGGTGTGGATCGGCAGCGAGAACTACGTGCGCATGTTCAGCGCCGACCCGCGCTTCTGGCAGGCGCTGAAGGTCACCTTCAGCTACATGGCGATGGAGGTGCCGCTCAAGCTCGCCTTCGCCCTGGCCGTCGCGGTGGCGCTCGACAAGGCGGTGCGTGCCGGATCTCTCTACCGCGCGCTGTTCTACATCCCGTCGCTGCTCGGCGGCTCGGTCGCGATCGCGGTGCTGTGGCGGCAGATCTTCGAGGGCAACGGCACGCTGAACCAGGTGCTGCTGTGGCTGTTCGGCTTCAAGGGGCCGAGCTGGATCTCGACACCCGATACCGCTCTTTACACGCTCGTGCTGCTGGCGGTCTGGCAGTTCGGCTCGCCGATGATCATCTTCCTGGCCGGCCTGCGCCAGGTACCGCAGGACCTGTACGAGGCGGCATCGATGGACGGCGCCGGCGCATGGCGGCAGTTCCGCAAGATCACGCTGCCGATGCTGGCGCCGGTGATCTTCTTCAACATGGTGCTGCAGGTCATCGAGGGTTTCAAGGCCTTCACGCCGGCCTTCGTGATTTCGGGCGGCACCGGCGGGCCAATCGATTCCACCTTGTTCTACACGCTCTACCTCTATCAGGAGGCATTCGCGTATTTCCGTATGGGCTATGCCTCGGCCCTGGCCTGGGTGCTGCTGCTGGTGATAGGCCTCTTTACCGGGATCAGCTTCCTCACGTCGAAGTACTGGGTCTACTACGAAGATGATCCCCGGTGAAGTGAACCACCCCCGTAGCGGCGTCGCCGCTCCCCCTGAAGGGGGCGCCGCTGGCGGACCGGCGAAGCCGGATCCGCGGCGGCTGCTTGACTGCATGGGTTCATGCGCCGCTCGTCGCCTTGCACGCGCCGATGGTGGTGGGAGCCACTGACATGGCGATCCCGACCCCCCTGAACTCAACCCTGACGCCGCGCTCGGTCGCCGTGAGCGTGCTGCGCCACGGCGTGCTGATCGCAATCACCTTCGTGATGCTCTACCCGCTGCTGTGGATGGTGGCCTCGTCGTTCAAGCCCGAGAACATCATCTTCACGGATTTGTCGATCTGGCCACCGTCGTTCGACTTCAGCAACTACCGCCAGGGCTGGACAGCGCTGCAGGAAAGCTTCTCGGTCTTCTTCGGCAACTCCTTCCTCGTCGCAACCCTCGTCGTGGTCGGCAACACGGTGTCGTGTTCGATCACCGCGTATGCCTTCGCGCGGCTCGAATTCCGCGGTCGGCGATTCTGGTTCGTCGTGATGCTGGGCACACTGATGCTGCCCTACCACGTGACGCTGATACCGCAGTACGTGCTGTTCCTCAAGCTCGGCTGGATCGACACCTTCCTGCCGCTGATCGTGCCCAAGTTCCTGGCCGCCGACGCGTTCTTCATCTTCCTGATGGTGCAGTTCTTCCGCGGCATTCCGCGCGAGCTGGACGAAGCCGCGGTGATGGATGGCTGCAGCCCCTGGCGCATCTACTGGAAGATCATGCTGCCGCTGTCGCTGCCGGTGCTGGCCACCACGGCGATCTTCTCGTTCCTGTGGACCTGGAACGACTTCCTCGGCCCGCTCATCTACCTGAACGAGGCGTCGAAGTACACAGTGCCGCTGGCGCTGCGCGCCTTCGTCGATTCCACCGGGCAATCGGTCTGGGGCCAGATGTTCGCGATGTCGGTGCTGGCGGTGCTGCCGATCTTCCTGTTCTTCCTCTTCTTCCAGCGCCTGATCATTGAAGGCGTGGCGCACTCGGGCATGAAACGATGACATCCAGACCTTCCATCCGGTTCGCCGCCATCGGCCTGAACCACCCGCACATCTATGGCCAGACGGTCGCGCTGCTCGACGCCGGCGCCGAACTCGTCGCGGTGCATGCCATCGAGGACGATCTCGCGGCGGCCTACATCCAGCGTTTCCCTCAGGCCCGCCGCGTGGCCGACCGGCGCGAGATCCTCGACGACACCCGCATCCCAATGATCGTCAGTGCGACGATCCCCGACACCCGCGCGGCCACCGCCATCGAGGTGATGCGCCACGGCAAAGACGTGATGGTCGACAAGCCCGGCGTCATCAGCCTCGCCGAGCTGTCCGAGGTGCGCCGCGTGCAGGCCGAGACCGGGCGCATCTTCTCGGTGTGCTTTTCCGAGCGTTTCGAGAACCGCGCCACCGAGGCTGCCAGCCGTCTTGTCGCCGCCGGTGCGATCGGCCGCGTCGTGCAGACCGTGGGCCTGGGCCCGCACGCGCTGCGCAACAACCCGCGGCCGGACTGGTTCTTCCAGCGCAAGCGCTACGGCGGCATCCTGTGCGACATCGCTGCGCACCAGTGCGACCAGTACCTCCACTTCACCGGCTCCACGCGCGCCGAGGTCGTGGCCTCGCACATCGCCAACCACGCCAACCCCGACACCCCGGAGCTCGAGGACTTCGGCGAATTGCTGCTGCGCGGCAATGGCGGTACCGGCTACATCCGCGTCGACTGGTACACGCCCAAGGGCCTGGGCGTGTGGGGCGACGGGCGGCTCACGATCCTGGGCACCGAGGGCTACATCGAGTTGCGCAAGTACATCGACGTGGCCGGGCGGCCCGGCGGCGACCACCTCTTCCTCGTCGACGGAAAAGGCATGCAGCACATCGATTGCAGCGCCGAGCCTTTGCCCTATGGCCAGCGCCTGATCGCCGACGTGCTGAACCGCTCTGAGACCGCGATGCGACAGGAACACTGCTTCCTCGCCACCGAGTTGGCCCTGAAGGCCGAGGCGATGGCCACGCGTGTGGAGTTGACGACATGAGCGCGCGATTGCGTGTGGCGGTGGTCGGGCTCGGTGTCGGCAAGAGCCACCTCGAGGCCTACGCCGAAATCCCACAGCTCTTCCAAGTCAAGGCGGTATGCGATCTGAACGCCGACAAGCTGCGCGCCACCGCCGCCGAGTTCGGCGTGGCCTGGCACACGGCCTCGCTGCCCGAGCTGCTGGCCAGCCCCGAGATCGACCTGATCGACCTTTGCACACCGCCGAACACGCACCGCAGCCTGATCGAGCAGGCACTTGCCGCCGGCAAGCACGTGGTCTGCGAGAAGCCACTGGTCGGCTCCTTGGCCGAGGCCGATGCCGTGGCGGCGGCGCAGCGTGGCGCGCGGGGCCAGTTGTTCCCGATCCTCCAGTACCGCTTCGGCAACGGCCTGCAACGGCTCAAGCACCTCCAGGCCAAGGGTCTGGCGCGCCACCCGCTGATCACGACGATGGAAACCCACTGGCGGCGCGACAGCGACTACTACGCCATCCCGTGGCGCGGCAAATGGGCCACCGAGATGGGCGGTGTGTGCCTCACGCAGGCCTGCCACGCGCATGACATCCTCTCTTACGTGCACGGCCCGGTGAAGACGGTGTACGCGAAGCTCGCGACTCGCGTCAACGACATCGAGGGTGAAGACTGCGCGGCCATCACCGTCGAGATGGCGAACGGCTCGCTCGCGGTGCTGTCGGCCACGCTCGGCGCAGCGCAAGAGCTGTCGCGGCTGCGCTTCGTGTTCGGCGACATGACGGTCGAGAGCGGCAGCCCCGAGCCCTATCGTCCGGGCAAGGAGCCGTGGCACTTCAAGGGCAAGACGCCGCAGGTCGATGTAGCGATCGAGGCTGCCTTCGCCGACTTCGAACCCACGCTCGAATCCTTCGCCGGCCAGTTCGCGCGCATCCATGCCTGCATCACCCAGGGCGCGCCGACGCCGGTCACGCTGGCCGACGCGCGTGCGTCGCTCGAGCTCATCACCGCCATCTACTACTCGGCTGAGAGCGGCACGCCGCAGACCCTGCCGATCGCACCCGACCACCCGCGCTACGCCAGCTGGGTGCCGACCGCGCACGGATTCCCCAAGGCGCTGGCGCGATGACCCGCCTCAGCCTGCGCGGGATCACCAAGCGCTATGGCGCGGTCGAGGTCATCCACGGCGTCGACCTCGATGTGCCATCGGGCGAATTCGTCGTGTTCGTCGGGCCGTCGGGCTGCGGCAAATCGACCCTGCTGCGCATGATCGCGGGGCTGGAGGCGATCACCAGCGGGGAGTTCTGCATCGACGGCGTGCGCGTCAACGAGGTGCCGCCGGCTCTGCGCGAGATCGCGATGGTGTTCCAGTCCTACGCGCTCTACCCGCACATGACGGTCTACGACAACCTGGCCTTCGGCCTGCAGACTGCCGGCCAGAAGAAGAGCGTGATCGACCAGCGCGTGCAACTCGCCGCCGCGATGCTGAAGATCGAGCCCTTCCTCGCACGCAAACCCAAGGCGCTGTCGGGCGGACAGCGTCAGCGGGTGGCGATCGGCCGCGCGATCGTGCGCAACCCCAAGCTGTTCCTGTTCGACGAGCCGCTATCGAACCTCGACGCGGAGCTGCGCGTGCAGATGCGCGTGGAGCTGTCGAAGCTGCACGCCGAACTCGGCACGACGATGATCTACGTCACGCACGACCAGGTCGAGGCGATGACGATGGCCGACCGCATCGTCGTGCTGCGCGATGGCCTGATCGAGCAGAGCGGCACGCCGCTGGAGCTGTACAACCGGCCGGCCAACCGCTTCGTCGCGGGTTTCATCGGCAGCCCGAAGATGAACTTCCTGGAGGCGAAGGTCACTGGCCGCGATGCCGCGGGCCTGTGCGTGGCGCTGCCGGGCGGCGAGTCGCTCTCGGTTGCTGCGGATGCGAGCAAGGGGTCTGCCGGCGACACGGTCACAATCGGCATCCGCCCCGAGCACGTGGTTCTGGCCGACAGCGGCCTGCCGGTCACGGTTGGCCTGATCGAGCAGCTCGGCGGCAACACCGTGCTCTACGGCACGCTGAGCGCGCAGCAGACGGTGGTCGTGCAGGTGGTCGGGCAAAGCATGGTCCGTCGTGGCGACACAGTGCACGCGCAGTTCCCGCCGGCCGCATGCCACCCATTCGACGCGCAGGGGCTGTCGCTGGCTGGCTGATCGGTGGCGCGGGTGCGTCGAGTGCGTCGACTGCAGAGTTGCGCAATCCGGTGACCCGCCGATGCCCGCACGGGCGCAGACCACACTCCTTCTTTCACCCGCAACGGAGACCGGCTTGAAGTTCCAGATGGCAAAGAATTCCGTGTTCGCGATCCTGCTGCGTTCGCCGTGGTGGATCAGTGTCGGCATTGCGTTGCTGCTGGGCGTGCTCGGCATGGCGTTGCTGCCGGATCAGTACCGCGTGTTCGGCGCGGTGACGGGCCTGCCCTTCATGGTGGTCGGCGTCGTCGCTGCCTACCGTCAGTGGCACTTGCCCAGCGCCGCGCGCGTGGCCCAGACGCAGCAGGCTTTGGCCACGATGGCCTGGCCGGCCTTCGCCGCGTTGCTGGAGCAGGCCTTCAAGCGCGACGGCTACGCGGTGCAGCGCGGCAAGACTGCAGGGGTCGACTTCGAACTCGAGCGCCAGGGCCGCCGCATGGTGGTGAGCGCGCGGCGCTGGAAGTCGGCCAACACCGGCCTGGAGGTCCTGCGCGCCCTGCAGGCTGCGCGGGACGCCACTGAAGCGCCGGACGCGCTCTGGATCGGCTTGGGCCCACTCAGCGACAACGCGCAGCCCTTTGCTGCCGAGCACCGTATCGCGATCTGGCAGGCCGCCGAGTTGGCGCACGCGTTGCGCGGCCTGCCGCTGCGCTGAGCTCGCGGGCTCTCGACGCGCAGTCAGCATGCGACAGCCATGCAATCGCACTTGGCGTGAAGCTACGCACGGTTACATGCGCATGGCATCACCCGCAGTGCGGAAGCGCTTCTAGAATTTGCTTCGAGCTCACAGCCCGGCAGGAACGATCCGCACATGTCGAACCAACAATTCGAATTCCGCCCCTCAGGCAGCATCGATTTCGAGCACGTCGAACCCGAGGCCGTGGCCAGGGAATTGAACGCGCCCGACGAAGACACGCCGGACGGGCCTGATGCCGATCCGTTGTCGATCAACTTCGGCCGCGCGAAAGACTTCAAACCCAGCGCGACCGAACGCATGCTTGCCGGCACCACGATCGATTGGCTGATCGCCTTCCCGCCCGAATTGCGGCCCAAGGCCCTGTGCGACCGCTTCCCCCATGTGGCCAACCGGCTGGCAAGCGATTGGTCGCACAAGCCGCGCTCGGCGATGAACGTGCAAGCGTTGGCCACCGACCCCCGCTGGGGCAATGCCGGTTTTCCGGCGCAGGTGCAGGGCGAATTGCAGCAACTGCTTCTTCAGCTTGCCGCCTTTCAACCCACCGAGTAACGCTTGCCTCGACGCAGGCGCCCGTCACGGCGTGCGTCGAAGCGGCACCGAGAAGCCCCGCGCCACACCCGGCCGCGCCATCATGGCCTGGTACCAACGCTGCACATGCGGGAACTCGGCGAGCTCGATCCGGTGCCGCGGGTGGCGCCAGGCCCAGCCGATGATCGCGAAATCGGCGATCGACAGCGTGTCGGCGAAGTAGGCGTGCTCGGCCAGGCGCCGGTCCATCACGCCATAGAGGCGCCGCGTCTCGGCCATGAAGCGGTCGAGGCCGTAGCGACGTTCGGCGTGGTCCTCCAGCGCGATGAAGTGATGCACCTGGCCAGGGATCGGCCCGAAGCCGCCCATCTGGAACATCAGCCACTCGAACACGGCCACGCGTGCCACCGGGTCGCGCGGCAGGAACTGGCCCGTCTTCTCACCGAGGTAAACCAGGATCGCGCCGGATTCGAACACGCTGATCGGGCCGCCCGCCGGCCCGTCCGTATCGACGATCGCCGGGATCTTGTTGTTCGGGCTGATCTTCAGGAATGTCGGGTCGAACTGCTCGCCCTTGCCGATGTCCACGATGTGCACCTCGTAAGGCAGGCCCATCTCTTCGAGCGCCACGCTGATCTTGCGACCGTTCGGGGTGTCGAAGGTATACAACTGAATGGTCAAGCGGACTCCTTCGCCGATGTCACCGCGGTTGCCTATGCAGCGGGCCGCCACGTCGGCAGCCCGCAGCCCAGCCTACCCCAGCCGCGCGAGGCTCGCCGGCCGTGGCCCGGCACGTCTCCCGGCCGCCTCCGTATCATCGCGGCACTCGACAGCCCGCAACGGAGCCGGCCATGACCGCATCGACCGCCACCGCAGTACCCGTCGCGGGGTACACGGAAACCCGTCACCACGAACTGCGCAAGACGCGCATTCTCATGATCGACGGCAGCCTGAGCAGCAACGCCCGCACGTGTGAGGCCGGCGTCAGCGCGCGTGTGCACGATCGCGGCTACTGGGGCTTTGCCGCTGTGCCCGGCGCCGCCGACAGCCAGATCGTGCTCGACCGTGCGCGTGCCAATGCGCAGGCGATGTCGCGCTTCGGCGCGCGCTCGTCGGCCCCGCTGCCACAGGGCAGCTACCGTGGCGAGCATGTGTTCCAGGGCCGCGCGCCCATCAGCCCGAAGGAAAACCTCGAACGCCTGTCGGCGCTGAACGCGTACTGCCGCCAGCGCTACAGCGGCCTGCGCTCGGTGCGCCTGATGTTGCTCGAAGAGCACCACACCAAGCAGCTCGCCACCAGCACCGGCACGCGTGCCCTGAGCAGCATCCAGCGCGCCGTCTGCTATGTGGTTTTTGCCGCTGAAGACGAGCAGGGCGCGCCGATCGACCTGGCCGAACCGCTGAGCGTCAAAGGCAGCTTCGCCGACCTCGACCTTTCCACCGACACCCTGGCCGCGCAGCTCGACCGTTTGCACGAGCACCTGCAAGCCAAACGCCACGCGGTGCCGGCGCGCGGCGGCTTGCACACCGTCGTGATGGCGCCGCGGCTGGCCGGCATGCTGGCGCATGAAGCCATGGGTCACCCCTGCGAGGCCGACATCGTGCTCGGCGGCGCGGTCACCGCCGATCTGGTCGACCAGCGAGTGGCCAGCGACCTGGTGACGATGGTCGATTTTGCCAGCCACTGCGCTGGCGCCGAAGTCATGATCCCGGTGTACGTGGACGACGAAGGCACCCCGTCGCGTGACGCGGTGCTGATCGAGCGCGGCATCCTGCGCGGCTTCATGAACAGTCGCGAAACCGCCGCCGCAATGGGCACCGAGGCGACCGGCAGTGCGCGCGCCTTCGGCCCGACCGATGAACCGCTGGTGCGCATGCGCAACACCGCCATCCTGCCCGGCAGCAGCCGGCTGACCGAGATGATCGAGGGCGTCGATGAAGGCTACCTGCTGATGGCCACGTCCAACGGCCAGGCCGACACCACCACCGAGTTCATGTTCGGCATCAACCTGGCCTACGAGATCCGCGGCGGCCGTCTCGGCCGCGCCGTGCGCGACACCACGCTGTCGGGCTCGGCCATCGAGGTGCTCAAGACCGTGGACGCCGTTTCCGACGACATGGTCTGGGGCGCCAGCGGCTATTGCGGCAAGAAGCAGCCGATGGTGGTTTCGATGGGCGGCCCGGCAGTGCGCGCCCGTGCCCACCTCGGTGGCGAGTGAGGCCCGCCAAATGAGCCAACTTGACTTGCAGGCCATCGCCGAGCGCGCACTCGAGCTGATGCTGGCGCAGGGCTTCGAGCACGCGCAATCCAGCGCGCGCCTGACCCAGCTGACGGAACTGAACATCGAGTTGAACCGGCCCAGCCTGCTGCGCAGCACCGAGACGCACCGGCTCGGTTTGCTCGGCCTGGTGGGCGGGCGCAAAGCGGCCACCGAGCTGAGCGATCTGTCGGAGCATGCCCTGCGCGAGGCCGTGGCGGCACTTCATGCCGACGCCGCAGGCGCCCCGGCCGACGAGGCCAATGCCGTTTCGGCCGGTCAGCGCGCCGACATCGTGCAGGGCCCGCAACACCCCGACGTGGACCTGCTCGCGAGCCAGGTGCAGGCACTGCTCGAGTTCCGCGCCTGCGAGACGCCGAAGATGATGCTCAGCGAAGGCTGTGCGTCGCACACCCTGACGCAGACCTGCACACTCACCAGTGGCGGCAGCGTGCTGGCCAGCCGCATCGGTGCCTTGTCGCTGATGGCCTCGGGCAGCGCGCGCGACGGCAAGCGCGCCAGCTCGTTCAATGACGCCGGTGGCCAGACGCATGACCTGGCGGCCCAGCCGGCGCAGGCGCACTTCGGCATCGAGGCCATGATGCGCGAATCGGAGCGCCAGGTCGACCCGTCGGCGCTGAAGGCGCACTTCACCGGCGACGTGGTGCTGACGCCGTACGCCGTCGTCGACCTACTCGACTGGTTCCAGAGCCAGATCAGTGACGACCGCCTGATCGCCGGTACCTCGCTGTACGCACGCCGTGTCGGCCAGGCCATTGCCAGCCCGCTGTTGCACCTGCACAGCCGCTTCGATGCGCCGGGCGTCGCGGCGATCTCGGCCGACGCCTTTGCGACACCCGCGCTGGCCGTGCTGGACAGCGGCATGTTGCGCAGCCTGACGCCCAGCCTCTACGGCAGCCGCAAGACCGGCTTGCCACATGTGCCGGTGGCCAGCGGCGGCTGGTCGATCGCGGCCGGCAGCACGCCGCTGGCGGACCTGCTGCGCGGCGTGACGCGTGGCGTATTGGTGGGCCGCTTCTCGATGGGCATGCCGAGCCCGGGTGGCGACTTCTCGGGTGTCGTCAAGAACAGCTTCCTGATCGAAGACGGGCAGGTCGGCACGGCCCTCAGCGGCGTGATGGCGGCGGGCAACATGGCGCGCATGCTCGAAGCCGTGTCGGCCGTCAGCGCCGAACGCATCGACACCGGCGCCTGGCATCTGCCCTGGCTGCGCATCGGTGGCCTGCACTTCTCCTGAGGTACCGGCTTTGGCTGCTGCGGCGCGGCCCTCACGCTCGTTCGGCGGCCCTCCTTGCGCGCCGCTGCAGCGCCTGCATCAGCAGGAACAGCGCTGTCGAGAATACGATCATGATGGTGGCCACGGCGGTCAGCGCCGGCGTGATGCTGTCGCGCAGGCCCGAGAACATCTCGCGCGGCAGCGTGCGCTGCTCGGGGCCGGCGATCAGCAAGGCAATCACGACATCGTCGAACGAGGCGGCGAACGCGAACAGCGCGCCCGAGGCAATGGCCGGCACGATGGCCGGCAGCGTGACGCGCCGGAAAGCGGTGGCCGGAGCAGCGCCGCAGGCCGCGGCGGCGCGCGCCAGGTTGGGGTCGAGCAGTTCCAGCGCAGTGAGCACCGGCACCACGACGAAGGGCACCGCGATCACGGTGTGCGCCAGGATCAGCCCGGTGTAGCTGCTGGTCAGCGACAGCGGCGCGAGAAAGAAGTACGAGCCCACCGCCACCAGGATCACCGGCACGATCATCGGCGACAGCATCAGCAATTTCAGCGCGGTCACCAGCGCGCCGCGCTGCCGCGCCAGGCCGAGCGCAGCCAGCGTGCCCAGTAGCACCGACAGCAGCGTGGCAGCGCTGCCGACGAACAGCGAGTTGGCCAGCGCCGTGAGCCACTTGCCGCCGCCCAGCACCTCGGCGTACCAGCGCAGCGACAGGCCCGGTAGCGGGTAGGTGAGGAACGAGCCGCTGGAAAACGACAGCGGCACGATGGCCGCGATGGGCACCAGCAGGAAGGCCAGCACGCCGGCGCAGAAGCTGCGGTAGAGCCAGGTCCACATCACGCGTCAGCCCATCGCCATCACGCGCCCACCCGACAGGCGATGCGCCACGGCGTAAAGCAGCAGCGTCGTCGCCAGCATCAACAGGCCCAGCGCCGCGGCCAGGCCCCAGTTGCCGGTGTCGGTGGTGTAGGTGGCCACGAAGTACGACAGCATTTGGTCCGAGCCGCCACCCACCAGGGCCGGCGTGATGTAGTAGCCCAGCGCCAGGATGAAGACCATCAGCGAACCCGCGGCAACGCCGGGTGCGGCGAGCGGCAGGAACACGCGCACGAAGGCCGTGGCCGGCGGCGCGCCCAGGCTGGTGGCGGCGCGCATGTACTGCGGCGGGATCCCCTTGAGCACCGTGTACAACGGCAGGATCATGAAGGGCAACAGCACATGCGTCATCGCCAACAGCACGCCGGTGCGGTTGTAGATCAGGGTCAGCGGCTCGGTGATCAGCCCCAGCTTCATCAGCAGGCTGTTGACCATGCCTTCCTTTTGCAGCACCACGACCCACGACGCGGTGCGCACCAGCAGCGAGGTCCAGAATGGCAGCAACACCAGCGCCAGCAGCCAGTCGGCCGTGCGCGCCTTCACCTGCGTCAGCAGCATCGCCACCGGGAAGCCCATCACCAGGCAGAGCAGCGTGACGCTGGCGCTGATGATGAGTGTGCGCAGCAGAACGTCGAGGTAGATGCGGTTGCTCGCTGAAACGCGTTCGATGTCGCCCTGGGCATTGCGCACCAGGTCCACCGACGCGAGCAGGTAATACCCCGAGACTGGGCCGCGCGCGCGCTGCACGGCAGCGAAGAAGGCCGGGCTGGCCAACGACGGGTCGATGGCTTCGAAGAACGCGGCGTCGATTGCGCTGCCGGGCGGCGCCGCCGACACCTCGCGCGCCGCCCGCATCAGCGAGCTGCGCACGCCGCCGACTTCGTAGTTCAACCGCCGCGCGGCATCGGCCAGCGTGCTGGCCGCACGCGCTTGCACGATGTCCTCGGCGAAGGCGCCGAACAGCGGCGCGGGCAAGGGCTGGGCCGCCTGCCACCCCGACAGCGCAACCAGCGTGCGCGGCAGCGCGCGCGGCACCTCGGCCTCGCGCAGTGCCAGCGAAAGCAGCCAGACGATCGGCACGACGAAGAACACCGCCAGGAACCCCGCGAGCGGGGCGGCCAGCGTGATGCCGCGCCGTGCCATCAACGGCTTACTTGGTCCCAGACCGCATCAGGCGGTGGCCCGTCACTTCGTGCCGGACCACTTGGTCCAGCGCTCGGCCAGCTTGTCGCCGTTGTCGATCCAGAACTTCGGGTCTTCGGCAAAGGCCTGCTTCAAGATGTCGGGGTTGGTCGGCAGTTCGCCCATCAGCGATTTGTCGATCAACGGCGCCGCGCCAGCGGCCGTGACGCCGTAGCGCACGTACTTCGGCAGCTTGGCCTGGTTGTCGGGCCGGCCCATGAACTCGACCAGCTTCTCGGCATTGGCCTTGTTCGACGTGCCCTTCATGATGACCCAGCTGTCCATCGTGTACGGCGTGTCCTTCCAGACCATCTTGAAGTTCTTCTTGTCCTTCTCATTGGCGGCAGTGATCCGGCCGTTGTAGGCTGTGGTGAAGACCACATCGCCGGCGGCCAGCATCTGCGGCGGCTGCGCGCCGCTCTTCCAGAACACCAGGTCGGCCTTGATCGTGTCGAGCTTCTTGAACGCACGCTCGACGCCTTCGGGTGTGCGCAGCACCTTGTACACGTCCTTGCTCGGCACGCCGTCGGCGATCAGTGCGACCTCGAGGTTCCACTTCGCGCCGTTGCGGATCGAGCGCTTGCCGGGGAATTTCTTGGTGTCGAAGAAGTCGCCCCAGCCCGCCGGGGCGGTCTTGGTCTTGTCGCCGTCGTAGGCCAGCACCAGGTTGTAGATGATCGCGCCGACGCCGCAGGCATGCACGGCGCCGGGCAGGTAGCGCGCCGCGCCGCCGATCTTGGCCACGTCGAGCTTCTCGTACAGGCCTTCGTCGCAGCCGACCTCGAGTTCGTCGGCCTCAACCTGGACCACGTCCCAGTTGTTGTTGCCGCCCTTGATCTTGGTACGCAGCACGCCCAGGCCGCCGTCCCAGGCCTCGTCGACCAGCTTGGTGCCCAGGGCATTGAAGGGCTTGAAGAAGACTTCCTTCTGGCCGTCCTGGTAGGCACCGCCCCAGGACACCACCGTCAGGTCGTGCTGGGCCAGCGCGGCGCTGCCGGCCAGGGTGAGTGCCGCGGTTGCAGCCAGAGTGGTGAACAGGTTCCTTGTCATCGTCGTCTCCTTGGTTGAACGAAGGGGGATCTCAGGGCGCGCTCAGGCTGCAAACAGCCAGGCGTGTTCAGGGTCGAAGGTCAGTGGCAAGTCCTGCCCTGGTGCCACGCCGCGCGGTAGCGCGCCCGGCGCGAGTTTGGCAAACCAGATTGCATCCGAGGCGCGCAGCCGGACCACCAGCCGCCAATGATCACCCTGGTGGATGGCGTCGACTAGCGTGGCCTGCAGGCGGTTGCCAGAATCGCCGTCAGCAGCGACTCGCAGATGCTCGGGACGCACGCACAGCGTGGCCCCGCCGCCTGCCGCCACGGTGCCCACGCTGCGGGCGCGCAGGCAGGCGCCGTCGGGCATTCGCAGTGCGGCGTGGCCCTCGGCCTGGCCGCCGAGCATGTTGTTGTCGCCGACGAACCCGGCCACGAAGGGGTTCACCGGCGCGTCGTAGAGCTGCTGCGGCGAGGCCAGCTGTTCGATGCGCCCCTGGTTGAACACGGCCACGCGGTCCGACAGCGTCATCGCCTCCGACTGGTCGTGGGTGACGAAGACCATCGTCACGCCGAGCTCGCGGTGCAGGCGGCGGATCTCCAGCTGCATCTCTTCGCGTAGCTTCTTGTCCAGCGCCGACAGCGGCTCGTCCATCAGCACCACACGCGGCTCGAATACCAGCGCCCGCGCCAGCGCCACGCGCTGCTGCTGCCCGCCCGAGAGCTGCTGCGGCTTGCGCTCGGCCAGGTGTTGCAGTTGCACCTTGGCCAGCGCCGCGGCGACCTTGTCGCGCACTGTGGCCGCGCTCACCTTGCGCACTGACAGCGGGAAGGCCACGTTCTGCGCCACCGTCATGTGCGGAAACAGCGAGTAGCTCTGGAAGACCACGCCCATGCCGCGCTGGTGCGGCGGCAGCGACTCGATCGGCCGGCCCTCGAGCCGGATCGTGCCCGAGGTCGGCGCCTCGAAGCCGGCCAGCAGCATCAGTGTGGTGGTCTTGCCCGAGCCCGAAGGCCCGAGCAGGGTGATGAATTCGCCGGCCTGCACGTGCAGGTTCAGGTCGTCGACCGCCGGCGCCGTGCTGCCGGCATAGACCTTGCGCAGGTGGTCGAACTCGATCAGGGCCATGGCCAGGGTGTGTTGACCAGGTCAGGTGCTGCCGCGCACCCAGCGCAGGGTGTCGTCGAGCGCGTGCGCGGCGCGCTCGAGCAGGAGGTCGATCTCGGCCGCGCTGATGACCAGCGGCGGCGAGAACGCGATGACGTCGCCGCCGAGCACGCGCACGATCAGCCCATGTGCCTGCGCCCGGCGCACGAAATAGGCGCCGACGCCGCGCTGCGGATCGAAGGGCATTCGCGCGGCCGGATCTTCGGCCAGTTCGAGCGCGCCGATCAGGCCCAGCCCGCGCGCCTGGCCGACGATCGGGTGGCCGGCAAAGCGCTGCAGGCCGGCCTGCAGGCGCGGCGCCACCTGCCGCACATGGCCGATCACGTCGTCGGCCTCATAGATGCTCAGCGTCTCCAGCGCCACCGCGCAGGCCAGCGGGTGGCCGCTGTAGGTGTAGCCGTGGCCGAAGGTGCCGACCGCGGCGCTGGCGTCGGCGATGGTCTGGTAGATCGCCTCCGACACGATCAGCGCCGACATCGGCACGTAGGCCGAGGTCAGCATCTTGGCCACCGTGAGCATGTCGGGCTGGAGGTCGAACACCTGGGTGCCGAAGGGTTGGCCCAGGCGGCCGAAGCCGGTGATGACCTCGTCGACCAGGAACAGGATGTCGTGCTGCTTCAGGATCGCCTGCACGCGTTCGAAGTAACCGGCCGGCGGGATGATCACGCCTCCCGCACCCTGCACCGGCTCGGCGATGAAAGCGGCGATGGTCTCGGCGCCTTCCGTCGCGATCAGCGCTTCGATTTCGCAGGCCAGGCGCAGGGCGAATTCGTCCTCCGTTTCGCCGGGCATGCTGCCGCCGTAGAAATGCGGTGCGCCCACGCGCAGGATGCCGGGCAGCGGCAGGTCGAAGTGCTGGTGCATCGTCGACAGCCCCGACATCGAGGCCGCCGCAGCCGTCACGCCGTGGTAGCCCTTCTGTCGCGCGATGATCTTCTTTTTGTGCGGTCGGCCGCGCGCATTGTTGTAGTAGTGCACCAGCTTGAACGCGGTGTCGTTGGACTCGGAGCCCGAGTTGGCGAACAGCACCCGGCCCGCTTTCAGCGCTGGGGTGGGCGCCCAATCCATCAACTTGGCCACCAGCTCGGTCACCGGCCCCGGCACCTTGCCCGAGAACGAGTGGTAGTACGGCAGCGTGCGCATCTGCCGCTCGGCGGCCGCGGCCAGCCGCGGCTCCGAGAAGCCCAGCGACGCGCACCACAGCCCGGCCATGCCTTCGAGGTAGCGATTGCCGTGCTCGTCGATCACGTGAACACCGTCGCCGCGCACGATCACCAGCGGGCCCTCGCGCTCGAACTGGCGCAGTTGCGTGTACGGGTGCAGGTGGTGCGCGATGTCCCTGCGCCCGGCCGGCGTGACGTCGACGGAAGGAGATGTCATCGGTACAGGTAGACACGGCGAGGGATGCGACGGATTATGGGTCGCCGGCCTGCCGCGACACATGCGGACAAGCCCGCGCCGGGCCTTGCAAGCGCCGGCCCGGCTATCCTCACGCCGCTCCTGCGCTCCTGAACGCGCCGCTGATTGCCCACCATGTCCGACACCCGCTGGTTCGCGGTCCAAACCGACGCCGAGCGCACGACGCTGCGCTTGGCGGGCGCTTGGCGCCTGCAGCACCTGGCCGAGATCGAGGCGGCGCTGGCCGGGCTGCGCTTGCCGACCCCGGTGGCCGTCGATGGCAGCGCGCTGACGTCGATCGACTCGGCAGCTGCGCTGGTGTTGCTGCGCGCGCTCCAAGGGACGCAGTCGGCCGAGGACAGCGCGGCCTGGCTCGGTTTCAGCGCGGCCAACGGCCGCATCGTCGAGAAGGTGCGCGCCCACCTCGGCGCAACGTCAGCCGCGGGCCCGCCGCGTCGGCCCGGCGCACTGGCGGTGCTGGGCCGCAAGGCCAGCGCGCTGGCGGATTTGCTTGGCGGCCACCTCAACTTCTTCGGCGCGACGCTGGCCGCTTTCGGTGACGCGCTGATCCAGCCGCGGCGCCTGCGCCTGCGCGAGCTGACGGTGCAGCTCGATCAGACGGGCCTCACGGCGATCCCGGTGGTGGCCCTGGTGACGATGCTGATCGGCATCGTCATCACGTACCTGCTCGGCCTGCAGGCCGAGAAGTACGGCGCCAACATCTTCGTCGTCGACGGTGTCGGCATCGGCGCCACGCGCGAGTTCGCGCCGATCATCGTCGCCGTCATCGTCGCCGGACGCTCCGGTGCGGCCTTCACGGCCCAGCTCGGCTCGATGCGCCTGACCGAAGAAACCGATGCCATCCGCACGCTCGGCCTGTCACCGATGCAGGTGCTGGTGGTGCCACGCGTGCTGGCGCTGATGATCGTGCTGCCACTGCTGGTCTTCGTCGGCGACGTGATGAGCCTGGTCGGGGCGATGGCCATCGCCGGGCCGATGCTCGATGTCACCCCCAGCGCCTTCATGGCGCGGCTGCACGAAGCGCTGCCCGTGCGCCATGTCTTCGTCGGCCTGGCCAAGGCACCGGTGTTCGCCCTCGTCATCGCCGTCATCGGGGCGCGCATGGGCATGACGGTTGGCCGCGACACGCGCGCGCTCGGCATCGCCACGACATCCACGGTCGTGCAGAGCATCGTTGCCGTGATCCTGCTCGACGCCGTGTTCGCCGTGCTGATGCAGGCGCTGGACATATGAAAACCGAGAACGCGCCTGTCATCGAAGTCGAGGCCATCGTCTCGCGCTTCGGCGCGCAGACTGTGCATGACGGCGTCTCGTTCACGGTCGAGCGCGGCACCCTGGTCGGGCTGATCGGCGGCAGCGGCACCGGCAAGTCGGTGCTGCTGCGCGAGATCATCGGCTTGCAGCGCCCGACTGCCGGTCGCGTGCGCCTGTTCGGCACCGACATGTGGCACGCGCCAGCCAACGAGCTCGATGCCGTGCGTCGACGCTTCGGCATGCTGTTCCAGGACGGCGCCCTGTTTTCGTCGCTGACCGTCGCGCAGAACGTGGCCGTGCCGCTGCGCGAACACACCCACCTTTCCAGCGCGACGGTCGATGCCCTGGTCGCGTTGCGACTGCAGCAGGCCGGGCTGCCGGCCGATGCCGGCGCCAAGATGCCGAGCGAGTTGTCGGGCGGCATGCGCAAGCGCGCGGCGATCGCACGCGCGATCGCGCTCGAGCCCGAAGTGCTGTTCCTCGACGAGCCGACCTCCGGGCTGGACCCGATCACCGCACGTGGCTTCGACCGTCTGGTGCGCTCTCTGGTCGACGACCTCGGCCTCACGGTGTTCCTGGTCACGCACGATCTCGACACCTTGCTCGGCGTCGTCGATCGCCTGCTCGTGCTCGCCCGCGGCCGCGTGCTGGCCGACGGCACGGTGAAGGAGGTGATGGCGGTCGACGACGCCTGGATCCGCGAGTACTTCTCCGTCCGTAGAATCGACAGCGATGGAAGCTGAAGCCCGCTATACCTTTGTCGGCGCGAGCGTGCTGCTGCTGGTGGCGGCGCTGGTGGCGGCGGTGGTGTGGCTCCAGGGGGTCGGCGGCCGCGGCAACTTCGAGCGCTACGCCATCCACTTCGAGAAGCAGGCGCTCGACGGCCTGGAGATCGGCGCCGATGTCCGGCTGCGCGGCATCAAGGTCGGCCGCGTCGAGGACTACGCGCTGTCAGGCACCACCAGCAACCGCGTGCGCGTGGCGGTGCGCATCGACCGCCGCGCGCCGGTGCGCACCAACACGGTGGCCGTCGTCACGCGCAACTTCGTCACCGGCATCGCCGCGATCACGCTCGTCAACCCCGACCCGCAAGGCTTTGATCTCGAGGTCGTACCCGAGGGCGAGACCTACCCCGTCATCACCGAGGGCCGCTCCGACCTGGATGAGATCGCCGGCCGCGTCAACAGAGTCGGCGAGATGGCCTCGACAGCCCTGACCAACATCAACGAGCTGCTCGACGCCGAGAACCGTGCTGCCCTGCTGGATACCGTGCGCAACCTGCGTGACCTGTCGGCCGGTCTCAAGGCTCGCCTGGGTGCGCTCGACACCACGCTGGCGCGCGTCGGCACCGGCGCAGCCGAACTCGGCCGCGCGGGCACCCGCATCGCAGCGGTGACTGAGCGCGGCGGCGAACGCCTCGACGGCACATTGGCCGAGGCCGAGCGCGCGCTGGTCGAGGCGCGCAAGGCGCTGCAGCAGCTGGCCCAGTCCAGCGCCGCGATCCAGCAACAGACCGTGGCCACAGCGCGCCGGCTCGAAGACACCGCCGCCAACGCCGATGACCAACTAGGCGCCGCCATGACCGAGCTGCGCGTCAGCGTGGAGGCCGCCACCCGCGTGCTCGACCGTCTGCGCGAGCCGCGTTCGGCACTGTTCGGCCCGAACAAGTCGCAACTCGGGCCCGGGGAGAAACTGCCGTGAAGAGCTGGTTCGCGCGAATCATCCCGGCCCTGGCATCGCTGCTGCTGTCGGCGTGCGTCTCCGTCGGTATCGGTGGCGACTCGCCGCCACAAGCCCATTACCTGCTGAACGATGTCGCCGCGCCCGCGCCGCGCCGCGCCCAGCCTGCGGCGGCAGCGTTGCTGATCCAGGCGGTGCCTGCCGACGCCACCGCCGACACCGCCTCGATCGCCTACTCGCAGCGACCCAACGAGTTCGCCTTCTACCAGTTTGCACAGTGGACCGAGCGGCCCGTGCGCCGCGTGCCGCGTCTGTTGCAGCAGCGCCTGGAAGCGCGGGGCGTGGCGGGCGCCGTGGGCATCGTCGGCGACCCGTTGCGTGCCGACTGGCTGCTCACCGTGGCCATCGACACCCTGCACCACGACGTGGCGGTACTGCCCGGCCAGGCACGCCTGGCCATCACGGCCGAACTGTTCGATCGCCGCAGCCGCGCGCGCATCGCACGGCGCCAGTTCGACGTCACGGTACCGACCGCCAGTGCAACCGCCCCGGCTGCCGCCGCAGCGATGTCGTCGGCACTGACGCAAACCTTCGACCATCTGGTGCCCTGGTTCGAAGCCGAGTTGCAACAAGCGGCGACGGCCGCGCCGAAATAGCGCGGCCAGCCCTCGTCAGTCGGTCAAGCGTTGCCCAGGTGCAACTGGTAGGTGGCACCGTTCGAGAACGTGCAACTCCCTGCGCCCTGAAGCGGCGTGTTCATCTGGTACTCGCACGACATGTACATGCCCGCCGGGCTGTAGGCACTCGCCACGCCGCGCCGCTCATCGTTCGAGACGCGCGTGGCTTCGCCGGTCAGCACCTGACCCAGGTAGGACACCTGGAAGCGCCCCTTGCCCGTCATCATGTTCGTGACGGTTCCGGTAACCACCCCGGTCTGCGTCGCGAGGTCGTTCGACGGATACAGCCGCGCAGTCAGCACTGCAGGCATCGAGCCTGTCGGCGGCATGTGTGTCGCCACACCGCCAGAGGGCGGCGGGTAGGGTGAGTAGATGACGCCGCCGTCAGGTGCACTGAGCGGGATCACGTAACAGGCCGACAGTGCGGCCGCAGCAAACGCAAGCGCGATAGAAGTTCGAAGCGTCCTCATGACAACCTCCGTGAAAGGGGCGCGTCCAATGATCGACGCTCCCTCTTAGAGTCAGAGCCCGCAGCACGGCTGCCGTTCAGTCGAAACATTGACCTGGCGCAACCGCGCCGGCGTCAGCGATGGCCCAGCATCTGCGGCGTCACCAGGCAGACGCCTCGCTCGGTGACGTGCAGTCGCGCCCGGTCGCGCTCCGGGTTGACGCCGGCGCTGAAGCCATCGGGCACTACGCAGCGCTTGTCGATGATCGTGCGATGCAGCGTCACGCCGCGGCCGATGCTCGCGCTGGGCAGCACTACGGAATCCTCCACCAGGCTGCCTTCCGCCACCTTCACGCCGTGGAACAGGATCGACCGGCGCACGGTGGCGCCGCTGACGATGCACCCGGCGGAAACCAGCGAATCGATGGCCGTGCCGCGCCGGCCGACGTCGTCGAAGACGAACTTCGCCGGCGGGCGGGTGGGCTGGCGACCCAGCACGGGCCAGGACTCGTCGTACAGGTTGAGCTCGGGCACCACGCGCGTCAGGTCGAGGTTGGCCTCCCAAAAGGCGTCGAGCGTACCCACGTCGCGCCAGTACGGGCGGTCGCCGACCATGTTGACGCAGCTGTTCTCGAAGCGGTGTGCGAACACGCGCGCCTTGTCCAGCACGCCGGGAATGACATCGCGGCCGAAGTCATGGCTCGAGTCGGCGTCGACCGCATCGCGCTCGAGCAGGTCGAGCAGGAAGGGCGTGTTGAAGGCATAGATGCCCATGCTGGCCAGTGCATGGCCGGGCTTGCCGGGGATCGGCTGCGGGCGCGCGGGCTTTTCCTCGAACGCCACGATGCGTTGATTCGTGTCGACCGCCATCACGCCGAAGTCGCTGGCGTCCTCGATCGGCAATTCCAGGCAGGACACCGTCAGATCTGCGTCGTTGGCCACGTGCTCGGCCAGCATGGCCGAGTAATCCATCTTGTAGATATGGTCGCCCGCCAGCACGATCACGTGGTCCGGCCGCGCCTCGCGCACCAGGTCCAGGTTCTGGAAGACCGCGTTGGCGGTGCCGCTGTACCAGCGCTCGCCCATCTGCTGTTGCGCCGGCACGATGTCGACGAACTCGCCCAGGCTGGCCTCCAGGAAACCCCAGCTGCGCTCGATGTGCCGGATCAGGCTCTGCGCCTTGTACTGGGTCAGCACGCCGATGCGCCGCAGCCCCGAATTGACGCAGTTGCCGAGCGCGAAATCGACGATGCGCATCGTGCCGGCGAACGGCACCGCGGGCTTGGCGCGGTGGTCGGTCAACTGCCGCAGGCGGCTGCCCCGGCCGCCGGCCAGCACCAGTGCGTAGGTGTTGCGTGTCAGGCCGCGTCGAGAATCGAGGTTCATGGTCGGTGCTCTCAGCGTTGCGGTTGCATGGGGTCGGACTTGCAGCGCTGGGCGCGCTCCAGCGGCACGGCCCGCTAGAGCGCCCAAACCGCCGGCAGCTTGGTCAAAGCCGCGACTGTGCCCAGCCGCGGGCCGCGCAGGCCTGAGCCAGATCAAAGCGCCGGCCGAGTCTGGCTGCCCGAACCCCCGGCAACGCCGACCTGCAAGACCCCATCACTTCCCGGTGGCTGCGGACAACTCGGGCCGCGCTGCGCGACCCCGACTGCCTAGAGTCGCCCCCCTAGAATGTTGCGGCGCAGCAAATGTCACTTGCAATCGCCGGCCCAGCGGCTACCATTGGGTTATGTTGCAGTGCAGCAAACTGCTACAAGAACTCACCTCAACCGACTGGAGCACACCATGCTGAACACTGAACAATTCGCCGCCACCAACAAGGCCAACTTCGAAACCATGATGGGCATGACCGCCAAGGCGTTCGAAGGCGTCGAGCAACTCACCGCCCTGAACCTGCAAGTCGTCAAGGCCAGCCTCGACGAAGCCACCGAAACTGGCCTGGCCGCACTGTCGGCCAAGGACCCGCAAGCGCTGTTCGCGCTGCAAGCCACGCTGCTGCAGCCCAGCGCCGAAAAGGCCAACGCCTACGGCAAGCAAGTCGCCGGCATCGTGGCCGGCATCAAGGCCGACGTCGAGAAGGTCGCCAGCCAGCAAGCTGCCGCCGCACAAAGCTCGTTCGCCGCGCTGATCGACGCCGCCGGCAAGAACGCGCCGGCAGGCTCAGTCAACGGCATGGAGCTGTTCAAGTCGGCCATGGCGACCGCGAACAACGCGTTCGACAGCCTGCAGAAGGCCGGCCGTCAGGCTGCAGAAACCGCCGAAGCCAACTACGCCGCCGTCACCGGCTCGATGACCAAGGCCCCGGCCAAGGCCAAGCGCGCCTGAGCCCAGCGCGCACAGCCTGCGCGATGCCTCGGCATCGCGCCTGCCCCGCCCCGATCGGTGATGGCCCGACGCGGCGGGGCCGTTTCTTGCATGGCATGAACTCCACCTGATCGACTGCGCCTGCAACACCACCCCATGTTCAAGCGACCCTCGTATTGGCCCACCGACCGCCGCCTGTTTCGCGACAAGGCCTCGCGCAGCGTGATCACGACCTGGATCGTGCTTGCTCTGTCCGTCGCTGCGGCCGTGCTGCTCGTCAGCTGATTTCGCCTCGCGGCGGCGTGAGCGCGGCCGCGCCCCCGCGCCGGGGCGGCCTCAAGCCGGCTGCAGCCCTTCGAGCAGCGGCGTCGCCGTCTGCGCGCGGTGCCCCCACAGGCTCGCCGCATGGTGCACCTGCACGTCCCAGGCCGCGTCGTCGATCTCCCGCCCGCCGTGGCCGTACTCCACCTGGAAGCCCGACGGCGTGACCATGTAGAACGAGGTCATCAGGTCGTTGGTATGGCGCCCGAGGCTGGCCGCAATCGGGATGCGCCGGTCCTGGCACAGATCGAAGGTGGTGCCGACGTCGTCGATGTTGTGCAGCTGCAGCATGAAGTGGTGCAGGCGCCTGGGCGCCGCAAACTGCGCGATCGCGACCGAGTGGTGACGCGGGCCGCTGTGCAGGAAGGCCACCGTCGTCCGCGCCGCCGAGCCCATGTCGAGTTCGATGAAGTCGCTGACGAGCAGACCGAGGCCGTCGCGGTAGAAGTGCAGGCTGGCCTCGTAGTCGTCCACGGCGAGCACGTAGTGGCCGAAGCCGAGGGCGCCGGCCACGAAGCCACCGAACCCGCCGACCCCCCCTGTGGCGTCATTGGCGCGCGGTGAACGCACCGGCTGCCCGGTCTCGATCAACGGGCCCCAATAGACCTCGTTGAGCACCCCGTTCGGGTCTTCGGCCTTGATCAGCCCCGCGACGCGGCGTTCGCTCGCTTGCGCGCGGGTGCCCTCGCTCACGCGCAGCCCCTGGGACTGCAGGCGCGCGGCAACGGCCTGCATCGCGGCCGCGTCCGGCGTCTCCCAGCCAGCGTAGGCGATGTCGTCGCGGGCGCCCGGGTGCAGCGCCACGCGGTGGTGGTACTCGTCCATCTTCAGCAACAGGGCGCCGTCGGCGCCGGAGCCGTTGGGCTGCAGGCCCAGCACCTCGCTGGCGAAGGGCGTCCAGGCCGCCATGTCGCTGACTTCCATCCCGAGATAACCCAGCTGGGTGACGCGGCTCTGATGCATCTTGGTTCTCCTTGGTTTGAGGGGCAACGCAGGCAGCGAATGGTGGCGGCAAGTCGCTTCGGTGGCGAGGTAAATTGGCCATCAATAATGGTAGAAATCGGACACGATGCCCAAGCCCCGCCTTTCACCGCCCGAGCCGCGCGGCGCCGTCAGCCCGGTGCACTACGCACCGGCAGCCGGCCACGGCCTCGATGTGGAGCTGTACCGCGCCACGGAGCTGCGCCGCCGCGTCCTCGGCGTCGAGGCGCGCGGCATCGAGCGGATCGACTTCCTCTGCCTGCTGTATGTCAGCGCGGGTCGCTACACGCACATGGTCGATTTCGAATCGATCCCCTGCACGGCGGGCTCCTTGGTGACGATGCAGCCGGGGCAGGTGAACCGCTTTGGCGACATGGCGGGCTGGAACGGCTGGGTGCTGGTGTGCCGCTCGGAGCTGCTGCTGGCCAGCGCGGCTTCGAGCCCGCTCGACGACCTGGATCTCTTTCGCGATGTGGCCGATCTGCCGGTGCACTTGCGCGTCGGCGGCGACGCGCGGCAGGCGGTCACCGCCACGTTCGAGCGCATGGCGCAAGATGCGACGCTGCGGGCACCAGCGCACACCGTCAACGCGCTGTTGCGATACCAGCTGCAGGCGCTGCTGATCCGCATGCACCTGGCGCACGCCGCGTCGGCTCGCGTCGAGCGCATCGAGCCTGCGTTGTTGCAGCGCTTCAGGCGCTTTCGCACCACGGTCGAGCGCCAGCACCGGCAGTGGCACAGCGTAGGCCCCTACGCCCGGCACGTGGGCTGCTCGGAGAAGAGCCTGAGCCGCGCCACGTTGGCCGTGACGGCCATCGGCGCGAAGGCCTTCCTGACCCAGCGCATCGCCCTGGAAGCCAGGCGCCTGCTGGTGCACACCCTCCTGCCGGTGGCCACCATCAGCGACCAGCTGGGCTTCGACGAAGCGACGAACTTCGTGAAGTTCTTTCGCCGCGAGACCGGGCTCACACCAGGCGCATTCCGCGGCGCTCAACTGGCGCGGTGAGGGCTGCCGAGGCCGCGTGGTGGCCACCACAGCGATCGCTGCCCGCCAACCATCAATCGACGGGCAACCCGCTGCCGGGCCCCAGGCTCTGCAGCCGCGCGATGCATTGGTCAAACCACCGGCACGCCTGCGCATGCTTGCCCGCCAAGTCGGCGATGTCGCGCACGTAGGCCAGCGCCTCGATGCGTTGGCACACGTCGGCCGGCAGATCGCGCGTGAGGTAGCGCGGGCCGAAGACCCGCCGCTGCGGTCCATGCAACAAGCGTAGAGCCTCCACCAGCGGGCGCCAGGTCATCGACTGGTAGAACACCAGCGCATCGACGGCCCGCCCGCGCAGGCGCTCCTTGGTCACGATGTGCTGGAACATGGCGAAGCTCGCGGCCAGCACCGGCACGCGCGCGCGAGCCTGGGCCATGTCGCGCTCGGCGTCCAGATGCGCCTCGACCAGCATGCCGCGGCGGTCGAACCAGGTGCGCCCGTGGCCGTGCAGCTCGACTTCGCGAAACAGCAGCGGATCGCTGCGGCGCAGTAGCACCAGGTCCACCACCAGGAACTCGCCCGCATCACGCAGGCGGTAGAACTTCTGCGCAAAGCCCACCGTACCCGGCACGTCGTAGCGCAAGGTCACGGGCGACAGCGCCTGCAGCGCGGCCTCGACCTGGGCGAAGGTGGACTCGACGGCGTCGTCCGCCACCACCACCACGACGTCGACATCCGACAGCCCGTCTTCGCCGCCGAATGCGGCACTGCCGCCCTCCCACGCCGCGTCGACGGCGTCGATGCCCTGCAGCGCGTGTTGCAGCACGCCCAGCAATTGCGACCGCGTGACGGTGTTCATGGGGCGCAAGACTAGCGCGTTACCGCCGCGCATTGCGCTCCCCCTCACGACAAAAAACGATACACAGCGATACCGCCGCGAAAGGACGCGCGGCGAGCAAGACGCGACAGTGAAGTCCCTGTTCAACCACCGGCCGTCACTACACAAACGCGGCCCACAAGGACCTCACCATGAAAACCTGGCTCAAACGCACCCTCATCGGCGTCTTCGGCGCCTCCATCCTCGTCGGCGGCATGGCCGCCTGCTCGCACCGCGGCATGCATGGCGGCTACGGCTGGCACGCCATGAACGACGAAGACGCGGCCAAGATGAAAGCCAGGATGATCGAGAAGGCCGGCAGCCGCCTCGACCTCGACGACGCGCAGAAGGCCAAGCTCGGCGTGCTGGCCGACACCCTGCGCGCGCAGCGCAACGCCCTGGTCGGCTCCACCACCGATCCGCGCACTGAGCTGCAATCGCTGGTCGCCGGGCCCACCTTCGACCGCGCCAAGGCCAAGAGCCTGGTCGACGCCAAGACCGGCGCCATCACCACGCAAAGCCCCGAAGTCATTGCCGCGATGGCCGACTTCTACGACAGCCTCAAGCCCGAGCAGCAGGCCAAGGTGCGTGAGTTCATGGCCAGCCGCGGGCGCGCGGGTTGGGGT
>Ga0209254_10000584_pt1 | contig 30198 bp, 21 predicted proteins | sample FrelakmetDIP11DI_FD_187148 | JGI IMG/M metagenome (GOLD analysis project Ga0209254, IMG submission 187148) | Freshwater lake sediment microbial communities from the University of Notre Dame, USA, for methane emissions studies - DIP11 DI (SPAdes)... | ecosystem: Environmental > Aquatic >... | reverse complement strand
GCTCGTAGTTGCGCCACTGCTCGACCGAATCCCGGAAGATCGGCTGCCGCACCTGCTCGGAACTCGCTGTCCGCACGGCGCGATCGTTCTCGTAGAACCGCAGGCAGGACTCCTCGAACGGCAGTCCGCAGTAATCGAGCAGCCGCCGGACCTCGGTCTCGGTGTCGTCGACCATGCGTTCGTAGATGACCCGGTGGATGCGTCCCGGCATCACGGCGTCGAAATGGGCCATCAGCGTCACGTAGTCGCGGTAGTACCGCCCGAGGTCCACGAGGCTGTAGGAGAAATGCTGCCCGCGCGCGAAATGCTGCTTGAAGCTGGAGAAACAGCAGCTCAGCGGATGACGTCGTGCATCGATGATCTTCGCGTTGGGAAGGATCAGCGTGATCAGGCCGACGTACGCCCAGTTGTTCGGCATCTTGTCGATGAACAAGGGCGCGTTCGACTTGCGCTGGATCCGCGTCTGCGCGAGGTAGCGCTCACCGAGGGCGCGCAACTCGTCCCCACCGAGCCGCGCGACGACCTCCGGATACCGCGACGACTCGTCGCGCTCGCGCGGCTTCGTCAGGCTCTGCACGATGGCGGCGATGTCCGGCAGCTCCATCGTGCCTTCAACGAGCGAATGACTGGAGAGGATCTGCTCGACCAGTGTGGAGCCCGCCCTCGGCAGTCCCACGACGAAGATCGGGTCGCCATCGGCCGCCCCGGCACCGGCGCGTTCGGCAATGAACTCCGCCGAGAAGACCTCGATCGAGCTGCGCACGCTCGCGGACGTCCGGTCCGCGTCGTAGCGGATCGTGGCGAGCCGCAGCCGATTGGCTTCGGCGTAGTGCTCGAAGGAGCGCGCGAAATCCCGGGCGTCCTCGAATGCCTTGCCGAGCGCGAAATGGAAATGGTAGCGGTCCTCCGCAGGCAGATCGGTCCTCGCAAGCTGCCCGATCATCGCCTCGAGGTCTGTGGCCGCGAAGCGGAAGGTCTTCAGGTTCGCGAGGCTCCAGTAGGCCTCGCCGAGTTGCGGCGCGAGCTCGATGGTTCTGCGATAGGCGTCGACGCATTCGGCCTGCCGCCCGGCGGTCTTGAGCGAGTGCCCGTAGCTCATCCAGACCTTCGCCTGCTTGGGATACTCGGCGAGCACCTCGGCATAGATCGACAGCGACTGCTGGTACTCGCCGATCCGGTTCAGTGCGGCCGCCTTGAGATTCCGGGCGCCGGGATTGCGTGGCTCAGCGGCCAGCAGGTGGTCGATCTCCGTGAGCGCCTCGATCGTCCGGTTCTGCCGGTGAAGGATCAGCGCACGGTTCTGCCGCGCAGCGGAGAAGCCCGGCGCAAGCTCGAGGCAGCGCGTGAGCAGCGCCTCGGCGTCGGCGAGCCGTCCCAGCCTGGCAGCGACCTCGGCCAGCATGCGGATCGCTGCCACGTCGGTCGGGTGCTGGCGCAGATGCTGCTTGAGCAGCTGCTCGGCCTCTGGAATACGGTTGTCGCACAGCGCGGCGGCGGGTGCCAGCAGGCGCGGGTCGCGCGTCGAGACCTTGATGTGGTTGGCGTATGCGGCGTCGGCGCCCTCCCGGTCGCCCATCGCGGTCAGGTGATCGCCGAGCAGGCGCCACGCATCGCCGATGTCCGGCTTCAGGCGGACGGCGTGCCGCAACGACTGGACCGCTTCGTCGCCACGCCGCAGCAGCCCAAGAGTCACGCCCAGTTCGTAGTGCGCGGGCGCCCAGCCTGGCTGGGCGCGGGCCAGGGCTTGCAGGATCTCGAGTGCTGCACCCGAGTCACCCAGCCTGCGTCTTGCGATGCCGAGGAACAGCGTCGCGAGCGGATGATCGGGCACGGCCAGGAGGATCTCGCGCGCCTGCTCCTCGGCCAGCGCAGGCTCGGACTCGAGCAGCCTGCCCGCGTGGCCCAGCGCGACCTCGATCGTGCCGACAGGTTCATGGGCGCCGCTCATCAATGGATTCCGCCTTTACAGGGCTGGGGTCGAATGAAAGACTCGGGTCCGATCGTTGTCAATTGCACGAAAACGCCATGCACTCAACAGGGCGCAAGTGGGCTTCCTCGCTGGCCGCAACGTGCGTGAGATGGTCGGGCCGCATCGGCGCACTGCAACCCGGTCGCCATGGTGGCGTCGCCGCGCCCTGCGACCCGCTCGCGGACGTGGCCTGCCTCGGGCAGGTAGCCACCGCGATCAAGGGCGGACTCACATTCAACTGGCCGGAAGCGGATTGCTGACTTGGACCTCGAGCGCGTCATCTGCCCGCTGCACGAGCTCGACGACCCCGGTGCGCGCGGATTCACGATGGGTGAGGGCGACTGGCCGCTGCGTGGTTTCGTCGTTCGCCGTGGCGCGATCGTGCGGGCCTACGTGAATCACTGCCCGCACGCGGGTTTCCCGCTCAACTGGCAGCCGGACCAGTTCCTGGCCCCGCACGCGCCGCTGATCCTGTGCGTGATGCACGGCGCGCTGTTCGACATCGAGGACGGCAAGTGTGTTTCCGGGCCCTGCGAGGGCGCCGCGCTGCACTCGCTGCCGGTATCCGTGAAAGACGGCTGCGTGCTGCTGGCCGACGGCGTTCCGCTCGAGGAGCCGCCGGGCCTGGGAGGCTGAATCAGAAGCGTTCCGCGTCGTCCTGCTGATCGGACAATTCCATCTCCGAGTAGCCGCCAGCCTCGCCGCGGTCCACGAACTGCAGCGGGTCTCTCCACTGCGCGTTGCCAGTGGGCTCGGCCTCGTACTCGTTCTCGGTGTCCTCCGGTTCGACGTCTACCGAACCGGTCCAGTCTTCGGGCGGTTCCGTGGATTCGATGACCTCCTCGAGCCAGTCATCGAGTTCGAGTTCTTCGATCGTACCGTCGAAGTACTGGATCTCGATGGTGCGGTCATCCGCGTCTATGGCGACCACCTCGAACGAGTCGCCACCGGCTCGCCGGTACCACTGACCGATCACGGGTGCGGGGTTCGCCATTTCTGCATCCTCTGGAAGCGCTCGCCAACGACCTGCCTGTGTTCCGGTTCTACTTGTATGCCTGCGCGACCGCGAGTTCAAGTAGCGGAATGCCCGAACTCGAAATGTTGGACGATCTGGCCAGATTCTCCGTCGTCAACGCAGCTTGCGCTGCAAGGACAGGTCCCACGTGCCGTGCCCGAGCCGCTGGCCACGACGCTCGAAGCGCGTGACCGGTCGGCTGTCCGGCCGCGATACGAAATCGCGGGACGCTGACTCGTTCTCAAGCAAGGGACATGCGGTTGCGACCTCGAGCATCTGGGCAGCGTAATGCTCCCAGTCGGTGGCCATGCGCAGCACGCCACCGACGCGCAGGCGACTCGCGACGAGTGACATGAATGCAGGCTGCACGATGCGGCGCTTGTGATGCCGCTTCTTGGGCCAGGGGTCGGGGAAGTACAGCAGCACCTCGTCGAGCGAGGCCTCTGCGATGCAGTCGCGCAGTACCTCGACCGCGTCGCGGCAGATCACGCGCAGGTTGCCGAGGCCGAGCTCGTGCGCACGCAGCATCAGGTGGCCGACGCCGGGGCGATGCACCTCGATGCCGAGGTAGTCGCGATCCGGATGCGCGGCCGCCAGGGCGACCAGGGTCTCGCCGTTCCCGCAGCCGATCTCGATCGTCCGGGCTGTGACACGACCGAACACCTGCGCGAGATCGAGCAGCGTCCCGCCCGTTTCGAGACCGTAGCGGGGCCACAGCTCTGTCCAGGCGCGCTCCTGGGCGGCGGTCATCCGTCCCGCACGCACCACGAAGCTGCGTACCGCACGCCGCGGCCGGGGCTCGGTCGCGGTGTCGTGAAGCGTATCGGCGTGGTCTGGCATCGTGATCTCTCAACGGCTAGAGTCGCGCCAGGGGAACTGACTCCGAGCCATGATACGGCGCGCCGCCGCGCCGAGGAGAGACCGATGGCCAACTCAAGCGGAATCCTGTCGAATTTTCGAGCCGACGCCCAGGCGCTCTGCAAGCGCACGTGGTGGGTGTTCCTGATCGGCGGGCTCGCGTCGGTCGCCTTCGGGGTGCTTGCGTTCGCGCGACCGGGCGTCGCGCTGTTCGTGCTGGCCACGTTCTTCGCGGCGTACCTGCTGGTCGACGGCATCTCGAACGTCATCGGCTCTTTGAGGCACCGCGAGAAGGACGGCTGGTGGATCATGCTGCTGATGGGCATCCTTGGAGTGCTGGTCGGAGGCTTCGCACTGCTCAACCCGCCGATCAGCATGATGGCTTTCGTCTACCTGGTCGCCTTCGAGGCGATCCTGCTCGGCGTGTTCCTCCTGATGCTTGGCTACAAGGTGCGCCAGGCCACGACGCGCGAGTGGATCCTCTACGTCGCTGGCGCGCTGTCGATCCTGTTCGGCATCGTCGTGGTCATGAACCCTGCCGTCGGCAGCATCTCGATCGTGTACACGATCGCGGTCTGGGCGGTGATCATCGGTGTGCTCAAGGTGATCTTCGCTTTCAAGGTGAAGAACATGCCGGAGCGCATCGAGAGCAAGCTCGCCGGGCTTCGCTGATAGTCATCGGCGGCCGGCCGCCGACGTGCGCCGGCCGATGCCGTCAGGCGCCGGGCTGCAGCGTCACGGGGATTTCGTTCGTGCGACTGTCGCGCAGCACCTGCAGTTGCACGGTGTCGCCTACGGCGTGGTCGTCGAGGCGACCGAGCAGCTCGGCGACGCTCGAGACGGGGCGTCCATCCACGCCCGTGATCACGTCGCCGGCGACGAACTCGCCCTGGCTGCCGATGCGGGCGGCCTGCAGGCCGGCACGCTCGGCTGAAGAGTCGGGTGCCACCTGCAGCACGAACACCCCCGACGTCTGCGTCATCGCGACGAGCCGGCGGTTGATGCGCTCGTCGATCACGATGCCGAGCGCCGGACGGATGTAGCGACCGTCGCGGATCAGCTGGGGCACGACGCGATTCACGGTGTCCACCGGCACCGCGAAACCGATGCCGGCCGAGGCGCCCGAAGGGCTGAAGATCGCGGTCGTGATGCCGACCAGCCGGCCCGCCGAGTCGAGCAGCGGCCCGCCGGAATTGCCCGGGTTGATCGCGGCGTCGGTCTGGATGAGATGCTCGATCGTGGACCCGGCGTCGTTCTCGAGCGACCGATCGAGCGCCGAGACTATTCCGGTCGTGAGCGTCCAGTCGAGGCCGAACGGGTTGCCGATCGCGAACACTTTCTGCCCGACCCGCAGGTCTGCGCTCGTGCCGACCGGCACCGGCGGAGGACGCTCGTTGAGGCCGACGCCGATCCTGAGAACTGCGATGTCGTGGGCCGGGCTCGCGCCCACCAGACTCGCCTGGTAGTCACGGCCGTCGGCGAGCCGCACTGTCGCCCCGCTCGCGCCTTCGATGACGTGGAAGTTGGTGATCACGTGGCCGGCGGCGTCCCAGATGAAGCCGCTGCCCGTGCCGCGCTGCACCGAGAACACGTCGCGCGTCCAGATGTCCCGCACCTGCTCGCGCGTCGAGATGAACACCACCGAGGCGCGCGATCGCTCGAACAGCTCGATGGTGGCCTGCTCGTCACCGGCGAGGTCGCCGCGGGCGAGCACTGCGCGCGGCGTGGTCTCGCGGCCGTCGAGGCCGAGCCGGCCTGCGAGCCCCGGGAACGTGCGCCATGCCGCCACCGCGAGGAACACGACGACGCCGAGCAGTACCAGCCGCAGGACGAAGCGGGTGTCCAAGTGGCGAGCCTCAGGGCGCGGCGATCAGCCAGCCCTCGAGCCGCGCACGGTACTCGGCGGGCAATGCGGCGGGGCCATGGGCCTCGGCGTAGACGAGCACTGCCTCCGACACGCTCACGCAGGCGCCGTCCTGGAACATCGCCATGCCGTAGCGGAACGACGAGCGACCGATGCGCAGCACGCCGATGCCGATCTCCAGCGAGCCGGGGTAGGTCGCTTCCCGGAGGTAGTCGATGGACTGGTGCGCGATCAGGATACGATCGCCCTCGGGCGTGGCGACCCTCCGGCCGCCCATCACCATCATGGTCGTCGAGACGCGCGCCTCCTCGTAGTACTGCGCGATAGCGACGTTGTTGATGTGCCACAGCGGGTCAACGTCGGCGTAACGCGCGAGGATGCGGACCTTCAGCGGATAGCGCTCGGGATCGAGTCGGAACGGTTCGAGCTTCACGGCGGGGTCTGCGAGTGGAGGAATGCCCTCGCAATGATACGTTGGACACGTTTCGCGGGTGTCCGGCGTCGCGGAACAGCGGCCGGCAGAGATTTCGTGCATAATGCGCCGCAGTTTGCCGCCGCGCAGTCCGGTCTGCGCCTTGAGGTTCTTCGGCGACGCCATCCCAAGGCGTCCCTCGCGGCCCCTCCTGCAGACTGATCGTCGTCTGCATCTCGCGTCTTCGATCCCTACACGAAAGCTCACGCTTCGGCCGGTCCGTGCTCGCGCGCGGGAAGCTCGATGGTTCACATGGAAATTTCATTCGATCGACTTGGCCTTTCGGCCGAACTGCTGCGTGCCGTCCGGGAACTGGGCTACCAGACCCCCACGCCCATCCAGCTGAGCGCCATTCCCTCTGTATTCGGCGGGCGCGACCTGCTGGCCGCTGCCCAGACCGGCACCGGCAAGACCGCAGCCTTCGCGCTGCCCCTGCTGCAGCGGCTCTCCGAGGAGCACCCCGTGCCGCGCGGCCCGCGGGGTCCGCGGGTGCTGGTACTCGTGCCAACGCGCGAGCTCGCCGCTCAGGTCGGCCAGTCCTTCGAAGACTTCGGTCGCCACCTGCGCCAGCGGACGATACTGATTTTCGGGGGGGTCAGCCCGCGCCCGCAGATCGATGCGCTGCGCCAGGGCGTCGACATCGTCGTGGCGACACCCGGCCGACTGCTCGACCACATCAACGAGCGCGTCGTGGATCTCTCGCAGGTCTGCCACCTCGTGCTGGACGAGGCGGACCGCATGCTCGACATGGGCTTCATCCGCGACATCCGTCGCGTGCTCGCGGCGCTGCCGAAGCAGCGGCAGAACCTGCTGTTCTCGGCGACGTTCTCGGATGAGATCCGGGCGCTCGCCAGTGGCCTGCTGCACGATCCGCTGACTGTCGAGGTGGCGGCACGCAACGCGCCCGCCGAGCTCGTCGAGCACCGTGTGCACATGGTGGAGCAGGGCGACAAGCGCGCCGTGCTGAGCCATCTCCTGCGCGAAGGCGCCACGCCGCAGACACTGGTCTTCACCCGTACCAAGCACGGTGCGAACCGGCTCGCCGAGCAGCTCGAGAAGGACGGCATCCAGTGCGCGGCGATCCACGGCAACAAGTCGCAGAACGCGCGCACCAAGGCGCTCGCGGACTTCAAGGACTACCGGGTGCAGGTGCTGGTGGCCACGGACATCGCCGCACGCGGGCTCGACATCAGCGAGCTCCCGCAGGTCGTGAACTACGAGCTGCCGCACGTTCCCGAGGACTACGTGCACCGCATCGGACGGACCGGTCGTGCCGGCTGCGCGGGCCAGGCGTTGTCGCTGGTGTCGAGCGACGAGCGCGATCGACTGAAGGCGATCGAGCGCGTACTCGGTCGCAGCATCAAGGTGCTGCCGCTCGATCGCTCGGGCATTCAAATGCCGGCGCCGACCGAGCGCACGCATCGTGCGACATCGCACGCGCAGGTTCCGCGCGGCGTGCGGCCGCAGTCGCAGCCGCACAGCGAGCGGCACGGACACGGGCGCCGCAACGGGCGCCGCGATGGGCGCAGCAACGGGCACAGCGACGGGCGCAGCGGCGGGCGCTGAGCCGCCGCATCGGGTCGCGGTCCATCCGGGCTCCCAGCCCCGGGGTCGTCGAAGTACCCGTCGAAGTACCGGCTGCAGGCTGCGAGCGCGCCGGTAGGCTCACGCAGTGTCACGAGCCGATCGGTCACGACCACTCGCAGCGCCGTGACACGCACGATCTGGGTTGGCGCCCGCGAAGGGCTCTTCGCGCTGGGCAGCGGCACGATGACCGGTACGACCACGCCTCATGGCAAGATGTGCGCGATCGTCCGCTTCGGAGCGGTCCGCGAAATCTCGGGATCTACGGAACCACGCCATGGCGCGCATCGCGGTCGGTGGCTTCCAGCACGAAACGAACACTTTTTCCCCGATCCCGGCGTCGTTCGCGGATTTCGAGGCGCCGGATGCCTGGCCCGGGCTGACACGAGGTCAGGTGATGCTGGAGGCGGTGGCCGGCATCAACCTGCCGGCCGCCGGCTTCGTGGGCGAGGCGCGTTCGCTGCATCATGATCTGGTGCCCCTGACCTGGTGCTCCGCACAACCCTCCGGCAAGGTCACTCGGGATGCCTACGAGCGCGTCTCGGCGCTGCTGCTCGAGGACCTGCGGGCACATGGCGCAATCGACGCCGTCTACCTGGACCTGCACGGGGCGATGGTGGCGGAGCACCTCGACGACGCCGACGGCGAGATGCTGCGACGCGTGAGGCATGCTGTCGGTCCGGACGTGCCGATCGTCGCGAGTCTCGATTTCCACGCCAACATCTCGCAGCAGATGGCGCAGATGGCAACCGCGCTGGTGTCTTACCGTACCTACCCGCACGTGGACATGGCGGACTGCGGGGCGCGCGCCGCACGCGTGCTGCACGACCTTCTGCGCGGGACCCGCGCCGTGAGCTGTCTCGAGCAGGTGGAGTTCCTGATCCCGCTCACCTCGCAGTCGACGCTGACGGAACCTCTGAAGTCGCTGATGGCGGAAGCGGAGGCGGCCGAGCGTGCGCCGGTCCTTTCCATGTGCCTGGCGCCGGGATTCCCGGCGGCCGACGTGGTGGATTGCGGTCCCTCGGTGTACGCCTGCGGCACGGATGCGGCCGTGGTCGTGAACTCGTTGCGGCATCTCGCCGCCGAGCTTCGCCGGCGCGAAGGAGAGTTCGCACTCGAGCTCTTCACCGTCGGGCAGGCCATTGCCAGGCTCGCGCAGGAATCCGCGCCATGCGGCCACCCGGTGATCCTGGCGGACACGCAGGACAACCCGGGAGCGGGCGGCAACGCGGATACGACCAGCCTGATAAAGGCCCTGCTCGCGAGCGGCACCGAGCGCGTGCTCGCCGGCGTGATCTGCGATCCGGAGGCTGCGGCCCGCGCTCGCGCGGCGGGAGAGGGGGCGATGGTCGAGCTGCGCCTCGGGGCGCGGACCGGTACCGCGGGAGAGACGCCACTGGCGGCCCGCTTCAAGGTGCGCGCGCTCGGCGACGGCCGATTTACGGGCACGGGGCCTTTCTATCGCGGCGGCCGATTCGAGCTCGGGCCCATGGCACTGCTCGAGGTCGGCGGGGTGCACATCGCCGTCGCGAGTCGCAAGCAGCAGGCCGCCGACCAGGCCATGTTCCGCCACCTGCGCGCCGAACCGGCGGACTATGCGGTCCTTGCGCTCAAGAGCTCGGTGCACTTCCGGGCTGACTTCGGGCCGATCGCGAGCGCCATCTTCGTCGTCGAGGCGCCCGGCCCGAACATCGCCGACCCGGCGAAGCTTTCCTTCAAGAAACTGCGACCTGGCATGAGAACGGGTCCGCGGCGGAACTGACCGAAGTACACTGCGCGAGCCCGCCGCCCACGATCACCCGGGAGATTCTCATGCGCAGAATTCTGGTCGCAATCGACGGTTCGGACACGGCCCTGCGGGCGCTCGACTTCGCGGCACGGCAGGCGGGTTATGCGCCGACCGCCGAACTGCACGTGCTTACGATTCAGCCGGCGACCGCGGCCAGCACCGCGTGGGAGATCTACGTGAGCGCGGAGCGCCTGCAGCAGATTGCCGCCGAGCGGTCCCAGGCGATCCTCGAGGCGGCCGCCGAGCGGCTCAAGGGCGCCAGCTTCGGTATCAAGCTGGAGCAAATCGCCGGCGAGCCTGCCGAGACCATTGTCCGCCGGGCCGAGGAACTCGGCTGCGAGTCGATCATCATGGGGACGCACGGCCTCGGCAAGTTCGGCGTCCTGATCATGGGATCCGTGGCGCAGCGGGTCATGCACCAGGCCTCCCTGCCGGTGACCCTCGTGAAGTAACGCTCGGGGATTACTTCACGTACACCTGGTTCGGCAGCCAGAGCGCGATTTCGGGGAAGACGATCACGAGCACGAGCCCCACGAGCATGATCAGCACGAACGGGACGATCGACTTGTAGATGTCGATCAGCGTGACTTCCTTCGGCGCCATCGCCCGCATCAGGAACAGGTTGTACCCGAACGGCGGCGTGATGTAGGCGATCTGGCAGGTGATCGTGTAGAGGATGCCGTACCAGATCGGATTGAACCCAAGGGAGATGATCAACGGCACGTAGAGCGGCGCCACGATGATCAGCATCGCGGTGTCGTCGAGGAAGGTGCCCATCAGGAGGTAGGTGAGCTGCATCAGCACCAGCACCTGCCAGGGCTCGAGGCCCCATTTCTCCAGGAACAGGATCTCGATCGCCTTCACCGCCCCGAGGCCGTCGAACACCGCGCCGAAGGCGAGCGCCGCCAGGATGATCCACATGAACATGGCGCTGACGGCCAGGCTCTTCCGGAGCGTGTCCTCCATCACCGTGCGTGTGATGCGGCCCTTGAACGCGGCGACCAGCGTGGCCGCCAGCGCGCCAACGGCGGACGACTCCACCATGCTGGTGACGCCCATCATGAACAGGCCGGTCATCGAGAAGATGATCAGGAGCGGCAGGATGCCGGCCCTGAGCAGGCGTATCTTCTCGCCCCAGGTGATCTGCTGCCGCTCCTCGAGCGGCAGCGGCGGACCCAGATGCGGCTGCAGGTGGCAGCGGATGACGATGTAGAGGATGAACAGGGCGGCCAGCAGCAGTCCCGGGCCGACGCCCGCGAGCCAGAGCTGGCCCACCGGCTGGCGCGCGATCATGCCGTAGAGCACGAGCACGACACTCGGCGGGATCATGATGCCGAGTGTGCTGCCGGCCTGGATGACGCCGGTCACCATGATCTTGTCGTAGCCGCGCTTCAGCAGTTCCGGCATGGCGATGGTGGCCCCGATTGCCATGCCCGCCACGCTCAGGCCGTTCATCGCCGAGATCGCCACCATGAGCAGGATGGTGCCAACCGCCAGTCCGCCGCGCATCGGCCCGGTCCAGACATGGAACATGCGGTAAAGGTCGCTTGCGATGCCCGACTCCGACAGCATGTAGCCCATGAAGACGAACATGGGCAGGGTCAGCATCGGGTACCAGTTGAGCAGCGTGATGGTCGAGGCGAACGGCATCTCGGCGGCGCCCTCGCCCCACAGCGCGAGTGCGAACACCGCGGCCACGAACCCGATGGCGCCGAACACCCGCTGCCCGGTGAGCAGCAGGAGCATGAAGGTCGAGAACATCAGGACGGCGATCGTCTCGTAGCTCACGCGATCTCCCTCCCGGTGACCTTCGCAAGATCCCTGAAGAAAATCGCGATCGCCTGCAGCAGCATGAGCGCGATGCCCACCGTCATGATGATCTTGATCGGCGCCATCGGCGGCCCCCACGCCGAGTAGTTCGTCTGGTTGTACTTGAGGGAGTAGGCGCTGCTCGAGAATCCGCCATACACCATCATCACGAGGTAGAAGACCAGGAAGAAAGCCGTGATCGAGTCCATGAACGCCCGGGTTCTCGGTCGCCAGCGCTCGTACAGCACGTCCATCCGGACATGCGCGTCCACCTGCATCGAGTAGCCGCCCCCGAGGATGTAGTAGGCGGCCATCAGGAACTGCGACATCTCGATGATCCAGACGAAGGGAACGTTGAAGACGTAGCGGGTGACCGATGCGAACAGCAGCAGGCCCATCATGACCAGGGCGAGGTACATGACGACGGAGCCGAGGGCGCCGTTCACCGCGTCGACGTAACGGACGTAGGCCTTGATGAATCTCGGCATCGCCTTGGCGTTCATGGTCGTCCGGGCAAGTCGACTAACGTGACGTCACGACAGGGCTTGCTTCCCCGAGCCGCGATGCCGCGGTCGGGGAAGGGCCGCGATGATTGCTGCTCGACGCAGGTCTCGCCCGGTCCTAACGATACGGCGGACCGGCCTTCTCCATGAGGGCGTTGTAGTCCCTGAAGATCTGCACGACCTTCGCGCAGCGCGGGCTGGTCGCGGCGATCTCGTCCCAGAACTTGTGGGCCTCGTCCTCGACGGTCCGCCACTCCGCAGCAGGGATCGTCGTCAGCTTCATCTTCGGGCCGTTGACGCGCAGGTCGGCCTCGCCGGCCCAGTACCAGTGCTGGCGGTAGTAATGCGAGCTGTCGATGCAGAGCTTGAAGAGCGTCTTGAGGTGCTCCGGCACCTTCTCCCAGGACTTGGTGTTGGCGAAGTAGGATCCGATCCACGCGCCGGAGATGTTGTTGGTGAGGAAATAGGGCGTCACGTCCGCCCAGCCCACCGTGTAGTCCTCGGTGATGCCGGACCAGGCGAGGCCGTCCAGCTCGCCGGTCTGGATCGCCACCTGCACGTCGCCCCAGGGCAGGGTGACCGGCACCACGCCGAAGCGGGTGAGGAACTTGCCGGCGGTGGGGAAGGTGAAGATCCGCAGGCCCTTCAGGTCCGCGACCTTCGTGATCGGCTTGACCGTGTTGAAGTGGCAGGGGTCCCAGGCGCCGGAGCTCAGCCAGGTGACGTTCTCGACCTCGCCGTAGGCCTCGGCCCAGATCTCGTTGAGGCCCCACTTGTGGAACAGGGCGGGGACGTCGAGGCTGAAGCGCGTGGCGAAGGGGAAGTACCCGCCGAACACGCGGATGTCCACCGGCGCCGACATCGAGTCGTCGTCGCTCTGCACCGCGTCGATGGTGCCGGCCTGCATGGCGCGGAAGAGCTCGCCCGTGGGGACGAGCTGGTCGGCGAAGTACAGCTCGATCACCATCTCGCCGTTGGCGGCCTTGTTGAAAGCCTCGATGGAAGGCTTGATCACGTGCTCCGCGAGAGCCGCGCCGGCGTAGGTCTGCAGCCGCCACTTGATGGCGGTCTTCTTCGTCGTCACCACTGCGGGGGCGCCGACTTCCGAGGAGGCCTTTTCCTTCTTGCCGCAGGCAGCCAGCAGTGCCGTAGACGTCGCGGTGGCGGCCAGGGCGGCCTTCGTGAGAAACGTTCGTCGCAGCATCGCACTCTCCTTCTGGGGATTCAGTTCACCCGGGGCTCTTCCCAAGCATTTGCCTCAGTCTCGTCGTGAGGAGGTCGCGATGGCGGTATCGATTCGGAGGAAGCCGGAACTGCGCGCCCGCTGGACGCGGTTCCGGACACTGATGCAACGGCCAGACCCCCTGAGATCGCTCTGTCGTTCCGATTGACGGGGCGTGCCCCCGTCATCGCTGATGCGTTCGATTCTTGCACGCAACCGTCGCCCTCATCAATCAACGCAGCGAGGGGGCCTCCCGCCGGCGCCCGCCGCGCGGCAGCGGGCCCGACCGTGAGGGCCTTTTCCCGTGCAGTTGTGTACGCTGTGGGCAATCGCGCATGAATGCTGACGGGCGGGTGCGCCGCGAAACCGTGGCTGCGCGTTTCGAGCCGAGGGGGTCGAAATGGAACCGAGACAGGTCCGTAGTGCAGCCGACGCACGCGCCATCGTCGAAGAGCGCGGAGTCAAGCACGTGAAGGTCGGAGTCTTCGACATCGACGGCATCATGCGCGGCAAGTACATCTCGCGGGAAAAGTTTCTGTCGGCTCTCGACGGGGGGTTCGGGTTCTGCGACGTCGTGCTCGGCTGGGACTGCCAGGACCAGCTCTACGACAACGTGAAGTACACCGGCTGGCACACGGGCTATCCGGACGCGCCGGTTCGACTCCTGCCGGACAGCTGTCGAGTGCTTCCCTTCGAGGACCATGGGCTGTTCTTCCTGGGCGAGTTCTCGCCGCCGAGCGAGACGGTGTGTCCGCGCGCACTGCTGAGGCGCGTGCTCGAACGTGGGCGCGCGATGGGCGTCGAGGCGTACGCCGGCTTCGAGTACGAGTTCTTCGTGTTCCGGGAAACCCCCGAGTCGGTGCGAGAGAAGAACTACCGCGGCCTGACGCCGATGGCGCCCGGATGGTTCGGCTATTCCGTGATCCGCAACAGCACCGGCAGCGACTTCTATCGGGAGCTGCTCGATAGCTGTCGCGACATGGACATGGCTATCGAGGGTCTGCACGAGGAGACCGGACCGGGCGTGATGGAGGCGGCGATCGCCGTGGACAAGGCCCTGCCGGCGGCAGACAAGGCCGCGCTGTTCAAGACTTTCGCGAAGGTGATCGCGCAGCGCAACGGCTTGATGGCGACCTTCATGGCCAAGTGCTCGAAGGACTGGCCGGGTCAGAGCGGCCACATCCACCTGTCGCTCAAGTCGGCGAGCGGCGATTCGGTCTTCCACGAGGCGGGCAAGCCGCACTCGATGAGCGATGCCATGCGCTGGTTCGTGGGCGGGCAGCAGAAGCTGATGCCGGAACTGCTGGCCATGGTCGCGCCGACGATCAATTCCTACCGGCGGCTGATTCCCGGCTTCTGGGCACCGACGGACTCGACCTGGGGCGTCGAGAATCGCACGACCGCCTTGCGAGTGATTCCCGGCAGCCCGAAGTCGCAGCGCGTCGAGTACCGCGTTGCCGCGGCGGATGCGAACCCCTACGTGATCCTGTCTGCAGCGCTCGCCTCGGGTCTGTGGGGGATGGAGAACAAGGTCGAGCCCGAGCCGGCAGTGACGGGCAACGCCTACGACCGGAAGCATCCGGCACGCCTCGCGCTGCCGCGCACGTTGTGGGACTCGGCGCAGCGCCTCAAGAGCTCGAAGATGGCGCGCGACTGGTTCGGCGATTCCTTCGTCGATCACTTCGCGGCCACGCGCGAGTGGGAAGAGCGCGAGTTCCGCAAGCACATCTCGGACTGGGAGATGGCGCGGTACTTCGAGATAATCTGAAACGCAGCGCGCCGCCGACTCCTGCGAGGCGCCACCGGTTACCACCATGACCAGCCAACGTACCATCTCCCCCGTCGACGGCAGCGTCTACGTCGAGCGGACGCTCGCTGCGCCGGCCCAGATCGAGGCCGCCCTCGAAACTGCGCGCCTCGGGCAGCGCCTCTGGCGCGATGTGTCCCTGCCGGAGCGCGCGACGATCCTCGGTCGCTTCTGCGATGCCTTCGAGTCTCATCGCGACGCCATCGCGGAGGAGCTGTCCTGGCAGATGGGACGGCCGATCCGTTACGCACCGAACGAGGTGCGCGGCACGCTCGAGAGGGCGCGCCACATGATCGAGATCGCGCCCGAAGCGCTTGCCGACATCGACGTGGGTCCGAAGGCTGGTTTTCATCGCTTCCTGCGCCGCGAGCCGCTCGGCGTGGTGTTCACGGTCGCGGCGTGGAATTACCCCTACCTCATCGCGGTGAACAGCGTCGTGCCGGCGCTGATGGCGGGCAATGCCGTCGTGCTCAAGCACTCGGCGCAGACGCCGCTGTGCGCGGAGCGATTCGAGGAATGCCTGCGCGAGGCCGGGTTGCCGGAAGGCGTGTTCCAGGCGCTGCATCTGAGTCACGCGGATACCGAGAGGGTGATCCGTGATCCACGCGTGGACTTCGTCGCGTTCACCGGCTCGGTCGCGGGCGGGCATGCCGTGCAGCGGGCGGCGGCCGATCGGTTCATCGGCACGGGCCTCGAGCTCGGCGGCTGCGACCCGGCGTACGTTCGTCACGATGCCGACCTCGCGCACGCGGTCGAGAATCTCGTGGACGGTGCCTACTTCAATTCCGGGCAATCGTGCTGTGGTATCCAGCGGGTCTACGTGCACCAGCGCCTCTACGACGCCTTCGTAGAGGGTTGGGTAGATCTCACCCGCAAGTACGCGCTCGGCAACCCGACCGATCCGCAGACCACGCTCGGCCCGGTGGTGCGCGCGGCGGCGGCCGACGAGATCCGTCGCCAGGTAGCAGCCAGCGTCGGGGCAGGTGCGCGCGCCGTGATCGACGAGCGCGAGTTCCCGGCGAGCAGGGCGGGTACGCCGTATCTCGCGCCGCAGGTGCTGCTCGGAGTCGATCACACGATGCCCGTGATGCGCGAAGAGATCTTCGGACCGGTGGCCGGGATCATGAAGGTGGGTTCGGACGCGGAAGCGATCCAGCTCATGAACGACTCCGCCTTCGGCCTGACCGCGGCAATCTGGACCGGGGACGAGACCGCGGCCGTGGCGATTGGTGACCAGGTGCAGACGGGCACGTGGTTCATGAACCGATGCGACTACCTGGATCCGGCGCTGGCCTGGGTCGGCGTCAAGGACTCGGGGCGTGGCTGCACGCTGTCCGTCGTCGGGTACGAGCACCTGACGCGGCCGAAGTCGTTTCACCTGCGGTTGCGGACCTGACGCTGCTTCGTGTCGCGTTGTGGCCCGGCGGGGGATCCGGGACCGCCCTGGCTCGCGAAAGCCGACATGCTCGCCTGGCCGGTCCCGGATCCCCCGCTGGAAACACGGCGCCTGAGCGAGCCGGCACGCCGGCTCGCACGGCGCACGCAACTTTGCACATGCGCGGCGTCAGGTGCAGCGGCAATGAGCGATCCATTCGAATCGCATCGGCGGCGGGCGCGAGTGCGGTTCCGGCCGCCCCACACCTGCCGCAGAGCCCCGCTGACGTTCATCGCCAAAGCGTAGACTAGCCAACCATCCAAAGGACGAATCCCGGAGAGCGCGAATGACCGACCTTCGCGGCAACTGGAATTACCCGACCAGCATCAAGTTCGGTGCCGGACGCATCGCTGAGTTGCCCGATCACTGTCGTTCGCTCGGCATGAAGCGACCGTTGCTCGTCACCGACGCAGGGCTCGCCGCGCTGCCGATGGTCGCGAACGCGTTGCGCCTCAGCCGCGATGCGGGCCTCGGCTGCGAACTCTTCTCCGACGTGCAGCCGAACCCCGTCGAGGCCAATGTGACTGCCGGTGTCGCGGCTTACCGCGCCGGGCATCACGACGGCGTCATTGCCTTCGGCGGCGGCAGCGCCCTCGATACCGGCAAGGCCATCGCGCTCATGGTCGGCCAGGAGCGACCGATCTGGGATTTCGAGGACCGCGAGGACTGGTTCACCCGCGTCAACGTCGCCCGCATGGCGCCGGTCGTCGCCGTGCCGACCACGTCCGGGACCGGGTCCGAGGTCGGTCGGGCGTCGGTGCTCACGGACCTGCGTGATCACACCAAGAAGATCATCTTCCATCCGAGGATGCTGCCGGCCATCGTCATCGCGGACCCGGAGCTCACTGTCGGCCTGCCGGCCAGCATCACCGCAGCCGTGGGGATGGATGCGCTGTCGCACAACCTCGAGGCCTACTGCGCACCGGGCTACCATCCGCTTGCGGAAGGCATCTCCGTCGAAGGCATGCGTCTCATCAAGGAGTTCCTGCCGCGCGCCGTGGCGAACGGCAACGACCTCGAGGCACGCGCCCATATGCTGATCGCATCGTCCATGGGTGCCACCGCGTTCCAGAAGGGGCTCGGTGCCATGCACAGCCTGAGCCATCCATGCTCGGCGAACCTCGGCACGCATCACGGGCTCACGAACGCCGTCGTGATGCCGTACGTGCTGGAGTGGAACCGCGCCGCACTCGACTACAAGATGGTCCGGCTCGCCGCCTGGCTGGGTCTCGAGGATCGCTCGTTCGACGGCGTGCTCGCCTGGGTAATCGGGCTGCGCGACGCGATCGGCATTCCGCACACGCTGGCCGACATCGGTGTCCACGAGGAGCACGCCCGGCCGTTCGCGCCGCAGGCGCTGAACGATCCGTCGACGGGCGGCAATCCGCTGCCCATGACGGAACAGGATTTCGAGCGTCTCTACCTCAAGTGCATCCGCGGCGAGCTGGCCTCGGCGTGATGGACATTCCGCGGTTTCTCCGGGGGCACCTTCGATGACATACGAGAGCTACCACAAGCGGCGCATCGGCAATCGTGTACTTCGCCCCGAGACACAGATGATGGGTTATGGATACGACCCGAGGCTCTCGGAGGGATCGCTCAAGCCACCAATCTTCCTCACGTCCACGTTCGTCTTCAAGAGCGCGCAGGACGGCAAGGATTTCTTCGACTACACCTCCGGCCGCCGCGAGCCGCCGCCGGGCGAAGCCGCGGGACTCGTCTATTCTCGCTTCAACAATCCGAATCTCGAGGTACTCGAGGACCGGCTTGCGCTCTGGGAAGGTGGCGAGGCCGGTCTCGTCTTCTCGAGCGGCATGTCGGCGATCGCCACGACGCTCTGGACGTATCTGCGCCCGAACGACGTGGTACTGATCAGTCAGCCGCTCTACGGCGGCACCGAGACGCTGATCGAGAAGACGCTTCCGAACTTCGGCATCCGTGCGGTCGGCGTGTCCGAGGCCTGCAGCCGCGACGCCGTGACGGCGGCCACGACACGCGCGCTCTCGCTCGCGCGGGAGCACGGTGGTCGTGTGTCCCTGATCCTGACCGAGACGCCGGCGAACCCGACCAACAGCCTCGTCGACCTGCGCCTGATGCGCGAGGCTTCCGAAAGGCTGGAGCGCGAGCAGGGCGGTCACCGCCCGCCGCTGGCCGTGGACAACACCTTCCTGGGGCCCGTGTTCCAGCGACCGCTCGAGCATGGTGCGGATCTCGTCATCTACTCGCTCACCAAGTATGTCGGCGGACACTCGGACCTGGTGGCGGGCGGAATCGTCGGCTCCAAGGCCATGGTGAAACCCGTGCGCCTGCTGCGCAGTGCCATGGGCTCGCAGCTCGATCCCAACTCCGCATGGATGATCATGCGCTCCATGGAGACGCTCGCCTTGCGCATGGAGAGGGCCGCACAGAATGCCGCCATCGTCGCGCAGTACCTCGCGCGGCATCCCAAGGTCGAATCAGTGAACTATCTCGGCTTCCTTCGCGAGCACGACCCGCGGCATGCCGTCTTCCAGCGTCAGTGCGGAGGTGCGGGCTCGACGTTCTCGTTCTGCGTGAAGGGTGGCGAAGCGGAAGCGTTTCGCTTCCTCGATGCCCTGCAGGTCATGAAGCTCGCCGTGAGCCTGGGCGGTACTGAAACCTTGATCTCCCACCCCGCATCCACGACGCACTCGGGGGTGCCCAAAGACACACGCGACCGGCTCGGTGTCACGGACTCCATGGTGCGCATCTCGATCGGCATCGAGCATCCGGACGACCTGATTGCCGACCTCGAGCAGGCGCTCGGCTGACTGCTGCACCGAGGAAGACTGCCGAACGCGCCCGTCAGGAACCTCGACGCCTCCTGCAAGACTCCAGGTGCCACTTCAGATCGCTCCGGAACGAGACATGTCCATACACGTCGGCCTGACCCACGAGACCCGCTACCGCTATGACGGCCCGGCGATGCTCGGACCCCAGGTCGTGCGGTTGCGGCCCGCGCCCCACGCGCGAACCCGGATCCTCGCCTACTCGCTGCGCATCGAGCCGGCCGCGCATTTCCTGAACTGGCAGCAGGATCCTCTCGGCAACTACCTCGCGCGCATCGTCATCCCGGAGCGTACGCGGGAGTTCCGGCTGCTGGTCGATCTCGTCGCCGAGATGGCGGTGTTCAATCCCTTCGATTTCTTTCTCGAGCCGCAGGCCGAGAAGTATCCCTTTGCCTACGACACGCAGGCGGCCAAGGAACTCGAGCCCTATCTCGAGGTCGACGCGCCCGGGCCAATGTTGGCCGGCTGGCTCTCGCGGGTAGATCGCCGCCCGGCTCCGACGGTCGATTTCCTGGTCGACCTCAATCGCCGACTGCACCAGGAAGTCGAGTACGTGATCCGGATGGAACCGGGCGTGCAGTCCTGCGAGGAGACGCTGTCGACACGGCGCGGCTCCTGCCGGGATTCAGCGTGGCTGCTGATGCAGATTCTCCGTCACCTGGGCCTCGCCGCGCGCTTCGTCTCCGGCTACCTGATCCAGCTCAAGCCCGACGTCGAGGCGCTCGACGGTCCGTCGGGTACGGACCGGGACTTCACCGATCTGCACGCATGGGCGGAGGTCTACCTGCCCGGAGCGGGCTGGATCGGGCTCGATCCGACTTCGGGCCTGTTCGCGGGCGAGGGCCACATACCGCTTGCGTGCGCACCGAATCCTGCCGGCGCGGCGCCGATCACCGGCACGTCGGATGCGGCGGGCGTCGATTTCTCATTCGAGATGCACGTCGCGCGCATCCGCGAAACGCCCCGCGTCACGCTGCCGTACTCCGACGAGCAGTGGAGCAGGATCGACGCGCTCGGGCGTGCCGTGGACGAGCAACTCACGCGACACGACGTGCGGCTCACGATGGGTGGCGAGCCGACGTTCGTGGCGATCGATCACGTCGACGCCCCGGAGTGGAACACGGCGGCACTCGGCGATCACAAGCGTGCCCGGGCGGCGGAGCTCATCCGCCGGCTGCGCAACCGCTTCGCTCCGGACGGCCTGCTGCATTTCGGGCAGGGCAAGTGGTACCCGGGCGAGTCGCTGCCGCGGTGGGCGTTCGCGTTGTACTGGCGCGGCGACAGCCAGGCGCTGTGGCAGGACGCCCGTCTGGTCGCAGCCGATGGCCGGGGCAACGCAGACATCGAGGGCGCGAAGCAGTTCGCCGAGTCGCTGGCGGAGACGCTCGGCGTCGAGCCGGACCTGGCCCAGCCAGCCTACGAGGACCCGGTGCCGTACCTCGCACGTGAGCAGCGGCTGCCAGAGAACGTCGACCCGTTCGATTCCAGGCTCGAGGATCCCGAGGAACGGGCACGTCTCGCGCGCGTTTTCGAGAGAGGCCTGCGCGCGCCGGTCGGCTACGTGCTGCCGTTGCAGCGCTGGAACGCACCACACCGCTCGGCCTGGCAGAGCGAACGCTGGACGACCCGCCGTGGAAAGCTGTTCCTGGTGCCGGGTGACTCACCGATCGGGTTCCGCCTGCCGATCGAGGGCCTGCCGCACCTGCCTGCGGACGAGTACCCGTACCACCTGCCGGCGGACCCGTTCGCACCGAGGACTCCGTTACCTGCGGCCGCGCCGCCGGAAGCAGAGCAGCTCGCGCTCGCGCGCGATGCGACCGAGCACGCCGAGCGCCAGCGTGTCGTCGAGCAGCGCTCGACCGGCGCAGGCGGCGCGGTACGAACGGCCCTGGCCGTCGAGCCCCGCGACGGGCGGCTGTGCGTGTTCCTGCCGCCGACCGAATCGGTCAGTGAATACGTCGAGCTGATCGGCAGCATCGAGAGCACTGCGGCGCGGCTCGGGCAGTCGGTCCACGTCGAGGGCTACGCGCCGCCGCCGGACGAACGGTTGAACGTGATCAAGGTGACCCCGGATCCGGGTGTCATCGAGGTCAATGTGCAGCCCGCCCGCTCCTGGCCAGAACTCGTCTCAATCACCACGACGCTGTACGAGGAGGCGCGCCTGAGCCGTCTCGACGCGCAGAAGTTCATGATCGACGGCCGGCACACCGGAACCGGGGGAGGTAACCACGTGGTGGTGGGCGGCGCCACGCCGGCCGACAGTCCGTTCCTGAGGCGACCCGATCTGCTCGGGAGCCTGCTGGCTTACTGGCAGAACCATCCGTCACTGTCCTACCTGTTCTCAGGGCTCTTCATCGGCCCGACCAGTCAGGCGCCGCGCATCGACGAGGCGAGGCACGACCAGCTTTTCGAGCTCGAGATCGCACTCTCGCAGCTTGAGCGAGCGCCGGACGGGACTCCACCTGCCCCATGGCTCGTGGACCGGGTGCTGCGCAACATCCTGATCGACGTCGCCGGGAATACGCATCGCACCGAGATCTGCATCGACAAGCTGTACTCGCCGGACGGACCGACCGGTCGCCTCGGTCTCGTCGAGTTCCGCGCCTTCGAGATGCCCCCGCATGCGCGCATGAGCCTGACGCAGCAGTTGCTGCTGCGCGCGCTGATCGCGCGCTTCTGGCACACGCCCTACCGGCAGCCGCTCGTGCGCTGGGGCACATCGCTCCACGACCGCTTCATGCTGCCGCATTTCGTCTGGCAGGACTTTCGCGACGTGCTGCGTGACATGCGGGGCGCGGGCTTCGCGCTGCAGGAAGACTGGTTCGCACCGCACTTCGAGTTCCGCTTTCCGCGTTACGGCGCGGTGGAGCACGGCGGCGTGGAAATCGAACTGCGCCAGGCGCTCGAGCCCTGGCACGTGCTCGGCGATGAAGGTGCGGTCGGCGGGACGGCCCGTTACGTCGACTCCTCGCTCGAGCGGCTGCAGGTCCGTGCCCGGGACCTCAACCCGGACCGGCACGTCGTCACCTGCAACGGCCGGCGCGTCCCGCTGCGCCCGACCGACACCGCAAGCGAGGCGGTCGCAGGCGTGCGCTTCAGGGCCTGGCGGCCTGCGCGCTGCCTGCACCCGACCATCCCCATCCATGCGCCGCTCGTGATCGAGTTACTCGATCGCTGGTCCGGTCGGTCGCTCGGCGGGTGCACTTACCACGTCGCGCACCCCGGCGGCAGGAACTTCGAAACGTTGCCGGTGAACGCCTACGAGGCCGAGAGCCGGCGCCTCGCCAGATTCTCGGCACTCGGTCATTCGGCGGGTTCGGCTACGATGCCGCCTGAGGAGGGCAACCCGGAGTTCCCGCTGACGCTGGACCTTCGTCGCCCGGCGCCCAGTGAGGACACACACGCTTGATCTCGCTTACCGAGCCACTGCCGAACACGCCGGAGGCAACGCTCGCGCCGATGTTCGACAGCTACCGTCCAAAGCCGGGTGTCTTCGACGAGATGAGGACACCCGAGGGCGAGTTGCGGCCGCACTGGCAGAAGCTGGTCGGCGCGCTGCGCAACCTCAGCACCAGTGAACTCGAGGCGCGCTGGAAGCGCGTCGAGCGCATCCTCTACGAGAACGGCCTCACGCATAACATCTACGGCGAAGGTGCGGCGGCCACTCGGCCCTGGCGCCTTGATGCACTGCCGCTGCTGATCTCGAGCGAGGACTGGCGACAGATCGAGACCGGACTCGTCCAGCGCGCGCGACTGTTCGATGCCGTGCTGGCGGACTGTTATGGCGATCAACAGCTGATGCTCGAGGGGGCGCTGCCCGCGCCACTCGTGCTTGGCAACCCGCAGTTCCTGCGGCCTCTGCACGGTGTGGCCGTCAGCGGCAACCGTCGCCTCCATTACTACGCCGCCGATCTCGGGCGCGGTGCCGATGGTCGCTGGCGGGTACTCAAGGACCGCTGCGAGTCGCCGGTCGGCGGAGGCTACGCGCTCGAGAACCGCATCGCGCTGCGTAGCTGCCTGCCGGACGAGTTCATGGCGAGCCGGGTCAGGCAACTGGCGGACTTCTTCCAGGGGGTGCATGACGGGCACGTCGCCCTGGCCGGCCGCCCCGACGCACGCATCATCGTGCTCACCTCCGGCCCCTCGGATCCGGGCTATTTCGCGCACTCCTACCTGGCGCGCTACCTGGGATACGTGCTCGCGGAAGGCCCCGACCTCACGGTCCGCGACGACCGGGTATTCCTCAAGACTCTCGAGGGCCTGCGACAAGTCGACGTCATCATCCGGCGCGTCGAGGCTGCGTCCTGCGATCCGCTGGAGCTGCGCAGCGATTCGCCTTTCGGCATCCCGGGCCTCGTCGCGGCGGTGCGGGCCGGGAACGTCCACGTCGTCAACGCGCTTGGCAGCGGTCTCGCGGACACCGAAGGGCTGATGCCATTCCTGCCGACGCTGTGCCGTCGCCTGCTCGGCGAGGATCTGCAGCTCTCCTCGATAGACACGTGGTGGTGTGGCGATCCCTCGTCACGGGAGCACGTGCTGGGTCGACTCGACGAGTTCGAGACGCGCGATCTCTTCTATCGCGGCGCGGGTGAGCCAGGCACCCAGAATCCGGACGGTCCCGAGGCCTGGCAGGTGTCGGGACCGAGGGAGCTGATCGAGCAACGCGGGTTCGCATATCTCGCCAGGATCCCGATGCGACTTTCGACCGCGCCGGTGATCGGACTGCAGGGCCTGCGTCCGGTCCCGTTTGCGCTGCGCGTCTTCGTCGCCGCCGGCCCGGACGGTTACGCGGTGATGCCCGGTGGTCTCGCGCGTCTTTGTCCGCCACACCCCGGGCAGGCCTTCGACTTCGGGCGCTTCGGGGACGGCAAGGATACCTGGGTCATTTCGGACGCTACCCAGCGCACCGCGTCGCAACGGCGGCAGCGGCTTGGGGCGGTCCAGTTGCGGCGCACGGGCCGGGAGTTGCCGAGTCACGCAGCCGACAACCTCTTCTGGCTCGGGCGCTACGCGGAACGGGCGGAATCGGTGATGCGCCAGGTGCGCAGCTCCATTCAGCGGCTGATCGACGACGACCGCCCTGCCGAGGACCTGCTCGCCGTCGACCGCGTGATGCAGCCGACGCTCGCCAGAGCGGACATCGCGCCACCGGACGATGCGGAGCGGTCTGCCGGTCCACGGGCGATCCTGGAGCGCCGTCTCGGCGAGCTGGTGTTCGACCCGGATCGCGCCTACGGACTGCGGCGCACGCTGCTGGACCTCGGCCGCACTGCTTCGCTGGCACGGGACCGGCTGTCGGCCGACTCATGGCGGATCCTGCGGCAGCTCCAGCCGGATGAGTTCGCGCGCAGGCCCGGTCTTGCGACACCGTCCCGGCGCTCGCAGGTCGCGGGTGTATTGCCGCAGCTGGACCAGGGTATCCAGAGGCTCGCGGCCTTCAGTGGCATGGGCATGGAGAACATGACGCGCAGCTTCGGCTGGCGCCTCCACGACATGGGACGCCGCGTGGAGCGCAGCCTGCAGACTGCCGCGCTGCTCGACAGCCTGCCCGCCGCCGAGGAGCCGGAGGACGACGGCAGCCTGATCCTGCTGCTTGAGATTTCCGACAGCTTCATGACCTACCGTTCGCGCTACCTCAACACGCCGCAGCTCGCGCCAGTGGTGGACCTGCTGCTGCTCGACGAGTCCAATCCGCGCTCGGTGGCGTTTCAGGTGAACATGCTCGCGAGCCACCTCGAGCTGGTTCCCAAGGCTCCGGGCCGCGCCGGCCTGACTCCACACCAGGACCTCGTCGGCGGATTGCTCGCCGCCCTGCACATGGCGGATGCGACCGACCTGTGCCGTCGGGACCGCCAGGCGAAACGTCCGGGCCTCTCGGAACTGCTCTTGCGAATCGCAAGGGATCTGCCGGAATTCACGACGGGAATCACGCGCACCTATTTCAGCCACGCCGACGCCAGTCATACGGTATTGGCGACGGGTGCGCGGCCGCGCTGACCGGCATGATGTACGACGTCCGCCACCTCACGACCTACCGCTACAGCCAGCCGGTGTCGATCTCGCACCATGTGCTGCACCTCGTGCCGCGCCGCACCCATCGGCAGTCCGTGCACGGCTCCGAGCTCGTGGTAAGCCCGGTGCCGTCGCTGCGCAGCGATGCGAGCGACTATTTCGGGAATTCCGTCACCTACCTGACGCTGCAGGAGCAGCACGACGAACTCGCGATCGAGGCGCGCGCCCGCATCGAGGTGAATCCGCCCGCCGACCAGGCGCCGGACCGTACGCTGTCCTGGGACGCCGTGTTCGCGCATCTCGAGAACACCGCGACGCGCGACGCACTCGGGGTCCTGCAGTTCGCGTTCGATTCGCCGTACGTGCATTCGAACCGCGAACTCGCGGCCTATGCGCGCGAGTCGTTCCTGCCGGGGCGACCCGTGCTCGAGGCTGCCCTGGAGCTGACGACTCGCATCTTCCGCGACTTCCGCTACGAGAGCGGGGCCACGAGCATCTCGACACCGGTCGACGAGGTGTTCCGCTCGCGACGCGGGGTCTGCCAGGATTTCGCGCATCTCGAGCTTGCCTGCCTGCGCGCACTCGCGCTGCCGGCCCGCTACGTGAGCGGATACCTGTTGACGCGTCCGCCGCCCGGGCAGCCGAAGCGGATCGGCGCGGACGCTTCGCACGCCTGGATCTCGATCTGGTGTCCCGAGACGGGTTGGGTCGACCTCGACCCGACGAACGACACGATCGCCGGCCACGAGTACGTGACTCTCGCCTGGGGGCGCGACTACGCCGATATCAGCCCGATCAATGGGGTAATCTTCGGCGGCGGCGAGCACGCGGTCGACGTCGCGGTGGACGTCTTCCCTGTGAGCGCCACAACCGCGGAGGGGCGAGCGACGGCATGACGGACGACAGGCACGCGGGACTGCTCGACCATTACGACCCCGGCGGCTTCTACTGCGAAGTCTTCGGTGCGTCCAAGCACCCGGTGAGCCACACCCGGACCGTACGTGGGCGGCTCGACGGCATGAGCCTCGCGGATCTTCGACGCCGCGCGCAGGCCGCGGAGCGCGAGCTCTACAACCTTGGCGTGACATTCACGGTCTACACCAGCCGCGAGCAGATCGACCGCATCCTGCCGTTCGACGTCATCCCGCGGATCCTCTCGTCCTCCGAATGGCAGACGATCGAGCGCGGGGTGATCCAGCGCGTCACGGCGCTGAACCTCTTCATCGAGGACGTCTACCACGAGCAGAAGATCTTCCGTGATGGCGTCGTGCCCGCCGAACTCGTGCTCGGCAACGTGAACTACCGGCCACAGATGCGGGATGTGGCGGTGCCTTTCGGCAGCTACGTGAACATCTGCGGCGTCGACATCGTGCGCGGCGGTGACGGCCGTTTCTGCGTGCTGGAGGACAACGCACGCACGCCGTCGGGCGTCTCCTACGTGGTGGAGAACCGTCACCTGACACAGCGCGCCTTCCCGGACCTGCTGGAAGGCGTCGGGGTTCGCTCGGTCTCGAATTACGGGCAGCGGCTGATCGGCAAGCTCGGTGAACTCGTGGAGGGCGCCGGACTGGGCCCGTCGGCGGTGCTGCTCTCGCCCGGCGTGTACAACTCGGCCTATTTCGAGCACGTGTTCCTGGCTCGCGAGATGGGCGTGCCGCTGGTGGAAGGGCGCGACCTCGTGGTGCACGACGACTGCGTCTACATGAAGACGACCGGCGGACTGCAGCGGGTCAATCTCATCTACCGGCGCATCGACGACGATTTCCTCGACCCCGAGGCGTTCAATCCGCATAGCCTGCTCGGGGTGCCCGGCCTGATGCGCGCGTACCGTGCAGGCCACGTCGTGCTCGCAAACGCGGTCGGTACCGGCATCGCCGATGACAAGGCGGTGTACGCGTACGTGCCGCGGATCATCCGCTACTACCTCGGCGAGGAAGCCATCCTGCCGAACGTCGAGACTCACATCTGCCGCGAGCGCGAGGGCCTCGAGTACACGCTCGCCCACCTCGGAGAGATGGTCGTGAAGCCGGTCGGTGAGTCGGGAGGCTACGGACTGCTGATCGGGCCGCACGCGAGCCGCAAGGCGCTCGCCGAGTTCCGCCGCAAGCTGCGTGCGGATCCCTCGAACTACATCAGCCAGCCGGTCGTGCAGCTCTCGGTCTGCCCGACGGTCACGCGCGGCGGCATCGAGCCGCGTCACGTCGATCTGCGTCCCTTCGCCGTCACCGGCAAGTCGACCTGGGTGCTGCCGGGCGGCCTCACACGGGTGGCGCTGCGCAAGGGCTCGCTGGTCGTCAATTCGTCGCAGGGCGGCGGTTCGAAGGATACCTGGGTCCTTGAGTAACCTCCTCGCACGCCATGCCGAGAGCATCTTCTGGCTCGCGCGACAGGTCGAGCGGGCCAACAGCATCGCGCGCATCCTGGACGTGAACGAGAGCTTCAGCCGCAATTCACGCGGCGAGCACGACTGGGAATCCGTGCTCAGGCTGTTCGCCGACGAGCAGGTCTTCCGGGCGACCGACCGCAAACCGACGGCCGATTCGGTCACCCATTTCTACATCCTGGACGACCGGAACCCCAGTTCCGTGCGCAGCTGCATCCACATGGCGCGGGAGAATGCGCGCGCCCTGAGACCGCTGATCTCGACCGAGATGTGGGTGCAGCTGAATGGCTTCCACAATCGATTGAGCCGGCTGCGCAAGGCGGACCTGAAGGCCGAAAACCTCAACCGGCTGTGCAGCTACATCAAGGAGTCGTGCCAGACGCACAGCGGCATCACGGCCGAGACGCTCTACCGCGACGAGTCCTGGTATTTCCACCAGATCGGTCGCGCGATCGAGCGGGCGGACCAGACGACCCGACTGGTGGACGTGAAGTACCAGGTGCTGCTGCCGAAACCAAGCGACGTCGGCTCGGCGACCGACGAGGCCCAATGGAACACGGTGCTGCGTTCGGCCGCGGGATTCCACGCGTTCCGCCGGCTGAGCCCGCAGAGCATGTCGCCGGCGCGGGTCGTCGAATTCCTCGTGCTGGACCGACGCTTCCCGCGCTCGGTGGCCGCGTGCGTGATGGTCGCGAACGATCACCTGCACGAGCTGCGACTGAAGTACGGCCACATGGGCAAGCGAGTCTCCTCCAATCGATTGCGCAAGATGACTGCGTCGCTTGCAGAGGACACTGCCGCGGAGATGATCGCCCGTGGGCTTCATGAGGCCCTCGACGGGATCCAGGTTGAACTTGCCGAGGTGACGAGCGCGCTGGGCCGGGAATTCTTCCTGCTCGCGGAGGTGGAGTCGCCACCTGGGTCGCCGGCCGAAACGAGCGCCTGATGCGGTGTCGAGGGCGCTGCTGCGCCGGATTCCCTGGCAGGCCTGGTGAATAGCGGCGTTACCCTGTCGCGGCGCCCGCTGCGGCGGTTCTGGGGCTGGGGCCTCGAGAGCGACGTGCTCGCCGACCGCGAACGAGCCCTCGTGAAGGCGATGCTGACCCACGTCGACGCGCGCTTCGAGGAGCGACCGGCCCCACAGGCCGCGGAGTTCGCCCTGCCGGCTCCGCGCGTCGAGCCGCCCGCGGCACTCGCAGCGCTGTTCTCAGCCACTCCCTTCGATCGCCTGAATCACAGTGCCGGCAAGAGCTACGCGGACTGTGCCCGCATGTGGCTGCGCCGCGCACCGAGTCCGCCCGACTGGGTCGCGTATCCGGACGACGAACGGGCGATCGTCGACATCCTGGACTGGGCGCAGTCGAGGAACGTCGCTGTCATTCCCTATGGCGGTGGCAGCAGCGTCTGCGGGGGCGTCGAAGCGGCGGTTGGCTCGGGTTTCACGGGCGCCGTGTCGCTGGATCTGGAACGACTCAATCGCGTGCTCGAAGTGGACCCGGTCAGCCGTGCGGCGCGCATCCAGGGTGGCGCGCTGGGTCCCGAACTGGAAGCACAGCTCAAGGTACATGGACTGACGCTGCGACACTTCCCGCAGAGTTTCGAGTTCTCGTCGCTCGGCGGCTGGATCGCCACGCGCGCCGGCGGACACTACGCGACGCAGTACACGCACATCGACGACTTCGTCGAGGCCACGCGCCTGGTAGCTCCCTCCGGAGTCGTGCAGACGCGAAGGCTGCCGGGATCAGGCGCCGGTCCTGCACCGGATCGCCTGGTAATTGGATCCGAGGGAACGCTGGGGGTCATCACCGAGGCCTGGGTGCGGCTGCAGGCGACGCCACGCTTCCGTGCGTCGGCGTCGGTGAAGTTCGGCGAATTTCACCGCGCGGTCGCGTGCGTGCGCGCGCTGGCGCAGTCCGGGCTCAATCCGAGCAATTGCCGGCTGCTCGATCCCTTGGAGGCCGCGTTCTCGGGTGTCGGCGACGGACGCTCGGCGATCCTCGTGCTGGCCTTCGAGTCGTCCGACCATCCGCTGCATGCGTGGATGGCGCGTGCGCTGGAAATCGTGGGCGACCACGGCGGGCAGTACGACCGGGACGCCGTGGAGCGCTCGATGTCCGCGGAAGGATCGAGCGAACATCGCAGCGGCGCCGCCGGCGCCTGGCGCGAGGCGTTCCTGCGCATGCCGTACTGGCGCGACCCTGCCGTCGGCCTCGGCGTCATCATGGACACGTTCGAGACCGCGATCACGTGGGACCGCTTCGACGAGTTCTACCGCAACGTCAAGGAAGACGTGGCCAGTGCGGTACGTAAGGCAACCGCCCAGGACGTTCGGCTGTCCTGCCGCATCACGCACCTGTACCCGGATGGTCCGGCACCGTACTTCACGATTGTCACCCGCGCGGTCGACGGCAGCGTCGCGAGCGCGCTGGCTGCGTGGTGCGAGATCAAGCTCGCGGCGAACGCGGCCGTGGTGACCCATGGCGGCACGATCACGCATCACCATGCCGTGGGCCGGGATCATCGCAGCGGCTACGAGCGCGAGGTGGATCCCCTGTTCCGGCAGATGCTGGCGGCCGCGAAGCGCGTGGCTGATCCCAAGGGAATCCTCAACCCGGGAGTGCTGTTCGATCCGGTGGATCGGCCCATCGGCCAGACAGGCGCGCTCGCCG
>Ga0209254_10000583_pt1 | contig 30258 bp, 32 predicted proteins | sample FrelakmetDIP11DI_FD_187148 | JGI IMG/M metagenome (GOLD analysis project Ga0209254, IMG submission 187148) | Freshwater lake sediment microbial communities from the University of Notre Dame, USA, for methane emissions studies - DIP11 DI (SPAdes)... | ecosystem: Environmental > Aquatic >... | reverse complement strand
ATGCCCTTATGGCCTTTGCAGCAATCCAGCTGGACGACCTGGGAAAGCGTCAAGCCTTCAAGATTGGCCGGGCAGGCCGCTGGGACCATGACGCTCCGTTGCATTGCATCGGGTATTTTCTCAGCGGGCGCCCCTGAATCCGCTGCAGCTGCTGGCATAAAGAGGGACTGGGACGATGCCAGAAGGGCAAACAGCACTATCGTCGAACGAATTTTCATGACTTACTCCTCGGAACGTTACATGCGCCATCGCTATATTGGATCAAAGGAGAGCATGATTGTTCCCATGAGGATAATCCAAAGTGAAACTTGAAATAAGCCAGAAAATACCAACCCCAACCCGCTGTCATTGGAAGGCGCCGGGTGGGGGTCGTTTGAATAGGTTCAGAAACCCTGCGATTCGAGGAACTGATTCACGATATCGATTTGCTCTTTCATGATCTGGTTGTACTCCGCTTCGGCATTGGCAAAGTCCGGGATTTCCCCACCCTGACCCATGCTTGAGCACGTTTGAGCCATACGACAGTAATTCGCGACCTTATGGGCCAAGTGGGATGTTGATGCACCCTTGCTATCCTGAGTGGCACATACCATCACCGCCTGCGCGATGAAATGAGTCGCCTGGCAATTGAATTTGACTTCCGAAATGTCGGAATGCGGGCTCGTCTCGGCATACACAGATTGGGCAATGGACCGGGCCTTGCTGATGTCATCCGCTGAACACGCCTGCTTATCCAGAAGCTCGAACAATGGACGCAGACGCGGGTTTTCCGAGAGATGTATCACACTGGAAATGAATCTCTTCGCCAGTTTGTGCTGATGCTCCACCGGAAGGCTTGAAAGGGCGCTAACGAAGTCTGAATTCTTTTCAATACGCGGCATGGTGTCATCTCCTAATTAAGATATTTATATCTATTATTTGTATATGTATAGCAAATGCCATAAAAACTTTTGTCATTATTTAATTCATTCCGCTGGAATTCAGGCATCACGGAACAACAAACCCAGCAGTAAAGCGGAGAATAGCAAAATTGCCGCAAGCAGGGTAAAGGCGCTGCCGTAGCCGGCCATGCCGACCATCCAGCCGGTGAGTACCGGGCCGATCGACTGGCCGACGTCCATCACCGTGCGCAGAACCCCCATCGAACTGCCGTAGCGGCCGTCGCGGGTGAGGTCAGCGACCAGCGCAGCGGTGGAGGAGGTGACGGTAGCGAAGCCAATGCCGAACAGCAGGCTCAGCACCGACAGTCCGACAAAGCTGGGCGCGTAAGGCAGCAGCGCGACGCTGGCCGATCCGATCAGCAGGCCGGGAACGATGACCTGCCTGCGCCCCACCCGGTCGGACACCCGGCCCATCAGGGGCTTGGCGAAGACGATGCTGACCAGTTGCACGCCAAGGATGACGCCGATCTGCCACGCGGGGATGCCGAGCGAAGCGGCGAACAGCGCGAGGAAGGCCTCGATCGCGCCGAACACCAGATACTGAGCAGCTTCGATCAGGCTTACCAGCATGATGCCGCGGTCGCGCAGCACGGTGATCAGGCTGCGCCAGAAGGGGGGACGTTCCTGCCTCACTGTGGGCATGGGGGTGTCGTCACCCAGCAGCAGCCCGGCGCCAAGTGCCAGCACGCCGCTGATGGCGCAGGCGATGTACACCGCATGGAAGCTCGCCAGCGAAATCAGGAAGCCGCCGAGAAACGGCGCGATGGAACGCCCGACGATGGTGACCGAGGAATAGGTGGACAGCCGTGCAGCGCGGTCTGACGTGTAGCGCTGCGCAATCGCCGCGCTCGCCACGGTGCCGAAGATGGCGGTGGCGAAGCCGTGATAGAAACGCACTGCCATCAGTTGCCAGGCGGTTTCGATCAGCATATACAGGAAAGGTGCGGTGGCGAACACGATTAGCGAGGCCAGCAGCACGCGCCGTTTTCCAAGATGGTCGGACAGCGCGCCGGCCGGGTAGCTGATAAGCACGCCGGGAATCGTCGAGGCCATGACGATCCAGCCGATTTCCGCCGGGCTGGCGTGAAGCGACTGGGCGAACAGCGGCAGCACCGGGGTTTTCGACAGGGTGGAGCTCAGAATGGCAAGACCGCCGATGAGCGCGATCAGGACGAAGAATGACGGCTTCGTGTGTTTCATCGGGTGGAGGATTGGTGTGTCACGGTCCGGTTTTCCTGGAATGGTAAGTGAAATCGATCATCGTGCGACTGCTGAAGTGATTTGAGAAATTCGAAGTCTTGCATGGCGTTACCCTGAGCATGAACCTGACAGCCCGCCCCCCGCTGGTGTTGTTTGGCGCCTTCGATCGCCACAACTTTGGCGACCTGCTGTTTCCGCACCTGCTGACCGCCATGCTGCCCGGCCATGCATTCGAGATGTGCGGATTGGCTGAGCGTGACCTGCGGGCCTTCGGCGGACACGAGGTGAGATCGCTTGCGGAACAGGGCAGTGTGCAAGCTCTGCATCTGATCCACGTCGGCGGCGAATTGCTGACTTGCAGCGCCTGGCAGACGGCGGTCATGCTGCTCGATCCGGCTGGCGCTGCCGCCGCCATTTCACACCATGACACCGATCCACTTGCGGCCGCCGATTGGGCCGCCCGGCAACTGGGCACGTCGCGAGCCATGCCTTACGTGGTGGGGCGCGATGCACTCGCTGCATCAGGACGGCTGATCTTCAATGCCGTGGGCGGTGTGGAGTGGGCCGGCTTGGCAGCCGGGCAACGGGACGAAGTGTTGACGGCGCTGCGGCAGGCGGACTGGGTCAGCGTACGGGATCATCTGACTCAGGCGGCGCTGCGGGCGGAGGGCATGGACGTTCCGTTGTGTCCGGACCCGGCTGTGATGGTGGCGGAATGTTTCGGCGAGGTGATCCTGAATCACCAGCGGCTCGGTGCGGTCAAGGCGATGCTGGACGCCTTTCCGCATGGTTATCTGGCATGCCAGTTCAGCGCTGATTTCGGCGACGACGCCTGTCTGGATACGTTGGCGCAGGGCTTGTCCCGGGTGCTTGCCCGGACCGGCTTCGGGCTGGTGCTGTTTCGTGCCGGCGCGGCGCCCTGGCACGATGATTCTGAACTGTATGAAAAGCTGCAGCGCCGTCTGCCATCCGGATCGGCACGCCTTTTTTCATCCCTGCATCTGTGGGACATCTGCGCCCTCATCGCCGCCAGCCGCGGCGTGGTCGGCAGCAGCCTGCATGGCCGGATTGTCGCACTGGCCTATGGTCTGCCGCGGGTCAGCCTGATGCCCCCGCAGCAGGGCGAGCGCCCGGACAAGCGGGCGGCCTTTGCCGAAACCTGGGAGCCGTACGCGGTGCCAAGATGTGTGGCGGTCAACCAGGTTGAACCCGCGCTGACGCAGGCGCTCGACCTGCCGATGGGTGTGCTGCTGGAGAATGCGGCCGATCTGCGCGAGCAATATCTGCGAAGCCAGGCGCAGTGGACACGCTTGCTGAATCCCTGAAACAGACCGGTTCGCCGGTCTTGCGCAATAATCCGGACATTCCACAGCGTTTGTGCCTGAATCCACCTATGCCGACCGTCACCCTGTCACCCGCCGAACTGCGCCTGACTATCGACCCTGAATCGCTGGGGTTCGCAGACACCTCCGAACTGCTGCAGGAGCCGCTGCCGTGGATCGGCCAGGCGCGGGCCGAAGCAGCCGCCCGCTTCGGCCTCGGGATGGACCAGCCCAACTACAACCTGTTCGTGATCGGCGAGGTCGGTAGCGGACGCTCCTCCCTACTGAAGCAGGCCATGACGGCGGCAGCAGCAGAGCGCAGGGTGCCGCCCGATTTGTGCTACCTGCACAACTTCGATGCGCCGGAGCGCCCGCTGGCGCTGCGTTTGCCGGCGGGACAGGGCCGTCTGCTGCGCCAACTGCTGGCGCAGGCCGTGAAAACCCTGCAGGCCGACATACCGCAACGCCTGGAAGGGCAGGAATACAAAGCCGAGAGTGCGCGCATCGAAAAAGCCTATAAGGCCGAAGATGCCAAAGCCTATACAGAGCTGTCTGCATTCGCCGAGGCACGCAGTTTTGCCCTGCACCGCGAAGAGGGGCGCATGGTGTTCACCCTGACCGGTAAAAAGGGCCAGGCGCTGACCGAGGACGAGGTGCTGGCACTGCCGAAGGCGCGTCGGCTCGCGGTCGAGCAGGCCGATCAGGAACTGCGTGCCGAGATCACTCGCTATATCGAGAAAACCCAGCCGCTGGAGCGCGCGATGCACGATGCCCTGGCAGCGTTGCAGCGCCAGACGGTCAAGCCGCTGCTGGAGCGCGAATTGCAGGCCATTCGCAGCGGGCTGAAGAAGCAGATCAAGGATGCCGCCAAGCTCAATGCCTATCTAGACGCGGTCGCACGGGATGTGCTCGACAACGTGGAACTGCTGCACGGCGCCGACGATGATGAAGCGCGACAGGAGGCCCTGCAGACCATGCTGGCGCGTTACCGGGTCAACCTGGTGGTCGATAACGGCGGGCTCACCGGCGCGCCGGTGGTCATCGAGGAGAATCCGCTGTTCCGCGTGCTGTTCGGCAGCATCGAATACCAGTCCGAGAGCGAGGTGCTGGTGACCGACTTCTCGCGCATTCGTGCCGGCAGCCTGCTGCAGGCGCATGGCGGCTTCCTGATGCTGCATCTGCACGATGTGCTGGCCGATCCCCTGGTGTGGGAGAAGTTGCGGCGTTTCCTGCGCAGCAGCCGGCTGCAGATAGAGGAGCCGGGCGTGTCGTTTTCGCCGATTGCAACGGTTTCGCTGGTGCCGGAGGCGGTCGACGTCGATGTCAAGATCGTGCTGATCGGTTCGCGCGAACAGTATTACGAACTGCAGGAGGCCGCACCGGAATTTGCCCGCCATTTCCGCGCCAAGGTGGATTTCGCCGACAGTTTTGCGGCCAGTCCGGAAACCCGCCGCGCTTCTTCGATTTTTGTCGCCCATGCCTGTCGCCAGTCCGGTCTGCCGCATTTTTCGGCGGCAGCGGTGGCGCGTCTGCTCGAGGAGTCGCATCGCGAGGCGGGCGACCAGACGCGCGCGAGCGCGATTTTCGCGCGCACCGAGGCGCTGGTGATCGAGAGTGCTGCGGTTTGCCGTGCCCGCGGGACGGGTCTGGTCATGGTGGCGGATGTCGAGGCCGCGCTGCAGGCGCACATCGGGCGGCACGACTACCCGGAACAGCGCTTGCGCGAGTCGATTTTCGAGGGTGATGTGCTGATCGACCTGCAGGGCACCCGGGCCGGCCAACTCAACGGCCTCACCCAGATCGACCTCGGCGACCACCGTTTCGGCCTGCCGGTAAGGCTTTCCGCGCGAACTTACGCCGGCGAGGAGGGGTTGCTCAACATCGAGCGCGAAGTGGAACTGTCCGGCCCGCTCCACGACAAGGGTGTATTCATCCTGCAGAACTATCTGGCGGGATTGTTCGCACATCTGGCACCGCTCTGCCTGAACGCCTCGATCGTCTTCGAGCAGCAGTATCACGGTGTGGAAGGCGATTCCGCATCCTGTGCCGAGTTGTATGCGCTGCTTTCGTCACTGTCGGGCTTGCCGTTCAGCCAAGGCATCGCCGTCACCGGCGCCGTCAACCAGCACGGCGAGGTGCTGCCGGTGGGCGGCATCAACGAAAAGATCGAGGGCTGGTTTCGGGTGTGCGAGGCTGCCGGGCTGGACGGCAGCCAGGGCGTGCTGGTTCCCTTGCGCAATCGGCGCCACCTGATGCTCGAACCGCGGATGGTGGACGCCATTTCCCGCGGGCTTTTCCACGTTCACGCCGCGTCGCATGTCAGTGAAGGAATCGAATTGCTGAGTGGTATCCCGGCTGGCGAGTTGAACGTGGCCGGGCATTACTCCCACGAAAGCGTGCTGGGACACGCGCAGGATCGTTTGCTGGCGTTTCGGCGTGCCTGCAGCGCGGCGGACAATTCCCCCAATCGCAGGCCTGTTCGCCCGGGTCATCTGCCGCCGCGGCGATGACCCTGTGCGATGGCTTTATGCCTGTTCCCGTTCGAGGATGCGATGCGCCGGCCCAGGCGGCAATTGCATGTTTTTGAAATATCGCAGCATCCACGGCGCCTTGAATCCGGAACGCGTTCCTTCAACGATGCAGCCGGGCTTGAGAGTCGTGCCATAAAGCGCGGCATTGGCTTCCTCGTCGATATGGATGGCGCAGGTGTCGCTAGACTGGCCGAACATGGCGCCCCGGTCGAATGAATGCACCGTGATGCTCAGTGAATCCGCTGCGTGGTCGACGTGTTCCACTGCGGCACCGGATGCGTGGGTGATGATGGGGTGGTGTCCGGAGAGAAAATCCTTGATGCCGCAGACCGTCCTGAAAATGAAGATGACGTTGCTGGATTGCACACCGAACTGAGGGCCCATGCTCTGTCCCTGTATGGTGAGCAGGATGGGCGGGCTCCACCCGCCGTTGTCCATGCGATAGGACAGTAAGCCCTTGCCGTGGAGCCAAGCGGCCATGAAATCCTGCTGTTGCACATTGGGGAAAGTGGCGAAACCGACCGCGTCACGGCGTTTTCCCAGAAAATAGCGTTTCTCGGCATCCGGCAGGGCTTACGCCTGCTCAAGCACTTGATAGGCTAGTTCGCGCGCTTGCTGGGAGACATCGGGTGGGAGGTCGGCACAGACCTGTTCACCCAGACAACTCAACTGCGACGCATCGCAGGGTACGGGGCTTGGTTGTGCCGATGCTGCTCCGCCCACACCGCCTCGATGTCGAAAACGGTGCTGGTATGGCGCGGGATCCGTTTGAGCCGGGTCTGCGTCCGCGGACATGCCGTCAGCCACCCCGCCATCGATGAATGCTGCTGTTTCCGGCCTTCAGCCGCATTGCTTCGCGATATGTTGTGCTTGCCGAGATGGGCTGCCCTTAGGCTGTGAAGGTTTGGCATGAATCGTTGAGTTTGGGATGCCGGAAATCAGGGTCGTCGACCCAGTCCATGGGATTACGGTGCGGCAGTGGTGAACTATAGTGAAAGCCATTCGTCCGTTTTGAGGAGTCGATCATGAACGCATTGCATCGCATGGAACGTTTTCTCGACCAGCATCTGATCCCTTTCGATCTCGTGGCGCACCCACACAGCCAGACCAGCGCCGAAACCGCGCGTGCGGCAGAGGTATCCCCCGACCGGTTGGCCAAGGGCGTGCTGCTCGACGGTGTGGGCTGCCAGATGGTGGCAATGATTCCTGCCGACCAGGAAATCCATCTCGGCAAGTTGGGGCTGGATCATGGCGTGGAGTTCAGGCTGGCGGACGAGGCCAGCGTGAGCAGCCTGTTCAGCGAATGCGAGCCCGGCGTGGTGCCGGGACTGCCCAATGCCTGGGGCGTGGAAATGGTGTGGGATGACGCGCTGATGGCGCAACCGGATATCTATCTTGAGGCGGGTGATCACGAGCGCCTGCTGCACATCGAAACCCGCCATCTGGTCGAGGTGTTCGGTGACGCCCCGCACTGCCGCTTCAGCCAGCCTCGAATGCAGCATACCTAGAATACGCCTGCGGTTTCAGGGTGTTGCCTGGACCGCGAGGCGCTGCGCCGATTCGGTAAAGGGTATCAGTTGCCGCATGCGTTCCGTACTGGCTGCGTGTGCGGCCGCGATCCCGCCGCCCGAACCGGGGTCTTGCCTGAAATAGGCCATTGCGCCGGACTCGATGCTACATCCGCAGGCCTGTGCTGCAAGCAGCGCGCCCAGCCAGTCGGCTTCCTGTTCCTGCTGCTGCCACAAATGCGATACCCGTAACGCCAGCCCGAAATCACCATCGACCAATTCCATGGCCTCGGATCCCTGGCGCGTCCAGTTCGCCGGCTTGCCGGAGTAAACGGAAAGGGCGATGGCATCCTCGTCGAAGTGGCGCTGGGCGATGTGAACGATTTCGTGCCCGACCAGAAACGCCAGCTGGCAGGGCTTCAGCTTCAGCGCGGAGGGCGACAGCACCACCACGTTGGGCGCAACGGAATAGGCGTCGCCGCCACTTTCGTCGGGTGCGGCCTTGAATTGCACCTTCGGCAGCCCGGCCAGCGCGGCCATGCGGCGCCAGGTCGCCCGGGGAACCAGCGCTTCGCATCCCGGGCAGGGCTGATCCTCCCAGGCGTAATGACGGAAAGTCGGAGTATCCGGAAACCATTCCGCGGGGACAGGCTTTGCGGCGTGCAGGGAACCCGTGCAGGCAAGCAGCATCAGAAACAGGTCGCGTCTGATGGCAGGCTGTGCAGAACCCGTTGCAAGGGTAAGCATCTTGTTCCCCTTTCACATTGCTACATACGGAATATAGTCGGTCGTCATGCGGATATTCTTGATAGCAATGCGGTAACAAACCTGTGAGTGAAATCAATTCGATGCGCCGGACCGATCCTTCGCAAAACCCGCACCGTTCGCTTGGGCGAGGCATGGCACTGGTCGCCAGCCTGCTGGTGCTGGGCATGTTCTATCTCTATTTCGAGAACAGCCTGCAGGCGCGCAACAATCCCAACCGCGACCTGCAGGTCGCACCCGGAACCGAACTGGTGCTGAAGCGCAGCGGTGATGGGCACTATGTTTTCCCTGGCAAGATCAATGGCAGGCCGGTGCGCTTTCTGCTCGATACCGGCGCCACGCTGGTGTCGGTGCCGGCGCATCTGGCTGCCGAGTTGGGTCTGAGGGCGGGCGCCCACCAGCAGTCGATCACTGCCAACGGCACGGTATCCACCCGTGCCACACGCCTGGATTCGCTGGCGTTCGGGCCGTTTGATCTGCGCGACGTACCCGCCAGCATCAACCCCGGCATGGCGGACAATCAGGTATTGATGGGGATGAATGTGCTGAAGCATCTGGAATTTACCCAGCGTGGCGACACCCTGGTCCTGCGTGCGTCGGGAAAATAAATCAAGAAAGCGCTTTGACATCTCTGTTTTATGTGATATCAATGCGCCATCTGTTGGATTCAAGCTTTAAATTGCGGTACCTCTGGTAAGCGTTTTCCTTGAAATTCGATCGATAGGGCATGTCGCCCAATTTTTTTAGATAGATAGGAAACAAAAGATGGAAACGGGTACTGTTAAGTGGTTCAACGATGCAAAAGGTTTTGGCTTCATCACCCCGGATAACGGCGGCGAGGATCTGTTTGCACATTTCTCCGCAATTAACTCCAGCGGCTTCAAGTCCCTGCAGGAAAACCAGAAAGTCAGCTTCGAAGTGACGACTGGCCCCAAGGGCAAGCAGGCTTCGAACATCCAGATCGTGTCGTAATTTTTCCGATCTGATGTGAAAAAACCCCGGTTCGCCGGGGTTTTTTTATGCACATCCTCCGGGTGTGGGCGCGCTACAATCCACCGCCTCTTTCAAGCGTGAACCCCCATGGCGCTCAAAGCCACCATCTACAAAGCAGATCTGCAGATTGCCGACATGGATCGGCATGTCTATGGCGACCATGCGCTGACCATCGCCCGCCACCCCTCCGAAACCGACGAGCGCATGATGGCGCGTGTGCTGGCGTATGCCCTGTATGCCCAGGACGGCATCGCATTCACCAAGGGCTTGTTCGACGTCGACGAGCCTGACGTTTGGGTAAAAAATCTGGCGGGCGAGATCACGCTGTGGATCGACCTCGGCCAGCCGGACGATGCGCGCATCCGCCGCGCCTGCGGCCGCGCCGAACAGGTCGTGGTGCTGTGCTACAGCAGCAGTTGCGAGGTGTGGTGGAAGCAGATCGCCGGCAAGCTCACGCGCTTTGCCAACCTGACCGTGCTGCAACTGCCTGCCGTCACCAGCCAGGCGCTGGCCGCACTGGCCGAGCGCAGCATGCGCCTGCAATGCATGGTGCAGGATGGCGAAGTCTGGCTCAACAGCGAGAAGACGAGCGTGCCGGTCGCACTGACACGCCTGCAGTCCGCTCGCTGAGCCTCACTTGGCCGGCGGGCAGTTCTTGATGCAGACCGTTTCGCTCAGACGCTGACCGCCGCATCCGACAAAACACCCGTCATAAGCCGGCAGGCACCCGCAGTCGGCCTGGCAGTTCGATTTTTCCAGCTGCGCCCGCACACTGTCCCGCGTCGGCATCTTCGGCACCGGATAGGGCGGCGGAAAATACACGCCGGGCCACGGGCCCATCCATGGCCTACCCCACATCCCCCAGCCATACGGACCCCACCCGTACGGATAACTGTTGTACCAGGCGAAACTCTGTTGTACCTCGTAAGTGTGCTGGGCCGCGGCGTACTGCCCCCAGTCGTGTTCGAACTGCGCCAGCGCTTCGGCATAGCGTGCGTCCACCTGCGGTTCCAGGGATTGCGCGCAGGCCTGATAGCGGCTCTTGCACGCGTCCTGGCAAAGGTTTTTTTTCGCTTCGCAGTTCTGCACGCAGGCCCGACCCTGGTCATCACCAGGCGGAATCAGGCTGACGTTTGTTTGAAATTGCGGCGCGGCGCAGCCTCCAAGGACAGCAAACAAGGCCAGAATGGCTAAAGGAAGAAGCAGACGAGTCAGACGCATCATCCAATCCCGAAAAACCCATGCTTATTAAAAGCATAGGCTGTTTTCAGGGTGATTGTGGGCCAAGAAAGCGTCCTTCGAGCTCCTGCAGATTGAGTTCCTGCAGGATCTGCTGCAGGCGGCTGCGCGCATCCCTGCGGGGTGCGTTTACCCGGGTAGCGATGATGAGCTCGTTCTTCAGCGAGTGCTCCCAGCCGACCAGTTCGGTCACGGTGACCTGGTAGCCGTGCGATTCCAGCTGCAGGCAACGCAGCACGTTGGTGAGCTGGCTGCCGAATTCGCGGGTGTGGATGGGGTGGCGCCAGATTTCCGAAAGCGGAGTTTTGCCGAACGATTCGTTCTTGTGGCGGCGCAATACCGCTGCGACTTCGGCCTGGCAGCAAGGTACCAGCACGATGTGGCGAGCCGCTTTGGCGAGTGCGAACCGGATGGCGTCGTCGGTTGCCGTGTTGCAGGCGTGCAGGGCGGTAACGATGTCGATGCGCGACGGCAGGGCGTCGGTGGTGATCGATTCGGCCACTGTCGCGCTGAGAAACGTCATACGTGTAAAACCTAGCCGTTCAGCCAGTTCACGCGATTTTTCCACCAGTTCGTCACGCGTTTCGATGCCGTAGATATGCGCGCCGAGACGTTCCTTCAGAAACAGGTCGTACAGGATAAAGCCCAGATAGGATTTGCCCGCGCCGTGGTCGGCTAGCGTCAGCGTGTCCTGCGTGTTCAGTACGTCGTTCAGCAGCGGCTCGATGAAGTTGCACAGGTGATAGACCTGCTTCAGCTTGCGGCGGCTGTCCTGATTGAGCTTGCCGTCGCGCGTCAGGATATGCAGTTCCTTCAGCAACTCGACCGACTGCCCGGGGCGCAATACCTCATCGAGCGGGTTGGCGTAGGCCGTCCCGGAGGCGACGGCAGTGGGTCCGGGGCGCTTCATGGTAAAACAAGCGTGGCCGAATCCAGCAGGCATCCTTCGCGCTGCGGGAAGAAGATTTGTATGCCGCATTCGCGGAAGGTTTCCAGCACGGCCCGGTTGATCTCGCTCGAAGTGTCGTAGTAATCGTCGACCGACGTCCACGGGCGAATGGCGATGTTCACGCTGGAGACGGATTGCGCTTGCACACGGATCATGGGTTCTGGTTCGTGCAGGGTTTTTGGATGCGCGGCAAGCATATCCCGGATTGCAGCCAGTGCCTGTCTGATGTCGGTGCCGCAGGCCACGCCGGTGACCACATCGAGCTGCCGCAAGCTGCCGAAGTCGATCGCGGTTTCCTGGGCATGCTCCAGGGTTTGCAAGTGTTCGTCCATGATCGGTAACGGGCCGGGGAAAGACCACAGGGTATCAAAAGCACCCGCAAGGCAGAACCGCACTGCATTTATCCCGGAAGCGCGGTTTCCAGGATAATGCCATCTTGGTGAAAGGGATTTACCGTGTCTGTCGTCAATATTTCCTGCTACAAGTTCGTCACCCTTACCGACCGCGAGGCACTAAGGGCGGACCTCGCCGCACGCTGCCTGGAGCTGAATCTGAAGGGCACCATTCTGCTCGCCCCCGAGGGCATCAACGTGTTTCTGGCCGGCTCGCGCGAGGCGATTGAGACCATCGTTGTCCATCTGCGGGCTGATCCACGTTTCGCCGACCTGCAGCCCAAGGAAAGCCTGTCTGCCGAGCCGCCGTTCCACAAGATGCGTGTGCGGCTCAAAAAAGAAATCATCACCATGAAAATGCCGGTTATCCGACCCGAGGCGGGTCGTGCCCCGCCGGTGGCGGCAGCCACACTCAAGCAATGGCTGGATCGTGGTGTCGATGACGAAGGCCGGCCGGTAGTCATGCTCGACACCCGCAACGACTACGAAGTCGCGGCCGGTAGCTTCGTCAACGCCGTCGATTACGATATCGGCGTTTTCAGCGAATTCCCGCCTATTCTGGCTGAACATCGCGACGACTATGCCGGAAAAACCGTTGTGTCCTTCTGCACCGGCGGCATCCGATGCGAAAAGGCCGCCATCCACATGAATCAAATCGGCATCGAGCGCGTCTACCAGCTTGAAGGCGGCATTCTCAAGTATTTCGAGGAAGTCGGCAGCGCACATTACCGTGGTGACTGCTTCGTGTTCGACGAGCGCGAGGCTGTGAGCGCCGACTTGCAGCCCGCCTCGGGGCGGTTGCACCGGTGAACGGCCAGGATCGTTGCAGGCCCTATGAATGTACCCATAAATTGGCCCAGGCTTGTCGCGTTTGAAGCTGGAAAAATGCTGCGCCATCATGGGAAGAACGCGTAACTGATCGATCGTCCAGCGCCAATGCCTAGCTTTCCTGGGCACTTGGACGGAACGACACTGAAACCGTGTGAAGTTCAACCAGCAGTTTTATGGTTCTGAACTTTTGGCTACGCAGCCGGCCCGAACAATCGGGCAAGCCAAACCCGGCAAGTGCATCGGACCATGTCTGAGCATCTAAAGTTAGGTGTGTGTACTCAATACGATTGCGGGTTTTTGATGGGTTACTCCGGCACGTCCAACCTACTCGATGCCCAGACGTTCCAGTCGATAGCGCAAGCTGCGGAAGGTGACACCGAGCACGCGGGCGGCGGCGGTCTTGTTGTAGCGTGTCTGCTCCAGCGCTTCGAGTATGGCGGCGCGCTCGGTTTGGTCAAGGTAGTCCTGCAACGGATATTTGGTGTCGGAGGAGGCCATGGTCGACGGCAGGGCTGGTGCAAGGTTGAGATCGGCCGCGCAGATGTGCTGGTTTTCGCAAAGAGCCAGTGCGCGCTCCAGTATGTTTTCCAGTTCACGCACGTTGCCGGGGAAAGCGTAGCCTCGCAATTCCTTTTCGGCGTCGCTGTCGAGCCTGACCTGGCTTCCCCCCATCTTGTCGAGCAGAAAACGCGCCATGACGGGAATATCCTCGGAGCGGTCGCGCAGGCTGGGCATGACCAGGTCGATGACGTTGAGGCGGTAATACAGGTCCTGCCGGAAGCGCCCGGCTTCCACCAGCGCAGCGAGGTTCTGATGGGTGGCGCTGACGATGCGCACGTCGATCGGTTCTTCCTGGGTAGCGCCGACCTTGCGCACCTTTTTTTCCTGCAATACGCGCAACAGCTTGACCTGCATCGACAGCGGCAGATCGGCCACTTCGTCGAGAAAGAGTGTTCCACCGTCCGCGGCCTGAAAAAATCCGCTGCGATCGGCGTCAGCACCGGTGAACGCGCCTTTGCGATAGCCGAAAAACTCGCTCTCCATCAGCGTTTCCGGAATCGCCCCGCAGTTGACGGCAACGAAAGCCTTGTCGGCACGGTTGCCCAAGCTGTGAATCAGGCGTGCAGCGAGTTCCTTGCCACTGCCGGATTCACCACTGATGTGGACCGGCGCCTGGGTTCGAGCCAGTTTCGCGATGCGCGTGCGAATGTCCTGCATGGCAGCGGACTGGCCGATCAGATCACGCGCAGACCCATCGGTTTGAGTGGTTTCCGGAATTTTCAGCGCCGATTTGATCAGCGCGCGTAATTGGTCGAGCGCCACCGGCTTGGCCAAATAATCGAATGCACCCGCTTTCAACGCCGCGACCGCGTTGCCGGCGTTGCCGAAGGCGGTAATGACCGCTACCGGCACCGGCTTCGGCAGGGCACTTGCGCTGGCAATCACTTCCAGCCCTTCGCCGTCGTTCAGCCGCATATCGGTCAGACAGAGATCGTAATGCGTTTGCGCCAGGCGATTCCGAGCCTCTGACACGCTGATTGCACGATCGGTTTCCAGCCCCATCTTGGCCAGTGTCAACTCCATCAGGTCGAGCAGGTCAGGTTCGTCATCCACCAGGAGAATGCGTGGGGAAGCAGCCATGTTTAATCCATTCCGCGAAAACTGAGGCGAAAGCGTGCGCCGGCCTCTCCGGTCACATAAGCCAGCGCGGCGTGGTTGGCCTCGGCCAGTTCACGTGCGAGGAACAGTCCCAGCCCGGTGCCTTGCGCGTCCGTGGTGAAAAAGGGCTCGAACAGTTTGCCCTGGTGCTCTGGAGTCAGGCCTGGGCCATCGTCCTGGATTTCGATTTGAACCGTGTTGCCCTGTATCTCCGCAGTGAAGCGAATGCTGCCAGCCTGCTTGCGGCAGTATCGCCATGCGTTGCGCAGCAGGTTCCATATGATCTGTCTCAGGTGGTCGGGGTCGAATTTGAAATGAACGGCATCAGCCATGCTGACTATGACGGCGTCAGCCGGGATTTCTTCAGTCAACCGCAGTTCATCGATCAGGGCGGCAAGCTTCACATGATCGAAGCTCACCGGATTGAGGCGGTCGCGCCGATTGAGGGTCAGGACTTCCTCCACCAGGCGATCGAGCCGCCGGGTATTGTTGTCGATGATCTCGGTCAGTTTCTTTTGCGCAGGATCATTCGCATCCTCGCGCAGCAGTTGTGCGGCGTGGCTGATTGCGGAGAGGGGGTTGCGGATTTCGTGCGCGATGTTGGCAGTGAGCCGTCCCAGTGCCGCCAGTTTCAGTCGTTGCGCAGCCAGTTCGGCCTGGCTTTGATCTTCCAGAACCAGGATTCGGCTATTGTCCGGCGTGGCGAGTGAAATGCAGCGCACCCGCAACTGCGCAGCCGGCGTGCTCAGTATGGACGCCGTGCCGGGCTGCAATTGCTCTGCTAGGCGTGCAAGCCCGGGGGAGCAGGCTTCCAGCCGGGTGATGCCGGGCTTCACCGGGGTCGATGAGCCGAGCAATGACAGCGCACGCGGACTGGCATGACGCACAATGCCGTCACCGCGCACCGCCAGCAGGCCGTCGGGTGAGTTTTCGATCGCTAGAGCGTTGATGCGGTTGAGCAGTGCCAACTCATCGGCCTGTCGCTGCGCCAGTCTTTCGGATCGCAGTGCTCGATGGGTCAGCGTGTGCGCCAGCCAGCCGATGGCGAAGTAGCCCGCACAGAGCAGCCCGACCTGGAAAAAGCTGTCTACTCCCGCACCGCCGCCAAGAATGCTGAATCCGTGCTGCAGCAGCAGTGCAATCGATGCCATCGCGGCATACAGCAGGGTCAGCCGGCCGCTGCCGACCAGCCCGCCCGATGCAATTGAAATCACCAGCAGCAGCCCCATGCTGTCGGCGAGCCGCTGGCTGGTGGTCATCAGCAGCATGACGAACAGAATGTCGGCGAAGATATGCGCGGAGAGCTGGATCTGGAAGCTTGGCCAGCGCGCGCGGATGCCCAGTACGAACAAGGCCGCAATCACCAGATAGGCATATGCATAGCTCAGATAGCGCTCGCTTGCGCCTGCACGGAACAGATCGGATCCGCCGAACAGCATGCCGGTGAAAACCAGCGCTACTGCAAGAGTCAGACGATACAGATTGAAGTAATCGAGACTGCGCCAGTGGGACGCAAAGTAGCCTTGCGTGTCGCTTCGAGGCAAGGCGACCACCGAGGCGTTCATTTACTGCCGAGTTGTTTGTGCTCGGGCGTACAGTAAAACAACCCACCGGAATAGATGGCCTCGCTACGAGGGAGATTCACCCCGCAGTGCGCGCACTTCACCATGTCCTCGACCGATTGGCTGTGTGCAGGTGTGCTCGGGTTGTTGAGCGATCGCTGGTAGGCGCGGAATATCGCCCATATCACGAAACCGACCACAATCAGCAGCAGAATCTTGATCATGCTAACCCCCACAAATGGCGCCCAGCATAGCATGCTGTCGCGCGAGCCGGTGGACGTCCGATGCCTTAAAGCAATGGTTGCGAAGGGTTTAGTCGGAAGAGCCGAAAGGAAGAGATGCAGGCCGATGACATAAAGCGGCCGGCATATATTCTGGCTTTGCTATCGTGCTGTGGGCTTGGTGTAACATTGCAGCCAACAGATTGCCAATAAATTCCGGAGGGTAAGTAATGATGATGCGTCAGGGTTTTGCCAGTAAATTGTGTCTGCCGGTGCTGATTGCCGTGCTAATGGCTGGCTGTAGCGATAAAAAAGACGGTGCGTCTACAGACGGAACGCCTGCTTCCCAGGTGGCAGCCAAGGTCAATGGCACCGAGTTGACGGTTGGTCAGGTTGATTTCACGCTTCAGCGCAATCCCAATCTCAGCAAGGAGCAAACCAAGGCAGCGTCGATGCAGGTCATACGTTTTCTGGTCGATCAGGAATTATTTGCGCAAAAGGCAATCGGCGACAAGCTGGATCGTGATCCCAAGGTCGTGGAGGCGCTGGATGCAGCGCGGCGCCAGATTCTCGCCGAGGCTTTCATGACCCGCAAGCTGGGAACGCTTGGCGAGCCGAGCGATGCCGAGGTGACCGCGTATTACGATGGCCATCCCGAGCTGTTTGCCAAGCGCAAGATTTACCGTTTGCAGGAAATCTCGATCAAGGCCCCCCAGGAGAAACACGAGGCGATTCGCGCCAAGTTGACGGCTTCCAAGACGCTGAATGACTTTGCCGCATGGCTGAAGGCGGAGAACCTGCCAGTCAAGGCGGCAGAGGGCGTGAAATCGGCCGAGCAACTGCCAAAGGCGATTCTCCCCAAGCTGGCTGCAATGCCCGACGGACAGGCTATCGTGGTAAATGCGCCGGATGGTTTGCTGGTGATTGTGCTGGCGGACTCGCAGTTGCAGCCGGTTACGATGGAGCAGGCCAAACCAGTGATAATCCGTGTACTACAGGGCGAGGCCCGCCAGAAGGCAGTCAAGGCAGAACTGGATACGCTGAAGGCAGCAGCCAAGATCGAGTACTTTGGTGAATTTGCCGAAGCGGGCAAGGTGGCGGATGCACCGGCAGCCGCTGATGCGCCGGCTGCGGCCCCGGCAGCAGATACCGCAGCGGCCAGCAAGGAGGAATCCACACCGAAGTGAACTGACGGGGGCGGCGTGAGCCTGTCCTGTTTTCGCCGCCAGCCTGTTGCAAGTCAACTCTAGGTGCTTAACCGATGGGTGAGGTTGGTGAAGGTAGCAGTCCGCCCAAATTTGTCCCGGCTGGATTGGCAGGGCTGGATTGGCAGGGCTGAATGCGATAAGCATGAATCTTCTCGGGGAACCGGAGTTCGCAGACGGGTGAGTTTTCTGTTTGCTTCGTCAACAGTGGGTGTTCGTGTGGATCCTCTGGTCAACGATGCTTCGGGTCAGACGCGGGCAGCCCATCACGGTGACGGACACGGCGCAGCTGAAAATCAACTCGGCCAGCCGATTGATTACAATTCCCGTCTGTCAGCGGCTATTCATTCTGGAACAAACCTCATGACCAAAAAAGCCCTTATCACCGGCGTCACCGGCCAGGACGGCGCCTACCTCGCCGAATTCCTGCTGGGCAAAGGCTATGAAGTCCACGGCATCAAGCGCCGCACCTCGCTGTTCAACACCGACCGCATCGACCACCTCTACCAGGATCCGCATGAGACCGGCCGCAAGTTCATCCTGCACCACGGTGACCTCACCGACAGCTCCAGCCTCATCCGTATCATCCAGCAGGTGCAGCCCGACGAAATCTACAACCTTGCCGCGCAAAGCCACGTCGCGGTGAGCTTCGAGGAACCCGAATACACCGCCAACTCGGATGCTTTGGGTGCGCTGCGTATCCTCGAAGCCATCCGCATCCTCGGCCTGGAGAAGCAGACCCGCTTCTACCAGGCGTCCACCAGCGAACTCTTCGGCCTCGTGCAGGAAACCCCACAGAAGGAAACCACCCCCTTCTACCCAAGGAGTCCCTACGCTGTCGCCAAGCTCTACGCCTACTGGATCACCGTCAACTACCGCGAAGCCTACGGCATGTATGCCTGCAACGGCATCCTGTTCAACCACGAGTCCCCCGTGCGCGGCGAAACCTTCGTCACCCGCAAGATCACCCGCGCGCTCGCCAGGATAAAACTCGGTCTGCAGGAATGTCTCTTCCTCGGCAACATGGACGCCAAGCGTGACTGGGGCCATGCCAAGGACTACGTCGAAATGCAGTGGCTGATGCTGCAGCAGGATCAGGCTGAAGACTTCGTCATCGCCACCGGCGTTCAGTATTCGGTCAGGGACTTCGTCAATGCCGCGGCAAAGGAACTAGGCATGGACATCCGCTGGGAAGGGCAGGGCGTCGACGAAAAGGGCTACGAGGTCCACGGCAAATGCATTGTTGCCGTCGACCCGCGCTACTTCCGCCCCACCGAAGTCGAAACCCTGCTGGGCGACCCCAGCAAGGCCAAGCAGAAGCTCGGCTGGACGCCGAAGATCAGCTTCGACGAACTGGTGGCCGAAATGGTGCGCGAAGACCTGAAAGCCGCCGAGCGCGACGAACTGGTGAAGAAGCATGGCTACAAGGCCATGGACCATCACGAGTAATCCCATGGACCTGCACGCCAAGATTTACGTGGCCGGCCATCGCGGCCTGGTAGGTTCCGCACTGATGCGCAACCTGGGTGACAAGGGCTATTCCAACCTCGTGACTCGCACCCACGCCGAGCTCGATCTCACCGACCAGGCCGCAGTCGAGGCCTTCTTTGCGGCGGAGACGCCCGACTACGTGTTCCTCGCCGCAGCCAAAGTCGGCGGCATCCACGCCAACAACGAATACCCGGCCGAATTCATCCACGACAACCTCGCCATCCAGACCAACATCATCCACGCGGCCTGGAAAAGCGGAGTCAAGCGCCTGATGTTCCTCGGTTCCAGTTGCATCTATCCGAAGCTCGCGCCGCAACCGATGAAAGAGGAATATCTGTTGACTGGTCCGCTGGAGCCGACCAACCGGCCCTACGCGCTCGCCAAGATTGCCGGGATCGAGATGTGCTGGAGCTACAACCGGCAATACGGCACAAAATTCATCGCCGTCATGCCGACCAATCTGTATGGCCCGGGCGACACCTACCACCCGGAAAATTCCCACGTCATCCCCGCGCTGATCCGCAAGTTTCATGAAGCCAGGGTGGGCAACCGGCCTGCCGTCACGGTCTGGGGCACAGGCACGCCCAGACGGGAGTTTCTATACAGTGATGATGTGGCTGGCGCCTGCTTGTTTCTGATGAATCTGCAGGACGCACACTACGACACCTTGCTGGGAAGCGACGAACACGCTACCGGCGTGTTCATGCCTCCGCTGGTGAATATTGGGGTGGGCGTCGACATGACGATCAGGGAACTGGCAGAATCGGTCAAGCAGGCTGTGGGCTATGAAGGTGAGATCGTCTTCGATACTGACAAACCCGACGGAACCCCCAGAAAATTGATGGACGTGAGCCGACTCAATCGCCTGGGATGGGTCGCGAGGACAGGAATGGACGCAGGCCTTGCCCAGGCATACAGGGATTTCCTTGAGCGCCATCGCCGATGACGTTCAGGCGCTATTGTATGGAAACGCAAATGTTGAAAAACCGGATCATCATTGCCAATAAGACGTTGAAGAGGGAGCTAGCGTGATATTGGTCACCGGCGGCGCCGGCTTTATCGGCGCAAATTTCATTCTGGACTGGCTGCGGGTGAGCGACGAGCCGCTGATCAACCTGGACAAGCTGACTTACGCGGGCAACCGGGAGAACCTAGCCAGCCTGAAAGAGGACTCACGCCATATCTTTGTTCAGGGAGACATCGGCGACCGTGCCATGGTCGACAAACTGCTCGGCCAGGATCGACCGCGTGCAATCATCAACTTCGCCGCCGAATCGCACGTCGACCGCTCGATCCACGGCCCGGAAGACTTCATCCAGACCAACGTGGTCGGTACCTTTCACCTGCTGGAAGCGACGCGCGGCTACTGGATGAGCCTTCCGGAGACAGAGCAGGCCGCGTTCCGCTTTCTGCACGTGTCCACCGACGAGGTCTACGGTTCGCTGGGTCCGGACGATGCGCCGTTCACCGAGGCCACGCCGTTTGCACCCAACAGCCCGTATTCCGCCAGCAAGGCGTCGTCTGATCATCTGGTGCGCGCCTACCACCACACGTATGGGCTGCCGGTGCTGACCACTAACTGCTCGAACAATTACGGCCCCTACCAGTTTCCGGAAAAGCTCATTCCGCTGATGATTCTCAACGCCACCCGGGGCAAGCCGCTGCCGATTTATGGCGACGGCATGAACGTGCGCGATTGGTTGTACGTCACCGACCATTGCTCGGCGATCCGCATCGTGCTGGCACAAGGTAAGGCGGGTGAAACCTACAACGTCGGCGGCTGGAACGAGATGCCGAATATCGAGATTGTGAAAACGGTATGTGCGCTGCTCGACGAAATGCGTCCCGACCCGGCCGGCCCCTACGCACGTTTGCTTTCCTATGTGAAAGATCGCCCAGGCCACGACCGCCGCTACGCGATCGACGCCAGCAAGGTCCACCGCGAGCTGGACTGGAAGCCGGCCGAAACCTTCGAAACCGGCATCCGCAAAACCGTACGCTGGTATCTCGACAATATGCCATGGGTGGAGCATGTCGCCAGCGGGGAATACCGCAAGTGGCTTGATACGAACTACTCCGGAAGGAACGCACGATGAGCCGCAAGGGAATCATTCTCGCCGGGGGTTCCGGCACCCGCTTGTACCCGGCGACGCTAGCGGTGTCCAAGCAACTCCTGCCGATCTACGACAAGCCGATGATTTATTACCCGCTCACCACGCTGATGCTGGCGGGTATTCGCGACATCCTGATCATCTCGACGCCGCAGGATACGCCGCGCTTCGAACAACTCCTGGGCAACGGCCAGCAGTGGGGCGTCAACCTGCAATACGCGGTACAACCCAATCCGGAAGGATTGGCACAGGCCTTCCTCATCGGAGCGGATTTTGTCGGCAATGGCCCCAGCGTACTGGTGCTGGGCGACAACATTTTCTATGGTCACGAGATGTCCGAGGATCTGAGCGCAGCCAGCGCGAAGGAAAATGGCGCCACGGTGTTTGCCTATCGGGTGCAGGATCCGGAACGTTACGGCGTGGTGGAGTTCGACCCCAGCGGCAAGGTCATCAGCCTGGAAGAAAAGCCAGAGCATCCCAAGTCCCACTATGCGGTGACGGGTCTTTACTTCTACGACAACCAGGTTGTGGACATTACCCGCAGCCTGAAACCGTCGTCACGAGGCGAACTGGAGATCACCGACGTCAACCGCCATTACCTCGAAACGGGCAAGCTCAATGTTTCGATCATGGGACGCGGCCACGCCTGGCTCGACACCGGCACCCACGAATCCATGCTCGAAGCCGCGCTGTTCATCGAGACGATCGAAAAGCGCCAGGGCCTGAAAATCGCGTGTCCGGAGGAAATTGCCTACCGGCAGGGCTACATCACTGCGGAGCAGGTGGAGAAACTGGCCGCGCCGATGAGGAAGAATGGCTATGGGCAGTATCTGTTGAACATCCTCAACGAGCAGGTGTTTTGATGAAAGTGATCGAAACCCCGCTTCCGGGGGTTTTGCTTCTGGAACCCAGGACGTTTGGGGATGCGCGCGGCTTCTTCCTCGAAAGCTGGAACCGCCGGACCTTTGCCGATTTTGGAGTTGACCTGGATTTTGTGCAGGACAACCATTCACGTTCGGCCAAAGGCGTGCTACGCGGACTGCATTACCAGCTCAACGACCCACAGGGCAAGCTGGTGCGCGTGGTGAGCGGCGCAGTATTCGATGTGGCGGTCGATTTACGTCGATCCTCGCCGCACTTCGGGCAGTGGGTGGGCTACGAACTGTCAGCCGATAACCGGCGCATGATGTGGATCCCGCCCGGATTTGGACATGGCTTCATGGTGCAGTCCGACAACGCTGATTTCCTTTACAAGACCACCGCCTTCTACGCACCGCAGTGGGATCGCGGCATCCGCTGGGACGACCCGCAGATCGCTGTGCAATGGCCGCTGGAAGCGGCACCCACCCTTTCCGACAAGGATCAGGCCTTGCCGTTTCTCAAGGACGCAGAAGTCTACCCATGAGCAGGCAACGCATTTTGCTCACAGGTGCCAACGGCCAGGTCGGGTGGGAACTGCGGCGTACCTTGGCCAGCCTGGGCGAGGTGGTCGCACTGGATTCCAGCACGATGAACCTGGCCGATGCCGATGCAGTACGTAGGAAATTAGGTGAAATCGCGCCGCACATCATCGTGAATCCAGCTGCTTACACCGCGGTGGACAAGGCCGAGAACGAACCCGAGCTGGCGTATGCGGTGAATGCCGCTGCACCCGGGATTCTTGCCGAAGAGGCCAGCAGGACAGGCGCGTTGCTGGTGCATTACTCGACCGACTATGTGTTCAATGGCGGCGGTGCCAGGCCTTGGCGAGAAGACGATGCCTGCGATCCGCTCAACGTGTACGGTGCAACCAAGCTGGCAGGCGAGCGCGCCATTTTAGCCACCGGATGCCACCATCTGATTTTTCGCACTTCCTGGGTGTACGGCACCCGCGGCAGCAATTTTCTGTTGACCATGCGCCGCCTGCTGCGTGAGCGATCCGAACTGAAAATCGTTGCTGACCAGGTCGGCGCGCCGACCTGGTGTCGTGATCTGGCCGAGGCGACCGCCCTGGTGCTGAGCCAGATCGTCTCGCCGGCCAGCGGCTTCGAGCGTGTCGCACCCTGGGGCGTGTATCACATGACGAATGCCGGTGAGACATCTTGGCACGGCTTCGCTGAGGGCATCCAGGCACTCGATGAGCTCGACGAAACCTGTGCACCGGCCCACCTGCTTCCCATCCCCGGCAGCGATTACCCGACCCCGGCGAAAAGGCCGCTCAATTCACGCCTGAGCAACGACAAGCTGGAACAGACGTTCGGCCTGCGGCTGCAGGACTGGCGTGCGGCATTGGCGCTGTGCCTGGAGCAGTCAGCAAGATAACCATGACCTGGAGATGCGTGTGAAGGTGTTATTGACGGGCGGCGCCGGTTATATCGGATCGCACACCGCCGTGGAATGTCTGGCCGCGGGCCACGATATTGTGGTGTTCGACAACCTGTCGAACAGCAGCCCGAAGTCGCTGGATCGGGTGGCGCAGATTGCGGGCAAGCCGTTGACCTTCGTTCAGGGCGATATCCGCGACCATGCGGCGCTGCACAGGTTGTTTGCCGATCACCGGATTGACGCGGTGGTGCATTTTGCCGGCCTGAAGGCGGTGGGCGAATCGGTGGAAAAGCCGCTGCTGTATTACGACAATAATATTGCGGGCAGTGTGGTGCTGTTCGAGGAAATGGCGGCGGCCGGGGTGAAGTCGGTGGTGTTTTCTTCGTCTGCCACGGTGTACGGTGATCCCGCAACGGTGCCGATCACCGAGGATTCCCCCCTGTCCGCTACCAATCCCTACGGCCGCTCCAAGCTTTTCATTGAAGAAATGCTGCGCGACATTGCTCACGCGGACGCGGACTGGAATATTGCGTTGCTGCGCTATTTCAATCCGGTGGGGGCACACGAATCGGGGCTGATCGGCGAGGATCCACGCGGTATTCCCAATAACCTGATGCCCTATGTGGCGCAGGTGGCAGTGGGACGACAGCCGCAACTCAACGTTTTCGGCGGCGACTACCCTACGCCTGACGGCACCGGCGTGCGCGACTACATCCACGTGGTCGATCTGGCGCGCGGGCATGTGGCGGCGTTGAACAAGCTGCATCAAGTGACCGGGGTGCAGACCTGGAACCTGGGAACCGGGCGTGGCGTGAGCGTGCTGGACATGGTGCGAGCGTTCGAGGCGGCCAGCGGGAAGGCGATACCGTATCGGATCGTGGCGCGTCGCCCGGGGGATGTGGCGCAATGCTGGGCGGATCCGGCGCGTGCCGCGCTTGAATGTGGCTGGCGTGCGGAATACGATTTGGCGCGCATGTGCGCCGATGCATGGCGCTGGCAGCAAGCCCATCCAGAGGGGTATGGCTGAGGTTCGGCGAACCGCAAGACGTCAGTCAAGGATCAGCTCACGGGTTCCCAGTGATGCAGCTTCAGTTGCAAGGATTGCTGGCCATTGAATTCGTTGGGCATGAGCGCATAGACGGCGCGGATACGATCCGGCAATGGGTCGGAATGAAAAAAATGCATGGCCTCGAACACGTCCCCGTTGCGTGCCAGCCTCAGTTTCAGATGCTTCTCGCCAACGATACGCTGCGCCGTAACGTCGAAGAGTCCGGTGAACAGCGGAGCCGGGAAGCCTTGACCCCATACGGCATGGTCGAACTGTTCGGCGAGGGCGTAGCTGTGGTCCGCGGCGTCGAGTTCGCCATCAGTTTCGATCACACCCTCGAGGGCTGCCGGATCGATCAGTTCGGAAACGACTGCCTCGAACGCCAGGCTGAATGCCTCATGACGACCCTCTGGAATGCTGAGGCCTGCCGCCATGGCGTGACCGCCGAACTGCCTGATCAGGCCAGGATGGCGTTTGTCGATGAGATCCAGGACATCGCGCAGATGCAGGCCTGGGATGGAGCGGCCCGAGCCCTTGAGTTCGCCGCTGTTGTGTCCCGCAGGGGCGGTATCCAGCTGGGCGTTGCTGGCGAAGACGATGGTGGGACGGTGGAACTTGTCCTTGAGGCGTGAGGCCAGAATACCGATCACGCCGATGTGCCAGCCGGGCTGCCAGGCCGTGAGGGTGTGGCTATCGCTGGGGTTGAAGGTGGCGAGGATGGTGAGCGCTTCTTCCAACATGCCGGCTTCGACATCGCGCCGGGCACGGTTGAGCGTGTCGAGTCGTTGCGCCAGCTCACGCGCGGCACCAGGATCATCGGCCAGCAGGCATTCGATGCCGAGCGCCATGTCGTCGATACGACCGGCGGCATTCAGACGCGGGCCAAGCATGAAACCAAGGTCGAACACGGTGGCGCGCGCGGGGTCGCGCGCGGCCGCACGGAACAGCGCGTTGATGCCGGCATTGGCCTTGCCTGCTCGCATCCGCGCCAATCCCTGGGCAACGAAGGTGCGGTTGTTGGCGTCGAGTTTGACCACGTCGGCGACGGTACCGAGTGCAACCAGATCAAGCAGGGTGCGCAGGTCGGGTTCGGCCCGATCTGCATACACACCGCGCTGGCGCAGTTCGGCGCGTAATGCCAGCAGCACGTAAAACATCACCCCCACTCCTGCCAGGTTTTTCGACGCGAACGTGCAGCCCGGCTGGTTGGGATTGACGATGCAGGCGGCATCCGGCAACGCATCCCCCGGCAGGTGATGGTCGGTGACCAGCACCGGGATGCCGAGTGCATTCGCAGCCGCCACCCCCGCCACCGCGGCGATGCCGTTGTCCACCGTGACGAGCAGGTCGGGGTGGCGTTCGGAGGCAAGCTTGACGATTTCTGGGGTGAGGCCGTAGCCGTGCTCGATCCGGTTGGGCACCAGATAGTCGACTTGCGCGCCGAGCATGCGCAGGCCACGCACCCCGACTGCACAGGCGGTGGCGCCGTCGGCATCGTAATCGGCAATGATGAGCAGGTGTTTGTTCTCGCGGATGGCATCGGCCAGCAGGCCGGCGGCACGACCGATATGCAGCAAATCCGTGGGGGGCAACAGTTGCGGCAGACGATGCGCGATCTGATCGGGATGGGTGATCCCGCGCGCGGCATACAGCCGTGCCCAGGCAGGCGCGATGCCGGCCTGTTCGAGGGCGGTGCGGGCGCCGGTCGGGCAGGGCCGGGTGGTGATTGAGGTCATGACGCGATTGTATGGGCAGAAGAATCCGGAAGCCTGAATCAGGGATTCAGAATCTGTTGAATTGCCGATTTTGTCTGCCGGACACACGGAGTAACATCCGTGGCATGAGTCATCATCTCCCGCTATCCCGAGTAGCCAAGCTTGTCGGACTGCCGCGGCATGCGCTGCAGGAAATGATCCGTACCGGCACACTGGCGACGTTTGACGGCATGATCGAGCTCGACGAGTTGCTGCGTGCGTTTCCAGAAGTGAAGTGGGACGACGATGCTGAGTTTCGCCGGGTATCGGAAATCAAGGACAAGGCGTTTGCCAAACGGGTGCGCGAGCGCGCCTTACCTGACAAGGACGTGCTGGTGGCGCGTCTGAACGAACTGGGTGACGAATACGCGGCAGCCCGAGCCCTGTTGTTGCACTACGGTAATGTGATGGCCTGGCTGGACGAGAAAATCGACGAATTCGAGGAAGACGCGAGCGCCGAAACGCATCATGCCCTACACAGTGTGCGTGCATTTCTGTTGCGCAACCTGGCCGAGATGCCACCGGAAGCAGCACAGGCTCAGGCAGTAATTGCGCAGGAAAGGATACTCAGGATCATGTCAGCCCACGTCACCATCCAGCCCAGCGGCCATGAATTCTTTGTGGAAGGCAACGACACCTTGCTGGAAGCGGCACTGCGTAACGGCATCTCGCTCAACTACGGCTGCAGCAACGGCAATTGCGGTGATTGCAAGGCGCGCGTGGTGTCGGGCGAAGTCAAGAAAGTCCATGCGCACGACTATGTGCTGAAGCAGGCTGAAAAGGATGCCGGCACGGTCCTGCTGTGTTCCTATGCGCCGGTCAACGATGTGGTGATCGAGGCCAATGTGGCGGGCGCGCGCGATATTCCGGTGCAGCAGCTCATCGCCAAGGTGAAGTCGGTCGAGGTGTTCAATCCGCAGATGGCAGCGCTGCACGTTCTGGCACCGCGCAGCCAACGCCTGCGATTTCTTGGTGGGCAAAACATTCAGGTCGGATTCGGTGGGGCCAGTGGCCGCTATGCGGTTGCCAGTTGTCCATGCGAGGACCGCCACATCGAGGTGCACATTCCTCGCCGTTCCGGTGATGCTTTCGCCGATGCCCTGTTCGCCAAACTGTCGGCAAACGATTCGGTAGACGTGGAAGGGCCATACGGTGAGTTCGTGCTGGACGAGGACTCTCCCCGTCCGGTGATTTTTCTCGCGTTTGGCGCCGGCTTTGCACCGATCAAGAGCCTGATCCAGCACGCCATGTCGCTGGAGCTGGCCGAATCGATGGATCTGCACTGGCTGGCCGACGCGGCAGGCCATTATCAGGACAATCTGTGCCGCGCCTGGACCGATGCGCTGGACAATTTCAACTACGTGCCGCATGCACCCACCGAAGATCTGGAGGCCTTGCTGGAAAGCATTGTGGTGGATTACCCGGATCTGCATCGTTTCGATGTGTATGCGGCTGGCACTTCGGCGCAGCTTGAACCGGCACGTGAGCACTTTGTGCGTGCAGGTCTGCACGGCGAACGCTGGTTTGCGGGGCCCCTGGACATCTGAATGCTGCGGTTTATTATTTATCTGTGGGCGTTGCCGGTGACATTGCCGGGCATGCTGGTCGCGATCATTGCACGTGGCAGCGGAGGCACGCTGCAGCAGGTGGATGGCGTACTCGAATCCGCGGGTGGCTGGCCAGCCTGGGTATTGCACCGGGGCTTCCCTTTTAGTGGTGCGGTGGCTGCGATCACACTGGGGCATGTGGTGGTGGGCGTGTCGCTGGACGCGCTCAAGGCAACCCGGGCGCATGAGCGTGCACATGTCAGGCAGTTTGAGCGTTGGGGAATGTTGCTGCTGGTGTTGTATCCGCTGGCCGGGTTGCTTGCCTGGATGGGTGGCGGCAATCCGTATCGCGACAATCTGTTTGAGCGTGAGGCGCGGACCGCCGAATCAGCTGCGTTGGGTAAATCAGAACGGACAGGTTCAGCCGCTATTCATTCTGTCGGGCGGTGAGATTCTTCGCCGGGGTCGCCGGTATCCGGATCGATCCAGTCGGAAATGCCAATTTCGTCCTCAGCCTCTTCTACTGTTTCGCCGGGTTCATAGTCGCTGTCTGCGTTGTATTCCATGTCCTGAATGGCTTCCAGCAGGCTTGGAAAGGGCCCATATTCCTCACCGTTCTCGGCATCGATCCAGTAACAACCGTCAGGCCGTTCGATAATGCGGGTGTGATCGTAGTCGGGTGTGGTTTCAGGTATAGCGTTTTTCATTGCGTGTCCTCCGTGTTTAATTACTATAGGTAGCGAAGGCGGGTAGGGCAAGCGCTCAGGCCGGCCCGACAATCAGAGACAACCCCACCAGCGCAGCCAGCATGAGCAACAGGTGAGCCCAACTCCACAAACGGAAGTGGCGAACCAGGGTCGTGACCTCGCGGTTGGCAATCAGATACGGCCGGCCATGAGAGGGTTTCCGCATCAGGTGGATGCCATCCTTCAGGCGAATGTCGAGGTGGGCGCGGTCGACCTCGTCGGAAGCAGCCTGACGCGCACGCTCCCATTCGTCGAGGCTGATTTCACCGTCGCGGTCCGCATCTAAGCGCGCCAGCAGGGCGATTTTGTCCTGCTTCCATTCAGCCAGCAAAGTGGCCATATCGGATTTTTTATCGAGCACGGCGTTGGGACCGCCCAGCGTGACATGTTCGCCGATGACACAAATCGTCTCCCCCTCGATCAGGGTCCATTCGGTTTTGCGGTAGTTGCCCGCATTTGAAACCTGTTTGTGCGAAGTCATGATTTCTGCCTCTTCGGGGTCGACCAGTACATGGCCGCTGCCATCGCTGATGCCGAACGTGTCGTGCGATATGCCGGACTCGATGTATTCCCAGCGATCGCCGTTGCGGCGTTCGATGCGGTAGCGGTACCACAGGCAGGGCAGGCTGTTGATCGGGCTGACCAGTATTTCACCTGGTGGCTGCTGGCCACGCCCTACAATTTCGATATAACCCTGGGGTGCGGATGAGATGCGCGATGTCGGTGTGTCGGCCACGGTGCGATAGCGTCTGAGATTGGCATACCAGGCCCAGAAGCTGGTCAGTCCGACAAGCACAAAGCTGATTTGCCAGCCCAGACGTGACTGCAGTTGGAAACCGAAGAGCAGAATCAGCAGGTTGCCGCCGCCCAGCGCGAGATTGGCGTAATCGTGCCGCCATTCGGTCGCCCAGCGCGTGCGGACCATCAGCTATTGAAAAGCTTTTTCAGGTCGACGTCCTTCTTCTCTTCGGCCGCAAACCGCAGCAGTGGAAACTGGCGGAAGCCGAACAGCCGCGCCACGACGGTATCCGGGAACTGTTCGACGCGCACATTGTTGACGTTGACCGAGTCGTTATAGAACTCGCGTCGGTCAGCGATGGCGTTCTCAAGACCGGAGATGCGTGCCTGCAGATGCTGGAACGTCTCGTTGGTTTTCAGTTCGGGATAAGCTTCGGCGACCGCAAACAGATTGCCTAGCCCAAGACGTAGCGCGCCTTCGGCTTGTCCCAGCGCAGGAATGTCGTGCGATTCGCGTGCGCTGGCGACCTGGCTGCGCGCCTGCATGACTTTTTCCAGCGTCTCCTGTTCGAACTGCATGTAATGCTTGCAGGTTTCGACCAATTTCGGCAGTTCGTCGTGTCGCTGCTTGAGCAGGATATCGATGTTCGACCAGGCCTTGCCGACGTTGTGTTTCAGCGCCACCAACTGGTTGAAGATGAATACGCCAAAAATAGCGAACAGTGCGAGCACGATAAAAAATATCAGAAGGCCGGACATGGGTGTGTTCCAGGTAAATATAGAATTCGCAGAAATAGCGGATGAAGATCCGTTCAACTTGAATGCGGCAAGATCAAATTCGCGCGGCAACAATGGCCGCAATTTCACTATCGTCGAGCCTGATCGGGTTGGTCTTCATGCTGCTGCCGCGGCTATGGGCCACAATGCGCGGAATGTCGGTTTGCGTCACCCCAAAATGTGCCAACGTCGGCAACTTGAGTTCGCGCGTCCAGGCTTCCAGGATATCGACTAGAACAGCGTGGGCCGCATCCCGGTTCAGTTGCCCCTGTTTGCTGAGCAGGCGTCCGACCTGAGCGTATTTTTCCAGCGTCGGGTGGTCCGGCTCACGTGCGCGCAGCGCTTCGATGTTGATGCGCGTAGCCATTGCCACCAGCGTGCCGCATGCGACTCCGTGAGGAATCGGAAAAAATGCACCCAGCGG
>Ga0209254_10000582_pt1 | contig 30262 bp, 24 predicted proteins | sample FrelakmetDIP11DI_FD_187148 | JGI IMG/M metagenome (GOLD analysis project Ga0209254, IMG submission 187148) | Freshwater lake sediment microbial communities from the University of Notre Dame, USA, for methane emissions studies - DIP11 DI (SPAdes)... | ecosystem: Environmental > Aquatic >... | reverse complement strand
CAATGATCAAGTGCCACCTGGGAAGACTGATGGGCGAGCGAAAGGTCCGAATCGCGGACGTTGCGCGAGCCACCGGGCTGCATAGGAATACGCTGACTCTGCTCTACAGAGAATCGGCATCACGTGTTGATATCGAAGCAATCGACAAACTCTGCGAGTACTTCAAATGCCAGCCTCAGGACCTATTTCAATGGCAACCGAACCCGACAAAACGGTCAACTCGGTTTGGGCAGGTATCGCGAAGAGTCCAGGCATAGCGGAACGAACGAGAGCACTTCGCCCACTTTCAGCGCGCAAACTTGCCTTTCGGCAAAGCAGGAGGGGCCATTAGGTGAAGCGACGATATATCGAGCCGATACTTTCCCTTCGTTGCCTGGTTGGGTATCTCGGTGAGCGCGCGCAGTTTGACTGGTGGCCAACGGCGTTCTACGAGCAGTCAAGTCGACTCTTTCTGGAACCCGTCTTCTCAAAAACCTCCCGGCTAGCGCAGTACCATGGAGTCCTTGAAGCCGCTCGACGCCTCCACGATGAGCATTTGAGCGTGGGCAGCTACCACCTGTTCCGTTTACCCGAAGAGGTCGAACAAGATCTCCACGCACTGGTGCAAAGCAGCGCCGGAGAGGCGCTCGCCAGCCAAGTTCCCCAAAGCAAAGAGGCTGCATTGGATTCATTGAAGCGAATATCTGGAATGAGCGCGCCTGCCAGCGCAGGCCCAATCGCTATCGGGAGCATCAAAGATCTTGATTCCGCTGATGCCTTGAAGGCAATCGCTGGTGCCTACTTATCGGCTTTCTCCCGGAACGCTAAAACATATCCATATCTGGTGAGTTAGCCGTGGCAGAAGCCAAACCTTATACAACCCAATTGCAAGCAGGCCTTGGTCTCGTCAACGAGACCAAGGCCTTGCTCGACTTGTGGTCGCCTGGCATGTCAGTGGTTCAGTTGCACCAGGTCGCACTCGAGTCAGGTCGATTCCCTACGGTTACTGCGCGCCGCCTACGTAATATCGTTGCTGAATGCTTCGCTCCGCGCTATCTGGTTTCAGGCGGCGCGCCTGCTGTACACCTCAAGCGATTGTCGGCAACGCTTTCTAACGCTGACCTGACTCAACTCATGCTCGTATTTACGAGTCGAGCTAATCCGATCCTCGGTGATTTTGTCCGCCATGTTTATTGGGCGCGCTACGCAGGTGGATATACGCAGATTAGCAATGACGATGCCCGTACATTTGTCGAGCGTGGAATTGACGACGGAAAAACAGTGAAGCGATGGTCCGAAACCACTGTGCGACGGATTTCTGCCTATCTGACTGGTTGCTGTGCCGACTATGGGTTGCTCGAGCGAGGCCAGAAAACCAGCCGTCGAATTATCCCGTTTCGTATTTCTTCATCCGCGGCGGCATACCTCGCTTACGAATTGCATTTCTCCGGGGTTGGGGATAACGCCTTGCTAACACACGAAGACTGGCAGCTATTCGGTCTGGCGCGAGAAGACGTGCTGGAAGAGATCAAACGCCTTTCTCTGAAGGGGCTGCTCATTGTCCAGGCCGCTGGCGACATGATCCGGATCAGCTGGACACAACAAAACATGGAGACGCTCTGCGATGTCCTCACTCAAGGCTGATTTCGACGAACTGCGCGAGCGCATTAAGCATGGGCGAGAGCTCGGTCATGCGAGCTTCGAGCCAATTTACTATCTCGTCTTTCCGCCCGATCAGATCCTCGAAGTGAAGCGGCAGACGCCCGCATGGGTATCCAAGCTTCATCAAGAAGGGTGGGACGTTCACACCTTCTCCATCGCCGAGCAGATTTGGGCGTTGCTCAAAGAGGATCCATTCTGGTCGCTCTGCGTGATGGAGGACAAGTCCGCTCCACTGGACTGGCAGCGCACGAACAAAGCATTGGCTGACATCCTGACTGCGGAGAACGGTTTGCTGAAGCGCCTGGAAGACGCGCTACAGCTGCTGGAAGGTAAGCAGAACGCTTTGCTTTTGGTTACCGACCTTGAAGCGCTTCATCCATTCTTGCGCATCGGTGCCATCGAAAGCCAGCTCCAAGGGAAGTTTCATGTGCCGACCATTTTCCTTTATCCCGGTGTGCGCACCGGGAAGACGCTTTTGAAGTTTCTCGGCTTCTACTCTGCGGACGGTAATTACCGCTCCGTCCACGTCGGCGGCTGAATAGAATAAAGAACCCATGGATAAAACAATGACCATCCGATCACTCTTCGACCCAAGCAGGGACATCTACCGGACCATTGAGAAGGTCATCACCTATGGTGTTTCTCAGGAAGACCGCCTAAAGGCTGAGATCTCAGAGTATGTCGTCACCGAGAGCATTGAGGAGCAGTTCCGCAAGCTCCTAGACCGCATGCAGCTTGCGATGGAGTCTGGTGGCGAGAACGAGGTCGGTGTCTGGGTGTCTGGCTTTTACGGCTCGGGTAAGAGCTCGTTCACGAAGTATCTCGGCCTTGCGTTCGATGATATGCGCAGCATCGACGGCACTCCCTTCATCAAGTACCTGCAGGACCGGTTGCACAAGCCTCAGACCAAAGCACTCTTGAGCACGGTGGCTCAACGATTCCCTGCGGCCGTTGTCATGCTTGATCTGGCCAGTGAAATGCTCGCCGGCGCCACGATGGAAGACGTGACAACAGTGCTCTATTTTAAAGTTCTCAAATGGGCTGGATATTCCGACAATCTGATTGTTGCCGCATTTGAGCGGCAATTAGAAATGGATGGGAGAAAGCAGGATCTTGATCAGAGAATCGCGGCGCAATACAAAGGCAAGTCTTGGGCAGATGTTCACAATAACCCGTTAGTGGTCTCGGCACTCCTGCCACGGATTGCCCATGAAATGTATCCGGACCTCTTTCCTGCACCTTCTTCCTTTTCATCCGAGATGAAGGGTTGGCTTAAGTCGCAAGACCAGCAAGTCCAGGAAATGATCGACATCGTCCGGGAGAAGAGCGGAAAGCAGAACATCATTTTCATAGTCGACGAAGTCGGCCAGTACATCGCCTCGCGTGACAACCTAATTCTCAATCTTGATGGACTTGCCAAGAATCTCAAGCGCATCGGCGATGGCAAAGTCTGGATCATTTCTACAGCACAGCAAACGCTGACTGAAGATGACCCACGGGCGAGTCTGAACTCGCCGCAGCTATTCAAGCTGAAAGACCGCTTTCCGATCCAGATTGATCTTGAGTCCAGCGACATCAAAGAAATCTGCTACCGACGTCTGCTAGGCAAGTCACCTATGGGTGAGGCAGAGCTGGGCAAGCTATTCGATGCTCATGGCCAGGCATTGCGGCACAACACCAAGCTGCAAGATGCAAAGTACTACGACGCAGATTTCAGCCGCGAGAGCTTCACTAATCTCTACCCGTTCCTACCGGCTCACTTCGACATCCTGCTACACCTACTGGGTGCACTGGCCAAGTCCACCGGCGGCATTGGCCTGCGGTCAGCGATCAAAGTGATTCAGGACGTGCTTAAAGGTGAAGGTGGTTCCAAGGCGATGGCTGACCAACCGGTAGGCTGGCTCGCCACCACTGTCACGCTCTATGACGAACTGGAAAAGGACATTCGCCGAGCATTCAGTTCGGTACATCAGGCTGTCGGTAAAGTTCAGATCCGCTTCCCTGACTCTCAGCTCCACCAGGACATCGCAAAATCTGTCGCGGTGTTGCAAATTCTTGGTAACTTGCCGGTCTCCGTGCAGAACGTGGCTAGCTTAATGCACCCTTCGGTAACAGCCCCTTCTCAATTCGACACGGTGCGCAAAGCAGTCGAGGAGATGCTGGTCGATGTGCATGTGCCGCTTGGAGAGAAGGATGGCAGTCTTGTCTTTCTTAGCGAGAAGCTGCGCGATATCGAACAGGAGCGTGGCGCGATAGCTCTGCGCACCGTGGACGTGAAACGCATCTTCAACGATGCCCTACGTGAATCCTTCGACCCGCTGCCGCGCGTCAGTTTGCATGGCACGATGGCCGTCACTTCTGGTCTTAAGGTTCAAGCGGGTAGCACCATCACAAGTCTTGCGGGCGATCAGAGCGCCATCCAGACCATTGTCGAATTGGTGCCTGCTAGCGACTACGATACTGCGCGCAACCGGATGTTGGACGACTCACGCAGCCGAGCCGGCCGCAATATCATCGGCTTGTTAGCACGTTCCAATTCCGATCTCGACGACCTCGCGAACGAAATCTATCGCTGTCAACGTATCGCAGAGTTGCACCGTAACGAGCCGGATCAAGAGGTCAAGGATTACTGCACGGGCCAGCTCGACCGTGCAGACAAGCAGGCCACCCAGCTACAAAGCAAAATCAAGCAAACCCTACAAGCGGGTTCGTTTATTTTTCGTGGCCAGGTCACAGCTGTGACCGCGCTTGATGCCGATCTTCTCGAAGCGGCTAAGAAACTGCTGGCGGACGTTGCCGACCAAGTGTTCGACCGCTACGTCGAAGCGCCGGTTCGCGCTGGCACTGATACAGCTGAGAAGTTTTTGAAGGTGGCCAACCCTGCAGCCATTAGCAGCAGCCTGGACCCGCTCGGCTTGGTGCAGACGGTCGCCGGCCGTGCTTCGTTCAGAACGGACCACAAGGCGATGATCAGCATTCGAGACTACATTGATAAGTGCGGCACCGTTGATGGTAAACGCCTTCTCGACGATTTCAGCAGCGATCCGTTCGGATGGCAGTTGGATACCACGCGTTACATATTGGCTGCCATGCTAATGGCGGGTGAGATCAAGCTAAAAGTTTCAGGCCGCGAAGTCACCGCCGCTGGCCAGCAGGCCATCGATGCGCTGAAGACCAACAACTCGTTCAAACAGATTGGCGTTGCATTGCGCAACGATAAACCCTCCAACGAGGTCTTGGCGTTGGCTTGTGAGCGCCTGTCAGAGCTCATTGGCGATACCGTGGTACCTCTGGAGCAGGAAATCAGTAAAGCCGCCGCCAAGCATTTCCCACGCTTCCAGCATGACTATGGCTCCTTGGCAGAAAAACTCAGCGGGTTGGGCCTGGCCGGGAGCGATCGCGTTCGCACCCTGAACCAGGATATTGCCGATGTCTTGTTCACCGATGCATCGGACGCGCCACAGCGCCTGGGTGCCAAAACCCCCGCCATCTACGACAACCTCAAGTGGGCGCTCGAAGTAAAGCAGGTTCTCGACAACGGCCTTGATGCCACCCTGCGTGAACTTCAGGCCCACCGCCGCGACATAGAGGCTTTGCCCGACACCGGCGTGCCGGGTGAGTTGCGCCGCGAGCTTGGCGAAGACCTGGCGACCTTGGCGGATCGACTTGGCAAAGAGGATTTTTACAAGCACACCGCCGACTTCAATTCGCTGCTTACGCACCTCAAAGGGCGCGTCCGCGAATCAGTAATCACACTTGCAGAACAGCAAAAGCATCGGCTGAAGGAAGGTGTTGAGGACTTGCAGCGTATCCCCGAGTGGGAAGATCTCACCCAAGAGGAGCGTGGCAACGCCGTGAGTCGGTTAGACGGTTTGGTACTGGCCGCTACGCAAGACCTAGATGGCCTCAAGAAGCTCCTATCACGCGACTACGACATCAATAGCACTCTCGAAGACCTCAAGCGATCAGTTCAGCGTCAGGGGCAGGAGCGGTTACGACAGCGTATGGAAGAAGAGCGCGCCAAGATAGGTGCCAATGGTCCGGCAAAGCTTTCTAAATCCATCACAGTGCCCCTCAAACTAACTACTGCAGCAGATATTGACTCTCTTATCCAGCAACTCCATGAGATCAAGGCACAGCTCGGTTTTTATGCGGAAATCGAAGTGTCATTTGTTCTCGGTGAGCAGTCCCAATAAAGAGGAAGACTAACAATGGATCAGAGAACACGTAGTGAGCAGTATGTCGGTGACCTGGCTGATGAGGTTTTGGATCGACTCAGCAACGTCTCTGATGCGGCAAAGAACAAGCTAGATGACGCGCAGACAATTGGACCAGCTGCGTTTGCGCACATTAATACGATGACCTCGCCCGCTACGACCAGGAGTTTAAATAAGGTTAGCCAAGACAACCGAGATGCTTACCTGAAACTTGCAGCTGAGCCTGCAATTGCACGCATATCTTTTGCCGACGAAGCTGGCAAGCAATCGACTTACTATTTTTGCCGAGCTGAGCAAGGCATGCTCGATCTTAGTGTGGTTAGTTATAAGGCGCCAATCGGCCGCATAGCATCCTTGCCCGTTGGTGAGGAATTTAGATTGCCGGATGGGGTGGTTGTAGAAATCCTTGAACGCGCCCTTTTGCGCCCGGAGCTAAGGGACAACGGGTGGGATTCACGAGACTCGATCGTTGAGGCTGAGCACTATGGCCCCGTCACCATCAAGTCTCTTCGTGAACTGATCGGTGAGATCGCTGGTGAGGATCAAGTCGATGACATTCTGAGCCAGCTTCTTGCTGAAGATGGTCTCAAGGCAAACATCATCGATGGTGTTCGCCGAAGCGTGATCACCAAGATGGGCCTTCGGGATCAGCCCATTCTTGACCAGTACCAGGACGAGATTTTCCGCCTGCCACTTGATAAACGGCTGCTAATTCTTGGCCCCCCTGGAACAGGTAAGACCACCACACTGATCAGGCGCTTGGGGCAGAAGCTCGATACTCACTTTTTGGAAGAGGGGGAACGAATCCTCGTCGATAGCTTGAGCAGCGCTCAAGGCCTGTCGCATTCGCATAGTTGGCTGATGTTCACGCCTACCGAGCTCCTTAAGCAGTATCTGAAAGAAGCATTTGCGCGCGAAGACGTTCCAGCCCCTGATTCGCAAATCAGCACCTGGCATGATTACCGACGTGAGCTCGCCAGGAGTGCGCTGGGTATTCTGCGAACAAGTTCTGGCGGTGGAATTTTTGTACTGAAGGATGCAACTCAGAGTATAGGTGCCGTCGCCATACAACGCCCAATTGAATGGTTTCAGGATTTTGATACATGGCAGCGCACAGCTTTCGTGAACGATCTGCGCGAAGCGGTGAAGAAAGTGAGTGAATCGTCGATCTCAAGTGTGCACGCACTTGGACAACGCATCAGCCAGATACTTGAGCGAGCCACCCCCGAAAGCTTGCCTACCACGTTTAGTACACTCGCTCAGGAAGTGGGCAATGTACAGGCCCTAGTCGCCAGTCTGAAAGAGGCCTCTGACAAGAAAATCAGGGAAACTCTAAATCTCCATCTAAATCGCGATAAAGCGCTGTTGACTGAGCTTGCCCGCTTTATAGACGGGCTGCAGCAAGCACAATTGGCTGAAGCAGATGAGCCAGATGATATCGACGCTGAAGATGAAGAGGAACCTAGTACACCGCGCACTGCAACAGCTGTTGCATTCAATGCCTACATGCAGGCCGTGCGTGCTCAAGCACGTGCGGCAGCCTCAAAACGTACGCTGAGTAAATCTTCGCGCAACGGCAAAATCATCGAATGGCTGGGCTTGCGCACGCTTGCCGAATCAGATCGATTGGATGTTGGAGCCAGTCTCTTGCTACAGGCTGGTGCCCGACGTTTTGTGAATCCCGTTAAACGCTATATCAACGACATTCCAAAGCGGTATCGCGCATACAGGCGTTTGCGGCAAGAAGAGGGCACTTGGTACGCCAAAGAAGGATTCGAGGTCCGAGATATTCATCCGCTTGAGCTCGATTTGGTGGTACTGGCGATGCTTAGAGCAGCCGGAGACTTGCTTGGCCGAACCACCGTGCTACGGGACATTGATGCGCCCGCATGGTCGTCGCTCAAACCCTTCCTAGAGTTATACCGTAATCAAATTGTCGTAGATGAAGCGACAGACTTCTCACCCGTTCAGCTTGCATGTATGGCAGCGCTGGCGCACCCAAGGCTGCGGTCGTTCTTTGCGTGTGGCGACTTTAACCAGCGCCTGACGACCTGGGGCGCACGTACTGCCGAGGAGCTGAAGTGGGTATTTGCGGATATCGACATCCGCGAGATTACGGTTTCCTACCGACAGAGTGAATTGCTGAACGAATTTGCGCGTGCAGTCATTCTTGCCGTGGGTGGAGCCGAGCAATCTGTAAGCCTGCCATCCCGCGTGGAAAATCGCGGCGTGGCGCCGTCTTTGCTCGAATCCGCATCGGATAACGCACATATGGTGAGCTGGCTGGCGGGGCGTATTCGTGACATCGAGCGTTTCTTGGGGCAATTGCCGTCCATAGCCGTCTTTGTGAATTCAGAAGATGAAGTCGATAAAGTAGCCAAATCATTAGAAGCAGAACTTGCCGAGCACAATATCCCGGTCATGGCGTGCAGCGAAGGCCAGGCGGTCGGGCAGGAAAGCAGCGTTCGAGTGTTCGATATTCAGCACATCAAAGGCCTGGAGTTCGAGGCAGTCTTCTTTATCGCCATCGACCAGCTTGCTGCGCTGCAACCAGAGCTTTTCGACAAGTACCTGTATGTGGGGACAACCCGTGCGGCCACTTATCTGGGTATGACTTGCGAGGGAGCTTTGCCGCCGGCAATCGAGAGACTGCGTCCCCTCTTTGGCCAAGACTGGCAGATTCCTGAACAGAGGAGCTAGGAGCCGGACGATGACCTTCAATCAAGCCAACAGATACCGAATTCGGCGGCGGCGATGAACAAGGCAGAAAAGCAGATTCTGCGGGAAACGATCTTCCACGTAGCACACCACAACAAGCATCTTTGGTGGGAGCTGAAACACCAGATATTTGATCACGGGTACCAGTCTTATTACCCGAGACAGGGGGAGTTTGACCTTGTCGCAGAACGCGCTTTGATGCGACTCGGCTCACATCAGAAACATGCGCTCGTTGTCGAATGGCGAAAATGCAACCCCACTCAGTCCGACGTGGCAGACGAGCAAGTAGTGCTCGCTTACGCGCCGCTGATTATCGAAGAAGTGGTAATGCGGGCAACAACGGCAGCATACCGAACCATCAATTGGTAGCAACACAGACAAATAAAGGAATATTCCAACAGATGGCCTTTGATAAAACAACAAGAAACCGCCTGCAAAGCTTCGTCAACGACGCGCGCAAAGTGCTGGAAGAGGAATTCACTCGGCAACTCCAGAACGATTACGGACTGGACCCGGCCTCGGGCACGGTCACGCCATCGGAGAACCTTCGCCACCTTAACGACGCTCAGCGCGAAACCGCTCGCATCTTGCGCGACACCCTGGCGCACTACTGTGCCAGTGGGGATATGGATGCCAGACAAGGGTTGGACCGCATCGTCCGCGAGCAGGCCTTTACCGTGCTCAACCGCTTGGCGGCACTGAGCATGGCGGAAGCGCGGGGGCTTTTGGTCGAATCGGTTGGCAACGGCTACCAGGCCAAGGGCTTCCAACTTTATGCACGGTTGGCCGGCACGGGCCTGGGTGAAACGGGTGACGCCTACCGCTTCTACCTCTTCAGCGTGTTTGATGAGCTTGCCCAAGACTTGCCAGGGCTATTCGATCGCTTCTTGCCTCAAGGGCGCTTGTTCCCGCGCGAGGCGGCGCTCCTGCCACTCTTAGCGCTGATAAACGATGCTGAGATCGAGCCGCTGTGGGGTGAAGATGAGACCATCGGCTGGATCTACCAATACTTCAATTCCAAAGAAGAACGCAAAGCGATGCGCGATGCCAGTCAGGCGCCGCGCAACAGTCGCGAGTTGGCAGTACGCAATCAGTTCTTCACCCCGCGCTATGTGGTGGAGTTCCTGGTGGACAATACCTTGGGCCGCCTGTGGTTCAACGCCACCGGTGGTGAAACCCATCTGCGCGAGCGCTGCCAGTACCTGCTGGTAAAACCTGACGAAGCCCCTCAGGCGGCCACCAATCTGCGTGATCCGCGCACCCTGAAGCTGCTCGATCCCGCCTGTGGCTCCATGCACTTCGGCCTATACGCGTTCGATCTCTTCGTTGAGATCTATCGTGAAGCCTGGGCCTGGGAGCAGCAGCACCGGCCAGGTTCACTGGATGTGACAACACAGCCACAGGCCGGCTTTAAGCCACTGAGTCAGACGTACACCGACGAGGCCGCTTATCTAGGTGACGTGCCGCGCTTGATCATCGAGCACAACATCTACGGGGTGGACATCGACCCACGCGCCGCGCAGATCGCCTCCCTTGCACTATGGCTGCGGGCACAGCGTGCCTGGCACGAGGCAGGCGTTAAAGCCAAAGACCGTCCTTTGATTGGCCGTGGCCACGTGGTGGCGGCTATTGCGCCACCGGCTGAACGGGAATTGCGTCAGCAGTTTGAGGCCACTCTGGATAAGTTGGATGCTGAGTTGTTCGAAAAAACCCTGCACCTGCTCAAAGGATTGCCTGAAACGGGCGTGTTACTTCAAGTTGAACGCGAGATCCCGAACCTGATTCGCCAGGTCTATGGCAAGTCTGGTGACATCCTAAAAGAAAGTCGGATGAAGACATGGGCGCAGATTGAAACAGGTCTGCGTGACGCACTAACGGAGTTTTCCCACGAGGCCAAGTCCACCTACCAGGGGCGCTTGTTTGCTCAAGATGCGCTACAAGGATTACAGCTAATTGACCTAACTCGCGAAGTGTTCGATGTGGTGGTGATGAATCCGCCCTTTGGCGCGTTGGCTGCAAATACGAAAGATCAACTCACCAAAGCCTACCCGCGTAGCAAGAACGATCTATTGGCTATTTTTGTCGAGCGTGGCTTGGAATTGTTACGAAGTGGGGGACGGATTGGTGCGATCACGTCGCGTACCTGCTTTTTCCTCTCCAGCTTTCAGAAATGGCGTGAGCAAGTTGTGTTGGGCGAAGCCAAGCCAGAAGTTATGGCCGATCTAGGGCATGGGGTGATGGACGATGCGATGGTGGAAGCAGCTGCCTACGTATTGGTGAAGCAGGCATGAGTGTGTTTTTGCGCCTTTTAAGCGAAAGCGATAAGGCCCAAGCCTTGACGACTGCCTGCAATCATCTGCGCCAGGGAAAGGTTGATCTTCGCAGCTTCGAGGTGGGAGCGGAATCGTTTGATGCAGTGCCGGGCAAGCCATTTGCCTATTGGGTCAGCGATGCAACCAGGAACGTGTTCCATCAGATACCGGCATTTGATGGGCCAGATCGCACTACCAAGCAAGGATTGGCGACGGCTGATGATTTTCGCTTTGTCCGAATTTGGTGGGAAGTTAGTGGAGCAGGATGGTTTGGATTTGCGAAAGGTGGAGCTTTTTCCCCATTTTACGCAGATATCTATTTGTCGGTGAATTGGTCTAAAGAAGGCGTCGAACTGAGCACATTTGCAGGCAGTGTGATCAGGAATCCCAACTATTACTTCCGTTCTGGGCTCACCTGGCCACTAAGGTCACAGCTTGGGTTCGGTATGCGCACCATGCCTGCTGGATGTATTTTTGGTCATAAAGGACCGTCAGCTTTTATTGAAAATGACGACCCAGATGAACTTTTGGCGCTACTTGCGCTCACGAATAGTCGTGCCTTCAGCCTGCTTGTTTCGCTGCAAATGGCCTTCGGATCTTACGAAGTGGGTGTGATTCAGAAAACGCCGCTTCCATCATTGACCGCGGGGCAGCAACAGAAACTCGCTAGACTTGCTCGTCGCGCCTGGTCACTAAAACGCACAGCAGACTCCATCACCGAAACCTCGCACGCTTTCGTACTACCCGATGCACTTCGTGCGCGGGCTGGAAACTACGATTTGCCCGCTATCGAAATGGAGCTTGGGCTGATCAAGGCGGAGATCGATACCATAGCTTTTGACCTCTATGGTTTTGCTGAGGCCGACCGCGAGGTAGTGAATGGCCTGGTGGAAGACAGCGACATCACTGACGCCGACGAGGAAGATGAAGAAGTCGATGCAGATGTTCCATCAACCGATGCGCTGCTGTCCTGGGCGGTAGGCGTGGCTTTTGGCCGCTTCGACTGGCGCCTGGCCACTGGCGAACGCGCCGCGCCGCCAGAACCCAATCCTTTCGACCCGCTGCCTACAACGTCTCCGGGCATGTTACCGGATGGAACTGAGCCATTTCATTCACACACGGGCATCTTGGTGGATGACCAAGGCCATCAGCATGATCTGGTGCACCTCGTTGAGGAAGTGCTTGGGCGTGTGAATATGCCTGTGCCTGATGACGTGCGCCGCTGGTTGCAGCGCGACTTTTTCGCTTTTCACCTTCAGTGCTACTCCAAGAGCCGTCGGAAAGCGCCGATCTACTGGCCTCTGTCTACCGCATCGGGCAGCTACACCTTGTGGGTGTACTACCCAAGTCTAAATAGCCAGACGCTTTACACTTCCATCAACGACTTCATTGAACCCAAGCTAAAGCAGGTGGGGGATGACGTAGCTGCCCTACGCAACAAAGGCACCGCTCGCTCACGGGATGACGAAAAGCAGTTCGAGCTACTGCAAGCATTCGAGTTGGAAATGATTGAACTGCGTGACACCCTGTTGAACATCGCACAGAACTATGACCCCAACCACGACGACGGTGTGCAGATTACCGCCGCTCCCCTCTGGCCATTGTTCAGCCACAAGCCATGGCAAAAGGTGCTCAAAGAGACCTGGGCAAAGTTGGAGAAAGGTGACTATGACTGGGCGCACTTGGCCATGAACTATTGGCCTGACCGCGTTCGTGAGAAGTGCAAAACCGATAAGTCGCTGGCCATCGCTCACGGTCTGGAGGAGCTTTACATCGAGCCCAAGGTCAAGTCGAAGAAAACTCATGGAAGAGCGAAGAAGTGACTACTTTTCTGCGTCTATTGAGTGACAATGACAAAGCTCAAAGCATGGCAATTACATGTGAAGCGGTGCGTTGTGGTCGAAGTGAGCCACGTGTTGTTCATGTTTCGCCCGATTCATTTCGCGAGGTGCCGGGCTCTCCTTTAGCCTATTGGGTAGGTGATGCAGTGCGTGGACTCTTCAAAACGTTGCCTGCATTTGAGGGGGAAGGACGTACTGTTAGAGTTGGCCTGCAAACATCAGACGATTTTCGTTTCGTGCGTGGATGGTGGGAGATCAAATCTAACCCGGATCTCTGGCCTTGCTTTGCAAAAGGCGGGGCTTATTCGCCGTTTTATGCAGATACCTATTTGGTTATCAATTGGGCGCACGGTGGAGCAGAGTTAAAAACATTCAAATTGTGCGTAATTCGGAATCCAGATTACTACTTCCGCCCAGGTGTGACTTGGCCCCTTCGGGCGCATCGGTTTTCGCCGCAACTCATGCCTGCTGGCTGTATATTTTCTGTGCGGGGTTACTCTGCATTTCCTGAACGGGATAAGGAGCTTGTAACCCTTTCCATTTTTAACAGTGCCGCTTTTGATTACCTCTTTAAGACGGCCCTTGGGCGATTTGGCTACCCAGAATTTATTGTTGGTATCTTGCAGCTGATGCCATGGGTGAAGCCCAGGTCAGATGTGGCTGACTTACTACATCGGCATGCGCATCGTTCTTGGTCGCTAAAGCGGACCCTGGACACAGTCAATGAAACCTCCCACGCATTCCTTTTACCTGCGGCACTACGGTCGCGCTTGGGTGACTACAATCCGCAGGCGATCGAGACCGAACTCTCAAGTATTCAAGCTCAAATCGACGATATGGCTTTTGCTCTTTACGGGTTTTCCGACACCGACCGGTTGGCTGCTATGGGGGGAGAGGCATTATCCGAATCAGATGAGGTTTCCGATGAGGTTGCCGACGAAGATGATGAACAAGCTGAAGCAGAGGTGCCATCTACCAATGCGCTACTGTCATGGGCAGTTGGTGTAGCTTTTGGTCGATTTGACTGGCGCCTCGCGACCGCTGAGCGTGAAGCGCCGCATGAACCAGAACCATTTGACCTCTTGCCCGCAAAGTCACCGGGTATGTTGCCGGATGGGGCAGATCCTTTTCACAGCCACGGTGGCATCCTGGTTGACGATCAAGGCCACCCACACGATCTCGCACACCTAGTTGAGGAAGTGCTTGGGCGTGTGAATATGCCTGTGCCTGATGACGTGCGCCGCTGGTTGCAGCGAGATTTCTTTGCCTTTCACCTTCAGCGCTACTCTAAGAGCCGCCGCAAAGCGCCGATCTACTGGCCTTTAACTACCGCATCGGGCAGCTACACACTGTGGGTGTATTACCCAAGCCTAAATAGCCAGACTCTCTACACCGCCATCAACGACTTCATCGAACCCAGATTCAAGCAGGTGGTTGCAGACGTGGCGACCTTGCGCAACAAAGGCACCGCTCGTTCGCGCGATGATGAAAGGCAGTTCGAAGCGCTTCAAACCATCGAGTTGGAACTGATTGAGCTGCGCGATACGCTGCTCAAGATCGCTCAGAACTACCACCCCAGCCTCGATGACGGCGTGCAAATCACCGCCGCGCCTCTGTGGCCGTTGTTCCGCCACAAGCCATGGCAAAAGGTGCTGAAAGATACCTGGGCCAAGTTGGAGAAGGGTGACTACGACTGGGCGCACCTTGCAATGAACTATTGGCCAGAGCGTGTGCGAGAGAAGTGTAAGACCGACATGTCGCTGGCCATCGCGCATGGTTTGGAGGATTTGTACGTCGAGCCCGAGGCCAAGCCGAAGAAGACCCGAGGTAAGAAGAAGGTGGGAGACACCGAATGAGCATCATGCAGCAATCCAGCAAGGCACAGGATCGCACTTTGGGTGTGTGGTTTCAGAATATCCAACAGGGCATGATCAAGTTGCCGCGCTTCCAGCGGTTTGAGGCCTGGGATCGTGGACGGATTACCAGCTTTCTGAACACCATCATTAACAACTTGCCGGTAGGCGTGACTTTGGCGCTTGAAGTTGCGGGCCTGGAGAAATTCGAGTCACGCTATATCGCGACATCCGATCCTGATGTGCCAGGAACCGTTACCCAGCATTTGCTCGATGGGCAGCAGCGATTGACCGCTTTCTGGCGTTCGATGCACAACAATTACGAGTTGGAGACCATCTTTGTCTATTTGCCTCAGTTTGATCGCGGAGAGAGCAAGTCAGGGGAAGAGGTCGAGATTCGTTGCATACCGCGTTGGGTGAACAAGCATCAACTGCGTATGCCGCGTTGGGCTGAAGATCCCGCGCAGTGTTTTAAACGGGGCTTGCTGCCTGTGTCGCTCCTCCGTCCTGGCGACATCTTGACCGAGATTGATCTTTGGCTTAACGATGCGACCAAACCGCTGGAGCCAGCTGAAACTGATGTAGATGCCTTGCCCAAGTACAAGGCGTATACGGCGACGCGCGACAAGATTAAGGCCGAGATCACGACGCTTAGAGAGCGGGTAACACACTTCAATCTGCCGTATCTATCGCTACCCGCGGATACCAGCAAAGATGTGGCCCTGCAGGTGTTCATTAACATGAACACCAACAGCAAACCCCTTTCGCTCTACGACATCATCGTGGCCGAGGTCGAAAACATTGCCGAGCAATCGCTCCATGCACTTGAGGCCAGCCTGACAGAAAAATGTCCGACAGCAGGGCGGTTTGGCAATGTTTCAGATCTAATCCTTTCGACCTCTGCGCTGCTTCAAGAGAAGTTGCCCAATACGCGCGGCATGATCGAGATGGACAAGAAACAGTTGCTCGAGAATTGGCCCAAGTTGGAACGTGGACTGGAGCGTATGGCTGCCTTTCTCGAAGGTCAGCGCGTCTTCGATGAGGCCAGGTTACCGACCAACGCTGTATTAGCGGTGATCGCCGCTGCGTATGAGTTGATCCCGGATCACGGCGACTATTTAGCGAAGGCCGAAAAGTTGCTGCGCCGCTACCTTTGGTCGGCTTTCTTTACTGACCGGTACGAGAACACCGCCGCGTCGCGTGCGTTTGCTGATTTCAAAGCCATCAAGTCGTTGCTTAAGAATCCAGGTTTTACGGATGACGAAGTTAGTACCGTTCCAGTACTCAATAGGGTCGATTTCCCACTAGCTGACGTTGATTCATTGATGGTTGCAGGCTGGCCAAAAGCGGCGGGGATAGAAGCGAGAGCGATTCTCGCAGTAACGACCTACCTGGGTGCGATCGATTTCGCTGATCACAAGAGCGCGACTTACGAGAGCATTCAGAAACGCGAGTACCACCACGTTTTCCCGGACGCACTTCTTTCCGAAGCGGGGATTCAGAGCTACCTGGCTTTGAACTGTGCACTGATAACCTGGAAAACCAACCGCATGATCGGCAGGAAGGATCCACTCGATTATTTGCAGGAGCGCGTTCAATGGGCTGATGAAGGCGTTGTTCGCGGCCGGCTGAGGTCACACTTGATTCCATATGATCTGCTCGCGAAGGCGCATTACGCTGGTCTCGAAGGGGAGGCCTTAGAGCAGAAATTATCGGAAGACTTTAATGGTTTTCTACGTGATCGGGCGAGGCTGGTGGTTGCAGCGATGACGCAGCTTACTGAGGGCAACAGTCCTTCTCTTGAAGGACTATGGGCAACAAGCGACGCTGACAGTGATGCCGCAATTGTGGAGGGCGCAGCATGAGTATTGCTGAATTCATCCGTGAAAGCGTTCTACGCCCCCGCCTGAAGGAGGCGGGTTGTCTGGTGGTGTACGACGTGGACAAGCGCTATCGCGAACAATGCTTTGACCTGGCCGCCGACAAGGTGCGGGTAGTGGATGCCGCAGAGAGCAGTATTGAAAGCCGTGAGGCAGCGCTGTTGGCATTGGGGGAGGTGGGACAGCCGAAGGCACCCCTTGAAGGTGTTCTGATTTATGTGCCCGCCAAGCGGCCAGAAACAGACGAACAGAAGCAGGTAGATCCGTTTGCTATCTATGCCGAGTGCGGTGCTGTATTCCCTCAAGACGATGGTGATGAATACCTGAGCCTTTGCCTTAGGGCAAGGCCTGATCACGCCACAGAAATCCGTAAGGTGTTTGCTGGGTCGCCGGCAGGACCGAAATTTGCGGTAATTGATGCGATAGGTGGCGGGGTGAGCTGGCCGCAGTTGCGCGCCACCTTGAAGGTTGAGTCGGGACGGGAGATTCTCGCGGCACTCATGGGGCCCACTCTTAGCCAGGTTGAGGCACTGAAGAATCAAGAAGGATGGGTGCAAGAGGCTCGCGATTTCCTGCGGGCGACGCTGGCCATGAGCGTTAAGACGCGCGGCAAGACTTGGGTTGCACTAGCCGATGAGCTTTGGCGCTATGTGTTGTTTAGCGAGTTTGTTTTTGACCTGCCCGTGGCTTTGCCGGAGACCTTGAAGGGTGTGCCGCATGCGCCAATGGAAGCCAGGCCGATTGTCGAGGGGGTATGCGACGGTCTGCGCCGCGACCCGAGGTCGCGCACCCATTACATCGAGCGGGCTGAGAACATAGAGGCAGAACTTAATCTGGCCGAGCTCTGTGGCGCCATTGAGGATTTGGGTGAACTGGATACCTTTCCATTCGAAGAGCGCACTTTCCTGCGAATTGCAATCAGAGGGATCACGTCTAATGACGCCGACGCCACGCGTCAGGTACTTGCACGCCACAAGAACTCAGTGTGGATCGGAAAAGGGGAAAGTCAGGCGCAGTGGGAGTTGGTGCGTGCCGGACTTAGTTTGGTTGAAGCGTGCGAAGACCTCGAGCGCCAACTTCCCGAACATTCACGCTCGCAGGCTGATCTGCTCGACTTTTATCTAAATAGTCTGCGCGAGGCAGATCGGCTGCAGCGCGAGTTTGAGCAGGCGGTGGGCGATTTTCTCGACCAGCATGGCTTGATGCATGAGGTTATCCAGCAAGCACGTGCCCGATATCGCCGTTTGGCGGAAAAAGTGCAGGGCGTGTTTGTGAAACACGTCGAGACTGCCGGATGGCCACCGGCCGGCCGCATGGCCAATGCCGATGCCTTTGATCGGCTGGTAGCGGATCGGCTCAAAGAAAGTGGACGTAAGGTCGCCTATCTGATGGTGGACGCCCTGCGCTATGAGTTGGGCGTGGCGCTGGAAAAAATGCTTTCAGAGGATGGCCCAGTTGAATTGCAGGCTGCGTACGCACAGCTTCCAACCATTACTTTGGTAGGAATGGCGAGCCTGCTGCCCGGTGCACGCAGCAACTTGACTTTGGCCTTTGAGAACGATTCGATTGCGCCAAAACTGGCCGGCGTTTCAGTGGGCAACGTCACCCAACGTATGGAGGTGCTGAGGAAGCGTCTCGGCGATCGCTTCCAAGAGATGCCGCTAAACGACTTCGTGCGAGGCAAGCCGAAAATCGCGGAGACCATCGATCTACTGGTCCTGCGATCAACGGAAATCGATAGCCAGCTGGAAAGTAATCCAGAGACGACACTGGGGCTAATCCCCAGCACGCTCAAGCTCATTCGGGTGGCACTACACAAGCTGCGTGGGATGGGCTTCAAAGAAGCTGTCATCGTGACTGATCATGGCTTCTTCCTTAACGCACAGGCGGAAGCTGGCGACGTGTGTGTGAAACCCAAGGGCAACTGGCCAATCAATGCGCATGACCGCATGATGCTGGGCGATGGTGCTGCGGATGGTCACAGCTTGGTGGTTAGTGTGGAGAAGGTTGGCATTAAGGGTGACTTTAAGCAGGTGGCCTTGCCTCGCAGCATGGCGCCTTACCGCGCAGGGCACTTGTATTTCCATGGCGGGGCCTCCTTGGCAGAGGCTGTTGTGCCGATTCTGATCGCGCGCCTTGATGCTGCTGAGCAACCCGAGCAGGGCAAAGTGGTGGTCGAACTCACCTACAAGAACGGCGCCAAGAGAATTACTACGAGATTGCCGGTAATCGAAGTCATTCTTGTCTCTGACGACATGTTCTCGCAGGAGACAAGTGTCGAGATCCTGCTGGAAGCGCAGGACAGCAAGGGTAATGTGGTTGGTGAGCCTCGCCCGGGTGGTGACGTGAACCCTGCGACCCGGACTGTGACGTTGATGCCAGGACAACGCAGACAGATTGCGCTGCGGATGGACGATGAGTTCAGGGGTAAATTCTCGGTCAAGGCATTGAATCCGACCACGCTTGCCGCATACAGCGCACTTGCGATTGAAACGGACTATACGGAATGAGCGAGATGGACGAACTTGACCAAAAACTAAACGCGACCTTCGACGGCAAAGTTCTTCGCAAGGATCTGCTGCACCGCATCAAGAAAGGCACCAACGTCCCGACGTTCGTCCTGGAGTTTCTGCTTGCTAAGTATTGCGCCAGCAATGACCAGTCGGAGATGGATGCAGGTATGGAGGCGGTTCTCTCCTCACTTCAAGAGAATTATGTTCGTCCAGACGAGGCTAATGCGGCCCAGTCGAAGGTTGCGACGAAGGGCAAGCATCGGTTCATCGACAAGGTGCATGTCCGCTATGTCGAGAAAGAGAAGCGCCACTGGGCATCGTTGGAGAACTTCAACTCGCAACGCATTGCGGTTGGCGAAAAGTTCTATCGTGACAACGATCGCTTGCTGGAGGGTGGAATTTGGGCGGAGGTCACACTCGCTCACAACGACATCGAAGACGACGATTACGCGTTCTACATTGAAGGGCTGCGACCGATTCAGCTCTCGCGCTTCGATTTTGAACGTTATTGTGAAGGCCGCGCGGCCTTTACGCGAGATGAGTGGATCGCAGCCATTCTTCGGTCAGTTGGTTTGGAGCCCGCCAAGCTATCGCCGCGCGTGAGGATGCATTTCATCGCACGGTTGGCGGCCTTGGTCGAGCCGAATTTCAACTACATCGAGTTGGGCCCGCGAGGGACTGGGAAGTCGTATTTCTTTAGTGAGTTTTCGCCTTACGCCACGCTGATTTCTGGCGGCCAGGCGACCAAATCCACGCTGTTCTACAACAACGCGCGTCATAAGGTGGGCTTAGTCGGCTATTGGGACACGGTGGCGTTCGATGAGGTGGGCGGGATCAAGGTCAAAGACCCGGACACCATCCAGATCATGAAGGATTTTATGGCCAACGGCCGCTTTTCGCGCGGGGTTGAGGTTATTGCAGATGCGAGTCTGAGTTTTGTCGGAAACTTTGATGAGTCTGTGCAACAGGTCGTTAACTCGCCGCAGCATGATCTGTTTTTGCCACTGCCGGCGGAATTCGACTATGCAATTCAGGATCGTTTTGCTGCCTACATTCCGGGCTGGGAAATGCCAAAAAATAGCAGCGAGTTTCTGACCAGCCGCTATGGCTTCATCACGGATTACCTGGCGGAGGCTTTCCACTACCAGTTCAAGCACACGAACCGGTATGAGGAGGTCAGCAAGCGCATTCGCCTTGGTAAGTCGATTGAGGGTCGGGACGAAAAAGGCATTAAGAAGATGGTGTGCGCGTTTCTGAAGATTCTTCACCCGAGCGGCACGCCAACGGACGAAGAGTTCGAGGACTATGTCGCCTACGCGATTGAATGCCGACGTCGTGTGAAGGAACAAATGAACAAGCGCAAACCAGATGACGAGTTTGCTCACATCAATTTGTCCTACTTCAAGTCGAACGGCGAAGAGGTTATCGTCTTCTGCCCGGAATCGAAGGATGCTTTGGCCACGCAACAACCAGCAAGGCGGCGCTTGAATGAACTCGAAGCGCCACCGGCCGATGTTGCAGCCGCGACTCTCGTCACTCAAGCCCCGGTCACGGCTGATGTAACGCCAGTGCCGATTGCACCGGCCGTCCCCGTTGCGGCAGATGTGGCTGCAGAACTGAAAGAGCAGCACTTCACCATTCTGTATGGCGATACCGGCTACAGCTACGAATCGATTCTGGGCCCATATATGCGAGGTGCGAAAGCCGTCGTCATCGAAGATCCATACATCAGGCTTCAGCACCAGATCCAGAATTTTGTTCGATTCTGCGAAACTGTCATGAAGTCAGGAACGGTGAAGAAGATCAACCTGATCACGGGGTATGACGACAGCACGCAGCTGGCGGACATTGGAGAAAAACTGGAGGAACTGAAGCAGAGCCTGTTGGAGTTGGATGTCGTGCTTGAGGTGAAGCTGAATCCCAATATTCATGACCGTGAGATCAGGCTCGACAATGGGTGGGTCATCAAGATTGGCCGGGGATTGGATTTCTATCAGAAGCCTGGGGGTTGGTTCGAGGTCGGCGCAAACGATCTGAGCCTGCGCAAATGCCTTGAAACCAAGGTGGACATCTTTCGCGCGTGAGGTGGCCATTCGCGATCGGGCAGCCCTTTCGTAGATTCGGCATGTAGGCCTTCATGGACATGATCGATATTTATACATGGGCGAATCTTCGCGAGGGCAATTGGCAGGCCCTTCTATTGGGAAATGGCGCCAGTATTGCCCTGCACAGTGAGTTCAGCTACCCAACGCTGCATAGCGTTGCTGACGCGAAGGGGCTGCTCCCAACCACCGCTCCTATATTCGCGAAGATCGGCACGACAGACTTCGAGTATGTGCTGCTCGCGTGCTGGTATGCCGAGCAGGTCAATTCGGCGTTGGGGGCTACATCCGCCGATATTTCTGCCGCCTACGCGGAAGTACGTTCAGCCCTGATCGATGCGGTACATACGGTGCACCCAGCGCATGCAGATATCGCGTCGGACCTCGAACGCGTAGCGGCCTTTGCGAGCGCCTTCCAAACAGTCGTCAGCCTGAACTACGACCTGACGATGTACTGGGCGATGCTGCTTTTCAATGCTGCTAATGGAAGCTGGTTTAAGGATGCATTTCACCACGGCGAGTTTCAGCGGGAGTGGGAATACCTGCGGACGCCGCACGGGAATGCTGAAGGCTCGACGTTGGTTTTCTACCCACACGGCAGTCTGTCGATTGCTCGCGACCACATTGGGAATGAGACAAAGATAGCAACATCCTCTGCAGCAGCTGGCGACTTACTGGGAGCGATCACTCATAAGTGGTCGTCTGGGGGCTATGTGCCTGTGTTTGTCAGCGAAGGGACGAGTAAGGAAAAACTCGCAGCCATCCGCCGCAGCCACTACCTGACGAATGTATATGAGCAAGCCTTACCAAAGCTCGGGGAGAACCTGGTCGTCTATGGATGGAGCTTTGATGAGCGTGATCAACATGTTCTCGATGCAATCTCTGCGAAGCCACCCGAGAGGATGGCGGTATCCGTCTACACCGTACAATCGGTTGCCGATCAACAGGCCTTTTGCCACCACGTCCTGAAATCCGTAGGGCACACCTTGGTGGGCACGACAGTCACATTCTTCGATGCGCAGAGTCCTGCGTGTTGGAACAATCCGTAGGCATTGCTATCTCGCTGCAAGCATCGAGTGCGGTCATCCGCTGATTGTGTGCTTGGCTTTCGGACTGAGTGGCCCAGATGCTTGCGCTTGCCGGCGTCGACGATGCGAGCCGGGTTGACGATCGCGAAGTCGATTTCGCCTATGAGCGCATGGCTCGGGTTGACGCGCGTCCAGTGCACGCCGTGGTAGAAGGGGTAGGTGTCGGGCAGGTTCTCGGCAAGCTGCGCCAGGGACAGGCAACGCCTGCCAGCTTTCCGGGATGATGTGTGCCATGAGGGCGGGTTTGGGTTGCGATCCAGAGGATTGTACAGACGGCTATTGCCGTGTGCCCCCTGTGGCCAGAAATCTCGCCAGGCGAACCAGTGCGAGCGTATCCAGCTTGCAGTATTCGCGCAGCTCGGCTTCCAGTTGTTGTTTGCGATCACCCTCAGTTCTGGGGTCGATCAACTCCAGGTAGGCGAACTGGGCCGAGGTGCCGTCCTGCACTTCGCCCAGGCTGGCGTAATCAAGATCGGGCGCCACGGTAGGCAACACCGCCTTGATCGACCAGCTGCCTTTCATGGCCGGGTGATAGTAGTGCTGCTTGGTGATGGGGAGGAGATCGACCAGACGCTCGACCAGCGCCTTTAATGCTGGCGCGAGGTCCGCATAGGTGTTTACCAGTTCGTTGAGGATGCGCTTCTCGTAGGGGCTGTAGACCATAATTGGGCCGCTACTTCCGAGCGTTTCGACCAGGCTTTCAGCGAAGCGGCGCATCGGAGGCTCTCCGCTGATGTCGAGGAATTCACGGTGAAAGAGCTCTCCGGTATTGCTCTCTCCATGGCACGACCACTGAAACGGCAGGGCCTGGAACGGGCGGGTTCCGGGCCAGATGGGTACGGTGAAGGCGATGGTCTCGAAGTCGAGGTAGTAGCGCGGCCAGGGCAGGGTATTGATGTGCGCGGCTGCGCCCGGCCCGATTTCAGCTTTGCCCGAAACCGTGATCCGGTGCACGCGCTGTAGCGGGGCGGTGGGTATCCGTTCTGCTGGCACCTCGCGCAGATCTTCATAGCCTTCTGACAGGAGTTGCCGGGCAAGACTTTTGCCTGGACGGTCGGGCAACAGCCCGACCGGATATTCGGGTTGAGTAGGCCAGCAATGTCCGAGGAAGGGGCACTCGAAGGGATCGGTGCAATGGCCGCCAGCCTCGATGTCGGGCTGTTCGCCGGCCAGCGTCTCGCGCGCACCTGCAATCCACTGCGGGACTTCCTCGAGATGGACCGCGATGTCTTCGGTGATGGGAGCTTTCGTAATCAGGCCGCGATAGTCGCCGTTGCCGGGGTAGACAAAACCCGTGTTGACATGGCCGATGCAGACCTCGTCAACCGGGATGCCAGCCTTGGCTGCCACCCAGGCCTGGATCGCGGCATCCGCGATGTGGTATTCCTTGACCGAGCCGGTGGATTTCACCTCGACCAGTTGATAGTGCCTGCCTTGCGGAACCAGAAGGTCGATCCGCACCAGCAGGCCATCATGTTGAAACGCTGGCTCGAACAGGGGGCGGTTGGGGTATTGGGAGAGCGCTTCGTGGGTCGCCTGCAGCGCGGCAGTCAAGTTGGTTTCGTGCTCGATGAGCAGGCCGTCGTCCTCGAGATCCTGGGCGATGGCGCCCACCTGGTGCCCGACTTGAAAACGCCGCTCCATGTCCGGCGATATTTCCCTGAGATCTGGGTGGTTGATCTCAAGCCATAGGCGCTTGGGACATTGCCGCCAGGCGATGAGGCGAGATTTCGAAAGGCCTTTCTTCACTTTTGGAGGAGGGTATTTACGAAGCGGTCGGGTCTAGTGAAGGCTCTGCTTTTTGGCCTCTGGCAGCAGCCCTACGAACCGACCTTCCACACCATCCATGAACTGAAGTTCCACGGGGCCGAAGGTGCGCTTCTTCTTCGAGTAGCCCTTGGGCTTGAGCGGTACCTGCGCGCCCCACACGCCATAACGGGTCTCGACGATGAACGCGGCGGTGTCGATCTTGTAAGGACTTGCGCCGACTGAGCCGTACTTGTCGAGGATTTCCTGGTAGCGGGGCATCTTGTCACGGGGCAGGCCCCAGGCTTCCATTACGGTGAAGATGAAGTCGGCCTGGGTTTGATCGGCGGCAGCCTTGATGAGCAGGGCCGAGCGGTCCTTGGAGTCTATGGTCTGGGTGTCGATCATCACGGGCAGCACCTCGCCGCTGGCGGTGCTACCGACAAAGGCGAAAGGCTCCAGAGATTCCCCACCTTCCAGGAATCCCCGGGCTGTGTCGATCAGCGGCAGGACGAGTTTACGGTAGGCCTCGGGCAGCGCACTCATGGCTTGTTCACACGCATGGCCTTGGCCAAGTCGTATTCCTTGTCCAGGCCGGCGCCGGTGTCGGCGCTGGGGTCGAAGCTGCGGACGCCGACGTGCATCAGGCACAGCAGGTTGAGGGCGCTGAATTCCCCCGGAAGGCTGCGCAGGGTGAAGCGAGAGTCGGGGTCGTTGATGCGCAGGCCCTGCTTTCCAAGCAGGGCGATTTCCATGGTGACCTGGCCGACGTCAGCCTTGCTCATGCCAGCGAAACGGTCGAGTGCATCCATCATGTAGAACACCGCATCCATCCGCACGCCGCCGTCTACGTTTCCGCGGAAGCTGGCCTGGGCCAGCTCAGTGAGCGCCTGGCGGGCCATCTCCGCACCGGGGCTGTCGGGGAAGCGCTTGATGAGATCGGAATAGACCTGATCTGCTTCCTTGCGATGCTCACCTCCCAGGCCTTGCAGGCACTGGCCAAGCCCAAAAGCCGCAGCAGGATCATTCGGTGCTTGAGCCACTGCCTGGCGGAAGTGGGGCAGGGCATTATCGTGCTTGCCCTCCTTGGATAACAGGGCGCCCAGGTTGCGCTGGGCGAAGGGGTTCTGGGGTTGCAGCTCCACCGCCTTCTTCAACGCTCGCATGGCTTCAGTATTGCGGCCGAGCCGGGTGTAAGCCACGCCGAGTCCGACCCAGGCGTTGGTGTAGTCGGGGGCCAGGCGAGTGCAATGCTCCAGCGGCTCGACCGATTCTGCAATCTGCCCCAATTCAGAAAAGCAGATACCAAGGTTGTAGGCGATGTCGGCGTCATCGATCATGCCGTCCAGCGCTTGCAGGATGGGCAGCGCATCTTCCAGAAAGCCGTTGTGCAAGAGTCCCAGCACGTAGTCCTTGGGATCCATGCCCTGCTGAGGGATGGCGAGCACGCGAACGAATCCGCCATCCACCGTTACCATCGCCTGCCAGTTCTTGTCGGCATAGCGCAGGACGTAATGCATGATCACCGCATCATCGAATTCAGGTGTGCCGGGTTTTGTGCCGGGCGGAGCGATGGCAGGGTCGATCTGGTCAAGCGGGATCTGGAAGATTTCGGGGGCGGCGACGGGCTTCGTCATGAACTGGGGGTTTCTCGGTCGGTGGCACTGCTACTGCGTGGTGCCTTCATTGTTTGCCAAGTTTAACATTCGGCGACCGCGGCACTACTCCGCCTCTCTAGCAACTTGGTGCATTCTGCACCTGAAAATCAATTCAATTGACACGCTGATTCCTCGTGACTACGATTCAATCACGCGCCGATTTGAACAGCTTGCGGGCGCGATATAAATGCAGCTAAATTCGGAGTTATAGAACCCGTTTTAGCGCGCGAGCCTGAACGGGTTTTTCTATTTCTGGGCTGGCCTACCTTACGGGCCGGGGGGATTTGTTTTCCAGCTTGCGGCCCCCGCCGTCATGGCAATGCCGCTAAAGAGGAGAAAGTCATGGGCAATCGCGCCTACGTTGTTTTTGAGAACGGTGAAGATCGCTCTCCCGCCATCTACCTGCACTGGAACGGCGGTCCAGAATCCATCTACGCATTTCTCCACGCGCTCAAGGGCTATACGGCTGACCAGCACAGCCCGGGTTACAGTTGCGCCCGCTTCGTCCAGTTGGCCGGCAATACCCTGGGCGGCACACTTAGCCTGGGACTTATCTGCTTCCGCAAGTACGAAGACTTGATTTGCGACGACAACGGCTTGTATGTCGTCACGCCAACAAGTGTGCGGAGGATGATCGATGACTCGCCAGACCCGCGCCATCCACACCTTCGCTGGCTGGCTGATGAAGAGGTCGGGGCTGAACGAGAGGAGGCGCTCAATCATCGCTACTGGCTTCCCACGGAAGGACAGACAAGTTTTCTGGATGACATCAGGCTGGCCAACAACCCGCATTTTTTGCCGAGTACTGCCTGATCACTTCAAGGTGTGATGAATGGCTGGAACGTTCGTTGAACGCCCCAGCCCGAGCTTTAAATGGAACGTCGCCGATTTAAGGACAACTTGCAGGGCGACTCACAAATGCTGCTAAAGCGTCGCCCCGCGCCAACTGCCCCGGCGTGGTTCTGGCGATGCCCTGGACAGAAGGGGTGTTGGGAGTTGAAGCATGGAATTACGCTGTCGCGAGGGAGAGTTGGCCCTCGTCATCCGGGAGGAGCCCGGATGCGAATGCAATATCGGGCGGGCCGTCAGAGTACAGGGGCCCATAATCGATCAGCCGGGATATGGATCAACGTGGCTGATTGAGCCCCTTGAACCAGCCCCTTGGACATTACGTACGTTTTGCGGCGAGCTCTGGACTGGTCCTGTCATGTACGACAGTCATATCGAGCATCCCGACGCCTGGCTGTTGCCGTTGCGACCTGGGGATGAGATCGAATGGCTTGCGCAGACCGAAACCCTGCAGCGCCTGATTAAGCTGGGGGAGGGCAAGCTGGTCGACCTGCAGACCTTCTTGAAGGCCGTGACCTGCGATGACCTGGCTGAGGCTGAGCTTCCTTTCGACATGGACGCCGCAACGTGGCAGGTGATCTGCAGCGACTGGCAGCGCATCACCAATGGCGGCGTGAACCTGGCCCCGTTGTTCAGGCGGCAGCATCGGTGGGACATTGTGATGGCCTACAAGCAGGTCGAGGAGCACCTTGGCATGGCACCGGCCAGCCCGGCTCAACCCACAGATGACAGACCTGCTCCGCGTAAGGGCCTTGTGCCGCCACCCGCCTGCGGCCGGGAAGGAGGCCCCGCAATCTAGAGCTAACAGAATCCGAAGAAATACCGTCCCGGATTTAGCCCGACTTGCGGGGGACGCTAAACGCATACCGCTAAACAGGGCGTGTCCACACAAGGAGAAACGGACATGAACGACATCCATCAAGGATTCGACCTCGATTTTCGCCCCGCCAGCTACTTCTGGCCGATGGGGCTCACTACCCACCTATTGTCCACAGTCAAGGGCGCCGAGCGCAGGAAGCACATCCAGTCTCTGATCGATGCGGATCGCCTCGATTTACTGGAGGATCTGGTCGCCAGCTCGAGCCTTGCCCCTGAGATGCGTAGGTTCACCGGGCGAATCCACCCCTGGTTTATGGGCGGCGAGTACCTGCCTGATCAGATGAAAGGGGAGGTGGAGATCGCTCGGGTCACCCTTGCCTCCACCACGCAGGACGTCGTCAGCGTCCGGGCCAGGAAGGGCAAGCGCCGCCTTTACTACCGGGTGGTGGACGAATATCAGGGAGAGACCCTGAGCGAGTTCAGCCAGCGAACCTCGGTGCGCCCCCTGACGCTCGGACAGCTGGTCGCATTTCTGGACCGTGCCTGGTCGGTCCGGGAGGTTGTCACTATGAACGAGATGGAGTGCGACGTCGACGAGATGCGATCCTTCGTTTCGGTGTCATCTCCCTTCTATCCGCATTTTGCAACGTACTACGACCAATGTTTTGCGGAGTGGGCGGCCGAGTGCGAGCAGGCGGAGGACGAGGGTGCTGACAACATGGCTGCGGCGGGCGGGGAAGGAGGCAGTCATGCATGACAGCGCAACCTACGATCAATTGAACCTGCAGGCCAGCGGTGCTTCCCGCTCCGACTTCCGTGCTGCCCTGCTCACCCGGAAGCGATCCGACGCCGACAACAGCGACCTTGTGGACAGGGCCCAGGTTGGCAGTCGCATGGGCAGGGTACCCAAGGGAGGGCGAGCCTTTTGCCGAATCTCATGGAGCGTTGTGGCGCCGATTGTCGACGACATCGAAACCGGTGGGCGCGATCCTGCTGCCGCCCCAGGTGAACAAAGGACATCCACCATTAACTAGGAGCCGAGACATGCCAGTTCCATATTTCCCGCACAGCGGGCGCAAGAAGCATTACTGGAAACTACGCAGCGATGGGTACAGGGAGCTCATGACCAAACACCGGTGGGGTTTCAGAGGGGCTTACGCGGAAAAGACGATCAGAGGGCGCAGTGTCATGCAAACGATCGTAAAAAAGACGGACGACTACTACCTGTGCTGTTTTCAGCTGAAGGATGACTTCTGGTCGGTGATCACCGCTGATGCACGTAAGGAGGAGTCTGAGGAACGCCGCAAGTCGTTTCGGGTAGTTAAGGTAGGCGATGCTGGATTGGGCAAATGAAGACTGAGGCTGACAGATTTATCCCGAGTCAGGACGATCAGTTGCTGATGAGGCTGCTGCGTAACCGGAGGCAACCAATACTGCGGGAGCCGAAACAGCGTGACCCTACCTCGGCCTGGTCCCTGCGGATTAACAGGTAGAGAATGAGATAGGGTTAACCTTTAAACCGCGATGGCTGTCTTGTTATGCAGAGGGATAATTTTCGCCCCGTTCTGTGCTTGGGTAAGCTGCATTCCCCACCACTTATACAAATCCACCCGTTGCGCAAACCGTTCACCGCGGTCATAGGCTCTTGCCACTTCGTTATCGTGGGCATGATCAAGGGCTAGTTCCACGACTTCACGCACAAATCCTTCATCCCGAGACAGGGTGGAAAAGGCGCTACGCCAGCCATGGGGCGAGTGTTTTCCCGCCAGTCCCAAGGTGACGCGGTAAACCTTTTCGATGGATTCCCGGCTGATATGTTTGCCACCTGTGGGGGAGGGAAATAAATACCCTCTGCCGCCAATCATTACCTTCCACTGGCGCAATTCGGCTGCGATTTCCTGGCCTAGGGGCACCCGGTGGTCAATATTACGGGTGGTGACCTTCATTTTCGAGCGGGGGATGACCCAGACGGGCTGCTCAGCATCCAAGTCAAATTCGCGCCATTCGGCATCGACCACGTTGCCGATGCGCGAAGCAGTGAAAGCGCATAGACGATGTGCCATGCGTACTGAGGGTGACAGCCGAGCCAGGTCAGCACGCCTTAATACGTCACCCAGGGAGGGCCAATCCAGCAGGGCGGGCATGCGGCCACTGTCTTTCTTTCGCGGCAGAATTTCTCGGGCGGGGGCAGCTGGGTTGTCTTGGCAGAGGCCTTTGGCCTGGGCGTAGCGGAATACCCCGTTCAGGTGCTGGAGGATGCGTGTTGCGGTTTCCAGCACGTCACGCTTGTGGATGTTCTCAATGGCCTTGGCGACGATGGCGGGGGTAATGGAGGCGATGGGCAGATTACCAATTGCCGGGTAGATGTCTCTCTCAAGGGCTCTAGCCGACTTTGTGTGGTGGCCAGCGCTCCATTCCTTCTGCTTCATGGTTAGCCATTCTTGGGCTGCTGCCTTGAAGGTGTTGCCGGTATCTACAGCGCCTGCGGCCCGATTAACGCGACGTGCTGTGACCGGGTCCTTGCTTTCCAGCAGTAATGCCTTGATTTCACCCAACTCGACACGGGCGGCAGCCAGAGAGATCAGGGGGTATGGGCCAATCGAGTAGGACTTTTCCTTACCATCGATTCGGTACTTGATTCGCCAGATGGTACCCCCCGCCGGGGTTAGGTACAGATATAGGCCGCCGCCATCAGCCAGCTTTTTGCCTCGCTGGCCTTTGCCGATGAATGCCTTGACGCCTATATCCGTGAGTTTGCCGCCGATACCCCCAGCCATGGTTTTTTCTCCGGTTCGATTTGGGGTGATACCCCCTTTAATACCCCCATTATGGTCGGATGATGCTGGACGATACAAGTCAATAAAGGAGTCAAAACCCGCTGAAACCCAATAAAAACGCCGTCACGTGGACGGCGTTAGTGGTGTAGTGGTGGAGGCGGCGGGAATCGAACCCGCGTCCGAAAGCCCTCTACAGGCAGTTCTACATACTTAGTCCGGTGATTTTGTGCTTTAACCTCGGTTACGCC
>Ga0209254_10000581_pt1 | contig 30324 bp, 23 predicted proteins | sample FrelakmetDIP11DI_FD_187148 | JGI IMG/M metagenome (GOLD analysis project Ga0209254, IMG submission 187148) | Freshwater lake sediment microbial communities from the University of Notre Dame, USA, for methane emissions studies - DIP11 DI (SPAdes)... | ecosystem: Environmental > Aquatic >... | reverse complement strand
CCGGCAAGCTGGATGGCTGGCTCCAGGATTGTCGCCAGCGGCAGGCTGCCAAATTTATCCACCAGGTCGCACCAGGCCGCGCAGGCACCGGGGACGGTTACGCTGTAGGGATGCTCATCCGGAATGCGGTTGGTAAATCCCTCCCGGTGCAGCTTATCAAGGTCCAGCTCCATCGGGGCTCTCCCCGAGCCATTCAGCGCAAAAACAGTTTTTGCAGCTGCATGGTAATAAAGAGCAAACGCATCCCCTCCCAATCCGGTGGAATATGGTTCGCATACCCCCAGGGCAGCTGCAGCAGCGATGGCGGCGTCAGCAGCATTGCCTCCAATTTCCAGAACCTTTAACCCGGCGCCGACCGCCAGCGGTTGGGATGCAGCCACCATACCCCCCATTCCATATACCGGTGAACGCCGTGATGAAAAATTTATCATAGACCCGCTCAGATGACTGTTATCCCTTCCCCGGGGACAGCTTCGCCAATATGCCAGACAGGTTGGTTAAGATTGGATGCTGAATCCAGGAAAAGTTTAACCTCCTCTGGAGGAACTGCCAGCAGCAGACCGCCGCTGGTCTGGGGATCAAAAAGCAGCATCTGGCGTGTTTCATCTACATTGGGGGAAAATTGCATGTGGTTACCGTAAAACAGGCGGTTATCCGCCGCCCCGCCCGGGAAGGTGCCCAGCTTTGCATATTCCAGTGCAGGTGCCAGGAAAGGTATGCTGTCAAAAACCAGGTTGAAAGCCAGCCCGCTGGCCTGAGCCATCTCGAACCCATGCCCTAAAAGGGAAAAACCGGTGATGTCCGTGGCTGCCTTTACGTTATGCTTCAGCGCCAGTTCGGAGGCATTCTTATTCAAGCGCGTCATCCAGGATACCACCTCCACAACATGGGCGGGAGCTGCGATGGATTGTTTGAGTGCAGTGGTGATGACCCCGAAACCCAAGGGTTTGGTCAGGAACAAATGGTCCCCGACCTTCACAGCAGATTTCAGCAGCATCTTTTCAATTTCAACAAAGCCAACCACCACCAGGCCGTATTTTGGTTCTTTATCCTGGACAGTGTGTCCACCCGCGATAATAACACCGGCTTCCCTGGCTTTTTCGGCGCCACCCCGGATGATCTCGGAGGATATCGAAGCTGGTAAATCCGGTGGCAGGGCAGCCACATTCAAACCCAGCACGGGTTTGCCTCCCATGGCATAGACATCCGACAGGCTGTTTGCCGCAGAAATGGCTCCGTAATCATAAGGGTCATCCACCACGGGCGTAAAAAAGTCCGTGGTGATTACCAGGGCACGCGTTTCATCCAGTTTCCAGACAGCCGCGTCATCCGCTGCATGCAAACCCACCAGTAAATCCGGATAATCCCGGGAGTTAAACACCTCGTTTAATGGGCGCAGGACCTGCGCCAGCGCTTCTGCGCTTAGCTTGGATGCTCAACCGGCACAGCTGGATAGGGTGGTGAGCCTGATCTTTTTGCCGGATGTTGCCCATATTTCATCTGCCATATCGTCTTTTTATCCTGCTTAATTCCAGATTATTTCATCCTCATTACGGATTCGGTACCGGGGTCGGGGTCAACTCCGGGGTGGTGTCCAGGTTGTTGATATCCGGTAGAGGAAATAGAAATGGAGCATTATTGGGTAAAAGCATGGCCTGGATGTTCGGGGATAACTTGGTGATATATTCAAAGGTCAGTAAATCCGGATTGCCGCGGATGGCATCAGCAATTAATTCTAGAGATTTAGCTTCCGCATCAGCCTGGATAAGGCGTGCCTCAGCGTCTCCCTGGGCTGCAATAACCACTGCATCTGCCTTCCCAGCGGCCACCTTGCGAGCCTGTTCCGCTTCCTGTTCCCTTTGCTGCACGACAAAGACCGCCTGCTGGACAAGCTGCTCCGCAATTTGTTTTTGTTCTATGGATGCGGCGTATTCCGGTGAAAAGGTGATGTTGCGTAAAACAAAATCAGAAAGAACCACACCGTTTTCTTCAAGCCGCGTGGCCATCTCTTCTTCAATCATGTTCACCATTTCGACCCGCTTGGTGCTGTACACTTCCTCTACCCCAAATTTGGATACGGCATCCCTTATAATCCCCCGTGAAAGCGGCCTGACCAGGTCGCCGGCGATGCGGTCCTGCCAGATGATATGGGTTTGCACAACTTTGGCCGGGTCCAGTGAATAAATCACAGATGCATCTACAAAAACTTCCTGGCCATCTGCTGTGCGTGCGGTAATCGAATCGTCACCGACAATTTGCCCTTCATCTTGGGTGGCAGACATGGTATAGGTCTGTTTCGAAATGGGATAACGGACAGTAGACTCAACAAATGGGACGATCCAGGTCAAACCTGGCTGCAACGCTTCCTGGCGATATCCATCAGGTTGTATGGCGGAGATCACCACCGCCCGTTCCTGGGGATTTACAAAGACCAAACCGGCACTGATAACGGTAAGAAGGATTGCTACTCCGACAACAATGAGCAGGATCTTTCCCGCACCTTTGGTGGGTTGATTCCGCCCTGAACGGACAACCAGTACCACCAGTAAAGCAAATACAGCTAACCACGCCAAAAAAGCGAGGCCTTGAAATATATTGACGATGTTCATTCTAACTCCTTTGTTAATTTATACCAATATGATCGAATTATAGCATCATCCCCGATTGATTCAGCCTGTCACATGTATTGGATTGTTGAAAAATTTAGAGAAAGGTTTCTCCAGCCCGCAATTATTACTGCAAGTAGCAGCGGGATTCGAAGTAAGCATGTAATACTACCTTATTTCCATTGTGTTCTTAAAGTGCATAAAAATCGGCACAAATTGTTCCCATTGTACATGGTTTCCACATAGTATTATCAGCGTTACCTCAGAATTACCCTCTGGGTAGGTCAGTGTATAGTAAACAGTTTATGAACCAAACCTATCAAATCTAAAGGGATCAGTGTCTAGAATTATGTGGGATTCCACTTCTTGTTGGTACTATTTTTGGGGATGGTTTCCGAAGGAATACACAGCCCTATTTCCATAACAGATGATCTGGGAATATTTCTTGCGATTAATAATATAATAACAAATATAGTTATAGGTACTGTTCACAATTCCGAAACCTTGTATTTTCATAGACTGCAGTCTCTCAGCCTACATAGGATTCTGATCCCCGCTTAGTCGAAATCAGAATGATGAGTTGAAAAGAATCGACAAGGTTGGCAACTATCTAAAAATCAATATTGACATGCACATCGTCCAATTAATTTTGATAGATACCAACCTGTTTTTGATATGCGAAAAGTCAGAATGAAAGAGAAGACGGATATTCATTAATGAAGGTTTTATTACATACGATTTTTGAAAATCAAGTTGATTTGACCCCCAACGCTTTGGCTATAAAAAGCCAGGGGGTAGCTTTCTCTTATGCTGAAATTGAAAAACAAGCGAACCGGTTGGCCTGGTATTTACATTTGAATGGTGTCGTACCTGGCGACCGTATAGCTATTCATTTCAAGCGTTCCGAATTGCCAATCGTTGCGATGCTTGGAATAATGAAAGCCGGTGCTGCCTATGTACCAATTGATCTGACCTACCCGAATAAACGTATCTTACATATTATTGAGGACGCAAAAGTCATATTATTCCTGACCGAAACGAAATTAATGCCAAAGATCTCCTCAGATATTCAAGAAAAAGTTTCAATAATAAATATACTAAGCCCGAAAGTTCAAAATTGTTCTGATGGACGTATTCCCGTATCTCTTGTCCAAATTCGCCCGGAAGATACATGTTACATCATTTATACTTCCGGCACTACCGGTCGTCCCAAAGGGGTCATACTTCAGCATTATAACTTGGTACATTTTGTACATTCTTTCAATCATGTATGCAGGTTGAATTCATCAGACAGAATCTATAATGGTTTTTCCTATGGTTTTGATGGCTCGGTAGAAGAAATGTGGATGGCATTTTCCAATGGAGCATCCCTTATCGTGGCAACCGATGAGATGACCAAGCTGGCGAGTGAAGCATCTTTTTACATCAACCAGGAAAAGGTTACCGTCTTCTCAACCGTTCCTACGTTCGTGAGGCTGATTGAAGAACCTCTTCCAACTTTGAGACTTCTTATCTTAAGTGGTGAATTATGTACCCCGGAATTGGTCAATCGATGGGCAGTTAATGGATGCCGAATGCTCAATGTTTATGGGCCAACCGAAACGACAGTCAACGCTACCTATTGGGAATGCATTCCCGGTAAGAAAATTACCATAGGGAAACCAATTCCCGGTTATACCGTGCATATTCTAGATGATAAACAGGATCCAGTTCTGTCTGGCCACCAAGGGGAACTATATATTGGAGGAAATGGGGTGGCGCAAGGCTACCTAAATTATAAGGATCTGACAGATAAAGAGTTCATTAGACACCCAGATATAGGTCAAAGGCTCTTTCGAACCGGTGATTTGGTCAGTTACTCCCCTGAAGGTGATCTTTTATTTCATGGGCGGATAGATACTCAAGTGAAGATCCGGGGTTACCGGATCGAGCTTAACGAAATCGAATCGGTTTTGCGAGAAGATCCCAATATATTGGCATCTGCAGTGACCTTAGTTCAAAAAGATGGCCTGGATTATTTGGCTGCTTATGTCTTTTTGAGAGATAAAACCACGGGGATTTCCTTCGATGAATTGTTAGACATACTTCAACAGCGACTTCCGTTCTACATGGTCCCATCATATTTGGAGATCCTGGATGAAGTTCCTCTTCTGGATAGTGGAAAAATCGACAAAAAACGCCTGCCTGAAGCTAAAAACGCCTTGATTAGTGCAAAAAGAACTCTTCTCCAACCAGAGACCGAAATACAAAAGAATCTGGTGATGGTCTGGCAAGAGACATTCGGGGTTGAATCCATATCCATCACCGATGATTTTTTCTATGATCTCCATGGTCATTCGTTGCTTGCTGCCATGGTTGTATCACGACTTCGATCCAGGTTCGGCCTGAAGATTTCAATCCAGGATATTTATCTTAAACCGACCATTGAAAAATTAGCCCGAGAGATCGAAAGAACCCAATCATTGAGGGAAACTGTTAGTAATATCTCCCTGGAACGGCCAAAACCATCCAAGGTTTTTTGGATCGTTAACCTTCTACAGTTCATTTCTCTTTATCTGATATATGGAATACTCACTCTTCCATTTGTCATCTATGTTTTAGCTTATTATGAGCTATATGTAAAGAATGGTTCGCTTCTTCTTTATGTCCTGGCTACCGTGGGTATTACTTTGCTCATCTATCCGATTGAACTGGGCCTTGACATAGCACTTAAATGGATCATCCTTGGAAAGGCTAAAGCCGGCATTTATCCAGTCTATAGTTTTTATTACTATAGATGGTGGCTAGTCGACAGGTTGCAAATCTTTAACGGGTCACAGTTTTTGGCAGGAAGCCCGCTTATGAGCCTGTACTACCGGTTAAAGGGGGCGAAAGTGGGCAGGAACTGTATGATCGACTCGCATTTATGCTCGGTTTTCGACATGGTTTCCATTGGAGATAATACTTGCATTGGAAACGAAACCCAATTGCTGGGGTATCAGATTCAAGATGGATACCTTCGGATTGGTAGTATCAAGATCGGTAAGGATTGCTTCATTGGAATTCATTCGTCCATAGGTATAAATTCGAAAATGGAGGATAACAGTCATTTGGGGGATATCTCAGCCATCCATGAAGGCCAATTAATTGGCAAAGATGAATCTTGGCAAGGATCTCCTTCGGTTGAAGCGAAGTTAAGAATCCCTCTGGGAGAAGCGTACCAGATGAAACCCATCCTTTGGGGATTTTTACACTATATGGTCCTCAATACCTATTTCCTTGTGCTGCTTTTAACCATAGTTCCTCCCGTGTTACTCCTTTTTTATGGATTAGGGTCGCATTCAATATCACAAGAAATTCTATCAATAATCCTGGCCGGTCCCACTTTTGTAGCAAGCTATTGCTTGCTGACAGCCTTATTGAAATATATCGTTCTGAACCAAGTAAAACCCGGAACTTATAAAGTTCAGAGTTTCTTTTATCTCCGTAAATGGTTGATGGATAGTATGTTAAGGCTGAGTATTGTAGTTGTAAAACCGCTCTACACTACAATCTACTTGCCTTTCTGGATCAGGATGCTCGGTGCAAAAATGGGGAAACACACTGAAATCTCTACTGTTGCACAAATTTCACCTGAACTAATGGAGATTGGGGATGAAAGCTTCTTTGCAGACGGTTCGATGATCGGTGGGCGCCATTTCTATAAGGGATATATGGAAGTATCCGTTACCCGGATAGGAAAGAGGAGTTTTATTGGTAATAGTGCCATCCTGCCAGTGGGTACCAGCATTGGCGATCATAGCCTTATTGGGGTTCTTTCGGTACCTCCTAAGGTCGAAGGAACAATTGAAAGTCATACAGATTGGCTGGGGTCACCCTCCTTCCGGTTACCATTCCGGCAAAAGGTGCAAGGATTTAGCGACCAGGAGATTTACCATCCTACGCTCAAAATGATCTTGCAGCGATACATTGTAGATGGATTTCGGATTTACATCCCCTCCACCCTGCAAGTCATTGGGGTGACGATTGTTATTATGGCAGCATACATGTTCTATAAAACGAGCGGAATTCTCGCAATTCTGGCACTCACTCCATTGGTTGAGATGGTAGTAGCCTTGGCTAGTTCTTTGATCGTTGTGGGGATAAAATGGCTTCTGATGGGGAAGATCAAACCAATTATTAAACCACTTTGGTCACCATTTGTATGGTTTAATGAGGCTGTCAACGGAGCTTACGAGAGTGTGATGGCGATGCTAATGTTGCCGACACTTGGAACACCTTATTTCGCTCCATTCCTGCGCATGCTGGGTTGCAAAATCGGCAAGAACGTATATTTAGGTACAAACCTGTTTTCTGAATTCGATCTGGTTTATATTGGAAATAATGTGACACTCAACATGGGTGTGGTGATCCAAAACCATCTGTTCGAAGATCGGATCATGAAAGCCTCTGTGCTCCATATCTGTGATGGTTGCAATGTTGGGAGTATGTCTGTTATCCTATATGATTCGATTATGGATGAGCATTCCACACTTAATTCCCTTTCATTGGTTATGAAGGGCGAATATTTGCCTCAAAATACATCCTGGATAGGAATCCCGTGCAAGATAAATTTATAGCCTAACCATCAGGGGATAATCTTCGGGTGGAGGGGCGGCTATTCAAAACAACTCTAATCAGCTTTAAAAAATGCTCTACAAGATATTAAGATCTGCCCTAGCAACACTGTTGGGAAATATCAGGCATGCATGCACGATAATTGGGTATTCCAGAGACATTTACTATCGGTTCTAGAAATTGAGTGACGAAAAAGGAAGAGCTGGATTGCAAGAAATCGCCCGGATGAAGACAATCATAAAAATTAGGTGGATTCTGCGATTGAGGAAGCCATTGTGAGAAAGACAACAGACCAAAGAATTTATAGTCAACGAAGAGTCCACTCAACTCAAGGAAAAAGGCGTATTTATCTCACCAGCGTAAGACCCTCAATCGGGCTGCGAAACCAGCTGGAAACCATTTGATTTGATCCCTGAAAAACGATCTTGATTTTGTAGGTGAATAAATGAAAAAAGGCGCCCCCGGCGGGATTCAAACCTACATCACTTGATTCGAAGTTAACTGCTGACCTTCAGGCAGTTGTCCTTTTCTCAACGAAAATTAATAATATTTAGAATTATATCGAGTGCAACATGTAGATCCACGGAGAAAAGTGACTCTAACCCTGTTGGGAAGCAGCTTGTGAATTACATCTCCAGGAAGATGGTCACAGGTCCATCGTTTTCAATTTTTACCAGCATATGGGCACCAAACTCTCCTGTTTGAGTTGGAATATCATGCTCCCGCATACATGCCGCGAATAAATCGACCAGCGGACTGGCAAATTCTGGCAGTGCCGCTTCAATAAAGGATGGGCGGTTTCCCTTCTGGGTGTTTGCATATAAAGTGAACTGGGATACAACAAGTGCCGCACCATGGATATCCGCCAGGGACAGGTTCATCTTGCCCTGCTCATCACTGAAGATTCGCAGCAAGGCTATTTTGCGGGCCATCAATCGCACTGTGTTTTCATCATCCTGCGGTCCGATTCCAAGCAGGATGACAAAACCGCGTTCGATGGCCGAGATGGTGTTTCCGGCTACGATCACTTCCCCTTTTTGCACCCGCTGGATTACTGCCCGCATGAATATAATTCCATTGCTGGATAAGCATGATGACTCATCTCAAATTTGATTTCCCGGATTGATTTCCCGGATTGATTTCCGCTGTTTGAATTTTATGGTAAACCGATTGCCTGGCGGACTTCACGCATCGTTTCTTCAGCAATTTCTCTGGCACGGCGTCCCCCTTCATTGAGGACATCATAGATTGTATCGGGGGATTTTTCCAGTTCTGCCCGCCGCTGCCGGAATGATTCAAGCGTTTGGTTAAGGTTTTTGGCCAGCAGGCGTTTGCAGTCCACACACCCGATACCCGCCCGGCGGCATTCCACATTGACCATTTCCATCTCTTCCGGGCTGGAAAAAATCTTATGGAACGAATAGACGTTACATACATCCGGATTCCCGGGATCGGTACGCCGGATGCGTGCCGGATCGGTGACCATCATCATGACACGTTTGGTAGTCTCTTCAGGGGTCGCCGCTAATTCAATATGGTTGTCAAGACTCTTCGACATCTTCTGGACACCGTCAATCCCGATCACTTTGGGCACTTCGGTGATCTTCATCTGCGGCTCAATCAACACACTGGTGTGATAACGGTAATTGAAGGAGCGTACCGTTTCACGCGCAAATTCAAGATGGGGCGCCTGGTCCACTCCCACCGGCACGATACCTGCTTTATAGAGCACGATATCTGCAGTCATCAGCACCGGGTAGCCAACCAGGCCGTAATTAACATTCTGGGGCTGTTGGCGGATTTTGTCTTTAAATGTTGGCAAATCCGTTAATTTCCCCAGTGGTGTCACCATCGACAGGTAAGTGTGCAGTTCCATCACCTGGGGAACATGAGATTGGATAAATACAATGGATTCCTGCGGGCGAATCCCGGCTGCAAGAAAATCTAAAGCCATTTCAAATGTATTTTGCTTTAAATCCTCGGTGGTCTCCATGGTTGTCAGCGCATGCACATCCACAATGCAGTAAACACATTCATATTCATCCTGTAATGCGACATAATTTTTAATGGCACCCAGGTAATTTCCTATATGTTGCCGCCCGGTAGGACGTGCGCCGGAAAATACCCGGCCTTTTTTATCGCTCATTATCATTTTCCTGTCGTTTATTTTTTTAACTATTTTTCAATTCTACCAAATGGAGAATTTGTTCTCCAGGATATGCAGCAGTGCTGCTTTTTGCTTCCTGGAGTCCTTTCAGACTCAAGGAATCGGCAGTGCTGTTGGATATTATATCAACGATCAAATTTTTGGTAAAATGCCCTTATGAACGCATTGATGCCACCAGGATTTCCTCACTGGAAAAGGGTGTTCGACCTGTGCCTGACCATACCCGGACTTGTTATTATCAGCCCGGTGCTGCTGGCTGTTTCTATCAGTATTCTCCTGATTGAAGGAAGACCCATTTTTTTCCGGCAGGAACGCCCCGGTTATAAGGGACAAATATTTACCATATACAAATTTCGGACCATGAGGATCAGCTATGACGATGCTGGGAAACCCCTTCCGGATGGGGCCAGGATCTCTCCTTTAGGAAATTTTTTACGAAAAACCAGCCTGGATGAGCTGCCTGAATTTTTCAATGTTTTCAAGGGTGATATGAGCCTGGTCGGTCCGCGCCCCCTCCTGAAAGCTTATCTCGCCCTGTATTCCGAAGAACAGTCTCGCAGGCACGATACACCGCCCGGTATAACCGGTTGGGCGCAAATTAATGGCCGCAATGCCCTAAATTGGGAAGACCGTTTTCAACACGACGTCTGGTATGTGGAACACCGCTCCTTGGCACTTGATATAAAAATTCTTTTTGCTTCGGTTTGGAAAACAATCCGGATGGAGGGTATCAGCCAGCCGGGTCAGGCCACCGTTGAAGAATTTATGGGGTCTAAACCATCCCAAAAAACAGGCGAGGAGAACCTGGTTGACCAGAAATGATTGCCGGATGAAAATCAGGGAATGGATAAGGGGAAAATCAATCCGGTTTGCAAATCCTGCTTGACCTCATTGACCAACCCCATGAAACCCTCAGTCAGGTAGGTGGGATTAATATCCGTCACCATTAGTGGTGCATTTACCAGCTGTCCCCCCGTTCCGGCGACAACCTGGGGCCACATCTGGCGCAGGGATTCTTCAACATCAAATGTTATCGTTGCTGCCCAGCGTGAGCGGATCTCATCATAGGGCGAGGTTCCTCCCAACAATACCCCGTTTAATTCGAGAATGTGGTTCAATAATTCAGGGCTGGCTGCTTCCGGCGCCACATAATAGATGTAAACAATATTTTGAGCGAGTTGATCAACGCCTGCCTGCCAGGCTGCCGGGTCACTTCCGGTTGGCAGGGTGAAGTACAATGGAAAACGCACCGAGGGTAAATATACTGGATTGCAGATTCCACAATAATAACGGCCTCCATTCACAAACGCATCCAGCTTTTGGGGACCTGCCGCTCCATCTGACGGTAACAGTCCCGCCGCCCTAAGATCCGGGCCAATCAAAACAGAAATAAAACCAGCCAGGAAAGCCTGTTGTTCCGGGTATAACCGGATAACAGAAAGGTTTTGATCATCGGCCAGCTCTTGTTCACTGAGGACGATAAATTGAGTTCCGGGAGCACTGGATTTCACCTCAACAAGGTTGGAGGGGGGTGAAAAATATAATATCACCCTGGCATGGGGAGGAATCTCTCCAGGATTGGGGGGCTGAACAATCTCAAAATTTAAACCTGAGGAACTGGCCAACTCAGAAAGAACAGATTCAACAGCCTGCACCTGCTGCTGGTTTAATTCAGGTGTGGTAACCATGAAAACTGTCCCTGGAGTTGGAGTCTCTGTCGGGGGTAGCGGTGTTTCTGTAGGAGAAGCGGTTGCGGGAATTTCTGTAGGAGTCTCTGCTACCGGTGTACCTCCGCAGGCAGATAGCACTGCAGCAAGAATGATGAAGAATAAACACAACCGGGTTATATGTCTCATGAAGGGATGCTTTGTCGCTTGGATTCGTACTATTGTAACCGATAAAAAACGGTTTTTAATGGTTGTATTATAATTGGGCAATGATCGAGATTAATATACCCGGGTGGAAAGCCTTAGTGCTTGAACACCTGCTTTGTGACGTGAACGGGACTCTGGCTTTGGATGGGATATTATTGGAAGGCGTGGTGAAAGAACTATCAGAGCTGCGCAAAAAAATATCCGTACATCTGATTACAGCAGATACCCACGGGCAGCAAAATATCATCAGTCAGCAATTAAACCTGCCGGCCGAACGGATTATCCCTGGCCGGGAATCTCACCAAAAAGCAGAGTTCACCCGCAAGTTGGGTGCAGAACATGTTGTTGCTATCGGGCAGGGGGCTAACGATGCCGAAATGCTTAAAACGGCTGCTCTGGGAATCTGTATCCTATCTAAGGAAGGCTGTGCTGCCACCGCTTTATTGAATTCTGATATCATTGCACCCGACATATTTACTGCCCTGGACCTGCTCAACCATCCTCTCAGAATTGTAGCCACCCTCAGAAAATGAACCATCCTTCCAGTGAATTTCCAAATCCCGATGAACCCCTGCCAGTGGAAACTGTTCACCGTAAGCGCAGGAAACGTTCTACCCTGTCTGACTATGCAGGAGAACAAGCAGCCATCCTTGAAGCGCTCAGACATATTTTCTATCCTTCTATAGATTTTTGGATATATTCTTTCCTCTCGGGATTGGTAATTGGCCTTGCTGTCTTTACCAATTCGCTGCCTCTCTTTGTTTTGGCGGCTGTTATTGCACCATTTTTAGCCCCGTCCTTGGGTTTGGCATTTGCCACAATATCCGGTTCGCTCAGAAATTTTTTCCAGGTATTGGGTGGAGTTCTCATTGGACTCCTGCTTGTAATTTTTAGCAGTGCACTGGTGGGGTGGGTCTCCCCAGGCTCAAATTCACAAAATCTCGGAAACAGCCGGGAGATCATTCAATTCTCCTGGATTGGATTGGCAGTAGTTTTTGTTGGAGCCATCCTGACCACAATATTTCTCCTGCGTTCCCAAAATAATAAAGCCATGGCATCCAGCGTTATCCTGGCATACACTATCTTTATACCTTTGGGAATCTCCGGGTTTGGACTTTCCGAAAACGCATCCGGATTATGGCCGCAAGGTTTTTATCTATCTCTCCTCCACCTCACCTGGACAATCATCATTGGGGTTTTTACCTTTGGAGCCTCAGGGCTTAGGCCTAAGAATTTTACAAGTTTTTTCCTGGGGGCTGCACTGCTTGTCGCCGGAGCGGCTGGATTATTGTCTTATAACATGGCTCCATCCAGCCCGGATATTTCCCAGGGGATTTCCCCGGAGATTAAGATCAGCCCAACCAGTCTTATCCAGGCAGAGGCCAACGAAGAATCTGCCACTCCTGTCCAGATTAAACCCACCACAATTCCTTCCGCTACCAGAACACCCACCATACCGAAGACCTCAACCCCTGCTGTCACAGTCCAGCCAACATCGGTTTTTGCGATTATAAAGGCTGAGGGAAATGGCGCTATTGTGCGCCTGGAACCGGATTTAAACGCTCCATCGGCATTAACACCGCTGATGGATGGAACGGAAGTGAAAGTGCTCCCGGATACGGTTGAAAAAGGAAATATTACCTGGATTCGCATCCGTACCATTGATGGGAAAGAGGGTTGGATATTAAAAGATTTACTGGCTACCGTAACCCCGCTACCCGAATAGCATCTTAAGAATGATTTTAGGATACTATCAAAAATCGAAATTAAGATATTGATTCACGAATAATAAAAATTAATAATTCAGGAGTATGTTTATGCCCATAAATTTTGGTACAGATGGCTGGCGTGCCGTCATTTCCGATACTTTTACATTAACAAATTTACGTCTGGTATCACAGGCTATTGCCGATGCGTTTGCTGCCGGTACATGGATTAATGACAATGACCCCATCGTGGAATTGCTGGATGAAGGAAAAGTGGTTATTGGTTTTGATACCCGCTTTTTATCAGACAGATATGCAAAAGAGGTAGCCCGTGTTTTAGCCGCCAACGGATTTTCCATTGACCTCAGCCAGGCAGATGCCCCCACTCCAGCCATTTCATATGCAGTCCGCAATCTTAATGCAGCCGCAGGAATCATGATCACAGCCTCCCATAACGCTCCGCGCTATAACGGTGTAAAACTGAAATCGGCACGCGGCAATTCCGCCTCTCCAGAGCAATGCCGTAAGATTGAGGTTTACCTCAATGACAACGAGACCCAGGGAAGAGGACCAAACCTGATGGATTTTGATAAAGCCCGTGAACTCAATCTCATCCGGCGCTTCAATCCTATCCCTGCATACCAGGAACATCTCAGAAAACTGATTGATTTTGATATTATTGCAGATTCTCAGCAGCGCGTCGTTGTTGATGCTATGTATGGTTCGGGAAGGGGCGTGATTCCCGGGATTCTCCAGGGAACTGGTTGTGAGGTTTGTGAAATTCGGGGCGAGATGAATCCCGGATTTGGAGGTATTCACCCTGAACCGATTGCGCGCTACCTCAGTGCTCTTGCTGGTGCGATTAGCACTGCCAAGGGGGATTATGGGTTGGCTCTGGATGGTGATGGTGACCGGATAGGGGCAATGGATGAAAGGTGTAATTTTGTTGATCCCCACAAAATTATGACCCTTGCTTTAAAACATCTTGTTGAGAAACGGGGATGGACTGGATCAGTAGTGCGAACGGTCTCTACAACCCGGATGATCGATAGGATGGCTGGAAAATATGGTTTAACCGTTCGGGAAACACCGGTGGGGTTTAATCATATTGCCGATTATATGATGAAAGAGGATGTCTTAATAGGCGGAGAAGAATCAGGCGGCATATCATTTAAGGGGCATATTCCCGAAGGGGATGGTGTCTTAATGGGGTTACTCATCATTGAAATGGTTGCCAGTTCCGGGGCTACGCTCTATGAACTGGTAGAACAATTACAACACGAATTTGGACCGGTTAATTATTCACGGAAAGACATACGATTGCGGCATCCAGTCTCTAAAGAAAAAATGACGGAACAGCTTATTCAACATGCCCCGGCGCAAATTGGTGGGGAAACTATCCAGGAAATAAGCAATTTGGATGGAGCGAAGTACATCCTGGCTGATGATTCCTGGCTGCTGATCCGGCCTTCTGGTACGGAACCGGTCTTGCGCATTTATGCTGAGGGCAGGAGCCCTGAGATGGTAAAAGCTTTACTGGCTTATGGGGAATCTATCGCTGAAATATAAAGGCTCATTAATATCGAAGAAGGTGATTTCGAGTGATCTGCGAAATCACCTTCTGATTTTAATTGGAGGTTACCGCATATTTAACCTGAGCCGCCGGATTCCGAAAATTGCCACCAGTAATAGAATCCCTACACCGAATAATCCTGGCAAACCAACATCGTCTGCAAAGCCGCTGTCTGGTAATGCCGTCGCAGTTGGCTGGGCAGATTGGGTATTGGTAATCTCCTGGGTAGATTCAGCAACGGGCGTTCCCTGGGCAGCCTGTGTAAGCAGCGCTGCTACCGTCTGGGTCCTTAAGGTCCCGTCTGAGATTGGTCCCTTGTCACCTCCGGCTGTTGCTTCTGTGGTTGCGCCTGCTGAAATTTCAGCTGATGTTTCTGCCGGTACAGGTGTATCCGTCGGTAAGGCTGCTTCTGTGAGCATCATGGCCTGATCTCGGGTTTGCTGACAGATTATCGCTTCAGCAGTTTGCTCTGCCGCAGATTGCAGGGCGGTTTCTTGAGCATTGAGAGTGGTGGGCGTTTGACCTTGTAGATCCTTGACGCTGGTAGGAGATAATAAAAAGAAAAATATCATTACCGCCAGGGACAGGATGATGATAAGCCCCAGAACAGATAATACTGCCATGACTGGACGGTTGTTTTTCTTTTCCGGGGTGGCTTCCGGCGGTAAAGGATCCGGGTTATACTGATTATATTCGCTCATTTTCTTTTCCTCCAGATTATTTATTTTAGCATATCCAGATTCACCAAGGGGATTACCATCTGCTCGTTTGTATGCAGTAAAACATTGGCAGATGCGGTGATAATTCCATTTGGCTGGGAAATTGGTTCCTGACAGATAGTTTGGATTATTCCAACTTCGCCAGCATGGGGGCCAATCCTGACCCGGACCTTTAAATCCTTTTGGCATTCATCTGGTTTGGATTCATCTTTCGTTAATTCTTCTAGGGGGATAAATATTTCCGGTCTTTCTCCAAATCTTTGAGATATATTCCCACCAAAAAGGCATACTACCCGATTTTCATGGCCAGAAATGATGTCATAAGCAGTGCTGTTTAAGGGAATATTCCCAAATCCATCAACGAGGATGATAGGAAACGGCAGCCTTTCTGCTATAGGCACCAGGGATGGAGACATGCTTGGCAGGATGAGACCTTTTAAATCAAGGCGTAAACAGAGTTGTAAAGCCCTTGCCTGGCAGCAGTGTCCTGCCAAAACGACCTTTCCTTTAAGACGGCTGTTTATTTGATCCTGGGTAAACGCTTGTCTCGGGTTGCTTAACAAGGAGATGAGCGTTCCTTGATTGATTTGACCGTTCCCCCAAATCCCCTGGATAATTGCCCCGCTATTTTCAATCACAACCCCCCTGTCGGGAATAATCCCGGTAACCACACCTCTAAAACCTGACAATAACCTGTGAGGAGGATTCTGTACTTTAACAATTATTTTTCCTCCCTGAACGGATACAATCTCACCTGAAACCGGGGAGCGAAGTACCCTTGGGAAAATCCCTTTTAATTCTGCCAGGACATCTCCCCGATTGATCCGATCGCCGCATTTCCGAACAATAATATTTTCCAAATTAGTGGTTCGCTTCAAGGAAAATGAACGCTGAACTTCAATAAGCACATGTTTACCATCCCGCCGGGTTTCAGCAATTACATCCGTGGCATTGATTGCCTGGTCAAGCCGTGCAAGCACCCTGCCTGTATCCTGCAGCAAACGGGTCCGGCTGATATGAGTATGGGGCGAAATGTGCGTTATCTGCTCCAACATGGTGTGGAAATTCTCCTCACCAGGTAGGTGCAATAAACATACCAGAATAACCTTATTTAATGGAATGGTACCATTTGTTCAGCAATAACCAGCGCTTTCCCTGAATTATCGGCAAAACTATCGGTCTGCCGCGTCCATCGATGATCACTCCCAAGCCACCCCCCCTAACTTGAAAGCTTGATTCACTCAGCTTACCCGCAGCGTCCAATCTGGTATGAAACCTGGTCTTTACACGAATTGTCGCCAGCAGACCGGTTGGGATTGTTATTTGGACAAGGTCCCCCTTCTTCACCACATGGGCACTTTGTTTGCCATCCTGATATTCAACAATCACCTCCAGAATTGGGATTCCAGACGGTACCAGGCTTACCGGACAGATGACTGTTGCCAGATTTTCCGATAAGAATGAATCCAACACCTGTACTGGCAGGGCTTGGTCGGACTTGGCTGCCGCACCCATCGTAGATAGGATAGCATACCGGTCTAAATATATCGAAATTATTCCAATTGGTTCTATGCCATCCAGCAGCATCAGCAAACTCTGGGTTGATGAGGGCGCATTGGCAAGTACCGAGCCGCCAGCCAGAATTGTGCCGTATTCAATATCACGGGATAAAAATTCGCCATCAAGTTCTGCCTTGGCGTGTTGTATGATCTCCCGCGCTGCGGCCTGTTCAATTGCCAGTGAATCTGAATCGGCCGGAATGGATCCCGGGTAAAGGCTTTTCTGCCAGAGGTAATCCCTGACTTTTTGTTTTGAAATTCTGGGGGGAAGCCAGTGCCTGATACCGGACAAATCCTCCGGCGTTGTCATTGAGGCCAAAGGCTCACCCATACCATACGGCAGCACACGCAAATTTATTTCTCCATCTTTTGCAGCTGCAATTGTTGTGGTTTCTGTTCCAATATCAATACCCATTATCCCTTTTTGCGGATCCAGGCATTTGCTCAAAAAACGTAAGGCCCTGCCAAAGGAGTGTGCAGAAGAGGCGGGGATTGTTTCGCTGATTTTTCCTAACCTTTGCAACGAGCCTGATTGTTTCTGGCGGAATTCCGCCACAATCTCTTCCATTTCATGTTGTGCCGGATTTAAATCTTCAATATCATAAGATGGCCTCAGGTTGGAAGCAATCCGCGTTAGGCTCAATTTTGACAAAGTATCACTGGTGTATTGAGCATACTTCTTGTTGCCGGCATATAAAATTATTGGACGATCATTCTCAGGCAGCACCGAACAAATTAGGCGAGCGATTTCAATGTTATTTTCCTGTGAACTTTCGGCTCCCTGGTCAAAACCACCTGCAAGAATCAATAAATCGGGTTTTGTCCGGATAACATGATCAATTTGTTCAACAACCGGAAGCTGATTAAATAATCCTATCTGGTGGACTACCTCTCCATAATTCAATTCAACCAGGTGAACCGCACTGGCAAGGGAAACATCTGCCAACAAGCCAGCCAGCAGCACCCTGATGGCTGGACCTGATGAACAGGTAATCACTACCCGGCCTACCCCGTACCCATCTGCCGAAACCGGTACAATAACCAATCCATCCGAGTTAAGAAGAATTCTGCCGATTTTAGTTTCTAAAGCAGAAACGGCATTTTGAACAGCCTGGCAATAATCAAAATTTTGGGTATGATTTCCCCCTCCCGTCTGAGAGGCACAGATAAAACGATAGTTTCCTGAGACAATATCAAAAAAAGACGCCTTTATATTGGATGAACCAAGATCTAATCCAAGTACTGGAGATCCAAAACTGGGTGACCCCATTCTGGCCTGCTTTAGGGTAAAGATACCAGGACCTGGCTGACCGAATTAAAGACAAATTGAATCCGGTCAATAAGGGAGACAAGTGCTGCTGAATAGACCCCGACAAAAAGGGCGCCCAGGGTAAATCCAATAAATATTTTTCCCAATTTGGCAAGCGGCTCAACCCAGGCCGGTCTGTTTTCAGTATTCCTCTTCCTGGCTGCACCAAAATGGAAATAAGCCAGGGTACTGATGGTACCGAGCAACAAAAATCCGCCTTCAATCCATTTAGTTTGCTGATTTTCCAGGGGCTGGGTGTTAAATGCGTCGATGGCAGCACCTGTTTGTGCGGTAATCGTTCCAAACAATGCTCCCCCGGTAATTAATGCTGCGCCTACACCAGCCAGAAAGCCCAGCGGAATATTCCCCAGGGAACTCCACCGGGGGGAGAGTTTTAAGAGAAGCAGTATGGATAATAATAAGGGGACCACCAGAAGCATGCGTTGTTCATTTGTACCGGTCATCAGGGGCCATACCAACCTGCCCAGGATGACCTGGTAGAAAACGATTACAGCAAGATAAGCAGCTGTAATACCAATGAAAATGTAAGAGGTCAATCGGAATATAAAATTATCTCCTAAAAGATAACTGAAAATCACGAGGGTAAAATAGAGACTTACAATCAACCAGATCGTATCAGAGGGTAACATCATCATTTCCCTTTTCTTGCGGAGGAGACGTAGGTGCAGGTGAGAATATTTTTAGAAATATCCCAATTATCATTGATACCAGCAAAATATACATGCCGGTCCGATAAGCCAGGAAGGCAGTTGGATCGCTCGTGCCTTTATTAAGAAGCTGTTCGTAAACCAAATTTCCGGGAAAACCGGATATCACCCCATTGGCCTGGCCGCTAAATAAGTAGGGATTTAACATTGGGCCTGCCTGAGCACTGGTTACCAGCAGTAATGGGATTTTACCTAAAGTTGGCTGCACCTGTTCAATCCAAGCTCTACCTGTTTCCAGGGAATCGGAGATAACGATTACCATGGAGAAGTCAGACAGACGTGAAATGCCCTGCAAAGCAGGTTGCGACCAGGGAGACAGCCCATCAGCTGCCGATTGCAAACCATAGGTGCTGGCCTGTACCGGTTGGAGCGCAAACTCTCTCAGGGAAACCAATCCACCCGGCAGGTACCCCAGGTTGATAAATTCGCCCTGATCTGTTTGCTGCAGCAAGGTATTACCAGGGGTTGCAGCTGCATATACGTCTTCTGCAAGGATTGGACCAGCCGGAACAATAGAGACCGCTGCGATCGTTGCACTTTTTTGTTTCAGATGTTCAATTACATTTATTGCCATGGGGCGGATTTCGCCTGAAAAGGCAGCTTCGTAATCGAAAGCCACCAAAACCGGGGCTTTTTGCGGCAAGGATTCAACCTGATTATAAAAAGAAAGCTGCTGCGGCATAGGGGGGATATAAAATGAAGGCAGCGTAGTTTCTCCCGCAGTAATTATTGTGTAAATTAATGCCGCAATTAGAACGATTCCCACAATCCAACGCATTAATACGTTCGGGATTTTACTCCGCTTTACCGGCGGCACTTGGGGCTCCAATTCATCACTCAGCAAATCCTGCAAAACCACGGCTTGGGCTCGCTGCTGGTCTGTGAGGTTGATACTTCTTAAGCTGCTGGATGCCGGCGTAAACTCAGCCGGAAATTCTTCGGACTGTATGGAGCCAGGTAAATCCGGGGTGGATGCCTCAGCCTCTAATAGTTCTTTTGACCCGGATTGTTCTGCAGAACTCAGGGAGTCTTTGGGTTCATCGAGCAAGGAATCAGCCAATGCAATTTCTTCCTGGCCTTCCTCAACCTGGCTATCCAGGAGAGCTGCACTATCCCGTCCTGCAAGATCCGAATTGATTGCCTCGGGAATTTCATCACCGGGAATTCCAACCTCTTCGTCAGCCCCATCGAGTATCGAACCAATTTCTTGTGCTTGGGGAATGTCTTTTTCTTCCTGTTCGGTGCTTTCCTGGGATTTTGCTTTGTGTACTTTCAGAATTCCAATTCCCCCCAGAATAGAAGAAAGCCTGCCAACGAGATCTTTTCTATTCGATGGGGATTCCGGTTCCGCATCACTTATTACCGTCCCTGCTGCCACCGCAGCAAGACCGGGGCCAGGATCTCCCATGTCGAGTGGTTCACTATTATATTCTCCGATTTCAACTGTCAGTGAATCCTCAGTAATTTGCTCAGGCTGCACGGCGAGTAATAATCCTTCTCCATCCACCCCTGTGGGGGTTTTCTGGATATCCTGCGGGGCCATTAAACTATCTGAAAGGATCTTTTCAGAACCATCACTATCATTTTCCCAAACAACCCCGCCAGGCTCCCCGCTTTCCGGGTCCGGGATTGATTCTCCCATGAGTAGGTCTGTGTTTTCAAAACTTTGAGAGTCAGGGGGATTGTTTTTTGGATTTTCAAGCCTGTGCAATTTATTCAACCAATCCTGTAAACCGGAACCATTTACCGGTTCAGGATTGCTGGAAAGGGGTTCTCCGGATAAGGGTGGTTGGCCGGCATCGGGGCTTACTCCTGAAGATTTATCCACAAGTGAATCAGAAAGGGTTGCGCGTCCTGCCAGTTTCTGATCATTGTGGTCACGAATTCGACGCAGCCAATCAGGTGTACGGTCATCTGCACCTGACGAAGTTCCTTTTGAACTATCATCCTCGAGGGCAGAATCCGGTGTACCAGTCTTTTCCCGGAAATCCTTTAACCACTGCGGTTCATTCACTTCATCACCAGGGGATGTATCGGAAATGGAAAGAGCTGCAGGAATTAGGTCTGCCCCACAGAATAAACATGTATCTTCACCCGGAGGGTTGCTTTTTTTACAGACAGGACAACGAATATCTTCCATGGCTATCCATCATAAGGGCGATCTGAACCGAATAGTAGTCTCAAACCAGTCATCAGGCTTCCAAGGGCTACTCCTATGAGAATACCTCGCGCTCCAGCTAGCGGAATAATATTCAGGTACGCAATCCAATTTGATAATGGCGAACGGTCAGACACAATTACAAGCATCCCGGAGCCAAAAATTATAAATAAGACAGCGCTGATAAGAAAGGACCAAAGCATCAGTCCTTTACGCATCCGGAACAGTTTTACAACTGCTGCAAGCAGGGTGATGGATAAAATTGCCAACAGGCTGGTTTCCACAGGAACCTGAATGGAAGTTACAACGTGCTGGAAGGATTTATCCGCTGGGGTGAGCCACAATCCAATAACCAGGGTAATAAAAAATGATGCAATTAAAACAGGACTGTAGAAGTCCCGGTTCTGGTGGCGAAATGGTTTTCGCAAATGCACACCGATCAGGTTGATAATCCCAACCAGTGTAGCAACTCCAGCAACAACGACTGCCCAACTGAGGAAATAGGTGCTAATTTCGGTTAGAACAGGTAGGGGATATACAAATCCGATTAGAACAATAAGACCGGCAGCAATCGCAAATATTGCAGCAATGGATATTTTCATAACCATGGCCTCCCGGTAAGGGAAGTTACAATTTTATCAATTACGCTGACAACCATGATGATGATAAGGACCCATCTGAGTACGTCCTGTGTTCGAAGACTCGCGGTCTGGAATAGCCCTTTGTCCAGATATGCTCCTGCTGCAAAGGTTTCCTCACCAATTAAGGTATCCTCGGCTGTCACATAAAGGACTGCCTGTGCCGGCAGGGCGTCACTACCACCCAGAAGAAATGCATTTTGCCTCCGGGCAGCATCACACAGGTACGCCGCCTCAGGTCCAAAATGCCCTACAACCAGGTTGGTTCCGACTTTTTCCTGGCCAATAACAGGGATTGTGCCCAGGGCATAAGAAAAAGGAGTCACCCCTGTCATTCTGCCGTTGTCAGGATCAAAAAGTTGGGTTGAATCGAAGGAAGAGAAAGAGTTCCTAAGGGTTTCTTTACTGAGCAGCGCAATTGAGCCATTTCCGCTGGTTGATTCTGGTGGCAGATCTCCCAGGCTGCTGAATTGAGCTATGCTTCTTAAAGCGCCCAATCCTGACAGGGCTGAAGCAGATGTTTCTCCCGGTAATCCGGCGCTGCCCAGCGAAACATGTATCCGTTTTCCCTGTTCGATTGCTTCTCCGACGGACCGTTTGAATTGCATGATACCGGGAATTTGCCGGAAATGCTGTTTTCTCTTCGAACGTCTGTCCAGGGCAAACAGGAACAGAAATGTAATTGCCAGAACCAGAATTGCTGATCCAAATAAATCAGTACCTTGCGGGTTCAATGAAGCCCCTCCTTACTGAGAAAACGTACAAAACGGTTACACTCTTGAGAATCTTCCAGAAGTTCGATTATTGCGGAAAATTCGTCCTTGCTGATACGGGAAATTAATAAAGGTTGGACGATAATCGCCAATTGTGCAAGAAATAACCTCAACGGACCGGAAGTATTTAATATGAAGCATGCAGTTTCTTGGAAACCCCAACGTTGCAAAGAATCTGACCAGGAATACCAGAATTTTGCTTCTTGCATATTATGAGTATAGCATAATTTATTAAGAGAATTTCCTATAGCTTAATTATTTATGAAAAATAGTTCTTATTCTTCATACCACAACATCTTTCCCCCGCCGTTCAGCCAATAGGCGTAAATCGCAGCGTACATGGCCTGGTTATCGGTCCAAAATGTACTGATCTGGGATTGGTATGCAGAAACCGCCTTTTGCCAGGACAATAAACTGTCCTCATCAACGAAAAATAATTGTTCCTGCCAATCACACCTGATATATCGATCTAACTCAAATTGTGGATTAATCACGTAGGGATATTCTGCATAGTAACAGGAACGGGAACCAACCCTTTCCCCTGCCAGGCGGGTTAATTGGTGATCTACGTGGTTACCAATTGTCAACGGGAGTACAAGTTGAGCCGATTCCGGAACCGATTCCTGAAGATTCTGGTGAAGTTCCCTGACCAGGGATTCCTCCCGATAGTCAAATTTCCGGAAAAGATCGATTTCTTTCATAATTACCGGTTCTAATGTTTCCGGAAAGCGCCGGTAAATGCAATCCGGGTAGTTAAAATGGATTGAACCGGTTCCTAACCGGTAACAGGCTAGAAGATCTTCCTCCCTGCGAATCGAAACCGGATTGTCTTCTGCATTCCAGCGGGTATGCAGCTCCCGGGCAAATGGGGTCATTTCATGATTGGGGGGATCACCAGCACAGATCGTCCAAACCTGCACCTGATGGCCGGCTTTAATTTGTTCGCAAATCAGGCCGCCGCAGGACAACACAACATCATCAAGGTGGGGCGATAAATAAATCCAATTCATGGGTATGGGTGCAATAGAGGATGATTAAATATTTTTTTCCGAAAAATTACCAAGAGCCTGGATTATGCCATTGGCCCTTTTCGATATGCCAGTGCAATCCAGTCATTTTGCTGCATGAAATCAACCTGTATCAGACCATTCGCCTCAGCTGCCTGTTGAATTCTTGTTGCCTGGTCTTCCAGGATACCAGCCAGCAATAGTATTCCGCCGGATTCAACAATATCTGCCAGCCCGTCATTAAATAGGTTAAGAATTACCGGGGTGAGGATATTGGCTACAACAAGGTGGGCGTTTGATAGAGAATAATCCCCTGCCTTAATTTCATGCAAGGATCCAAGGTGAATATCCAATTTTTCCAAAACCTGGTTTGTAGTACCGTTATCAAAAGAAGCTTTTACAGCATCCTTGTCTGTATCAACGGCCATTACGGCCGAGGCACCAAGTTTCGCTGCAGCAATGGAAAGAATACCTGACCCGCAGCCAAGATCTATCACATTCATGCCGGGTTGGAGATATTTTTCGATCAATACCAGGCACAGCTGGGTGGAAGGATGCGTGCCGGTACCAAATGCCATGCTGGGATCGATTCGAATCGCAACTCGCTGGGGATCTTCTTCGGTTATCCATGCTGGAAGGATAAGAATCCGGTCTCCCAAATTTATGGGGTGATAATTTTTCTTCCAGGCTTCCATCCAGTTCTCATCTTCAATCTTGCGGAAAACCGGGTCAGGCAGTTCTCTAATTTTCCCCATGAAAAACAACGCCTGCATAAGTTTTTGGCGTTTTTCCTCAAGCTGGTCATCAAGGGCCATATAACCAAAAACACGCACATTACCTGCAGGAATATACGTTTCTTCAGCTTCATCGAATACAACGGGGGTTTCAATTACAACCCCGTTGACGAAATGTTCAGAGAGCATGGCCGCCAAGGCCTCTGCCATCTCCCCATCCACATCGAGAGACACTTCAAGCCAGTAGGCTTTATCCACCAAGGACATCCTTCAAGCGGTCAAGAAAACTTTTTTCCTGAGGAAGAACTTCACTGCCAAGCGTCTTAGCCAGCTCTTCAAACAGGTCTCTTTGCTCAGATGTCAAGCGGGTTGGAATATCAACATTAATAATCACCATCTGGTCTCCCCGGCCGTTGTTACGAACAAAGGGTACGCCTTTACTTTTCATGGTGAATATTTTTCCAGGTTGGGTGCCGGGTGGTATGGTCAACTTTTCTATCCCGTGGACAGTTGGTACTTCAATCTCTGCACCGACAGCAGCCTGGGCGATATTGATATTCAAATCCAGGTAGATATCACTTTTTCGACGTTTAAAGAATTTATGGTCAAGAACCGTAATATCGATATAGAGATTTCCGTTTGGACCACCATTCAGTCCCGGTTGACCCTCCCCTGCCAAACGTATCTGGTTGCCATTGTCAACACCAGCCGGTATGGAGACCATTTTGGTAAGATTCTTCCGTTCGAGTCCGCGCCCTTTACAGACTTTGCAAGGGGTGGATATCAGTGAACCTTTTCCATTGCATTTAGGGCAGGTGGTCACCTGGACCATGGAGCCAAGGAAAGTCTGCCGGACAGTTTGAACTTCCCCTCTCCCCCCGCATGTGGTACAGGTTTCAGGATTAGTGCCAGACTCAGCTCCATTCCCGTTGCACCGGCTGCAGACCTCATCCCGGGTAATTTTAATTTCTTTATCCACCCCAAAGATGGCTTCTTCAAATGCCAGGGTCAGATTGTAGGAAAAATCCGCTCCTCTCCGCGGGGCATTGCGGTTACGCCGGCGGTTTGATGTTCCAAAACCAAAAAATTCTTCAAATAGATCTGAGAAATCAAACGTGGTGTAATCGGGCATTCCACCCATTCCATTCAGACCGGCATGCCCATAGCGATCGTAGGCAGCCCGTTTTTCCTGGTCTGAAAGCACGGCATAGGCTTCGTTTATTTCTTTGAATTTTTCTTCGGCATCAGCTGCCTGGTTTACATCAGGATGGAATTGGCGTGCCAGATTGCGAAATGCCGACTTCAATTCATCTGGAGTGGCATTTCTGGATACCCCTAATATTTCATAATAGTCTCTTTGGGCCATAACTGGTTAATAATAACAGGTTTTTGACAGCCTGAACCGCCAAAAACCTGTTTATCCTGCTCCTCGTTTATAAATTTATTCGCTGGTAAATTCCCCGTCCACAACTTCTTCCCCGCCCGGGGTTCCCCCGCTCTGGTCAGGACTGGGTTCCGTTTGTCCGGGTTCCCCGCCTGCAGGGTTTTGCTGCTGGTATAGGCTTGCGCCAACCTGCTGTATAAGTTGTCCCAATTCATCCGCTGCGGAGCGGATCTCGGTTGCATTATCACGTTGTGAAATTTCCCGAACTGATTTTACTTTTTCTTCGATCTTGCTCTTATCATCAGCAGAGACCTTGTCTCCTAAATCCCGCAGGGTTTTCTCAGATGTGTAGGCTATGTTATCAGCATAATTGCGAGCTTCTATTAACTCCTTGCGATTTTTATCTTCTTCAGCATGAGTTTCCGCATCCCGGCGCATCCGTTCAACTTCCTGGTCAGTCAACCCGGAAGATGCCGTAATAGTGATCTTCTGGCTCTTACCGGTGGCTTTGTCCATTGCGGTCACATTCAAAATACCATTTGCATCGATGTCAAAAGTCACTTCTACCTGGGGTATTCCCCGTGGTGCCGGAGGAATCCCATCCAGGACAAATTTTCCCAGGGATTTGTTGTCAACCGCCATAGGCCGTTCTCCCTGCAGAACATTAATTTCCACCTGGGTTTGACCATCCGATGCTGTTGAAAAAATTTGGCTCTTGCGGGTAGGGACAGTTGTATTGCGTTCAATTAGCGGCGTGGCTACCCCTCCCAGAGTTTCTACAGACAATGTCAGGGGGGTTACATCCAGCAGGAGAATATCCTTTACCTCTCCACCCAGCACACCAGCCTGTATGGCTGCCCCAATAGCCACAACTTCATCCGGATTGACACCTTTATGCGGTTCTTTATTAAATAATTTCCGGACAGCATCCTGCACAGCAGGCATACGCGTCATACCGCCAACCAGGACAACCTCATTTATATCGGAAGGTTTCATACTGGCATCATCCAGGGCGGTTTTTACCGGTTTTAGACTCCGCTCGATCAGGTCTTCTGTCAGCTGCTCAAACTTGGAGCGGGTCAGGTTCATCACCAGGTGTTTTGGACCGGTGCTGTCTGCTGTCAGGTAAGGCAGGTTGATCTCTGTCTGCATTACGCTGGAAAGCTCTATCTTGGCTTTTTCTGATGCTTCCTTAAGACGCTGCAGCGCCTGACGGTCCTGCGAGATATCTATCCCATTGCTCTTCTTGAATTCACCAATTAAGTAATCCATCACGCGATTGTCAAAATCATCGCCTCCCAGGAAAGTATCTCCGGAAGTGGACCGCACCTGGAAAACTCCTTCGCCAACATCAAGAATGGAAATATCAAATGTACCTCCACCAAGATCATAAACGGCGATCACTTCATTCTTTTTCTTATCCAATCCATAGGCAAGGGACGACGCGGTTGGTTCATTGATGATTCGCAATACTTCCAGCCCGGCGATTTTGCCTGCATCCTTGGTTGCATTGCGTTGTGCATCATTAAAATATGCCGGGACAGTGATCACTGCCTGGGTAATGCTTTCTCCCAAATATGCCTCGGCGTCTGATTTTAATTTCGCCAGGATCATGGCTGAAATTTCCGGAGGTGAGTAATCCTTATCATCCAGCCTTACCCGGATATCACCATTGGGAGCCTTTGACACCTTGTAAGGTACCCGCTGAAGCGATTTTTGTACTTCCGGATCATCAAATTTTCTGCCCATAAATCTTTTAATAGAAAAGATTGTATTTTCGGGGTTTACAATCGACTGATTACGAGCCGTACGCCCAACCAATCTTTCGTGGTTTTTATTCACGGCAACCACGGATGGGAGCAGCCGCTCCCCTTCTGCCGTGGGTATAACCGTGGGCTCACCACCTATCATCACAGCAACTACCGAGTTTGTTGTTCCTAAATCAATTCCAATTATTTTTCCCATAAAATGCCTCCTAGCGAGCTACGCGAACTTTAGCCGAGCGCAAGACCCGGTCTCCAAACCTATATCCTCTTTGAAGCACTTCAATAATCTCTCCACTTTCAAAATTTGGATCTGATTCATTAGAAATGGCTTCATGTACATTCGGGTCAAAATACCCTTGTTCTGCTTCTATTTGTTTAACACCTTCCGATTCAAGGATCGACCGCAGTTTTCTTGATATTAATTCAATTCCCTCTGCCCAATTCTTTCCTTCTCCACCATCAGGTTTCGATTTCAAGGCAAGTTCAAGATCATCCAAAATCTGCAGGTAATTTTTTATAATATCACCCTTTATTTGGTTTCCAGAGGAAACCTGATCGCGTTCTATCCTCTTCTTATAGTTGATAAAATCTGCTCTTTCCCGCTGCCAGCCTTCAAAATTTTCAGCTGACTTGATCCTGATCGCTTCCATTTGCTCCTTGAGAGCCTCATATTGCATCAGGGACACGACCTCTCCCCCGGTTTCATCCGCTAATTCAGGCGGCGTAGCGGTATCACCTTCAGTTGTTTCAAAAGGTGTTTTTATTTCAACAGGCTGCCCATCTATTTTCTTCCTATGTTTTTCTTGCTTTGGTTTATCCATCAATTCTCCAGTTACTCTTTCATACCATTCGAATTAATTCAAGAATTTTTACCATCCGAAATGGAAATAGTATCAATCGACAAGTGCATCAGTTACCATGCTGCTTAATAAGTTGGACATAAACCGCACCGTAGAGATAGTCCGGTCATAAGGCATGCGCATTGGGCCCAGCACTCCGAGAGTACCCATCGCCAAACCTGGTACACCGTACCGGGATAGAATAACGGAACACTGTTTTAATTCCTGCATGTTCCCTTCACCCCCAATGACCACCTGAACACCACCCACCTGATTGGTTAATAGTGTACTGGTAAGAATATCATAGAGTAAAGACCGCTCCTCTAAAAGGTGAAGAGCGTGGCGTGCCTCCTTCGAACTGACAAACTCTGGTTCAGACATGACATTTGTCAGGCCGTCCAGATAGACTTCTCCGGAAGAAAATCCATCCGCCTGGTTCATTTCCTCCACAATCCAACCGGCAATATCACTTTCCAAACCCACTAAATCTGCCTTTATGGATGTTATTGTCCTGGCTTCCTGGCTTCTAAATAATTGGACCATTTTCTCGGCGATGATTGAAAGCTGATTCTGGGGTATCGGATCGTCAAGCGAGATGATTCTCTGGTGTACGGAGCCTCCTGTAAGCACCAAAACCATGAGGACCTGTTTTCCTTGGGTCACGATGAGCTCAAGGTGTTTTAATCTGGGAATCTCAGGCATTGGAGTCGTTACAAGGGAAGCCGCCCTGGAGATATTTGCTAGAATCGATGCCGCCAGAGGACCCCATTGTTCTACATCATGCCGCATTTGGAAGAACTGGTGACTTATCGTATGCCGCACCTGTACGGGCAGGTCAATTTGCTGTAATAAGTGGCTGACAAAATATCGATATCCCTTCTCATTTGGCTGACGCCCTGCCGAAGTATGGGGTTGATCAATATATCCAAGGTCAGCCAGGACTGACAGTTCATTCCGAATAGTAGCTGAACTAATATCCAGGTGGTATTTTTCCATCAATAACCTCGATCCAACCGGATTTGCCGAGTGGATATACTCGTGCACCAGAAGGGTCAGGATAAATTTTTGGCGGTCAGTTAATTCAGCTTTCTCAGACATTCTCCATCCTATTAGCACTCTCGTAGCGAGAGTGCTAAAATATCGCTTTTTATAATACCACGCACCTATCCCTCCGTCAAGTTTCTCTGCTGTATTCTGATAAATTATTAATAATACGGATCTAAACACCAGGTGGCATCCAATTTTTTTTATGGATAATTACTATCAGATGCTCTGGTTATTTTTTTAAAAACATCCGAATTTCACGTATAACTTAAAACCGAAAGTCCAGTGATTCGCACGCCACGGTATGTTTTTTAGACTGATCCCTTTCCAGGAGTGGAATAGTTATGAATCGTTTACGGTTCCCACCCAGAAGAGCACCCATCTATCAAGATATTCCTGCACAAAAGTGGGTTGATTGGCGGTGGCAGCTCAGCCACAGGTTGAACAGCCCTGCTGATTTTGAAAAAATCTTCACATTGACGGAAAGCGAGAGGTTTGCATTAGATAAAGAGGGGTTGTTCCGGGTAGAAATCACCCCATATTTCGCCTCATTAATCGATCCTCAAAATCCCCAGGATCCTGTCCGAAAACAGGCAATTCCTACATCTGGTGAGATTATCCCTTTCAATGGAATGATGGGAGATTCCCTGGCGGAAGATCTGCACTCCCCGGTCCCCGGCCTGGTCCACCGCTATCCTGACCGCGTATTAATGCTTGTGACGACTCAATGCGCTTCCTACTGCCGCTACTGCACGCCCGCCCGCATTGTCGGGGACCCTGCCTTAACTTTTTCGCGGGATGAGCATGAAGCACAAATTGATTACATTCGCCGCACACCTCAGGTAAGGGATGTACTCCTTTCAGGGGGCGATCCGATTACTCTTCCCCAAAAAGTATTGGAAGACCTTCTGGTAAAGCTGCGCAGTATTCCACACGTGGAAATCATCCGTATTGGTTCACGGATTCCGGTATTTATGCCGCAGCGTATCACCACCGATCTTTTCGAAATGCTGCAAACATATCATCCACTATGGTTAAATACCCACCTTAACCACCCCGGCGAAATCACTGCACAACTTGCAGACGCTTGTGACACCCTCAGCCGGGCAGGCATTCCAATCGGCAACCAGAAAGTACTCCTGGC
>Ga0209254_10000580_pt1 | contig 30351 bp, 27 predicted proteins | sample FrelakmetDIP11DI_FD_187148 | JGI IMG/M metagenome (GOLD analysis project Ga0209254, IMG submission 187148) | Freshwater lake sediment microbial communities from the University of Notre Dame, USA, for methane emissions studies - DIP11 DI (SPAdes)... | ecosystem: Environmental > Aquatic >... | reverse complement strand
CGCGTTCGACTGCACGCCCTTGCGCAGAGTGGCGGCCAACTGCCAGTTGTCGTCCTTCCCGTAGGTGAAGCGATAGTCACCGTAGCCGAGGTACCTGAAGATATCGGGGTTTTCCGACTTCTCGAGATACGCGTAGAGCTTGGGCGAGAACGTCCAGTGAAAGTCCTGCGGGTCACCGAGGCTGAAGTAGGGTCGCACGAACAGAGTGTCGATGCTGCGAGACTCAATATCATCTGCGGCGTTCCCAGGGCGCTTCGACGCGTTCGCGGCCGTAAGCGCTCCAGGAACGACTACGCGACTTATCCTTGGTTCACGATGGCACCGGAGGTGCCCGTTTCGGAGTTCGCCCGACCGTACATTTCGTCCAGGCCGCGGCGCAGCGCCGACGCCCAGACTCCGATCGCCCTGCGCGCCTCCGCGACGTTCGTCGTTCTGTTCGTCCAGGTCATCATGCCGAATCCCCGGCCGCTCTGGGTGTCGACTGCCCGAGCCAGGACTTCGCCCGTCACCGAATCGCTCAACTCGACGACCAGGGTCATGCGTCCCGAGTTGGCCACGTATGTTCGAGTACGCCCTGCCGAGGCCGTGTCCGGCGCGGAAATGTACAGATCGATGACGGCCGGGGTGACCCGCAACGTATCCGGGCCGGGTTCGTTGACAAGCGTGTAGCCGCCTCGTGCGAGTTCGGCGCGGAACGTCTCGTGGAACAGCGTCGCCAACTGGTCCTTGATCGCCGCAATGTCTCCGGCATTGAGCCTGCCCGACGCCCCCCGGCGGCGGCTGTTCGGATCCCAGTTCGAGGCAAAACTGACCTGCAACGGATCAAGCAGCACACTTGTGTAGGCGACGATTTCGGCATCGGGTTTGACGAAGACAGCGCCGAGCCGCGTGTCAGGCCGCAGCACCAGACCATCCCATTCATTGACGGGGGCCGGACGGGTGCTGGCGCAGCCGGCGAGGATTGTCACGCCGATGGCGAGCAGTATGGGTAGCGTCGTACGGATGCGGGTCATCTCATGTTCCTTAGCGGAGCTGTTGGCGACCGCTTGCGCGGCATTAAAGAAGCCGCCGAACACTATCACGGTGGAATTCAGTGGTACACCCCCGAGGCACTTTCAGGCAGCAGCGTCGCTGCGACCAAAGCGTTCGTGGGTCCGGGCTCGTCCCGCACTCGAAGGTTAAGCTGCGGCGTGCCATGATCACGGACGCCGCGACTCAGATCTGCGGGCTGTAGCTATCTGGAGTGTGCGGCATGCGCGACGTGGATCAGATCGAAACCGCAGACGGCGCAGTTGTCGCCAGCGCGACGCATCGAGTGGGCGGCCGCTACGCGCATTACGTGCTCGCTGTGCTGATTCTGGTCTACATCTTCAATTTTATTGACCGCAACATCCTTTCGATTCTCGCCGAAGACATCAAGTCTGATCTGGGAATCTCCGATGCCCAGATGGGCTTTTTGTACGGCACGGTATTCGCCATTTTTTATGCGGTGTTCGGCATACCACTGGCACGCTTCGCCGACGTCGGGACGCGGCGCAGTCTGATCGCCGTCGGCCTGGCGTTCTGGAGCGTGATGACTGCTGTATCGGGGCTGGCCCGTTCGTTCGGCGTCCTGGCCGCGTGCCGCATCGGTGTCGGCATCGGCGAGGCGAGCGCATCCCCTGCCGCCTACTCCATGCTGTCCGACTACTACCCACCGAAACGGCGCGCAACCGCCATTGCCGCGTACGCCGGCGGCGTCTACATCGGCGCGGGCATTGGTATTTTCCTCGGCGGACTGATCCTCGATACGTGGTCCGCCAACTATCCGAACCCGGCGGACGCCCCTTTCGGTCTGCGAGGCTGGCAGGTGGCGTTCATGCTGGTCGGTGTTCCGGGCATCCTGCTCGCGGCTTGGGTACGAACGTTGCGTGAACCGGTCCGCGGGATCAGTGAAGGTCTGATCGCAGTCAGGCACCCGGCGCCGTTTCGTGTACTCGGCAGCGAACTCATGGCCGTCATCCCGCCGCTCAACCTCATTGGCATACGCCGCGACCCCCGCGCGCTGGCGGTCAACCTCGGCGCCGCAATCGCATGCGCGATGACAGCGTGGCTGTTGATCGAACTCACCGGCAGCGTCGCGCAATGGATAGCCTCGGCATTTGGCGTCTATGTGACGTTCTCCTGGGTGCAGTCGCTGAAGACCCGGGACCCGGTCACATTCGCGCTGATGTTCCGTTCGAAGGCCTTCATCTACACCATGCTGGCGTTCCCGATGACTGCGTTCGTGGGCTATGGGGCGGGCTTCTGGATACCCCCTCTACTCATGCGCCTGCACGACGTGAGTGCGACGGAGGTCGGGCTCTACATCGGTCTTGGCGCCGCGCTCGGCGGCTTCACCGGAATCGCGTTAGGCGGGATTCTGGCGGACTACCTCAAGCAGAAATTCCCCAGCGGCCGGCTGGTGGTCGGCTACATCGTCATTCTCGGCTCGGCGCCGGTTCTGCTACTGCTGCTGTATTCGGATAGCCTGGTCGTTGTGTTCTGGCTGAACTTCGTGCTGACCCTGTTCAGTGCATCCGGCGGCGGCGTGCCACCGAGCGTCGCTGCCGACCTTGTCATGCCGCGCATGCGTGCTGTGGCCGGCGCCGGCTATATTCTCGTAAACACGTTCATTGGTCTTGCGCTTGGGCCATACGTGATGGGAAAGCTGTCGGATACGTTTCACGCCGGCGGCATGAACGACGCAGACGCGTTGCGTACCGCAATCGCGGTGTCGCTGCTCACGTTCATTCCCGCACTGGTATTTCTGATACTCGCCCAGAAGCACCTGCCGCGCGATGAAGCCAGCCGGCTACAACGCGCACGTGCACTCGGGGAGCCGATGAACGATGCCATGGTGACATCCAACGAAAGCCCGTGAGCGCACGAACCGCCGCGAACGCCGACCTTAGCGTCGAGGTTCATGCCGCCGAAGCAACGAACAAGCGGCGTTCGCGCAACCGAGGTCAGATCGCCGATACACCGGCGGGCCGCCCCGCCACGATGTCTGTCTGATAGATCTGAATGTCGACATCCGGCGCCCAGAACGATCGCGGCAACCCAGCCTTCTGCTTCAGCTGCGATAGAAACTCTGACGGATCGGGCAGGCTTTCCCAGACCTTCGGCAGGAACGTCGCACGACGTCCGCGCCAGCTGAGCACCACACCGTCCCGGTCGGGAACCAGCACGCGCAGCAGCGCTTCCTCGCTGTCGACAACGATTGGCTCGAGCGGCCCAAGAACGGAAATCTCGATGTCGAGCTCCGCAAATTCGGCAGCGGCCACCGGGAGGAAGCGTGGGTCGTCGAAGGCGCTGGCGTACGCGTTGTCCCAGACATCCCAGGCCAGGGGCCGCGACGCGGCGAGCACACCGCGGCAACCGCGCAAACCACCGGCCGCGGTGGACAACGTCACGAAGGAGGCGCCCGGCGCCGCAAGTTCCGTCGGCAACGTGACTTCGTCCGGGGTCTCACTGAGTCCCGTTGCGAGCCCGTGTCGGATCGAAAGCCCGGCGAGCGCGATCAGCAGATCACCCGATTCAGTTGTCAGTTTCATAAAACGCGAAGGCTCCATAACCGACGACGCGATCGGGATCACCCGCCGTATCGCCTGAATTGCAGGAATCCAGCAGTTGCGCCACGAGGTTGTGCCGCGCCGCCGCCACCAGAAATCCGTTGAGGCCAACACATCCGCACGCTTCGTCGCCGAGCAGACGCGGTTCCAGCGCAAGGATCCGCCGACAGGTTGCAGCATCCTTCGCTCGCGCGGTCGCCGTATCGTGAAAGTGACTCAGATCCGTCGATACGACGATCAACGTTTCGGGCCCGCCCCACACCCGCTCAAGCACCTGCGCAACCTCGTCAGACGATGCGTCGCCGGCGACGAGCGGCAGCAGCGCAAAATCCGTTAGCACCGACTGCAGAAACGGCAGTTGTACCTCGAGGCTATGTTCCTGCTGATGGGCACGATCCGACGCGACCACCGCGCGGTGCAAGAGTGCCTGACGACACAGCGCAGCGTCGACGCGCACCGAACCCAACGGGGTCGCAAACGACCGCACGGTCGGCACCGCGAGACCACGGAATCCTACCCGGTGGCTCGGTCCGATCAGAACTACACGATGAATGCTGCCTGCGGCTTGCCGAAGACGTGCGTACGCCACCGCGGCGATCGCACCCGAATAGACGAATCCCGCGTGCGGAACGACGATCGCTTTCGGCGCCGATCCGATGTCCGACACCGCCGCCAGATACGCCTCGACATTGCGGCGCAACGCATCGGGCATCGCGTCATAGAACGCACCCGCGACTGCCGCCGGTCTTTCGCTGTACGAAGAATCCAGATCGTTCATTGTTTTCGACTCATCGGGTTCTCGCTATATGAGGACGCCACGGGCAACTTGAAAGCCCCCAACGGTTCTTGCAATCCAACCATCCGCCCGCATTCTGCGTCGCATGCAACAAACCGCTGATTCTTCCGTCGTTGAGACCCGCTACTGGCACGCGCTGCCGGACGGCCGCGTGCAGTGCGATCTGTGTCCGCGCGCATGTAAAATTCACGAAGGTCAGCGCGGTTTGTGCTTTGTACGAGGCTGCGAAGACGGTCGCATCAAGTTATTCACCTACGGACGCTCCAGCGGGTTCTGCGTGGATCCGATCGAGAAAAAACCGCTGAATCATTTCCTCCCGGGCACCAGTGTGCTGTCGTTTGGCACTGCGGGTTGCAATCTCGCCTGCAAGTTCTGCCAGAACTGGGATATGAGCAAATCCCGCGAAATGGACACGCTGGCCGACGCGGCCTCACCGATACAACTCGCGAAGACGGCCCACGATCTGGGCTGTGCGAGCATTGCATTCACGTACAACGACCCGATCATTTTTCTCGAGTATGCAATCGACGTCGCGAAGGCTTGCCATGAACAGGGGATTCGCACCGTCGCGGTTACCGCGGGCTATGTGTCGAGCGAACCGCGGCGCGAATTTTTCGCGCACATGGACGCCGCCAACGTCGATCTGAAGTCGTTCTCGGACGACTTCTACTATCGGCTGTGCGGCGCGCGCCTCGCGCCAATCCTCGAGACTCTGAAATACATCAAACATGAAACGAATACGTGGCTCGAGTTGACGACGCTGCTGATCCCAGGCGAAAACGACTCGGACCAGGAGCTTCACGCACTAACGGATTGGATATGCCGCGAGCTTGGACCCGACGTGCCGCTGCATTTTTCGGCATTCCATCCGGATTGGAAGATGCTGGACAGACCGCAGACGCCGGCGGCGACGCTGACGCGCGCCCGCAAAATCGGGCTCGGTAATGGTCTGCACTACGTCTACACCGGCAACGTGCGCGACATCGACGGCGGCAGCACCTACTGCACCGCGTGCAACGATCGAATCATCGAACGCGACGGTTATCGTATCTCACGCTATCGCGTGACGTCTGACGGCCACTGCAAATCGTGCGGAACGACTATTGCGGGTGTGTTCGATGGTCCGGCTGGCCAATGGGGCGCGCGGCGTCTGCCGGTCAGGATCGCCCCGCTCGCAGCACCGGAATCGAGGCGCGGTTTCTAGAGTCGCTCGGATTAGTCCACCCTCGAGCCGAAATCGGCGGGCGAAGCGGTCGCGCCTACGCATTGTCACGTAGTGAGGAAGGCGGTCGAGTGTCTCTAGAATGAACTGGTTAATTCATCAGGAATGCCGTCAATGCCGCACAAACAGATCCTCTTCCGATCCGCCGCACGCGAAAAAATTCTGCGTGGCGTGACTCAGCTTGCCGATGCCGTGCGCGTAACGCTCGGGCCGAAGTCGAAGTCGGTCCTCATTCAGAAAAAATGGGGCACGCCGGTGGTATGCAACGACGGCGTGACCATTGCCAAAGAAGTGGATCTCAAGGATCCCGAGGAAAACCTCGGTGCGCAGATGCTGCGCCAGGCTGCCGTCAACACCGGCGACGCGGTCGGCGACGGTACCAGCACCTCGACGATCCTTGCGCATGCGATGTTCGCCGATGGCGTGCGCAACGTCGTCGCGGGCGCTTCGGCGATCGACCTCAAACGCGGTCTCGAGCGCGGTCAACGTGCAGCGCTCGCTTCGCTCAAAGCGCAGTCGCGGCCGGTTTCCACGCGCAAGGAGAAGGCTCAGGTCGCGACTATCTCCGCGCACAATGATCCAGTCATCGGGGAGCTCGTCGCCGATGCAATGGAAAGAGTGGGTGGCGAAGGTGTCATCACTGTCGAAGAATCGAAGACCACCGAGACGGTGCTCGATGTCGTCGAGGGTATGCAGTTCGATCGCGGCTATCTGTCGCCGTATTTCGTCTCCGATCCCGAAAAGATGGAAGCGGTGCTCGAAGACGCCTACGTGCTGCTCTCCGATCGCAAGATCAATATTCTGAAAGACATGATTCCGCTGCTGGAGCAGATCGCGAAGGCCGGTAATCCACTGCTCATCATCGCCGAAGACATCGAAGGCGAAGCACTGGCAACACTGGTCGTCAATCAGATGCGCGGCATCCTGCGCTCCGTCGCGGTCAAGGCACCCGGGTTCGGCGACCGTCGCAAAGCGATGCTGCAGGATATGGCGGTGCTGACCGGCGGTGTCGTGATTTCCGAAGAAGTCGGCTTGAAACTCGAAAACGTGCAGCTCGCCGAACTGGGCCGCGCGACGCGCGTCGTCGTCGACAAGGACAACACAACGATCATCGGCGGCAAAGGCGACCACGACAGCATCGAGGGGCGCATGCAGCAGATCCGGCGCGAGGTCGAAAAAACCACCAGCGACTACGACCGTGAAAAACTCGAGGAACGGCTGGCCAAACTGTCGGGCGGCGTCGCCGTCATTCGCGTCGGCGCACCGACAGAGTCGGAAATGAAATCGAAAAAAGAAGCGCTCGATGACGCTATCAGTGCCACAAAAGCAGCAGTCGCCGAAGGAATCGTTCCGGGCGGTGGTCTCGCCCTCCTCCGCTGCATCAAAGCCGTCGCGGAAGAGGAGGCAAAATGTGACGGCGATGAAAAAACCGGCGTACAGATTCTGAAGCGTTCGCTCGAATGGCCCACGCGGCAGATCGCCGAGAATTCATCGGTGGATGGCGGCGTCGTGGTGGCGAAAATGATCGAAGGCTCGGGGGCGATGGGATTCGACGCTTCGCGCAACGTGTATGTCGATCTCAACGAAGCAGGCATCATCGACCCAACAAAAGTGGTGCGAGTTGCGCTCGAAAACGCCGTGTCGGTCGCGAGCGTGCTGCTGCTCACCGAGGCCACGATGACTGAAATCGAGGATCCCCACAAAGAAGGCGCCGCACCTCAGGACATGGGCATGTGACGGGCAGCGCTATTCGCGGATCACGCGTGATGACGGGCCCGCTTAGAGCGCGAAGTACAGCACCAGGATGCCGGCGGTCAGCAGCGCGCCGAACAGCGCAATCGCGCGTGTGACCGGCGTTTTAATCAGCACCACCGCCGACACACAAATCGCGACATAAGGAATCAACGTCGCCAGCACCGTGGCGGTGGCGAGCACCTCGAAGTGATTGGAGAAGAACAACAGCGCGCCCGGGACCGTGCAGGAGACAACCAGCGCGGCCGCCGGTGCGCCACGCCGTGACAGCCTGGCGAGCACATCGACGCGCGCAACCTCGGCGCCGTTCTGCAACACCCGCGATGCCGCGACGATGTACGCATTCAACGCCGACAGCATCGTAACGATGCCGAGCGCGGCAACGAACGCACCCGACCCGCTGAAGACGCGACCCACCGCCGCGGCGATGGGTGCCGGCGACCCAGCGAGTTCCGCCGCACCCACCGCGCCGATCAGCGCTACGTTGAGCGCAACGTAGATCAAACAAACGAGCACCATGACCAGCAACAGCGCGCGCGAGACTTCTCGCGGATCTCGGGTCTCAGCCACCGGAATCGCGCTGATCTCGAATCCCGTGAACGGCCAGTACACGATGATCACGACCTGCAATAGTTCGGCCATGCCGATGCGGCGCGTGGGCACCAGGTTTTCCATTTGGATGAACGGTGTCAGCGCCGCGGCGATTCCCACGATGGCTGCGATCTTGATCACGGTGAGTACGTTTTCGGTCGTGCCCGAAAGCGCTATGCCGATCAGGTTGACGATCAGGAACGCGATGATGATCAATATTTCGACAACGAGGATGTGCGAAACCGCGAAATACGACAGGTATTGCCCGAGTCCTGAAGCGATCGTCGCTATGCCGAACAGCGCGGAGACGACGTAGGTGGCGACCAGAACCATTGAGGCGCGCGCGCCGAACACCGGTGCGAACAGATCGTAAAAGGCCGTACCGGTCGGGGAACGCGCCTGGACCGCCGCAAGTGCCACAGCCACAGAGCAGGCCGACACGGCAACGATGAGCCACGCCACCAGCGACGACGGCCCGGCAATACCGGCGGCAATACCAGGAACGACGAAGATGCCCGAACCGATGGTCCCGCCGACGCCGAGACTAACGAGTTCGAACAGGCGCAGCGATTTGCGGTACGTGCGTGGCGCCGTGCTCGTCACGCCGCGGACTCGTCAGCCCGCCGCCTGCAACGCTTCCTCCTGCGGCGCCGGCGTCGAAAACTCCATTACGCCATCTTCGATCGACCCATAACTCAAGCTCAGAATGTCGAGGATGTAGTTCTGGTACAGGCGCCACGGTGCCTTTGAACCTTGCTTCGGAAATCGATCGATGGATCGTGTTACATACCCCGACGTGAAATCGAGCATCGGCATTTTTTCGATCGTCGGGTCGTTCTGGCGCGGGCAGCACTGGGAGTAGCCGTGTTTCGCCATATGATTCAGCAGACGACAGACGTACTCGCACGTGAGATCACACTTCAACGTCCACGACGCGTTCGTGTAACCCATCGACTGGGCGAGGTTGGGTATGCCGCTGAACATCATGCCTTTGTACGCCAGCGTGTCGGCGGGATCGATACGCGCGCCGTCGACGGTGATCTGCAGATCGCTCAACACCTGCAGATCGAGGCCGGTCGCCGTCACCACGATGTCGGCATCGAGCACGGCGCCCGAGCGCAGCTTCACGCCGGTCTCGGTGAATGTCTCGATCTGATCGGTCACGACGGTCGCGCGCTGTGTTCGGATCGAGGCAAAAAGATCACCATGGAGAACCAGACACACGCGTTGATCCCACGGATTGTAGGTCGGCGTGAAATCACGCTCGACCGGGTAATCGGGTCCGAGCGCGGCCTTCGCGCCGCGGACGATCATTGCCTTCGCGCGCTCGGGGTAGTGTCGGCAGTACCAGAAAAAGAACATACCCATGAGAACGTTCTTCCAGCGCGTGATGCCGTAGGTCAGCTTCGGCGACACGTATTTGCGCAGCGAATTGGCCAGCCGATCTTCGTCGGGTGCCGCGACGATATACGTCGGCGAGCGTTGCAACATCGTCACGTGTGCTGCGGTTTTGGCGAGCTCCGGAACCAGCGTGACGGCAGTGGCGCCGCTGCCGATGACAACCACACGTTTGCCCGCGTAGTCGATATCGTGCGTCCACTGCTGCGGATGCACGATGCGCCCCTTAAACCGCTCGGTGCCGGGGAAATCGGGCGTATACCCGCGTGCGTAGTTGTAGTAGCCGCTGCACATGAACAGGAAGTTGCAGCGATAACGAACAACCTCGCCGGCATCGCCGCGTTCCGCTTCAACCGTCCACTCCGCGTCCTGCGTCGACCACGACGCGCGCTTCACGTGGTGACGGAAGCGGATCTTCCGATCGATGCCGTAGGTACGCGCTGTCTCGCGGACGTACTCGAGAATCGAAGGTCCATCGGCAATCGCTTTCGGTGCCGTCCATGGCTGGAACGAATAGCCGAGGGTGTACATGTCGGAATCCGAACGGATGCCGGGATAGCGGAACAGATCCCAGGTCCCGCCGATGCTGTCGCGATTTTCGAGAATTGCGTAGGTCCGGTCCGGGCAGTTCGCCTGCAGGTGGTAGCCGGCACCGATGCCCGAGAGGCCGGCACCCACGATCAATACATCAAAGCGTTCTTCTTGCATCTCGATCTTCCGTGTTCCGCATGACAGCGCGTCCAAGGATAACCGATGCCCGAGCCTCAACCATCGCGCAGCGCGCCGCCGCTGCGACGCATCTAACTGCTACGGAGCGGCGAGGCTGCCCTCAGGCGCAGACGCAAACGTTTCATTCAGGGGGTGCAGGCGAGGCCGATGGGTCGGCGATCCCTCGTCGAGGGCATACATGCCGGCCATGGAGGAACCGCAGCTCGCTACTCATCGCTGTTCATGAACCCCAACAGGTGCAGCAGGCTGGTGAACAGATTGAAGATAGCAACGTAGAGCGTCACCGTCGCCATCACGTAGTTCGTCTCACCGCCGTGGATGATGTTGCTGGTCTCATACAGAATCAAGCCGGACATCAGCAGCACGAACATCGCGGATACGGCAAGCGACAGGCCGGGTAGCTCTAGAAAGAGCGCACCGATACCGGCCACAAAGGCGACCAGGATTCCGACCATCAGGAATGCGCCCATGAAGCTGAAATCCTTACGCGTCGCCAGGGCGTAACCCGAAAGACCCACAAACAATGCGCCGGTCGCACCAAACGCGGTCATCACGATCTGCGCCCCGTTAGGCAGCGCGAGATAGTTGTTGAGGATCGGTCCGAGCGTGTAGCCCATAAAACCCGTGAGTGCGAATACCAGGCCAATTCCGGCGGCCTGATCACGGAACTTCGATGTCAAAAACAGCAAACCGAAATAGCCGGCCAGCGTAACGATCAGGCCCGGGTGCGGCAGATTCAGAGCCATCGCCACACCGGCGACGACCGCACTGAATGCGAGCGTCATCGACAGCAACAGGTAGGTGTTGCGAATGACCTTGTTCGTTGAAGTGACCGCGGCGACACGCTGTGCAGCGATCGGGAGATTGCCGGTCTGGGTCTGGTTAATCGGATTCATGGTGGTACTCCTGCTCGATCAAGACTGATGAATGGGCAACATGTCCGCATTCCGTGAGGATCGCGGCGTAGAACGACCGTGGGTATTGCGATGTTTCAGGCGGCGCAGGATATTTCTCCCGATGCGCTCCGCGGCGCGACCGATCGCGAGGAACGGATCGGCCTCGGTATCCTCGATCACCATTTCACCCAGACCGTTCAACGTCACTTGAATCCGACACCGCTTGTCGATTCCGCCGCGCGGTCCATTGACATCTGATAAGCGAACTTTCACCCGGCGTACGCGCTCCGCCGCGCGCGCTAGAGAAAACGTCAAGCGCCGCTGCGTATGGTCACGCAGCGCATCGGTGAGGGGGATGCCGTGGGCCTGGATGTCGATGTGCATGTTGCCTGTCTCCCGTGAAATCTAGCGACAGGGTCAACGTTAGGCGCGAACGACGACCTGGAAAACTCGAATATAAGGTCGTATGACTTCGGAAATTCCGATGAAACTTATGGGGTGGGACGTGGCGGCGGGGTGCGACGGCGACCCGCACCGGATCACCGTCGCGAACTAACGACTACAGTGGCTTGTACGAGTACTTCTGACCGCCGAGGGTCGCTGCGTACATCAGGCCGCCCTTTGCGACAGTGAAGATCGCCATACCCTTGTGGTAGGAGCCAGCGGTTTTTGCGTCGTGCTGGCCGCCGCTCGCCGTGGCCGTGTTACCACTCGTGCTGGTACCTGCCGACGCACCCGCGGTGATCGCAACTGCGCTCGCCTCCGCACCGAACTCGAAGTTGCCGCCGGTGAATTCATCGAATGAACGTTTGTCTTCGAAGAAAATGATCTGGCTGAAGACCTGGCCGCCGAGCTGGAGACCCACGCTGAGTTGCGTCATCTTGCTCTCGCCAACCGGCTTTCCGCCTACGTAGACATGTCCGGTGCCATGCGCCGCTCCAACTCCGATTCCGCCTTTGCCGATCGACGGAAACACCGCGTAGCCATAGGCATGCTTAAAGAAGTCGCCGCTTTCACCGGCACCCTTGAAGACACCGATTGCATCGGAGTAGTTGTCGGCCCACGCAACCGAGATTGGGAACAACAGCGCAACGAGCAGCGCAACAGGACGGAAAATCGCTTTCATGAGGGAGCTTCCTTCGTAATGTAGGTTCCGGATCATCGCGTGCGTAACATCCGCAGGTTCGCGCCAGCCCGGCATGAAAACGTGAGACGAAGTCAGAGTCAATCAGGAAAGTCCACGCGACCGAGCGCGTTACCGGCGGGCGTCTGGGTGCTCGGTTTTGGTTCGCTGCTGATGGACGCGTCGTCGGAACTCGTCCATAGCCTGTTGCCGATCTTCATGACCACGGTGCTCGGCGCGTCTATCGTCACCATCGGCGCGATCGAAGGCATCGCCGAAGCGACCGCCGCGATCACCAAGGTGTTTTCCGGCGCAATCAGCGATTACCTGCGTAAACGAAAATTCCTCGTTGTCCTGGGCTACACACTTGGCGCCGTCACCAAGCCGATATTTCCGCTCGCAACAACGATCGGCTGGGTGTTTACCGCGCGCTTCATCGATCGCATCGGCAAGGGCATCCGCGGTGCCCCGCGTGATGCCTTGATCGCCGACGTCGTTGCGCCGGAACTACGCGGCGCAGCATACGGTCTGCGGCAGTCGCTCGATTCGGTCGGCGCGTTCATCGGGCCGCTGCTGGCCGTCGTTTTTATGCTGTGGTTCGCAAACGACATCAAGGCAGTGTTGTGGATCGCGGTCATCCCTGCGTTTCTGGCGGTCGCGCTGCTGATCACGGCAGTGCGTGAGCCGGAACCCTCTGCGGTCGTTGCGAAATCCCAAAGTCGGCTGACCTTCGCCGACGCGAAGCGGCTGTCATCGCGTTTCTGGCGCGTCGTGGCGCTGGGCGCGGTATTCACGCTGGCTCGGTTCAGTGAGGCGTTCCTGATTCTGCGCGTCGCCGACCTCGGCCTCGCGATCGGTTACGCGCCCGTGATCATGATCGTAATGAATGTGGCGTACGCGGCGGTCGCCTATCCAGCGGGCATGGCCGCCGGAGTTTGCGGCACGGCTTTCGGCATCTTCAACTTGATCTGCGGCAGTGCGCTGCTGTTAGCGAGCGTCATTGCCGGCGCCGCGTGGAACGCATTCGGCGCATCAGCCACCTTCATCGTGGGGGCCGCCTTCGCCGCATGTGCGGCGGCGGGGCTGCTGCTTTACCGTCCGACATCCGGAAACGCCGAACGGGACGTCCGCGTCTGAAATCGCCGACACTTTCCCCTATCCCGCCGGTCTTGTTATAAAGCCGGTCCAGTGATCGACCTCGGTGACGGAGCATGACCACCGCTCGCAGGCTCCACAAAGTGACCGGCACCTTCCCGATGATGCGCGGACGGCTCAAAGATCCTGTTGTCGCCTATGAAACCTGGGGTCAGCAAAGCCGCGACCGGGACAATGCGGTATTGATATTCACTGGCCTCTCACCGTCGGCGCACGTCGCGTCATCGCCCGAAGACCCATCGGCGGGCTGGTGGGAAGACATGGTTGGCCCGGACAAGCCGATCGATACCAACCGGTACTTCGTCATCTGTGTGAACTCGCTCGGTAGCTGCTTTGGATCGACCGGACCTGCATCGATCAATTCGGAGACCGGACGGCAATATCGCCTCACGTTCCCGGTCCTGTGTGTCGAAGACATCGCGCGCGCAGCGGCTGAGGTCGTTCGCTCGTTGGGAATCGAGTCTTTGTTCGCAACCGTTGGCGCTTCGATGGGCGGAATGACGGCGTTGGCGCTGTGCATGCTGTATCCGAACCTGTCACGCGGACTGTTATCGATCTCATCGGCCAGCCGCAGCTTGCCGTTTGCAATTGCGCTGCGATCGTTGCAGCGCGAAATCATTCGCAAGGATCCGGCATGGAGCGAGGGAAACTACGCGCAGGGCGAAGGACCCATCTCCGGCATGCGGCTCGCCCGCAAGCTCGGCATGATCAGCTACCGCTCCGCGCAGGAATGGGACCAACGCTTCGGCCGCGAGCGCGCCACCGATGAAGTCACCAACCACGGACCGTTTCGAATCGATTTTGAAGTGGAGTCGTATCTCGAAGCGCACGCCAACAAATTCATCGGCGCATTCGATGCGAACTGTTATCTGTATCTGTCACGCGCGATGGATCTATTCGATGCGGCCGATCACGGCGGCAGCGTTGCCGGCAGCCTGGCGCGCCTGCAGCTCGATCGGGCGCTGGTGATCGGCGTCGAATCGGACTTTCTGTTTCCGCCGCATCAGCAGCGCGAGTTGGCGGACGGTCTCAAAGCGGTAGTCCCGGATATGGACTTCCAGGTTCTGCCATCGATACAGGGTCACGACTCGTTCCTGGTCGATATGGATCGTTTCCGGCCGGCACTGGCGAGTTTTTTCTAAATGCGCTGAAACTGCCGCGCGGACCGACGCAAGGCGTCGATCAGCGTCGTCGCATCGACCTGTCAGCGCACACCGGGTGCGCACCACGCAGCACGCTACCATGATCGGTGGAAGCCACCACCTCACCGACCACAGTCGCGTGGCGGTAGCCGGCGTCACGCAGCGCCGCGACGCACGCATCCGCACGCAGCGCAGGCACGCCCGCCAACAGGCCGCCGGCAGTCTGTGGGTCCATCAGCACACGCACCATTGACGCATCCGCGTGGCAACCATCGAGCACAAAATCCTGCAGTGCCAATTCGTTGTTCGCCTGCAGCGAGCTTGCAACACCCGCGTCCAGCATCGCCAGGGCGCCTTCATACAGCGGCACCGCAGCCACGTTCAATTCCGCGCCAACCATCGAAGCACGCAGCATTTCGCTCAGATGTCCGAGTAAGCCGAAGCCCGTTACGTCGGTACACGCGCGGGCACCGTACTCGCGCAAGAGCCGCGCCGCGGTTGCGTTTGACGAGTCCATCACTTCAATCGCCTGTCTGATCCAGCACGTGCGCGCCAGCCCGCGCGCTTGCGCCGCAAACAACACGCCGCTGCCGAGCGGACGGGTCAACAGGAGCGCGTCGCCAACCGCCAGACCGACTTTACGCAGCGGCGCGGCGGTCACATCACCGATCACCGCAAAGCCGAGCGCCAGTTCGAGCCCTTCACTGGAATGCCCGCCGGCCAACGCGACGCCTTCGGCGTGCAGTACGTCGATCGCGCCGCGCATGACATGCAGCAGTTCCTGTTCCATCTGAGCTGCACCCATCAACGGGATCGTCACCAGCGCAAGTGCCGCAATCGGCGCACACCCCATGGCGTGGATATCGTTCAACGCGTGCCGCGCCGCGATCCGCCCGAACTCGTACGGATCATCGAGCATCGTGCGCAGGCTGTCGGCGGTCAGCACCACCTGCTCCCGCGCGACATCGAGCACCGCGGCGTCATCGCCGATGCCGACGGCGAGCCGCGGTTGGCCCGGCACGTCGAGTTGGCGGAGCACGCGTGCGAGCACGTCAGCGCCGAGCTTCGCGCCACAACCGCCGCAACGCATCGGCGTTGGCAGATCGGCGGCAAACGCTGCGGCGATCTGCGGTGTCGGCGGCTGCAGGGGCGGTACGGGCCTGAGTCGCTGCATAAACCGTCGATCGATCCAATCCTTCCAGCGCCAGACCCACTCACCGTGCGCATACAGAAGACCGCGCGATGCGGTTGCCGTGGGGCTCCCTTCCGATATCAGCGCCAGTACCCGCCGCTGCGGGCGATAGGGTCGCAGTTTGTTACCGAGCAACGCGCGGCGCAGGTTGTCCGCGAGCACGCGTCCCTGACGTACCGCATACACGCCGGACTTCGGGCGCGGTTGATCAATCATCGCGGCAACATCGCCCGCCGCGAACACCTGCGGGTCGGATGTCGACCGCAGCGTCCGATCGACGGCCACAAATCCCCGCTCATCAAGCGCCAGCCCGCAGCTGGCGAGCCAGGCGGGCGCCTCGACGCCGGTCACCCACAGCACAAAATCACCCGACACCTCCCGACCGGCGCCATCCGAGACCCCGTGTGCATCGACCGCCGCCGCGGTGAACTCGGTCAACACCTCGATGCCGCGAGCATGCAACAACATTTCGAAGCGCCGCCGCACACGCGCGGAATGCCCGTTCAACAGGCCCGTCCCGGCGGTTACCAGCGCGACCTGCGTCGACGGCGCAATGGCGACCAGCGCATGGTGCACCGCGAGCGCGAGTTCGACTCCGCCCGCCCCGCCACCGACGATGACTACCCGAACAGCGCCGTCACTCGCGGCGCGGACACGCAACGACTCGAGCAAGGCCTGCCAGCGCGGCAGGAAGCCACCGATCGGCTTGACCGGAATCGCGTGCGCTGGCGTCGGCAATGAACCAAAACCCGGCGCTGCACCACAGTTCAAGGACAACACGTCAAATCGCAGCCTGGGGTGACGCGCGAATTCGACCTGCCGATTGACGAGATCCAGGCCTACTGCTGCGGCAGCGATCAGCCGTGCGCCGGCCGCCCGCGCCAGCGGACCCAGATCGATATGTACATCGTCATAGCTGTAGTGGCCAGCGATGTGTCCGGGCAGCATGCCTGAATACGGAGTGTGAATTTCGCGCGAGACCACAGTGATGCGTACCCCAGCCAGCGGGTTCATCGCGAACCGCCGCAATACCAGCACGTGACTGTGACCGCCGCCGATCAACACCAGGTCCCTGACTGCAGGGACAGCGCCGTGGGATTTCAATGGGGAGGGTAGAACCCGGACCGCTCAGGCGTCCGGATCTTCATCCGTACCGCTGTCGTCATCAGCTTCGAGGTAGTCCAGGTCGCTGCGCAATCTGCGCTCTTCGATGCGTGACTCGATGGCGCGGCGAATCTCGAGCGACCTGGCCGCGCGTTCACGCGGGTCGAGCACCACGCCTTCTTCTTCACCGTCGCCGTCACTTTCAAAAGCATCAAGATCCGCTTCGGATAGCGGCATTTCAGTATCATCCTCGTCTTCTTCGATCTCGGCAGCCATGAGCGTCACAAACCGTTGACCATCGGAGCGCTACACAGAGTGTCGGGGCAACGCAGCGCCTTTGTATTCCGCTCGCCGAGCACTGTCAAGCCGACATACACAGGCGTCACGCGATCGAGCTAACGGATTGTTGGTGGTGCTGTTAACGAGTCACCGAGTTCAGGTGTCCCTGCCCGCTCAGCGCTGTCAAAAAGTCCACCTCGTAGGCGCGCTCCGGAGCTTCACGCACCATACGATCGAGCGCGTGCGCATCGTCACCAACAAGGATCCGCCAGCGGTCGTCGCGTACGCCGTCGAGAATGATTTCGGCGGCCTGGCGCGCGCTCACCGGCGCCTTATCGCGGAAGTCGAGCGCCTGTTGCTGCAGCGCCGCGCGGATCTGATCATCGCTCTCGTTGCCAACCGGCATACCGCGTTCGACCATACGCTTGCGAATCACCGCAACATCCGCTGAGTTCATGTCCTTCGGCGCGGGCCGACCCAGCACCTTGCCGGTGTTGATCGCAATCGATGTACCGATGTGGCCGGGCATGACCACCGCGACCTTGACGTGCGGTGCGTTGAGTCGCAGATCGGTGACCAGGGCTTCCGAAAAACCCTTGACGGCGAATTTCGCGGCACTGTAGGCGGTGTGCGAAATATTCGGGCCCAGAGTCGCCCAGAATCCGTTCACGCTACTGGTGTTGACGAGATAACCCTCCTTGCTCGCGACCAGCAACGGCATGAACGCGCGACTGCAGTAATACACGCCAAACCAGCAAACGCCGAACGTGCGCTCCCATTCGCCGCGATCGTCCAACAGGAAACTGCCGCCGCCGCCAATACCGGCGTTGTTGAACAGCAGATTGATGTGATCGGTAGCGTGCACGCGTTGCACGGTCTCGCAAAACTCGACCACCTGCGACTCATCGGATACGTCGGCGCGATGCGTCGTCACACGCACGCCGGCGGGCGCTGCTTGTTCACACAGGCGCTGCGTTTCGCGCATGTTGTCTTCGGAGACGTCGCACATCGCGACGTGGCAGCCCTCCCCACTGAGTACGCGTGCGAGCTCACGCCCCATTCCTGTGCCACCGCCGGTAACGATAGCCAGTTTGTCTTTGAAGTTTTTCATCCAGTCACCTATGCGTTATCACCACTGTTTTCTAACACTCCCCGGCAAACCGTCAGCGGGCTTTGGTCAACCAGGGTTTGATCGTCGCTTCACACTGCGCCTCGCCGTTCGAAAGCCATACAAAGCCGCCTTCAATTGTGCACTGCAGATTCATAGTTCGCTCAACAAGCCGATCGATGCCCGGCACGTGCAGGCCGGCGACGGATAGATTCGTTTGACGCGACAACGCCACCTCGTTCTGTTGCCACCAGAGCTCGGAGGCGCGCTCGCCGTAGCAATAAACCTTGACGTGCCTCGCCTGGCCGCACGCTCGGCGCAAACGACGCTCCTCGGGATGCCCCACATCGATCCACAATTCGGTCTCCCCGGTCAGACTTTTCTGCCACAATGCCGGTTCGTCTTCATTGCTCAAGCCCCTGCCAAAATCAAGCCGCTCATCCGCATTCATTGCGAAGGCAAGTATCCGCACCATCATGCGCTCGTTGGTTTCCGATGGATGGCGCGCCAGTGTCAACATGTGATCCTGATAATAGTGACGATCGAGATCGGCTACGGACAGTTCCACTCTGTGAATAGATGCCTTCAGCGCCATCTGAAACTCGAATCGACTGCTTTGTTCACAGGCTACCTCTCTGTCGGGCGCATTCTATCCAGAATCGGCAGGCCGATCGAAAGAATGCGGCCGAACCGCGATCCTTCGTTTACGTCACGCACGTCTACCGCCTGACAGTTCAGCGTTGGGGCGGTCTGTTGGCCTCGATGCGTGCGCGGACTTCGTCGGCGCCGCAGCGCGATCGCTCAATTGCCGGCTGACTCTTCATGGTGTCCGCCAAAGCCATGCCGCATCGCCGACAGCAGCCGGTTCTGGAAGTCGGCTTCGCCCCGGGAACTGAATCGTGCGTACAACGCGGCGGTCAGCACGGGCGCCGGAACCGCCTCGTCGATGGCCGCTTTGATGGTCCATCGACCTTCACCCGAATCCGCGACGCGCCCGGCGAACTGCGTCAGTGACGGGTCGTCAATCAACGCGCTGGCCGTCAGGTCCAGCAGCCACGAACTGATCACGCTGCCGCGTCGCCATACTTCAGCAATGTCCGGCAGATTGAAGTTGAACTGGAAGTGCTCGGGATTGTGTAGCGGTGTGGTCTCAGCATCGATTGTGTGCCGGCGCGTGCCGACGTCGGCGGCTTCGAGAATGCCAAAACCCTCGGCATACGCAGCCATGATTCCGTACTCGATACCGTTGTGGACCATCTTCACAAAATGCCCGGCGCCGGCGCCGCCACAGTGCAGATAGCCTCGCTCCGAGGTCCCTTCCACATCTTCTCGACCGCGCGTGCGCGCAATGTCGCCGACGCCCGGCGCAAGCGACGCGAAAATCGGATCCAGTTGTTCGACGGCCGCGCGCTCGCCGCCGATCATCATGCAGTAGCCACGCTCCAGACCCCAGACCCCACCACTCGTTCCTGCATCCACGTAGCTGATCCCCTCGGCGGCAAGCTCCGCGGCGCGCCGGATGTCGTCGATATAATACGAATTACCTCCATCGATCAGAATGTCGCCACGCTCGAGGTGCGGCCGCAGTTCGGCAATCGTTTGATCGACCACCGCCGCCGGCACCATCAGCCAGATCACCCGCGGCTGCGCCAACAGTTTTGCCATGTCCGCGAGCGTTCGAACGCCAATCGCACGTTCAACCGTTAGTTGTTGTACCGCCTCTGCCGACGTGTCGAAGACCACACAGTCATGGCGGGCACGTATCAGCCGCCGAACCATATTCGCACCCATGCGCCCGAGACCCACCATTCCTATTTGCATCAGCGATTTCTCTCCTCAAATATGATTCTCATGCCGTCGGTCTGCGCGGGGCCGGCGTCGGTCACGACGTCACAAGTTTCTCGATTCAAAGCGCGCTTGCAAAGTACCTGCCGCGTCGAGCAGCTCCAGATGCGCGCCGTTGACCCGCCAGCGCGCCGTTGCCGCCAACGCCTTCGTGAAGGCGTCCGGGATTCGCATGTCGGGACACGCCATCAGCGTCGTCGCCATCTTGGTGAACTCGATTCGATCACCGTCGATCTTGTAGTCGCCCATCAGCCGATTGCAGCCGTCGAATCCGACGACGCGGGGACTTGCAGTCTGCAGAGCCATAGATGGTTCTCGATCGCCTTTGCCGAGCACGACTGCTTGGCGCCCGAGGTGAACCAGCACCCAGCGCGTGCCGGTAAGTTCATGCGTCACGCCGCGCGCCCCACAGGATTCGTTGGGCGCGAGATCGTCGACCGAGTCCACAATCAGCGTGTCCCGGGTAGACTCGCCTGCCATGCTGTAGCGGTTGACGATGCGGCCGGACAGCCGCGCCAGTACCGGCGCGCCGGGTTCGGTTCGCACGCGCACATACGCGGCCTCGAGTGCTGCATGAGCACCCTCGGTGGCCACGGGTAGTTGAAGTCCGCTCAGACATTCCTCGAATATCCCCGCATCTGCCATTTGGCGATACATCCCCTGCAGATGCAGGTTGGGTTCGATCGGCGCGTACGCGGCCTGTCGTTTGAGCGTGTAGTTCAATCGCGAGTCAATAGGCTTCCCGGCACGGTCCAGTTTCTTAAGGACCGCTGCATCGGCTATCGAGAACATCTCGGATGCGATCTCCCCACCGTGCAGCACAAGCGTTTGGGTATCGGCCACGACGGACCACAGGCCGATCTGATCGACCGGATGATTACCGGGGCGGCCGAGATACGCCATGCGCATGAAATACACATTGTTTTGGCGAAGCTCCACGTCGTAACGAATCCCTTCACAGTCGGCGCACGGCAAAACTCCCGAATAGCGCGCCGGCAGCTCGTTCCCGAAGTCTCCGAGCGCAACAGGCGCCGACGGCGGTGTCGTCGAGCGTGCCTGCTGCGATGGAACACACGCGCACAGCAGCACCAGCCAGATAAATCCAGTTGCTTTGATCATTGTCATCGTGTCGCTCCCCGGCGGGCAATTCGTTCACGTTCCGAATTGGCTCCGAACGAATCTACCGCCAGCCACATTGCTCCAAAGCAACGCGGTTCGCTTCCGCGGATCTGGAGTTAGAATCTTGATCGCGTGCGCCTATTGCGTGGTTGCGCCGCGCCCGTGGGCAGCCGGGTCACGTCAGTATCAACCGTCGCTGGTTTCCATCTACTTTCAAATCCTCTACTACAAGTATGCGTCGTCATGGCCAAACCCGATGAATCACGGTTGCAGAAATTCCTGCGGAAGCGCCGCGAGCGAAAGCTGTTCGCGTCTTCGTCCACCACCGAGATTTTCGACTGGATATACAGGACCAACAAGTGGGGCGATCCGGAGTCGGTATCAGGTAGCGGTTCGAGTCTTGCACAGACATCGCGCGTGCGCGCAGAACTACCTGCTTTGCTGAAGCGTCATGGCGTGCGCACGCTCCTCGACGCACCGTGCGGTGATTTCCACTGGATGGCGAAAACTCCGCTTGACCTCGATTATTACGTAGGCGCCGACATCGTGGGCGCGCTTGTCGAGCATGTTTCACACACCTACGCGAAGGACGGGCGACAGTTCATGTGTCTGGATCTGATCAACGATCCCCTTCCAGCGGCCGATCTGCTGCTATCGCGTGAATGCCTGGTGCATCTCGACTATCAACGCATCAGCAACGCCATCGCGAACATCAAGCGCAGCGGCATTCCGCTGCTGCTCACGACATCGCATAGTAAGCACACGGAAAATGCGAACAAGCTCACCGGCCAGCATCGTTTTCTGAACTTTCAGCAAGCGCCTTTCAACTGGCCTGAACCCATCGATAGGATTATCGAGGACGCGCCGTCACCAGCACGCGATCCAGGAAAAATCCTCGGGCTCTGGCGCGTTGCAGATATCTCCGTGCCAGTCATTCCAGGCTGACGATTCGCTTCGTCACGGATGGACTGCGCCAGGCTCTAACCCGAGGTGCGCCAATACAGCCCCACCATCGATGGTTCTTCCGCTCTGTCGGGCAGTCGCGCGATACTGAGCCCCATGCGCGAACCGTGGCGCCCGGTTGGTCAGAACGAACTCGCTCCGCCAACGAGGGTAAAAAGGGGGAGCACATCGATCGGCATACAAAGGCGCAGCGGCGCATTGGTCTTATATTCGGGTAGCACGTGATGGAATTGAACCTCGACACCGGCAAGTTGATCGTCTTCATTGCCGGTCTGCTGTTGTTTCTCGCCGTTGAAACCGCGGCGCCGGCGCGTCCATGGCACGGCGCGCGCTGGCGGCGGCTGGCGTTCCATGGCGGCGCCGCAACGCTGAACACCGTGCTCATGCGGCTGTTTGCCTATGTGCCTTTCCTGCTCTGGGCCGTGTATGTCGAGGAAGAAGGTTGGGGCCTGTCGCGCTGGCTCGGTCTCGTCGGCTGGACCGAGATCCTGCTGTCTGTCGTCGTACTCGATATGTTCGACTACGTCTGGCATCGCGCCAATCACCGCGTGCGTTTCCTGTGGCGCTTCCATAAGGCGCATCACGCCGACATCGCGATGGACGTGACTACGTCGCTGCGATTTCATCCGGGCGAGTTGCTGCTCTCGGCGCTGATGAAGGCGGTGTGGATCGCGGTCTGGGGGCCGACCGTGGTCGCCTGGTTCCTGTTCGAGGCGCTCGTGAGTCTGTGTGCACAGTTTCATCACAGCAACATCGATTTCCCGAATACCGTCGAGGGCTGGCTGTCGCGCGTGCTGGTCACACCGCGATATCACGCTGCGCATCACGCCGTCGATCAGCGCTATGGCAACGCCAACTTTTCCACCATCTTGAGTATCTGGGACCGGCTGTTTGGCAGCTATGTCCGGCCAGCCGACGACGGCGCTACGACGCGCGCCTCCGACGCACTGGGTCTACCCGACGCCCGGGAACTAGCGTTCTCGCCGGTCGCCTGGCTCGACGAACCGCTACGCAGCCGCAATCTGGATCTCAACCGCAGGCGCCGTCGGGCGCTGTAGCGACGCCCTGGCAATCCGTAGTACCGTCACGAACCCAATAGGAGACAGCTTATGAAACTGATCGCAATCCTGCTATTGAGCATGCCGCTGTTCGCATTTGCCGCCGAACATGGCGGCACGGCGGCCGCGTCCAAAGAGCATGGCGGCACCGCTGCCCCGTCCAAGGAACATGGCGGTACCCCAGCCGAATCGAAAGAACACGCCGGAAAGGCGGCCACGCCGAAGGCCGAGGGCGGCACGCCGGACGCGGCGAAGGAGCCGGAGGACGAATCCGCCAAGGACGACGATTCCGTAGTAGAGACGCCCACGGAGTAGTTCTGAGTCGTGGAGCCGCCGTATTCTGCGTGCACCGCGAGCGAAGTCGGATGAAGGTGCCCGTCGCCTTGTTAGTTGCACTGTTGATCGCATACGCGGTCACTGCGGCGAACGAGCCCGTCGTCGGGACAGCGGATGTCCCGACGACTTCGGTGATGGCAGCGCAACAGTTTTACGTGGAAGACATCAAGGCCGCGATGGTGGCCTACATCGCCGAACAGGTGGACGCCGACGGCGTCTTTCACTTGCGCGACGACAAAACCGGCGAGGCGCTCGCGCTGAAGTTCGTCAAGATCCACGACCCTGTGCGACAGATCGACGGCGATACCTATTTCGCCTGCACAGACTTTCATGTCGTCGGTGAGCCAGAGAAGCTGTATGACCTCGACTTCTGGATGAACCCCAGGAATGGGCAGCTCGAGATCTACGACACTAAAGTGCACAAGGAACCGCGCCACTCATTGATCTACGGCTGGTACAAGCAGCCCAGATATACGTTTGTGAACGATCGCGTGGTATCGCTCTATTAGGCAGGACACCGATCACTGGCATCGAGCCGGCACCGGGTAGTCTTCCGCATTAAACCGAGGTGTGAATAAAATGATGACGCGATGGTTGGGCGTGCTGATGTTCGTTGGCTGCGCAGGGGCATACGCGGCGCAGGCGACAAACGAAAACTCGAATGCCCCGGACTGGGGCCCTGCGATACATCGCACCGCACCCGCAATCAATGCGCCTGATCAGCATGGCGAGACGCAAACGCTCAAGACCTTGGCTTCAAAGAACGGTCTGCTGCTGTTGTTCGTTCGCTCGGCTGATTGGTGACCCTACTGCAAACGCCAGCTCGTGCAGCTGGCCGAGTGGCAGGTCCGATTCGCGGCGCTTGGCGTCAACGTAGCCGCGATGAGCTACGACCCGACCAAAATACTTTCAGCGTTCGCGGCCTCGCAGGAAATTCGTTATCCGCTGTTATCCGATGCGACTCATACCCACGTGGATGCTTACGGAATCCGCAACGAGGAATATCCGTTGGGGCATTCGGCATACGGTATTCCACACCCGGGCATCCTGTTCATCGATAACGACGGCATCGTGGTACTGAAGTTTGCCTTGCCGGACTATCGAAAACGCCCCGACTTCAATGAAGTGTTCGCAGCCGTGGCAGCGGTGACGAGTGTGCCGGGTGAGCCTGCGGCAGCAGACGCGACGACAAACGAATAACCACGAGCGTTATGGCTGGCGTCGTTGAGTGGGGACGTCTCTCAACCTGCGGGCGCTCAGCCCGATAGATCGTCGTGTTCATAGTTGTCCTTGGGATAGATGCGAATGCGCGACATACGTGCGCCTTCCATTTTCTCTATGACGACGTCGAAGTGATCGAATTCGATGCGCTGACCTTGCTGCGGCAGCGTTTCGAGTTTTTTCAGAATCATTCCACTCACGCTGCGAACTCCCGTTGCTTCGATGTCGATACCCAGACCCTGTTCGAGCGTAAAGATCGGCAGCGAGCCGCGCGCAACGAATGAACCATCCTCGAGTCGCGTCCAGTCGGTCTTCGAGCTGCGGAACTCATCGCGGATTCCGCCGACCAGGGCGCTCAGCAGGTCATCGAACGTGAGGATGCCGGTTGGCCGCTGGCGCGAAGGTCCGATGATGGCCATGCGTTGCCCCTCCACACGGAAACGACGGAACAGACTGGCCACGGGCAGGTCAGGGTCGATCAGCAGGGCCGGCTTCGATGCATCGTCGAGCGATCCGGGCTGCAGCCCGTTGCGCAGCGCGAGGAACAGGTCCTTGAGGTGGATGATGCCGACGACGCTGCCGTCTTCGTCAACATAGGGATAACGACTGAACCGGTGCGTTGTGACGCGTTCCATGTTCGCCTGCAAAGAAACACCGCGTGATAGCACCACTGCTTCGCTGAAGGGTCGCATCAGGTCTGCAGCGTCCGCGTCGTCGAAGTCCAGGGCCTGTGCAAGTGCACGCCAATCGTCTTTTGCCATTGCCGGATCGGCCAGCGACGAACGCAGAATCAGTTTGATTTCTTCGATGCTGTAACCTTCCTCGGCGTTGGCGGTGACGTCGAGGTGGAACTGGCGCAGCACCCAGAATGCGCTCTTGTTCAATCCCCAGATCAACGGAAACATGCACCAGTAGAAGAGATACAGCGGAATGGCGGTCCACAACGAGACAGTCTCCGGCATGCGGATCGCCATGGACTTCGGCGCAAGCTCGCCGATGACGATGTGAAGGTAGGAGATGGTGAGAAACGCGATGAAAAAGGCCGTACCCCGGATGATCGCCGGATCTTCGACACCGGCCAGCGAGAACAGCGGCTCCAACAGACCTGCAAAGGCGGGTTCACCGATCCACCCCAGCCCGAGTGATGCCAGTGTGATACCGAGCTGACAGGCAGAAAGATAAACATCGAGGTCGGCGTGCACTCGCGCGAGGACTGCGCCTCGCCAGCCGGCAGCATCCTCGAGTGCTTCGACGCGGGTCCTGCGAAGCTTGACCATCGCAAATTCGGCAGCGACGAAGAATCCGTTCAGCAGCACCAGCACGAATGCCGCAAGAATCAACGAGAAGCTCACTGTCATGGGATGCGGGGTGGACCGTTCAGGAAACGAGGCGGGTGCGCGACGACAGGCGCATCTTGCCGTATCGCGCGCCGGGCGCATAGGAGATACGGACGCCTTGCTTGTCGGCGATGTGCGCTAGGTCGGTGCGGCGTGGAGCGGGTTACCGGGCAATTTCGCCGCGGCCGCATGCATGCTCGTCCTGCGGCCGATGAAGGTCGGCGATTTCGTCAGCGTGGGCGCCTGAATCAACCGACCCGGCGTGGTTTGGGGCGTTCCTGTGCCGGCAGTGCAACGACGGTTGTAGCCATGTCGTTGGCGGTGGCCGCGCTTGCTGTTGCCGGAACCGATGCGCCCGTCTCGGTTGGCCGATTCAACAACGACCGCACGATATTCTTCAAGCGCAGCGGCAGCGACAGCATCGACGGCGTCACGATCAACGTCAGCACTGTCGCGAAGGTCAAACCAAAGCAGACACTTCTCGCCAACGGCACCCAGAACGCGGTAACCGTGCCGCCGTAGATCACTTGGCGATTGATCAGATCAACCGACAGATGCATCGCCATCGGCACGAGCCCGAGTACACACGTCAGCACCGTCAGGAACACCGGCCGCAGCCGCTGGGCACCGGTGCGTACGATCGTCTGGTGAATCGTTTCGTGCGGCATGTCGCGCCGCAACTGGTTGAAAGTATCGATCAGCACAATGTTGTTGTGCACGATGATGCCGGCGAGCGCAACCACGCCGGTACCGGTGAGGATCGCGCTGAACGGTTCATTGGTGATCAACAGCCCCAGCAGCACGCCGGCGGTCGACATCACGATGGAAGCCAGAATCAACGTCGACTGATAGAAGCTGTTGAACTGCGCAATCATCATGATGAACATCAGCAGCAGCGCCATCAGGAATGCCTTGCCGACAAACGCCAGCGACTTGTTCTGTTCCTCATTTGCCCCGCGAAATTTGATATCCAGCAGCGGATCGAAGCCCTGCGCGGTGATCCAGCTCTGAATTTCTTTGACCTTCGCGTCGACTAAGACGCCGGGGCCGACGTTGGCGCGCAGATACATGACGCGCTGGCCGTCCACACGTTCGATCGTGTCGGTGCGCGCGACCGGCGTCAGGCTGACAAAACTCGATGCCGGCACGGTGCCGTTGAGGGTCGAGACACGCAGCGTCTCCAACGCCTGCAAGCCGCGCTCGTTGCTGGGATAGCGCACCCGGATATCGACTTCGTCCTTCGCATCGTCTGGGCGGTATTCGGCGATTTTGATGCCGTTGGTGACGAGCTGCACCGCCTGTCCAACGGCCGTGACGTCGGCACCCAGCGCGGCGGCCTTGGCGCGGTCGACCGTCAGTTTCCATTCCACGCCAGGCAATGAGCGGGTGTCGTCGATGTCACGGATGCCTTCCATCCCTTCGAGATGCGCACGGATTTTGCCGAGGCTGGGTTCAACCAGCGACCACTGGCGGCTCGCAAACTGCAGCTGCAGATCCTTGCCGGTCGACGGACCCTGTTGCTGTGCCTGCACGTTGACGTCGATGCCCGCGAGGTGCGCAGTGCGGCGGCGCAATTCTTCGATGATCTGATGGCCGGTCAGGGTGCGATTCTGTTGCTCATAAAACTGCATGAAGATCCGACCGATCATATCGGCCGGGGCTCGATTGCGACCGCCGCCGCTGCTGCTGACCAGCGAACGTGTATCCATGTACTCGATGCCGGGGACCTGCAGCGCTTCCGCTTCGACTTCGAGCACCAGATCGCGCCGTTCATCGGCGGACAGATTGCCGCGGGCGCGGATGAAGACCTGTGCGAACTGGGGATCCGCATCCGTAAAAAACGTCGTGCCCTTGCCGAACTGGCCATAAGACCAGAACACCGTGGCGATGATCGCAAAAGTCGCCAGCGTCGTTGCGATCGGCCAGCTGGTCAGCCGGTCGACGATGCGCGCGTAGGCGCCGGTGATGCCGCGGATTTTTCGCGGATCACCTTGCTCGAGGTTGAACACGTCCTCTTTGTCGGCGTCGCTTTGCGGGTGCGCCTTGCCGAAGTACGCGCCGAATACCGGGCCGAAGAACATTGCATAGATCAATGAGCCGATCAGCACCGCAAAAACAGTTACCGGCAGAAACGACATGAATTTGCCGGGGATGCCCGGCCAGAACATCAGCGGCAGAAACGCGGCCAGCGTTGTTGCGACCGACGCAAACACCGGCGGGAACATCCGTTTCGCGGCGAGCGAATAGGCTTCCTTCCGGTGATGACCTTCGGCCATTTTTCGATCGGCATATTCGGTCACCACCACCGAGCCGTCCACGATCATGCCAAGGCCGAGCAGCAGGCCGAACATCACCATGAAGTTGAATGAATATCCCATCAGGTAGACGACGATCAGACCGAACAGGAACGCGAGCGGAATCGCCGCGGCGACGATGATTCCGCTGCGCATACCAAGCGCCGCAACCACCGCCGCGAGGACGATGGCGAGCGCCGCCACAATGTTGCCTTCCATCTCCGTCACCTGCTCTTGTGCACGCGGAGTCTGGTCCTGCGTGTAGAACAGCTGCACTTTCTGCGGGTACGCCGCGCGCTCACGTTCGACCACTTCGCGGATCTGCCGCACGGTGTCGATGAGATTGGCTTCGGCGCGCTTGGAGACTTCGATGGAAATCGCCGGGATACCGTTCACGCGGGCATAGCTTTCGCGATCCTTGAATGTGCGCCGGATGGTCGTGACATCGTCCACCGTGACCACGGTGCCGTCGACCGTTTTGATCGGAATGTCGAACAAGTCCTGGGCTTTTTCGATCACCGACGGGACCTTGATACTGAAGCGCCCTTGGCCTGTGTCGAGCGATCCCGCCGCAATCAGTCGGTTGTTGCGCAGCACCGAGGTTGCGAGATCGCCCATGGTGATGCCGTAGGAGTCGAGCAGATTCGGTTCGATGACCGCTTCGAGCAACTCGTCACGCTGCCCCGACAATTCAGCCTGCAGCACGCTCGGAATCGCTTCGAGTTCGTCGCGCAGCGACACCGCGAGTTGATACAGGACGCGCTCCGGCACGTCTTCGCCGGCGAAGTTGATCACGATGATCGGATAGTCGGAGGTGGTGAATTCGTTGATCCACGGTTCTTCGGCGTCAAGCGGGAATTTCGGCTTGGCGCGATCGAGTGCATCACGCAGATCGCTGCGCGCTTTGGAGGCTGGGTAGCTGACGTCGAACTCGGTTGTCAGTGTGACCCGTCCTTCCAACGCATACGCCCGCATCTCCTTGATGCCTTCAACTGAGCGCAGCTCAGCTTCCAGCGGCAACAGGATCAACCGTTCGCCGTCTTCGGGCGATATGCCCTCGTGGACGATGGTGATCGCGAAGATCGGGACGGTGATATTGGGTTCGGATTCAACAGGAATCGCCGACCATGAAAAGATCCCGGCGAGCGTCATCATCACCGCAATGGCAAGCGTGGTGCGGTAGCGCTCGATAGCGCCATCCATCAGGCGAGCGATCATGAGGGCTTTCCGTCGTTGGCCACGATCAACGCAGGTTCAACCGGCTCGACGCGATCGAGTATTGCGGTGGTTGTTGTCAGCGGCTGTTCGGCCGCGGCCGGCACGCTCGGCAACGCCGGCTCGGTTTCGGGCTCATAGGAAATTTCTACGGTATCGCCCGCGACGACGAGTTCCTGGCCGACGGTGATCACGGTTGCCGCATCGGGCAGTCCGGTCACCCAGACACCCAGGCTGTCGTCCTTGATCACACTGACCGGCACCATACGCACGACGTTGCCCGAGTCGACGATCCGCACGCCCACGCCGCCGGTGTCGTCGAGGGCGAGCAGCGCGGGAGAAATCCGCTGGGCCTTGACGCCGCCGCGCGGGATGCGCAGATCCGCAGTGATGCCGCTGCGAATGCTGTGGTCCGCATTGGGCACCAGCACTTCAACGCGGTAGGTGCGCGTTTCGGTCTGCGCCGCCTGGGCGACGAAGCTCACAGTCCCCGTGACGTGACGCCCATCGATCAGGCGCGCGTTGGCACTCTGCCCGACACTCACGGCGCCAACATCTTTCTCCGACACCTGGCCGACCACCAGGATCGGATCCGGGGCAATCAACGTCGCGCACGGCGAACCCGGTTGCATGAATGCCCCGAGTTCCGCCTGGCGCACTTCGACGATTCCTTCGAAGGGTGCGCGGATGCTGGTCCGCTCCAGTTCGATGCGTCGCTGGGAGAGATTGGCAACCGCCCCCGCAAGCTTGGCCTTGGCGGCCATGGTCTGAGTTTCCGATTGGTAGCCTTGCGCACGCAGCTTCAGGTTCCCTTGCTGCTCGAGCTGGGCTTGTGTGACTGCCGCCTCCCCTTCCGCGACCCAGGCCTGCCGATCGGCGGGGG
>Ga0209254_10000579_pt1 | contig 30374 bp, 26 predicted proteins | sample FrelakmetDIP11DI_FD_187148 | JGI IMG/M metagenome (GOLD analysis project Ga0209254, IMG submission 187148) | Freshwater lake sediment microbial communities from the University of Notre Dame, USA, for methane emissions studies - DIP11 DI (SPAdes)... | ecosystem: Environmental > Aquatic >... | reverse complement strand
CTCGAGTACGACGACGTCGCCAACGACCAGCGCAAGGTGATCTACCGGCAGCGCGACGAGCTGATGGACACCGAGGACGTGTCCGAGACCATCCGTGCCATCCGCCGCGACGTGGTGAGCGGAATCATCGACACCTACGTGCCGCGGGAGAGCATCGAGGACCAGTGGAACGTCCCCGGCCTCGAGGCGGCGCTGGCCGAGTCGCTGGACCTGCACCTGCCGCTGCAGCAGTGGCTCGAGGAGGATTCCTCGCTGCACGAGGAGGTCCTGCGCGAGCGCATCCACCAGGCCCTCGAGGACAGCCACGCCGAGAAGGAGGGGCAGGTCGGTCCGGAAGTGATGCGCCAGTACGAGAAGGGCGTGATGCTGCAGACGCTCGACCACCACTGGAAGGAGCACCTCGCCGCGATGGACTACCTCCGGCAGGGCATCCACCTGCGCGGCTACGCGCAGAAGAACCCGAAGCAGGAGTACAAGCGCGAGGCCTTCGAGATGTTCGAGCGCATGCTCGACGCCATCAAGCAGGAAGTGGTCTCGACCATCTCGCGCGTCCACGTGCGCGCCGAGCCGCTGCCGACCGAGCTGCCCGAGGTCCGCACCGACGGCTTCCAGTTCACGCACGAGGAGTTCCGCGGCTTTTCCGCGGAGGCCCCGCCGGAGGAGGGCGAGGCCGCAGAGCCCGCCGAGCGCCCGCAGACCTTCGTGCGCGGCGAGCGCAAGATCGGCCGCAACGAACCCTGCCCGTGCGGGTCCGGGAAGAAGTACAAGCACTGCCACGGGCGGCTCGAATAGTGAACGGCGGCCGCGGGCCGCCCTGTGATCTGCCGATCGGGGACGTCTGCAATGGCGACCACTTTCCTTCCGATCCGCGGCCTCCGCCTCGGCTGCGCCAAGGCCGGCATCCGCTACAAGGGCCGCAACGACCTGGTCGCGATCGAGCTTGCCGCTGGCGCGACCTGTGCCGCCGTCTTCACCCGCAACGCCTTCTGCGCGGCGCCGGTGGTGGTGGCGCGCCAACATCTCGCCCAGTCGCCCCGCTGGCTTCTAGTCAATTCCGGTAATGCCAACGCGGGAACAGGAGCGCGCGGAGTCGCTGATGCTCGACGTGCTTGCGAGGCCGTGGCCGCTTTGACCGGTGGTCGCGTGGATCAAGTGCTGCCGTTCTCCACCGGTGTGATCGGTGAATATCTGCCTGTGGACAAGGTCGAGGCTGCGCTGCCCGCTGCACTGGCGGATCTGATCGAATCGGGCTGGGAAAGGGCGGCGCGCGCCATCATGACCACCGACACGCGGCCAAAGATGGTCTCTCGGTCATTCTTGGCGGGTGGCCATGGGGTCACCGTGGTAGGGATTGCCAAAGGAGCCGGCATGATCCAGCCAAACATGGCAACCATGCTGGCCTTTATCGCCACTGACGCAAACGTCGGAGCCGAAACCCTGCAAGGCTGCCTGTCCGATGCGGCGGATCATTCCTTCAACTGCATTACCGTGGATGGCGACACGTCCACCAACGACGCCTGCGTGCTGATGGCGACGGGCTGTTCGGCAGCGCCGCCAATCACGAGAGACAGTCGTCACTATCAACCCTTCGCCCATGCAGTGCAAGCGGTCTGCGACGAGTTGGCGGAGGCAATCGTGCGCGATGGCGAAGGCGCAACCAAGCTGATGCGAATCCAGGTAGAGCAAGCCGCCACCGAGGCGGAAGCGCGTGCGGTGGCTAAGACTATCGCCCATTCCCCACTGGTCAAGACCGCATTTTTCGCCAGCGACCCAAACTGGGGCCGAATTCTCGCGGCGGTGGGCCGCTCCAACTGCCCCGCTCTCGACATCGGCAAGGTAGCCATCTGGTTGGACGATGTCTGCATAGTTGAACAAGGAGGACGCGCCCCCGGGTATACCGAAGCGGCTGGTCAAGGTGTGATGGCGCGGACCGATATCCTGATCCGCGTTCTGCTGGGCCGCGGCACGGCCTCACAGCGGGTTCTCACCTGCGATTTTTCCTACGATTATGTGCGGATCAACGCGGAATACCGCACCTGATCAACGTTGGGTGGAGCGTGCGCGGTAACGCTGAGCTCCATGTGGCGGTCGGCGTCATCACAAATGAGGCCGGCGAAGTCCTCATTACGCGCCGCCGTGAGCATCTGCACCAAGGTGGGCTATGGGAGTTTCCGGGCGGCAAGCTCGAGCCGGGCGAAACGGTCCGGGATGCCTTGGTACGCGAGTTACGGGAAGAGCTTGCCATCTCGGTGCAGGATGCCTCGCCCCTGCTCAAGATACGCCATGCCTATCCTGAGTACAATGTGATTCTTGATGTCTGGCGCGTTCACGGGTTTGGCGGAAACCCGACCGGAGTTGAAGATCAGCCGGTTCGCTGGATGGCTCCCGAGGACTTGACCCAGTGCGAATTTCCGCCTGCGAATCGAGCCATCGTCGCGGCCGTCAGACTGCCCGATCGCTACGCCATATGCGACGACGAGGTTGGCGATTCCGCTGTCCTGTTGCAGAAATTGCGGCAACTGGTCGAACGGGGTCTGCGTTTGATACAACTTCGCGCGAAGCAATTGGATGCGAGCCGATACCGCAAAGTGGCCGAGGCTGCCAGCGATTATTGCCGTTCGCAGGGAATCGCCCTCTTGCTCAACTGCGGGCCGGAACTGGCGGCGCCAATGGGCGCTGCGGGCATACACCTGAGTAGTGCGAACTTGATGAAGCTCAGCGAACGCCCCTTGGGACCGGACGCTTGGGTAGCGGCTTCTTGCCACAATCTGGAAGAATTGAGACAGGCGGAGCGCATAGGTGCCGATTTTGTTGTGCTCTCGCCCGTATTGGCCACGGCCTCGCATCCTTCCGCACCGGCGATGGGTTGGTCGCGGTTCGGACGATTGGTGGACAAGGCGAATTTGCCGGTTTTTGCTTTGGGCGGCATGCAGCCTTGGCATCTGTCCGAAGCCAAGTATCACGGCGCGCAAGGAATTGCGGCAATTCGAGGATTTTGCGCCGGTTGAGACGTTCATGGGCTGTTTTGTGTTGGTGCGTAACGCACTGAACTAGTGCATTCGCGCGGCACGGTTGCGGCATGCCCGGAAAAAGTTGCAGCGTATATCGACAGATACAAACGCTGGGTGGTTGGTATGATTTCTGTATTTTAAACATCCTGTTTATACCCATATACATGACAAAAAATGAGGAGAGACGCATGACGCCCCGAGACGTAATTCAGATGATCAAAGAAAAGGAGGTCAAATATGTCGATTTTCGCTTTTCCGATACCCGAGGCAAGGAGCAGCATGTGACCGTTCCGGTCAGCACTATCGACGAGGACCTGTTCGAAGACGGCAAGATGTTTGACGGTTCATCCATTGCCGGCTGGAAAGGTATCAACGAATCAGACATGATCCTGATGCCTGATGCCGGCACGGCCGTGATGGATCCGTTTTTTGACGACGCCACGCTGGTATTGCGCTGCGATATCGTGGAGCCTTCGACCATGCAGGGCTATGAGCGCGACCCGCGCTCTATTGCCAAACGTGCCGAAGCCTATCTTAAATCCACCGGTATCGCCGATACGGCGTTTTTCGGCCCGGAAAACGAGTTTTTTGTGTTTGATGATGTGCGCTGGGGCGCGAGCATGGAAGGGTCCTTCTTCAAAATCGACTCCGAGGAAGCCGGATGGAACTCCGAAAAAGTCTACGAGGATGGCAATATCGGGCATCGCCCGGGCGTCAAGGGCGGTTACTTCCCCGTGCCGCCGGTCGACTCCATGCAGGACCTCCGTTCCGCGATGTGCAATACCCTGGAGGAGATGGGACTGGTCGTCGAAGTCCATCACCACGAAGTGGCCACTGCGGGGCAGTGTGAGATCGGCGTCAAGTTCAACACGCTGGTCAAGAAGGCAGACGAAGTTCTGATATTGAAGTATGTACTACAGAATGTTGCCCATGCGTACGGCAAGACGCTGACCTTTATGCCGAAGCCGCTGGTGGGCGACAATGGTAGCGGGATGCACGTGCACCAATCCCTATCAAAGAACGGCGTCAATCTGTTTACCGGTGATCTATACGGCGGACTGTCCGAAACCGCGCTTCACTACATCGGCGGAATCATCAAGCACGCCAAGGCCTTGAATGCCTTCTGCAACGCGTCCACCAACAGCTACAAGCGCCTGGTGCCGGGTTTCGAGGCGCCGGTCATGCTGGCTTATTCGGCTCGCAACCGCTCCGCTTCCATCCGCATTCCTTACGTGATGAATCCCAAAACGCGCCGCATCGAAGTGCGTTTCCCTGATTCCACCGCCAATCCCTATCTGGCTTTTGCCGCGATGATGATGGCGGGCCTGGATGGCATCCAGAACAAGATCCACCCTGGTGATGCCATGGACAAGGATTTGTATGATTTGCCACCTGAGGAAGAGAAGAATATCCCGCAAGTTTGCTATTCCTTCGATATGGCGCTCGATGCCTTGAGTGCGGACCGCGAGTTTCTGACCCGCGGCGGCGTGTTCACTGACGACGTGATTGACGCTTACATCGAGTTGAAGATGCAGGATGTCACCCGTTTCCGCATGAGCACCCATCCGGTCGAATTCGACATGTACTACAGTCTGTGATCTCCTGTATCGGCTTGGCGGGACGGGGCGGGTAGAGGCCCCGGCCTGGGTATGCATCGGAACAGCGGAAAACGCCCCATATTGGGGCGTTTTCTTTTGATGGTTGTTTTCGATATGGACCTTCGCTGAAGCATCAAGTCAAACAGGGCCCAGCCTGTTTTCCTGCGAGCGTGCCGTATGGCCTGCTTATTGCTTTTTCTCAAGGCATGAAAGAACCGCATTCCATTTCGTTTTACCGCCGCATACTCGACAATCTGGCGGATGCCGTTCTCTTGTTCGATGCGTCACTGTCGTTGGTCTATATCAACACGCCGGGAGAGATGCTGTTCGCGGTCAGCGCTCGCCAGGTATTGGGCGCCAGCGCACAAAGCGTGTTCTCCTCCAGCGATCTGGGCATGGAAGCCGTCATGAGGCGCGCGCTGCAGTCCGGGGTATCACTGACCAAGCGCAATATCGTCCTGTCTTTGCCGCTGCATCCCATGACGGTCAACATAACGGCGACGCCGCTTCTGGATGATTTGGCGCCGCTGGTGCTTATTGAGGTGCAGCAGGTTGACCGGCATCTGCGTATTTCCATGGAAGAACAACTCTTGGCACAGCAGAACGCCGCCAAGATGCTGTTGCGGGGACTGGCGCATGAAATCAAGAATCCCCTGGGCGGTTTGCGCGGCGCGGCGCAGCTTCTCGATCGGGAATTGACCGACGAGGAGCAGCGGGAATATACCAAGATCATTATCGAAGAGTCCGATCGTCTCCAATCTCTGGTGGATCGAATGCTGGCTCCGAACAAGCTGCCACATATGAGCCATTTGAATATCCATCGGGTGCTCGAGCGAGTCAGACAACTCGTGCAAGTGGAAGCGCCTCCTGGCGTGTGCCTGATCCGGGATTACGACCCCAGCATTCCCTCCTTGTATGGCGACAGCGACCAGTTGATTCAGGCGATTTTGAACATCGTGCGCAACGCGGCGCAGGCGGTGGGCGGCAAGGGAAAGATCACGATCCGCACACGCATACGCCGTCAGGTGACCATCGGCCATCAACTTCATCCCCTCGTGGCGAAGATCGAGGTGATTGACGATGGGCCAGGCATTAAACCGGATCTCATGAACCAGATTTTTTATCCGATGGTGACAGGCCGCGCCGACGGTACCGGTCTCGGCTTGTCCATCGCCCAATCGCTGATCAGTCAGCATGGTGGTTTGGTGGAGTGCTCAAGCGTGCCGGGCAGAACAGTCTTTTCCATTTTCTTGCCCCTGGAGAAGGAACATGAATAATGCGGCCCAAGTATGGGTAGTCGATGATGACCGGTCTATTCGTTGGGTACTGGAGAAAGCCTTACAGAAAGCCTCGATCCAGACGCGGTGCTTCGCCAATGCTGGCGGCCTGCTGGAGGCGCTAGAACATGCCAGGCCGGACGCGATTCTTACCGACATTCGCATGCCCGGAATTGATGGGCTGGAATTGTTGGATCAAATGCAGGCCCGGTATCCCGGCCTACCCGTGATCATCATGACCGCACATTCCGACCTGGAAAGCGCGGTTTCGGCGTTTCACGGCGGGGCCTTTGAATATTTGCCCAAGCCTTTCGATCTGGATGAAGCGGTTGATTTGGTGCGGCGCGCTTGCAGTCATGGTCAGCGGCAGCGACAGGAACTGGGTGAGACTGCTGTCGTGACGCCGGACAGGACGCCCGAGATCATCGGCGAGGCGCCGGCCATGCAGGAGGTTTTTCGCGCGATCGCCCGACTGGCTCGCTCGCACATTACCGTCCTTATCAATGGTGAATCCGGCACCGGCAAGGAGTTGGTGGCCCGCGCCCTGCACCGGCACAGTCCGAGGATGGGCAAACCGTTCATCGCCCTGAACATGGCGGCCATCCCCCGAGATTTGCTGGAGTCCGAGTTGTTTGGGCACGAACGCGGCGCCTTCACCGGTGCGCAGGCACGTCGGGTTGGTCGTTTCGAGCAGGCGGATGGCGGCACGTTGTTTCTGGATGAAATCGGCGACATGCCGGCCGAATTGCAGACGCGCCTGCTTCGCGTGCTGGCGGACGGCGAATTCTTCTCCGTCGGGGCTCATACGCCCAGTAAGGTGGATGTGCGGATTATCGCTGCGACGCATCAGAATCTGGAGACATTGGTGGCCGAGGGACGTTTCCGCGAAGATCTGTTTCACCGCCTCAATGTGATCCGCGTTCATATTCCACCTTTGCGGGAGCGGCGGCAGGATATTCCTTTGCTGCTGAGGCATTTTCTCAAGGAGGCGAGCATCGAGTTGCACGTGGAGACCAAGACGCTGCTGCCGGACGTGGAAGACTTCCTATGCAAACTGGATTGGCCCGGCAATGTGCGACAACTCGAGAACACCTGTCGGTGGATTACCGTGATGGCCTCGGGGCAAGAGGTGCATCTCGACGATTTGCCGCCGGAACTGCTTCAGGCGAAGCAGGATGTTGCGCCGGTCGGCGGGGGGTGGCAGGACGCATTCCGGCTATGGGTCGATGGCCGCCTGAAAAAAGGCGAGCGCAATCTGGCCAAGGAGTCGATCGAGTCGGCAGAAAGCATTCTTATCGCCGCGGCCTTGAAATTTACCCGTGGACGTCGGCAAGAAGCGGCCAAGCTCTTGGGCTATGGACGCAATACCTTGACGCGCAAGATCAGCGAACTGAACTTGGACGTGTGATGCTTGGCGCCTTCGGAGTTGGTTCAACAATGTTCCAGGTTAGTGAGATAATGTTGCCCGTTAAGAGCATTTGACCGCTGAGCCTAACGTCCGAGACCGGCAAGTGTAATTTGCTTGATCTAGAATCGAGCCATCAGATAACTTTCACTCCGATTGATTCAAGAAGCAGACGATGCCTACCAAACCTTTGATAAAAAGCAAACCTAACTCCTCCTGGCTAACTGAATTGCCCCCGCTCGGGATGAGGCCCCAAAGTCTGGCCCTGGATATCAGGTTCCATTTTGGTTACACGCTCGGGCGCGACAAGCACTGCAAGTCTGCTCATTACAGTTACACGGCATTGGCATTGACGGTGCGAGATCGGCTGATGGAGCGCTGGAAAAATACTCAATACGCCTACGAAGAAGCGGATTGCAAGCGCGCCTACTATTTGTCACTCGAGTTCCTCATGGGGCGAGCATTGGGCAATGCCATGCTGAACCTCGGACTCGACGACCCCTTGAACAAGGCGCTGCATGAATTGGGGCTTGATCTGGAGGAGTTGGTCGAGAGTGAGCAGGATGCCGGCCTTGGCAATGGCGGCTTGGGGCGGCTGGCTGCCTGTTTTGTCGACAGCTGCGCCACTTTGCAGTTACCGGTGATGGGATATGGTTTGCGTTACGAGTATGGCATGTTCCGTCAGCATATCGAGGACGGCTATCAGGTGGAGGAGCCCGATCATTGGCTGAGAAATGGCCATGTATGGGAGCAGGAGCGACCGGAATTAACTGTCCGCGTGCGTTTCGGCGGATATACCGAGTCCTATCAGGAAAATGACCGACGCAAGCGCGGGCGCTGGGTCAATACCCACGATGTTCTCGCTGTTCCCTATGACATCCCGATTCCCGGCTATCAGAACGGCACGGTGAATACCCTGCGTCTGTGGAAGGCGGCCGCCACTGATGAATTCGATCTGAACGAATTCAATGCCGGCGATTATGCCGAATCAGTAGCCGCGAAAAACGTCGCCGAGCACATCTCGATGGTGCTCTATCCCAATGACGCCAGTGAAAATGGCAAGGAGCTTCGGCTACGGCAACAATATTTCCTGGCATCGGCCAGTTTGCAGGATGTGATCCGCAACTGGGTGTTGACTCATGGCGAGGACTTCAGTGAGTTTGCGGAAAAGAATTGTTTTCAGCTGAACGACACCCATCCCAGTATCGCCGTCGCCGAACTAATGCGCCTGCTGATGGACGAGCATGATATGCCGTGGGACGAAGCCTGGGCGATTACCAGCCGCACCATGGCTTACACCAACCACACCCTGCTGCCGGAGGCGCTGGAAAGGTGGTCTGTACGTCTGTTTCGTCAGCTATTGCCGCGGCTCTTGGAAATCATTTTTACAATCAACGCCCGTTTTCTGGCCGAGGTTTCCAACCGTTGGCCCGGCGATATCGACCGGCTGGCGCGTATGTCGCTGATCGAGGAGGGCTATGAGCAGCACGTGCGCATGGCCTATCTGGCGATCGTCGGCAGTTATTCGGTCAATGGCGTCGCGGAATTGCATTCGAATCTCTTGATGCAGGGCTTGTTCCGCGACTTCTACGAGTTGTGGCCGGCAAAGTTCAACAACAAGACCAACGGCGTCACGCCACGGCGCTGGCTCGCTTGGTGCAACCCCAGTCTGGCAGGGCTAATCACAGAAGCAATAGGCGAGGGCTGGATCACCGATCTCTCGCAACTCAGCCGGTTGGCGCCCCTCGCCGACGATGCTGAGTTTCGCGTGCGCTGGCGGGCGGTCAAGCGCACCAACAAGCAGCGCCTGGTGGATTACAAGAAAGCCGAACTCGGTTTGGAGTTCAGCGCAGACGCCTTGTTCGACGTTCAAGTTAAGCGTATCCATGAGTACAAACGCCAGCTGCTGAACCTGTTGCACGTGATTCATCTCTATGACCGCATCAAGCGCGGCGACGTTGCCCAGTGGACGCCGCGTTGTGTGTTGTTTGGCGGCAAGGCTGCGCCCGGTTACGTCATGGCCAAGCGCATCATCAAGCTGATCAATAACGTCGCCAGTGTGATCAACCGCGATTCGGCGTCGGAGGACTATTTGAAGGTCGCGTTTATGCCGAATTATCGCGTTTCCGCCATGGAGATCATCTGCGCGGGCACGGATCTGTCGGAGCAGATTTCGACTGCTGGCAAAGAGGCTTCCGGAACCGGCAATATGAAGTTCATGATGAACGGCGCGCTGACCATCGGCACGCTAGACGGCGCCAATATCGAGATCCGACAGGAGGTGGGCGCGGACAACTTCTTCCTGTTCGGTCTCACGGCGGAAGAGGTGGAGACCAATCGCTCGAATTATAACCCCGAAGCCATCATCGGCCAGAGCGAGGATCTGCGCCGAGTCATGCATTTGCTGGAAAGCGGTTATTTCAATCAATTCGAGCCGAATATCTTCGAGCCGATCATTCAGTCGATCAAGAGCCCGCATGATCCCTGGATGACCGCAGCGGATTTCCAGAGCTATGTGGGGGCTCAGCGGCGCGCATCTGAGGTTTATCAAGATCAGGAACGCTGGACCCGGATGAGCATCCTAAACTGCGCCGCCAGCGGCAAGTTTTCCTCCGACCGGACAATTCAGGAATATAATCGCGAGATCTGGCACTTGCAGCCAATTCCCTCTCTACCGATCAAATAGCCCATCGTTTGATCACGAGCCCAATCTACAAGGTCTTTCGCGGTGTTTCACGTCGTTCTATACGAACCTGAAATACCGCCGAATACCGGCAATATCATTCGTCTGTGCGCCAACATGGGGGCGTCCTTGCACTTGATCCAGCCCTTGGGTTTCGATCTTGACGACAGCAAACTCAAGCGGGCCGGACTCGATTACCGGGAGTGGGCGTCGCTGTGCGAGCACTCCTCCGTCTCCAAGTGTCTGCTGTCGATTCGGACTGAGCGGCTGTTTGCCCTGACAACCAAGGGCCGGCGATGCTATGCGGATGTTGAATTTCAGGCGGGAGACGCGTTTCTGTTCGGGCCGGAGTCGCGTGGTTTGCCGTCTCATGTACTGGATTCGATTGTGGCGGGTCGCCGGCTTTACGTACCGATGGTAGCCCAAAGCCGCAGCTTGAATCTTTCCAACGCTGTGGCACTGGTATTGTTCGAGGCTTGGCGGCAAATTGGTTTTGCTGGCGCGGCGGGTAGAACCTGACGAATAGGCTCGTCCCTTATCAGAATCAGAGCGAGACGCCTGGGCCTTTTTTTGTGCTGGCGTGAAAGCGACCCTCGGGTGTCTTTCTCAGTCGCAACGAATAGAGGCTTCCGGTTTGGGCTCCCGGAGCAGGAGGTTGTTCACGGCGTCCGCCGGGGCGAGACCTTCATTCAGGATTCGGTAAATTTGCTCGGTAATGGGCATGTCGACGCCATGCGATCGCGCCAGGCGGTAAACGACTGCCGCCGTGGCGATGCCCTCGATTTCTTGGCCGATCTGTGCGGCGACTTCCTCTCGCTTTAGTCCCTTGCCAAGGCCCAGTCCGAATCGGCGGTTCCGCGACTGATTGTCGGTGCAGGTCAGGATCAGGTCGCCCACGCCTGCTAGCCCCATGAACGTTTCCGACTTGCCGCCTAGCGCCAGTCCGAAGCGCATCATTTCCGCCAGTCCACGAGTGATCAACGCCGCTCGGGCATTGGCGCCGAAGCCGAGACCGTCGGCAACCCCGGCCGCAATGGCCAGAACGTTCTTGGTGGCGCCGCCCAATTGGACGCCGATCAAGTCCTCGGTGGTGTAAGCGCGAAAGTGGTTGTTGTGAAGGAGAGTCGCCATTTCCTTGGCAAACGCCCCCTGTTTGGATGCGACGGTGATGGCCGTCGGTTGGTTCGCAGCGACTTCGCCGGCGAAGGTGGGTCCGGAAAGCACGGCTGCGGGAGTTTCTCCCGAGAGGATTTCCGTCACGACCTCGTGCAGCAGGCGACCCGTCTTGATTTCCAGTCCCTTGGTGGCCCAGGCTATTTTCGAGCCAAACGCGAGGTGCGGTGCGATGGCCAGCAGGAGGTCCCGGAAGGCGTGGCTGGGCACAACGATCAAGACGATGCGACAGCCAGCGAGGGCTTGCTCAAGGCTCGCGGTGACATGCAGACTGTCCGGAAACGGGATGTCAGGCAGATAGCGCCGGTTGCAACGCGCCGATTCGATCTCGGCAACATGCTGCGGGTGATGTCCCCAAAGCATGACGAGATGGCCATTGCGCGCAAGTAGCAAGGCAAGGGCCGTTCCCCAGGAGCCCGCGCCCAGAACCGATATTGGCGTCATCATGCGTGCCGTAGCTGAAATCTGATTAATTCAGGCTTTTTGATCCGGTCGTGGCTTGCTGCTGCAGTTGTTGGACATGCTGCATGTAGAGCGCGTCAAAATTGACCGGTGTCAGCAGCATCGGTGGGAAACCGCCCTTGATGACGAGATCGGATACGGCCTCCCTCGCATACGGGAAAAGAATGTTAGGGCAGTAACTGCCAATCATTGGCCCCATTTCCTGTTCGGAGAAGCCGGTCAGGGTAAAGATGCCGGCTTGACTGACTTCTACCAGATAAGCGGTTTTTTCCTCCAGTTTGACCGTCACCGTCACGGTCAAGGCGACTTCGTAAAGGTGGTCTTGGAGCGTTTGCGCATTGCTTGCCAGGTTAAACTCGACTTTGGGTTCCCATTTGGTGGTGAAGATTTCTGGCGAATTGGGTGTTTCGAAGGAGACGTCCTTGATGTAGAGCTTCTGTAAGGCGAATTGCTTTTCCGCCTGGGTATCTTCTGCCATTGCTGTCCTCGCAGGGTGGGTGGTAGGGTGGTTGTTACTACTATTACTTCTTCTTGCTGACTGGATACTTCATATCTTGCCAGGCCAGCATCCCGCCTTTCATTTCGTAGATCTGGGTGAATCCCCGTTGCGTTAGTTTCTTGCAGGCAGGCTGGGAGCGGGTGCCGGTCTGACAGACGACAATAATTGGGCTTTCTTGGTGTGGTTCAAGCTCATAAATCTTTTCCTCCAACCTGCCATATGGAATATGCTTGGCATTCTCGATATGGCCACTGGCAAATTCATTGGGTTCACGGACGTCGATCAGAATCGTCCGGTCATCGTTGAGCAAGGCTACTGCCCCGGCGGGAGAAATTACCTTGTACTTGCGGAAGGCACTGTCAAAAAGATCCTGGATCAGCAGCAGGGTAACGATGAAAAGTCCGCTGCTCATGATCCAGTGATTACTCACAAACTCAAAAACCCGATCTATATCCATTTGATGCCTTATGTCGTTTGAAACTCTTCTTGGTGAATGAGTAGTTGAAAAACAGCTGGCGGGCCGCCTAGCGGCAGCAATAAATTTCCTTCAGCATATGGATGAGCTGCAAGGTGCGTTCATCATCGACGTAGTAATACACGCGGTTGGCCTCTTTGCGGCAGGCAAGTATGCTTTTGTCGCGCAAGATCCCAAGATGCTGGGAAATATTGCTTTGCGTAGTGCCAACCTGCTCTACGATGTCCTGAACGCTGACTTGCTCATTGCCCAGCGTACAGAGAATCTTTAGCCGCAAAGGATGCGCCATGGCTTTCAAACACTCGGCCGCCCGGACAATTTCAGAGTCTTTGGCGATAATTTTGGCGTTCGAGTTGGTCATGGATCCATCACGGTCATGCGAGTATGGCTTGCGCTGCGCAGCTGCGACAACTTAGCCGCTGCGGCGAGCACGACTAACGTTCAAAAAAAAGTTAGAATAGCTCGTAGTTTGCGCGTTAGGAAGAAATGCCGCCAGGGGGCCTCTTTCAGCGATGCGGCTCTTCAGAATCTCAAGACCCGATTATACTTTGAAGTCGCATCGCCCTAAACCCATCGTGCTCCTTATTTTTACGGCTTTGATTACAAATGAGGGTCCCGCCAATAACGCCATCAAGAATTGGTACACTCCCAATTGGAACCGCCTGTGGGCAAAGCCGCGCACGACGAACCTTGTTTGAGTGCTTTGAGGTGCGTCGTCGGGTAGCCAGGAGATCACCAGGGACGTTTCGAGCAGGAAAACTGGCTGACGGCGGGAATCTGGCCGATATGGCACCAACCTTGCCTGAGAAATCATGGGTATCCGGACGCCAGCAGAAATGACGGGACGCACGCTGCTGGTTTGATGGGATCGAGTTTTCGTGTTTCACTGCTGATCACGGGGTTCGGCATCTTGGCCGCGCTGCCGGTGCCCTATGTGTTCGCGGGTCCTGACGAGCTTCCTGAGAAGAATAGGGAATTAGAACGGTTACAGGAGCGCATTAGATTGGTGCAACGCTCATTGGGAACTTTGGAAAACGAGAAAAATTCACTGGTGGGGCAACTCGGCGCAATTGAGCAGAAATACGGGCGGTTGGCGAAATCGCTTCAGGAGCTAGAGGGAAAGGTTCAATTGCAGGAGCGGCAAATGGCGGAGCTTACGCAGCGCAAGTATCGCTTGCAGGACGTGGTATTGAAGCAAAACCGGGCCCTTACCGGGCAAACCCGTGCGGCCTATGCCGTTGGGCGTCAGGAGTGGCTAAAGCTGTTGTTGAATCAGGAAGAGCCCGCCCGCCTTAGTCGCGTGCTAACCTATTATGGCTATTTGAACCGCGCGCGTTTTTCCCAATTGCAGGAGATTCAAAGGGATCTGGCCCAGGTGCGGGTCGTAGAGAATGAACTTCTGGTCCAGTCGGAGCGTCTTAAGCATACACGCTCAGAGCTCAGGAATGAGCAGACCGAGTTGGAAGAAGCCAAGCGCCAGCGCCGAGAAGTGCTAGGCGATCTCGATCGGGAATTCAAGGACAAGAACAGCCACTTAAAGCAGCTTCAAGATGACGCGTATCGCTTACAAGGATTGATTGCCTCGCTCCAGCAAGCCGTGGAACCTTTACCCGCGACGGCCCGCGAAGGAGAGCAGTCCTTTGCCTCGTTGCGAGGGCAGTTGGAATGGCCGGTCAAAGGCGAGTTGCTTGGGAATTTCGGTAACACCAGAGTTTCTGGCCGTCGGGACGGCGTTCTCATCAGGGCGCCCGAGGGTGCATTCGTGCGCGCGGTGTCACAGGGGCGAGTCGCCTTTTCCGACTGGTTGCGGGGTTATGGCCTTTTGACGATTATCGATCACGGCGATGGTTATATGAGCCTGTATGCTTTTAATCAGAGTTTGTACAAGAACGTCGGCGAGTGGGTCAATACAGGTGACGTGATTGCCAGCGTAGGTGCCAGTGGCGGGCAGGCTGAACCCGGCTTGTATTTCGGGATACGGGAGAAAGGGAGGCCAATCAATCCCCTGTCGTGGTGTGAGCACGGAAATTAGGGGGCTGTGCCCGGGGGTGGTGGGATGGTTCAGTTCGCTATTCATTTTTGATGACGGGAAATACTAATGTTGAATCACAAGAATCTTCTCCTGATCGCGTTGGGCGCGGCGCTGGGCGTGGTCATCGGTTCGGGCGACAGTGCCCTCGCCGAACGCAAGGCTGGGGAGTTGAATACGATTCCTTTCGATGAATTGAAAGCATTCTCGGAGGTTTACGGGCGTATCCGCCAGGATTACGTCGAGCCAGTGACCGACACAAAACTGCTCGAGGACGCCATTCGCGGCATGCTGGCCGGCCTTGATCCGCATTCAGCCTATCTGGATCAGGAACAATACAATGAACTGAAGGTCGGCACCACCGGACAGTTCGGCGGCTTGGGCATCGAAGTGGGGATGGAAAATGGTTTCGTTAAGGTGATTTCGCCGATCGATGATACGCCGGCGCAAAAGGCCGGTATCAAGGCTGGCGACCTGATCATCCGGCTGGATGATAAACCGGTCAAGGGGATGAACCTTAACGACGCGGTCAAGATGATGCGAGGCGAACCGGGCAGCGAAATCGTCCTGACCGTCGTTCGGGAAGGCGTCGAGCAGCCGCTCAAGATCAAGATCGTCCGCGATATTATCAAGGTCAAGAGTGTCAAGAACCGCCTCCTAGAAGACGGTTACGGCTATGTCCGCATAACCAGCTTCCAGTCGAAAACCGGCGACAATGTGATTGATGCGGTCAACGAACTGAAGAAGGGCGGCGATTTGAAGGGCCTAGTGCTCGATCTACGGAACAATCCAGGGGGGGTTCTTAATGCGGCGGTGGCTGTGAGCGACGCCTTTCTGAACAGTGGTCTGGTTGTCTATACGGATGGCCGGATAGAAGATTCGAAAATGAAGTTCAACGCGACCGGCGGTGACATCCTCAAGGGCGCGCCCATCGTGGTATTGATTAATGCGGGGTCGGCTTCGGCCTCCGAGATCGTGGCGGGCGCATTGCAGGATCACAAGCGCGCCATCATCATGGGTGAGAAAACCTTCGGTAAGGGTTCCGTCCAAACCATCCTTCCCACCAGCAACGGCGGCGCCGTGAAGTTGACCACGGCGCGTTACTATACCCCCTCCGGCCGTTCCATCCAGGCAGAGGGGATCACCCCGGACGTACCGATCTCGAAAGTCAAGCTGGAAATGGCACAGCAGTCCGAGTTCTCGCCCATCAAGGAGTCCGATCTGGTCAACCACTTGAACAACGAAAAGGCGCCGTCGAAGAAGGATGAAAAGCAGGGCAGCGAGAAATCAGAAGAAGCGCTCGCCGTGCAGGATTATCCCTTGAATGAGGCGCTCAATCTGCTGAAGGGCATCAACATTATTCAACAGGGCAAGAAAGATTAGAGCGAGAGCTTGCCTGGGCGCCGCGGATTGCTGATCCATCGAAAAGGGGCATCGGCAGATGCCCCTCTTGGTTTTGGTGCGCCCGCCAGGCTTAATCGCCGCGCCTACGATAGTGCGATTGCTCCGGGTCGGCCGCCGCCTGATAGGTGACGGTATACTCTGAAAGTGCTGGCAAGAAGGTTTCCAGGTCCTGCCCGGCATGGCATTCGAAGGCGTTTACGCCAACGCGACTGAGAAAAAACATCTGGTCGCGAATGAAATCGCCTCGGGCGCGAATCTCGCCTGTGTAGCCATAGCGCTCCCGCAGCAGGCGCGCCAAGCTGAAGCCGCGTCCGTCGGTCATCGTCGGGAATTCGATAACGATCAGGCCGAAGCTCTTGAGATCGTCGACGATCGCATCGATGGAGTCCTCCCCCCGTAGTCTCAAGCCCAACTCACTACTGGCTGATTGCAACGCGGCTTTCTCGGCGAGCCAGCGAGTGAGAGAAATCGTCGCTTTGCCTGCCGGGAGGGGCTCATCGTTGGCGAGATGGCGCCAGTCGTCGTGGACGATTTTTCCGTCTCTAATGATTTGCATAAACTTTCTCCTGAAAAGGCTCGAGCCCTGTGCGCCGGACGGTGTCCAGGAATGACTCGTCGCCTTCGCGCAGGGTAGTGTAGGTCCTTAGGATGGTTTCAATGGCCCCGGCCACCTCGTCCTTGGCGACTGACGGACCGAGGCGTTCTCCCAGCGACGCGTCATTGGCCGAGGAACCCCCCAAGGTCAGCTGAAACCATTCCTCACCCTTCTTGTCGACCCCCAAGATGCCGATATGGCCGACCGAGTGGTGCCCGCAGCCATTCATGCAGCCGGAGAGATTGATACGGATCTCGCCCAGATCGTAGAGATAGTCCATGTCTTCCAGTCGAGAGTAAATGTCCAACGCCACGGGAATGGAACTGGCATTGGCCAGTGAACAGAAATCCAGTCCAGGGCAGCAAATCATGTCGGTCGCTTTGCCGACATTGGCGGTGGCGAGATTGAGCGCGGTGAGCGCCTGCCAGAGTTCGAAAAGGTCAGCCTGTTTGACGTCCGCAAACACCAAGTTTTGGGTGTGCGTGACGCGCAGTTCGCCGTAACTGAAACGATCGCAGAGCTCAGCCACGGCGTCCATCTGCCCCGCGGTCATATCGCCGGGCGGAATGCCAGGTGCCTTCAGCGAGATAAACACGGCGCGGTAACCCGCAACCCGGTGATCGGCAGTATTGTGGCGAATCCAGGCGGCGAACCGGGTATCCTCGTGCTGACGTTGCGTGAAGCTGCGGTCGGTGGCGGCTTTGGTGTCGTGAGCCGGAGCCGCGAAATGCTTTTTGACCCGCTGAATCTCCCTCGGGTCGAGCAACAGACCATCACGGATTTCCGCCCATTCCGCCTCGACAAGGCCGGTGAATGGTTCTATCCCGGTTTCTTTCAAGAGTATCTTGATGCGCGCCTTGTATTTGTTGTCGCGACGCCCGAAACGGTTGTAGATTCGAAGAATGGCCTCGAGATAGGACAAGAGGTGCTGCTTCTCCAGGAATGGCCGAATGGTCTGCCCGATCATCGGTGTTCGACCGAGTCCCCCTCCCACCAAGACCTCAAAACCGATCTCTCCTTGTGCGTTCTTGACCAGATACAGGCCTATGTCATGCAGTTGAGTGGCGGCGCGATCCTTGGCTGCCCCACTCACGGCGATTTTGAATTTGCGCGGCAGGAACGCGAACTCGGGGTGCAGGGTTGACCACTGGCGGATGATTTCGCAATAGGGGCGCGGATCTTCCAATTCGTCGGCGCACACCCCCGCAAGATGGTCGCTGGTGACGTTGCGAATACAATTGCCGCTGGTTTGAATGGCGTGCATCTGCACGGTGGCCAGATTGGCGAGAATATCCGGCACTTCCTCCAGTTTCGGCCAGTTGAACTGAATGTTCTGGCGCGTCGTGAAATGGCCATAGCCCTTGTCGTATGTGCGGGCGATATGGGCTAGCATCCGCATTTGTTGCGAGGACAGCAGTCCGTAGGGGACGGCCACTCGCAGCATGGGCGCGTGGCGCTGAATGTAGAGTCCGTTCATCAGGCGTAGGGGCCGGAATTGGTCCTCGGTGAGTTGTCCCGCCAGAAAGCGCTGCGTCTGACCGCGAAACTGAGCAACCCGCTCGTTTACAAGTGTCTGGTCGAATTCGTCGTATTGGTACATGGTCGGTATCAGGAGGTAAAGGGCAATGCCGTCATAAAGCCCAACCAAAATGCTAGGTAGAATCTAACATGGTAAGACTCATAAAAAAACAATAAAAAATTGCTATGGTTATGAATTTCAATTATAAAGATTCGTTATCTTCAGCTCAATTCGAGGGCGATGGGCATAAGCTTGGGTTGTCTTATGCCCACCCAGCGCGCGTAATGTCGATTTAGTTATCCATTATCGAAAACATTCTTTAAAATAGTAGTTTCGCTAATTGATCGATTCGGGGCTTATGTTGCTGGGTAGGGACGCATCAGATGTTCAGGCCAGCAACATAGATATTCTTCATTACACAAAAAGAAAGGGGGCCTGGCTTTGTTACGCGCACTTGCTTTTCTCTCAATGCTTCTGTTTCTGCCCGGCATGGCGTCTGCCGAGGAACTGGACGTTCTCGGCTTGACCAGCACGCACCGCGGGCTTTATTGCGTCTTGATCTTTATCATCTCTTATGCGTTCGTGATGACCGAGGAATTCACGCATCTTCGGAAATCCAAACCGGTCATTCTCGCGGCGGGCATCATCTGGGCGCAGGTCGCCTACATGGCCAGCTCCAATGGTGTACCCGCAGGGCAGGTACACAAGGCATTCGAGAATAATCTGGGGGAATTCGCCGAGTTGATGCTGTTCCTGCTGGTCGCCATGACCTACATCAACGCCATGGCCGAGCGCAACGTGTTCGAGGCGCTTCGTGCTTGGCTGATCAACCGTCGGTTCGGTTACCGAAAGTTATTCTGGATCACCGGCATCATCACTTTCTTCCTGTCCTCGGTCGCGGACAACCTGACCTCGGCCCTGTTGGTCGGCGCAGTGGTCATGGCCGTAGGCTCCAACAGCCCGAGATTCGTCGCCCTTGGCTTCATCAACCTGGTGATCGCCGCCAACGCAGGCGGGGCGTTCAGTCCATTTGGCGACATTACGACGTTAATGGTTTGGCAGGACGGTAAGGCGGAGTTCTTCGACTTCTTCGAGTTGTTCATCCCCTCGGTAGTGAATTTTGCTGTGCCCGCGGCGTTCATGCATTTTGCCATTCCGGACGAAGCGCCGACTCCACAAGGCGAAGACGAGAAGGTCGACTTGAAGCCGGGAGCGATCGTGATATGCGCCTTATTCCTCCTGACCATCGTTACGGCGGTGAGCTTCAAGCAGTTCCTGCATCTGCCGCCGTTCATGGGTATGATGGTCGGTCTGTCCTTCCTCATGTTCTATGGCTATCGCCTGAAGCTGGTCTTCAATTTTGGCGGCGACAAGGACAAGTTTGACGTTTTTGAGAATGTTCGGGACTCCGAGTGGGACACTCTCCTGTTTTTTTTCGGCGTGGTGTTCGCGGTGGGCGGCCTCGGTTATATCGGCTATCTGCAACTTGCTTCCGAGGCGATGTATGAGGGCCTTGGCCCGACGACCGCCAACGTTCTGATCGGTATCCTGTCCGCAATCGTTGACAACATTCCGGTGATGTTTGCCGTCCTGCAGATGAATCCGGACATGGATCTCTATCAATGGATGCTGGTCACCCTGACTGCCGGCGTCGGCGGTTCCATGCTCTCGGTTGGTTCTGCTGCCGGCGTGGCGCTGATGGGAACCTCACGCGGCATGTATACCTTCTTCAGTCACCTGAAGTGGACGCCTGCAATTGCCGCCGGCTATGCCGCGAGCATCTTCACGCATTACCTCATTAACGGCTGAACGGCCAAGCGTAGAAAGCGATGCGAAAGACGCGGAGCGCCGGGCGGAAGTCCGGTGTTCCGCGTCTTATCGTTTTCATGATTCCGCGAAAATTCGGGGCAAGGTCCCACAGCTGCCTGAGAGGCTTCCCTGGCGTTCCTGAAGTGGAACATCCGGCTTCGACTCAGCCTATGGCTGCAAGCAAGAGAAGGATTTGCATGGCCATGCTTTGCTTTTCTCTTCTGGTTTGGTCTGCCGGTGGGGCTAGCGCAACGGAAAATGTGGTCTTGGATGATTTTGAAACACTCAACGGCTGGACCGTCGCCACCTCGCAGGGTGCGCATGCCGAATTGGTGCAGGATGGCGGTCGCAATGGCAAGGGCATGCGCCTGAATTTTGACTTTCAAGGCGGCGCCGGCTCTCTCATCGTCCGCAAAAACTTTTCCATTTCACTGCCAGAAAATTACGCCTTCACCTTCCACATCCGCGCCGTAGCGCCTGCCAGCAACGTTGAGTTCAAACTGTTTGATCCCTCGGGCGAGAATGTCTGGTGGCGCAGATGCTACGACCTCAGGTTCCCGACCGAATGGCAAGAGTACCGCGTCAAGACGCGCATGCTGGAGTTCGCTTGGGGGCCCTCGGGGGGCGCAGCGCCCAAGCAGGTGGGCGCCGTCGAGTTCGCGATGAACTCATCGGCTAGCGGCAAGGGTTCGGTTTGGATCGACGATTTTCGCTTTGAAAGAAGAGAACGCGCTAATGCCCATGACCTGGCGCCGCAAGTGACGGCCTCGACCTCTATCGAGGGTCAGAGTCCGCAAGGCGTTATCGACGATAAGCCGCAGACGCACTGGAAAAGCGGGACATTGGCCGAGAGGCAATGGCTGCTCATCGATTTTCTTAAAGTGCGCGAATATGGCGGACTAGTGATTGATTGGGACAAGGAGGATTACGCTAACGGCTATCAGGTGCAAATCTCTCAGGATGGGGCCCGCTGGCAGCCACTCTATACCGTTACGGCGGGCAACGGCCGGCGTGACCCTATCTACTTGCCAGACACCGAGTCGCGCTATTTGCGGCTCGAACTGCGGAAAAGCAGTCGTGGGCAGGGTTACGGCATCAACAGCGTGGCCGTTAAACCCGTTGAATTTTCCTCTTCAGCCAACCATTTCTTCGAAAGTGTAGCCCGGGATGCCCCGCGCGGCGCTTACCCCCGCTATTTTGCAGGCGAGCAAAGCTATTTCACCGTGGTCGGTTCGAATGGGGGTGCGGAAATGGAAGGGTTGCTCAACACGGATGGCGCTCTGGAAGTGGGTAAGGGCGCCTTTTCCATCGAGCCCTTCTTGTATACGGGCGGCAGGCTAGTAACCTGGAATGATGTCGAGCCCGCCCAGGAACTGGAAAGAGGCTATCTGCCGATTCCGTCCGTACGGTGGCGATACCACGATCTGGGCTTGAACGTGACGGCATTCTCGACCGGGGAGGGCGAATCAAGCGTGCTGTACGCCCGTTATCGGGTTGAGAATGCCGGTATCGTTAGGGTTCGGGCGAGTTTAATGCTCGCGCTCAGGCCATTTCAGGTCAACCCGCCTTGGCAGTCGCTCAATATGCTGGGTGGCACCACGCCTATCCGATCCATCCGAGCGGAAGGCCGCGCGATTCGCGTGGACGCAAGGACATTGATTCCCCTGACCCCGCCCACGCATTTTGGCGCGGCGATTTACGATCAAGGCGCCATCACTGATTTGGATTGATGCCGGAGTCAATCAGTCATGAAGGCTATTCATCGCGCGCGGTGCATGCCTACTGGGATGATTTCTGGACACTGCGGGGACTTAAGGACGCGGCCAGCCTGGCCAGGCTGATGAGGGACGAGATCCGTGCTGCGCGTTACAGCGCTCTGCGTGAGGCTTTCAGCAGGGACCTGTACGCTTCGCTGCAGCGCACCATGGCCCGGCACAAGTTGGACTTCATTCCGGGATCGGTGGAACTGGGCGATTTCGACCCCAATGCCACGGCCATGGCGGTGACGGTCGGTGGGGAACTCCCTAATCTGCCCCAGCCTGCCTTGCAGAAAACTTTTGATGAGTGGTACGAATATTTCGAAAAGCGCCGCGATGGCAAGATAGATTGGGAGGGGTATACGCCCTATGAAGTCAGGATTGTCGAAGCGCTCGTCTATCTGGGGCAGCGCGAGCGCGCTTGGGCGCTGATGAATTCTCTTTTGCGCGACCAGCGTCCCGCCGCCTGGAATCAGTGGCCTGAGGTCGTCTGGCGCGATCCGAACCGGCCCAAGTTCATCGGCGACATGCCGCATGCCTGGATCGGCGCCGAGTACGTGCGGGCGCTGCGCAGCTTATTCGCTTACGAGCGGGAAAGCGATCAGGCGCTGGTGTTGGCTGCCGGTCTGCCGCGCGCGTGGGTGGAAAGCGAAACCGGCGTAGTGTTGAAAAGCTTGCCGACGTGGTACGGAACCCTCGATTATCATCTGCGAGGCGATGCTCAAGGCGAGTTGCGATTGCAGTTGAGCGGGGGCCTCACGCTTCCACCGGGCAAGATCGTCTTGAAGGCGCCCTCGCCTAAACCGCTCCGCGAGGTCTATGTCAACGGCAAACCGGTGACCGGCTTTAAGGCTGACGAGGTCGTGATCGGCGAGTTTCCAGCGGAGGTGGTTTTGAGGTATTAGATGTTCCCGGTCTATGTCGTCCACGAGAAGCAATTCGCCCAATACTTTTTCTGTTGGGCTCGCGATGTTACACTACAAAAATCTCAGTAATTTACTTGGTAATCGTCGGGAGACTAAGCCTCGTCGGCGCTTTAGCATGAAACGATAGCAGAAGGAGACATCGATGACTCATGAACTTCCAGCCTTACCCTACGCCAAGAATGCCTTGGAGCCTCATATTTCCGCCGAGACTCTGGAATACCATTATGGCAAGCATCACCAGACGTACGTCACGAACCTGAACAACCTGATCCCCGGTACCGAATTCGAGAAGCTATCCTTGGAAGAAATCGTGAAGAAGTCCTCCGGTGGCATTTTCAACAATGCGGCTCAGATCTGGAACCATACTTTCTACTGGAACAGCTTGTCGCCGAACGGCGGTGGCGCGCCTACTGGCGCATTGGCGGAGGCGATCAGCAAAGCTTTCGGTTCGTTCGAAAAGTTCAAGGAAGAGTTCACGAAATGTGCCGTGACCACCTTCGGTTCCGGCTGGGCCTGGCTGGTGAAGAACGCAGATGGTAGCCTCGCGCTGGTCAGCACCAGTAACGCTGGCTGTCCGTTGACAGCAGGCCAGACTCCGCTTTTGACCTGCGATGTTTGGGAGCATGCCTATTATATTGACTACCGCAACTTGCGCCCGAAATATGTGGAGGCGTTTTGGAACTTGGTCAACTGGAACTTTGCCGCCAAGAACCTTGCAGCGTAAGCTGATAGCGAGTGGTGTGAGAAAACCCCCGCCGCCTCGCAGAGGCAGCGGGGGTTTTTTGGTGTGTCGGTTCGTGGCGCCAAGCTAGATTCGTTTCGAAACGAATGTTCCCTGGGCCTGCGCAAATTCCAGGGTCAAAAACTCAACGCCGACCATCGGCATGCTGCACGCCCGTGAGCGCCGATGTCCACAATTGACGACCCGTGCGACGGCGCTGAGGATTGCGCCATCGATTCTGATCACTTGATCGACATCAAGCAGTTCTGTTGCCATAAACGACATGCCCGTGGGGGATAGATCCTGAAGCCAGGCCCGGAATGACTTGTGTGCATGTTGCATAAGTAGCCTTATTTCCCCGTTACGCTCGAAGCGCTGGAATGCTCGTTGATCGGTGCTCTCAAGTTTGAGCCGAATCGCTGGAGAGAGGGGGCTGTCGCAGTTCGTGCATCTCATGCCACTCGTAATAGGCGCCTGATAAGGCGCGTGACAAAACGGACAACGCAACGGGATACTCGATTGCACCCATTTGTTACGGGCAGACGCGGAGGACCGCCCGTCTTTGTGACGATAGAACGGTGTGTTCCCGAAATTGGCTCGCGGTTCCCTGCTTTCGAGATAATGATCATATTCGGCGCGCCGGTTAATGTTCGTTAGAACCGCATGCGCCTCGTTTATCAGTGCAGCCGTTTCATGATCGCCGCCCAGATCAGGGTGCTGTTTCATTTTAAGCATCAACGCGCAATAACTCGATTTGATGACCGCCACCGGTGCGTCGGGCTGGACGTGCAGGAGCCTGTAGTAATTCCGTCTGTTCTTCATGTTCAACAACAAGCCATTTCTTGTCATCTAAAAGTTTGTATGCAGTGAGTGCGAGCGGTCATGAGCCCGCGGAGGATCAGGGGCATCGCGCCATGCTCAAGATTTACTAAGCACGAAATCTGCCATTCGATCTATTTCTATAAAAATCAGATGAATAGCTATCTGGTAGGTGACTCGCGGAAGAGAAGTCCACTCAAGTTGTCAAGTGGTACTGACACATTGGACGCAAGCGCTGTCACTGCAATTTGTAGGCGTGACTTGATTGGCATTAGTTGACACATTCGACCGCCTCGTCGGATACGGGCGTCTCGTGGGTGAGGGTTTCTCTTGACTTGAGTTCGAGACAACAAGCGCTGATGAAGCTTGCCGGGGAGTATCGGTTCCGCAGCGGGGAAGGGGGGGTTAAGGAGGCGAAGTTCGGCTTACCGTCGCTGCTGGATCGGCGCATAAGGGTGAAGTTGTTCACCCGTGTAGATCTGACGGGGTCGGGCGATTTTCATGCCGGGATCCTCGATCATCTCCTTCCAGTGTGCAATCCAGCCCGGTAGTCGGCCGAGGGCGAACATGACGGTGAACATCTTGGTGGGAATTCTCATTGCCCGATAAATGATGCCCGAATAAAAGTCAACATTCGGATAGAGCTTGCGTTCGATGAAGTAAGGATCGGTCAGTGCAGCTTCCTCCAGGCCCTTGGCGATTTCCAGAATGGGATCATGGATGCCCAGGTGTTCTAGCAGCTTGTCGCAATATTTCTTGATGATCTGCGCCCTGGGATCGTAGTTCTTATAAATCCGGTGCCCGAATCCCATCAGGCGGAACGGATCGTTCTTGTCCTTGGCCTTGTCAATGAATTTCTTGTGGTTGCCGCCGTCGCCATGGATAGCTTCCAGCATTTCGATCACCGCCTGGTTGGCGCCGCCATGCAAAGGCCCCCACAGCGCACAGATGCCGGCAGATATCGCCGCAAATAGGTTGGCCTTGGAAGATCCCACCATCCGGACCGTCGAAGTTGAGCAATTCTGCTCATGGTCGGCGTGGATGATGAACAAGACATCCAACGCTTTGCGCATCGCCTCGTCGGGTTCGTAGCGCTGCATTGGCGTGGTGAACATCATGTGCATGAAATTGGACAGGTAGTCCAATTCCGGACGCGTGTAAACGAACGCCTCGCCCACGGCACGCTTGTAAGCGAATGCCGCCAATACACGGACTTTCGACAGCAGGCGGCTGATGGTCTCGTCTCGCTCTTCTGCGCTTTGATCGGGCTCGAGCAATTCGGGATGATAAACGGACAGTGAACAGACCATCGCCGACAGGATCGCCATCGGATGGGCGTGGCCCGGATAGGACGTGAAGAAGCTTTTCATGTCCTCGTGGATGAGCGAGTGATGGTGCACCTTCTCCTTGAATCGGGTGAACTCTTCCACCGTTGGCAAATGCCCGTAAATCAGCAGATAGGACACTTCCATGAACGTGGATTGTTCGCACAATTCCGCGATGTCGATGCCGCGATAGCGGAGCACGCCCTGATCACCGTCGATATAGGTGATCGAAGACAAACATGCGCCGGTATTGACATAACCGGGATCCAGGGTGATATAGCCGGTTTGCGCACGCAGCCGGGAGACGTCCAGAGCTCTCTCGCCCTCGGTGCCTTCGATGATCGGAATTTGGATCGCCCGATCGCTCAGTTCCAGTTTGGCGGTGTTTGACATTCAGAAAACCGGCTTAGGCTGCTTGTACGGCAATGGAATGTCCGATACGGACAATGCGGTTCTTTTCGTTGACATACACCAGGGTTGGCTGGTAATTCAGCAGTTCGTTCTGGTTCAGAATCGCGTAGGCGCAGATGATGACGATATCATTGGCCGCTGCATGGCGCGCTGCCGCGCCGTTGACCGAGACTACACCCGATCCGTCTTCGGCGCGGATGGCGTAGGTGGTAAAGCGAGCACCGTTGTTGACGTTGTATATATGGATTTGTTCATATTCCCTGATGCCTGCGCGATCCAGCAGAATGCCATCAATAGCACAGGAGCCTTCGTATTCGAGTTCCGAATGCGTCACACGCGCCCTGTGTAACTTGGCTTTCAATAGGGTGGTCTGCATTAGAGTAACCTGTTCAGGGCTGAAAGGAATCTCGATTATGACGCAACGCCCAAACGCTCGCAACACGGGTACCGCCAAACCGGCGGTAAACGGATCATTGAGCGAATCGACTCAAATACGGACCGGAAGATTGTCGATCAGGCGCGCCTTGCCCAGCCAGGCTGCCACCAAGATGACCAGATCATGGTCATTGGCGGCCGGGGTGGCCAGATCGTGTTGCCTGCGGATGACGAAATAGTCGGGGTGGAACTTTGACTGCTGCAAAACGCCAAGCTGTGCTGCCTCGATTGCGCCATAGTCGCGGTGGCCCCCTTCCAGCGCAGCGCTGGCGGCCAGGAGGCATTGGTAGAGCAGGGCAGCTCGCGTCTTTTCTTCTGTCGTCAGATAGCTGTTGCGCGAACTCATGGCGAGTCCGTTCGGCTCCCTAACCGTGGGCACACCATGGATGCTTATGGGCAGGTCCAAGTCGTCGACCATGCGCCGGATTATCGCCAACTGTTGGAAATCCTTCTCGCCGAATAACGCGACATCCGGCTGAGTCATATGGAACAATTTGCAGACGACAGTGGTGACACCCCGAAAGTGCCCGGGGCGGAACTGACCGCAGAGTTCGTTCGACAGGCCAGGGACCTCGACATAGGTCATACTGCGCGCCCCCCCCGGATACATCTCAGCGGCTCTCGGGAGAAACAAGAGATCGGCGCCCACGCCCCGCAACTGGGCCGAATCTTCCTCGGGTGTGCGCGGGTAACCGTCGAAATCTTCTCCGACACAGAACTGGGTGGGATTCACAAAGATGCTGACCACCACACGGTCGGCCAGGTTCCTGCCTTCCTCGACCAGGCGCAAATGGCCTGCATGCAGATTGCCCATGGTGGGAACGAATGCTACGGTTTCACCCGCTGTGCGCCATTTTCGGATTATCTCGCGCAGGACTGGGACGGACTCGACGAGTTGCATGACAATTCAGTGCTGAACGGGTGATTCGGGTTACGATTGTGGCAGCGGCCTGACTCGCTCTTCAGGCGCAATGAGAACTGAGAACGGCACGCCCACAGTTTTCCAGTCAAAAGCTGTGCTCCGCTGCGGGGAACTGTCCGCCCCGGACGGCATCCGCGTAAGCCTTAATGGCAGTAGGGATGTCCGCCGCGCCGGTCAGGAAGTTCTTGCTGAAACGCGGGCGCGTGGCGCCCAGGCTGATGCCGAGCATGTCGTATGAGACCAGCACCTGGCCATCGCAATCAACGCCGGCGCCAATGCCGATGGTGGCGATTGTTAACGCACAGCTCAGTTCCTTGGCCAGGATCGCGGGGACACATTCCACAACCAGCAAGCTCGCACCAGCATCCTGAAGAATGAGCGCATCCTCAAGCAGGATATTCGCCGATTGCTCGTCCTTACCCTGCACTTGATAAGCGCCGAGCTGGTGGATAGACTGTGGCAACAAGCCCAAATGGCCGCAGACCGGAATATTTTGCGCGACCAGGAACCGCACCACTTCGGCACGCTTGCGCCCGCCCTCCAGTTTCACCATCTGCACACCGCCTTCGCGAATCAGCCGGGCCGCGTTCTCGGCGGCCTGCATGGGGCTGGCGTAGCTCATGAACGGCAGGTCCGCGATCAGGAGTGCGTGCTTCGCTCCACGCGCCACACAGCGCGCATGATAAATCATGTCATCGACGGTAACCGGGAGGGTGGTCGCCTGGCCCTGCACGACCATGCCGAGAGAGTCGCCGACCAGGATGACATCGACGCCGCCTTCGTCCAGCACGCGGGCAAGCGTCGCATCATAAGCCGTGAGGGCGACGATTTTCTGCCCGCGCGCCTTCATGGCAGCGAGGTCCGGAATTGTCAAAGGCTTGACTGTTTCAGGCATGATCAATGGCAGTGATGCCCCTGCGAGGACAGGCCCGGACCAAGTCTGCCAGCGCACCTTGGCCCGGAATCAAGAGTCCCGGCGGGGCGATTTTCGCCAGGGGATACAGCACAAATTCACGTTCGCGAATACCGGGATGAGGTACGGTCAATATCTCGAGTGCGATCTGCTCCTGGTCATACAGCAACAGATCCAAGTCAATCGTGCGCGGACCCCAGCGCTCGCCGGAACGCACCCTCCCCCGAGATAGCTCAATGGCCTGAAGCGCTTTCAGCAAGTCCAAGGCAGAAAGGGTTGTAGCAACTGCCATCACTGCGTTGACGTAATCGGGTTGATTGGGAGCGCCCATCGCGGTACTACGATAAAGGCCAGAGAATGCGGTTTCTCGTACCCCGCGAAGCGCGGCGATGGCTGCCCTCGCGGCCTGCACTTGGCTAACCGGATCCTCAAGATTACTGCCCAGGCCGATATAGGCTATCGTGCCCGCTTGGGCTTCAAGTGGCGTCATCAGTCGGGCGCGCCGTTATTGATCGGCTACGGCGCCGCAAACGGGATCGGCCACCGCGGCGGCGTGAGCCCTCCCGCGTCATCGCGTTTTGCTCTGCCTCGTTGGCCGACTGGAAGGTTGTCCACCAATCCGCCAAAGCTGGATCGGCCTCGCCGGTTTCGGCGCGCAGAACCAGAAAGTCGTACGCGGCGCGGAAGCGTGGGTGCGAGAGCAAGCGGAAAGGCCGGACCCCCTTAATGCGCTCGAAACGGGGTTGCAACATCCAGACTTCCCGCATGGGCTGGCCGACGCTGCGGGGGAAAGCCGTATGCCGAACCTGGCGCGCAATGACCTCGCTGGAAGCCTCCTGATACGCTGAGATATCATCCTCGCCGTTCTTAATCCGCGCCTCGGCGCGAGTCCGGACCGGCTCCCACAACAAGGCGGCGAGCAGAAAATAGGGCGTCACCACCTTGTTTGCCTGCAAACGTGCGTCCGTCCGCTCCAGTGCCTTGGCGAGAAAAATGAGCGGGAAACCCTGAGGTTCCATCGCGAGACACTCTTCAGTTTCGGGAAACAGTGCGCCGAACAGGTGATAATGCCGCATTCGTTCGAAGGACTGTACGGCGTAACCCGATAGCAGCAGCTTAAGTACTTCCTCGTACAGACGCGCTGAGGGAATGTTGTTCAGGAGGGGGGCCAGACGCTGGATCGGTTCCTCGCAGCTGGCATGCAGCCTGAACCCGAGTTTGACAGCAAAACGGATGGCTCGAAGCATCCTCACCGGATCCTCGCGGTATCGCTCGTCCGCATTGCCGATCAGACGGAGGACGCAGGCTTTATGGTCCTCCATGCCGCCGACATAGTCGACCACGGAAAAATCGCTGATGTTGTAATAGAGCGCGTTCACGGTGAAATCGCGCCGCCAAGCGTCTTCCTCGATGCTTCCGTAGACGTTGTCGCGGAGAATGCGTCCGTTGTTCTCCAAGATGCGATCGCCGGCCCTGTCGCCGTTGACCAAGCCTCGAAATGTGGCGACCTCTACAATCTCCTGGCCGAAATGCACATGGGCGAGGCGAAAACGGCGGCCGATCAAACGGCAGTTACGGAATACCGCGCGGATCTGCTCGGGATGAGCGTCCGTCACGACATCAAAATCCTTGGGTTCACGTCCCAGCAGCAAGTCGCGTACGCAGCCACCGACCAGATAGGCCTGAAAATCCGCCTTCCTCAGGCGATAAAGGACCTTCAATGCATTATCGCTGATCATCGAGCGGGAAATATTGTGTGCTGACCGCCCATAAATCCTTGCCGGAGGTTCGAGAGACCCAGTCGGCAGGGCAATGGTGGGCTGCGGAAACCGGAACAGTTTCTTGACGAAATCGAGGATAGGCAGGGCAGTCTTACGAAAGTGTGGTTATCAGAAGTATGAAAATATTACTCTACCGCGGCGGTATGCTCAATTCTATCCATCTGCTCGCGCTAAGTTCGACATGCGCCAGTCGAGCAGATTCTCATGGCGGGAAAGTTGTAGTATGATCGCTGCGAATCCGGGTCCCCATCGTCTAGCGGCCCAGGACTCCGCCCTCTCACGGCGGCAACAGGGGTTCGAACCCCCTTGGGGACGCCAATCCGTCATAAATCTGGGCACTTCACCGCCATTGTTTCTTTCCGGCGATGTGTGCGTAATGGCGTTCGCCAGAGCCGCATAGCTGCCACGCATTTCCGCTTGATGTC
>Ga0209254_10000578_pt1 | contig 30397 bp, 27 predicted proteins | sample FrelakmetDIP11DI_FD_187148 | JGI IMG/M metagenome (GOLD analysis project Ga0209254, IMG submission 187148) | Freshwater lake sediment microbial communities from the University of Notre Dame, USA, for methane emissions studies - DIP11 DI (SPAdes)... | ecosystem: Environmental > Aquatic >... | reverse complement strand
GTACGCGCAGTTCGTCGCGCCGGGCGGCGATTCACTCCGGTTTCGCGGTCGACTTCGACTGAACGTCAGACCGGGACGGAAGATGACGCGTCAGATGATCTCGAAGTAGCGCTGCCGTTCCCAGTCAGTGACGCAGTCCTGCCACTGACGCCACTCCCACTCGCGGGTCGCGGCGAAGTGATCGACGAAGAGATCACCGAACCAGTCGCGCGCGAGGTCGGAGCGGCGGAAGTTCTCGGTCGTCTCCTTCAGCGAACGCGGCGCGCGCGCAATGCTTTCGGCGCCCTGATTGGTGCCGGTGATCGGCTTTGCGGTGAGCTTCAGGCTCTTCTCGACCCCGTGCAGGCCGGCCGCGAGCAGTGCCGCCACCGCCAGGTACGGATTGATGTCGGCGCCTGGGCAGCGCGTTTCGAGCCGCGTGCTCTTCGGCGAGCCGGGAATGACGCGGAAGCTGGCGGTGCGGTTGTCGATCGCCCACGTCGGCTTCACGGGTGCCCAGAAACCGTCGACGAGTCGCTTGTAGCTGTTGACGGTCGGCCAGAACATCGGCGCAAACTGCATCAGCGCCGCGATCTGTCCGGCAAGGAAACTCTCGAAAAGCCTGCTCATGCCGGCGCGGCCGGTCTTTTTCGAACCCTCGTCGTAGAACAGGTTGCGCTTCCCGTCGGTCAGCGACTGGTGCACGTGGCCGCTGCAGCCCGGATACTGCTGGCTCCACTTCGCCATGAAGCTCGGCATGATCCCGAACTGCGCGCCGATCTCCTTGGCGCCCGTCTTGAACAGAACGCCGCGGTCAGCGCATTCGAGTGCTTCTGAAAACTGGATCGCGGCCTCGTAGACGCCCGGGCCGGTCTCGGTGTGCAGGCCTTCGATCGGCACGCCGAACTGCAGCAACTGGTCCATCAGGGCATTGAAGAATCCGCGGTTGGCGTTGGCACGCAGCAGCGAGTAACCGAACATGCCCGGCGTCAGCGGCGTGGGGTCCACCCCCTTCTTCTGCGCCCACGAGTAGGGGGTCTCGGCGAAGTTGAACCATTCGAACTCCAGGCCACACATGGCCTGCAAGCCGAGCTTCTCGGCGCGCCTGAGCACGCGCCGGAGTGTTTGCCGTGGGCAGATCGGATACGGCTCGCCCTTGGCAGTGACGAACTCGCCGAGGAAAAACGGCACGTTGTCGTCCCATGGCACGCGCCGCCCGGTTGCGAGGTCGAGTCGCGCCAGAGCGTCCGGAAAGCCGTGCTGCCAGCCGGTGACGGTCGTGTTGTCGTAGACCGAGTCCATCATGTCCCAGCCGAACACGACGTCGCAGAAGCCGAAGCCGCCGTCGACCGCAGAGGCGAACTTGTCCTTGTGCAGGTACTTGCCGCGCAGCACGCCGTCGATGTCGGTCACGGCGACCTTGATCTTGTCCGCCTGCGCAGCCTCCAGCTTCTCCAGTGCGGCGCGGGCGAGGCTGGGGGCGGATCGCTTTCCTGTGGCCATGTTTTTCCCTCCGGAGCGTCGGGCAGTGTGCAACAGGCCCCGGCAAAGTCCAAGCGAGGGGCTTGATCCGGTGGGATTCAGCCCCCATCTCGCGACCCGGAAAGCGCAGCCCCTCCCTTAGAATCCCGGCCAACCGATATCTAGTAGCGACCAATGCCGATTTACGCCTACCGATGCCAGGACTGCGGCCACGAAGTCGAGGTGCTGCAGAAGGTCTCCGACGCGCCGCTGACCGCGTGCCCGGCCTGCCAGCATCCGAGCCTCGTGAAACAGGTGACCGCCGCGGGCTTCCAGCTGAAGGGCAGTGGCTGGTATGCGACCGACTTCAAGAACAATGGAACCAAGCCGAAGGAAGCGAAAGGCGACAGCAAGTCCACCGACGGCGAAGTGAAGACCGAAGGCGCCAAGCCGGCGGACAGCGCTCCCAGCACGGCCAAGGCAACGGACGCCGCGCCGGCTGCGCCAACTCCATCACCTTCAGCGCCCACCAGCGGCCCGAGCCCGGCTTCGTCCTGACAGACCGCGCGGCGTTGTAACCGGTCGGTCGTGCGCGATCGGCTATTCTCGGAGCCTTCGGGAGCCGCGGCCGAACCGCGGCTCTTTCATTTCGAGCCGGCCCGCGACCCCGGCCGGAGATCTGGCGAGTCGAGGCATGTTCCGGAAGTACTTGGTCACCGGTCTACTGATCTGGGTTCCCCTCGGGATCACCCTGCTGATCATCGAGACGATCATCGGCTGGATGGATCAGTCCCTGCTGCTGCTGCCGCCGGCATGGCGGCCGGAAGCGCTGTTCGGCTTCCGCATCCCGGGCCTTGGGGCGCTGCTCGCCGTGGCCGTCGTGCTCTTCACCGGCGTGCTCGCACGCAACATCGTGGGGCGCCGCCTGCTGCTGTGGTGGGAAGGGCTGCTCGGCCGGATTCCGATCGTGCGGTCGATCTATTCGAGCGTGAAGCAGGTGTCCGACACGATGCTTTCACCGAAGGGCAACGCCTTCCGCAAGGTCGTGCTGGTCGAGTTCCCGCAGCCGGAGCAGTGGACACTGGCGTTCATCGTCGGCGAGCCCACAGGTGTGGTTGCGGACGGGCTGGGCGAAGGCTGGGTCACCGTCTACGTGCCGACCGCCCCCAACCCGACGTCGGGCTACGTGCTGATGATGCCGCCGTCACGGGTGCGTGACGTGGACGTCAATATCGACGACGCGCTGAAGTACCACGTCTCCCTCGGCGTGGTGGAGCCCGGCGGCCGGTCGACCCGACCGGCCGCGCTGACCAGCGCGCCGCCGCCGCAGTCGGAGTAGTTCGGCTGGCGCCGGACGTTGAACGGCGCGCGGTCCCCTGTTATGGTTGTGGCCATGACGACGAGTAGCCACTCGATGCTGTGTGCCGGTGCCGTTGGGCGCGCCGGGGACCTTGCTCGTCTTGTTGCGCCGTGCGCAGTGTCGAATCGGCGAAACCGGTAGGGCCGGGCAGGTAGCGCTGTCCGGCCCCTTTCTGCCGGGTTTCCAAGCGACCCTCGGCCAGCCCGGCCTCCAAGCTAAAGACGAGCCCCTCAGGGATAATCACGGGTTTTGCGCGGTTGCGCCGGTGCGTCGAGTCGCCGCGGCGCTTCCGCCAGCTACGAAGCGGAGTTTTCCATGCGTACCGAATATGCCGGCCGGGTGGACGAGAAGTTCATCGGCCAGACCGTCACCCTCTTTGGCTGGGTCCATCGCCGACGCGACCATGGCGGCGTGATCTTCATCGACCTGCGCGACCGCGAAGGCCTGTTGCAGGTCGTTTGCGACCCCGACCGGGCCGAGGTCTTCGCCAACGCGGAGAAGGTACGCAACGAGTTCTGCCTGAAGATCATCGGCCAGGTGCGCAGGCGGCCGGAAGGCACGCTCAACGAGAACATCGTGTCGGGTGCCGTCGAGGTGCTCGCGACCGAACTCGTGATCCTCAACCCTTCGGTGCCCGTGCCGTTCCAGCTCGACGACGACAACCTGTCCGAGACGACGCGGCTGACGCATCGCGTGCTCGACCTGCGCCGCGTGCCGATGCAGAAGAACCTGATGCTGCGCTACAAGGTTGCGATGGCGGTGCGCCGGTATCTCGACGCGCATGGTTTCATCGACATCGAGACGCCGATGCTCACGAAGAGCACGCCGGAAGGCGCACGCGACTACCTGGTGCCGTCGCGCGTGCACGCCGGCGAATTCTTCGCGCTGCCGCAGTCGCCGCAGCTCTTCAAGCAGCTGCTGATGGTGGCGGGCTTCGACCGCTACTACCAGATCGTCAAGTGCTTCCGCGACGAGGACCTGCGGGCCGACCGCCAGCCCGAGTTCACGCAGATCGACGTCGAGACCTCGTTCCTCGACGAAACGGAAATACGCGGCCTGATGGAGGAGATGATCCGTTCGGTGTTCGCCGAAGTGATGGGCGTGACGCTGCCCAAGCCGTTCCCGGTGATGACCTATGCCGAGGCGATGGCGCGCTACGGGTCGGACAAGCCTGACCTGCGCGTGACGATGGAGCTGGCCGAGGTCACCGACCTGATGCGCGACGTCGAGTTCAAGGTCTTCAAGGGTGCGACCGAGATGAAGGACGGCAAGGTCGTCGCGCTGCGCGTGCCGGGCGGTGGCGAGATGCCGCGTTCGGAAATCGACGGCTATACCGAGTTCGTCAAGATCTACGGCGCCAAGGGGCTCGCCTACATCAAGGTCAACGAAAAGGCGAAAGGCCGCGACGGCCTGCAGAGCCCGATCGTCAAGAACCTGAACGATGCCGTGCTGGCCGCACTGCTCGAGCGCACCGGTGCCGCCGACGGCGACGTGATCTTCTTCGGCGCCGACCGTGCCAAGATCGTCTACGACTCGCTCGGTGCCTTGCGCATGAAGATCGGCCACAGCGAGTTTGGCCGCGCGCACGGGCTTTCGGCCGAGGGCTGGAAGCCGCTGTGGGTGATCGATTTTCCGATGTTCGAGTTCGACGAAGAAGAGCAGCGCTACGTCGCGGCTCACCACCCCTTTACCAGCCCGAAGCAGGGGCACGAGGATTTCCTGCAGACGGATCCCTCCAAGGCGCTGGCGAAGGCCTATGACATGGCCCTGAACGGCTGGGAAATCGGCGGCGGCTCGGTGCGGATTCACCGCGAGGAAGTGCAGAGCAAGGTCTTCCGTGCACTGAAAATCGGCGCCGAGGAAGCACGCGAGAAATTCGGCTTCCTGCTCGATGCCCTGCAGTATGGCGCGCCGCCGCACGGTGGCATCGCGTTCGGGCTCGATCGCATCGTCACGATGATGGCCGGTGCCGAGTCGATCCGCGACGTCATCGCCTTCCCGAAAACCCAGCGCGCGCAGTGCCTGCTGACGAAGGCGCCGTCGCCGGTGGGTGAGAAGCAGTTGCGGGAACTGCACATCCGGCTGCGCGGCGAGGCGCGCCCTGAGGCGGCGGGCTCAGCGGCGGCGGCAACGCCGTCGCGTCACGCCGGCGAGTTGAACCAGAAGTAGCGGGCCGTGCTGCGCGCGCCTGGCGTCGGGCTCGGCTTGACGGACTCCGCGTCGGGCGCGTTTGCGGACTCCGGCCGCGCGAGTGTGGCCGGCCGGCGAGCGGCGCTGGTCCGTCCGGTCAGGTATCGCCGGTGACGGCCGCCTTCAAGGTGCCGGAGTCGGTGCTGGTGGTCATCCATACGCCGGATCTGGAAGTGCTGCTGCTCGAGCGCGCCGACCATTACGGGTTCTGGCAATCGGTCACCGGCAGTCGCGCATCGCCGGACGAGCCGCTCGCGGTCACCTGTGCGCGCGAAGTCGCCGAAGAAACGGGACTCGAGAAGTCACCCGCCGAGTTCGATGACTGGAACCACGTGAACTGCTACGAGATCTATCCGCACTGGCGACATCGCTACGCGCCGGGCGTCACTCAGAACACCGAGCATGTATTCGGATTGCAGGTCAGGATGAAGTTCGAACCCCGGCTCGCAGCCGGGGAGCACACGGCATTCCGCTGGCTGCCATGGCGCGAGGCGGCCGACGCGTGCTTTTCGTGGACCAACGCGCAGGCCATCCGGGCGCTGCCGCAGCGACGCGCTGCGCGGCATGGATGATGAAAGAGTGCAGGGCATGAGTCGCGCGGCGCCGGAGACCGGGCACAAGTTGCGAGTGAACGTGCGGCGCAAGGGCCGGACCTTCGAGGCCGACGCCGAATGCCGGATCGACGCCGGTTCCACCGTGGTGTGGGACACGATCACCGACTACGCTGCGCTGCCCACCTACATGCCGGGCATTCGCGCCTGCCGCGTTGTCGAGCGGGTTCGCGAGGGGCGCGACGGCGAGCGCCTGCGGGTGGAGCAGCAGGGTGAGTTCCGCTTCCTGCTCTTTGCGCAGGATCTCAAGGTTCAGCTCGACATCGAGCATCGCGGCCGCCGCGTGGCGCACGCCCGTGCGCTGAGCTTCGACCTGGGCGTACTCAAGGGCCGCGCCATCGAAACATTCGAGGGCCGCTATGAACTCGAGCAAGCTGCAGTGCGTGGCCCTGTGATCCTGCGTTACACCGCGCTGATCGTTTCACGCCTTCCGCCGCCACCTGCGATCGGGTCGGCGGCGGTGCGACAGAACCTCGAGACGCAGCTGCGCGCGGTCGTCCAGGAAAGCGAGCGGCGAGCGGCCGCCCGCCGGCGATAGCGATCGACTGTGACACGCCGGTTTCGCAGCGTCCGGGGCCAAGGCGCAAGTTCGTCTTCATGACCGGCCCATCGTTGCGCATAATGCGGTTCATGAGTCTGTTTCGCTCGCAGTGTCTTCGCCCGCGCGGCGCACCGTTCCAGAAGATCGCAGGATTGAACTGGGACCCATCCGAGGTGAAGTCCACCGAGGCCGCTGCGCGCCCCTCGGCGCTGTGGCAGCGTGTGCGCCCCTGGAGTGCGCTCACGGCCGGTCTTGCCTGCGCGCATCTGGTGCTGGCGGGCTGCGCGACGCCGGGCGATCCATACGCGGTGGCGCCGGCGGCCACGCAGCTCACGCAGGAGGATAAGGTCGGCGAATGCCTGCGCCTGCTCAAGGCGCTGGATGCGCGGGTCGATGCAGCCGATCGGCGTGACGCACAGGACGTGCGCGTCCCCGGCTACCCCTACCTGCGGGCGGATCGCTTCACCGAGCAGTGGCTGCCGGCGAAGGGTGATCCGCAGACCATTGCCACAGGCAAGCTGGACCGCATGGCCGCGCTCGATGCCGAAGCGCGCCGCTTCGAGTCAGCGAACCTGTCCGTTTCGGCTGGCGAGGCCGATGCGCTCGCGCGCTGCCGATCTGAGCTGATCGCTGCCGCTCGGCCGATGGCCCCCCAAGCGGCGGCGTCCGCCCGGGTGCCCGACGCCTACGTCGATTCGCAGCGTCTGGTGGGCCTGTATCCGGTGACGCTGTTTCCGTTCGCCTTGGGCGTGGCGTCCTGGCAGCAGGCCACTCGGGAACTCTTTGCGACGCCCTTCCCCGAGTTGGTCGTGCGAGGGGAGCGGATCCGCTATGTCCCGGCCGCGGGGAAGCCCGAGGGAACGGTTGCCGGACTGATGAGCGCGCCCACGTCAATGGCGCTGAGCATGCCGGTGGTGACGCCGGAGCGCGCATGGCAGCTGCTGGTGCAGCATGCACCGGTCCTGATCGTCGATACCGTGGATGGCAACGACCGCATCGGCTCCCTGACCTGGCGCGCATCGGTGCAGGGCGCAGTCCTCGCCGTCAACACTTACGACCCGGCGGCCTACGTGCGGGTGGCCTGGACCCAGTTCAACGGGGCGGCCGCCCTGCAACTGGTCTACACGTTCTGGTTCCCGGCGCGACCCGCGGCGCACACGCTCGACCTCGTGGCGGGCCATCTGGATGCCGTGGTGTGGCGGGTGACTCTTGACGCTGCCGGCCGTCCGCTCGTGTACGACTCGATCCATGCCTGCGGCTGCTTCCAGATGTTCTTCCCGACCGAGCGCGTGCGGGAACGTCCGGCGCCGCGCGACGGCGAGGGTCCGCTCGACGAATCGCTTTTCGTGCCGCAGGTGCTGTATTCGCCGGCGGCGGACGAGCGTGTCATGGTTTTTCTCGGTGCGCACGACCACAACATCGAGCGCGTGGGCATCGACACGAACACTCCCGCGCCGGGCATTCCGTACCGGCTGCTGGACGAGAACCTGCTGCGAGCTCTGCCGGTGCCGGCGGCCGCGGGCGGTGGGACCCGCAGCATCTACGGCCCCGATGGCCTGGTGCCGGGCACCGAGCGCGCCGAGCGCTATCTTTTCTGGCCCATGGGCGTGCCGTCCGCCGGTCAGATGCGGCAGTGGGGCCACCACGCGACGGCGTTCGTCGGACGCCGTCACTTCGACGATCCGCACCTGTTCGACCGCTATTTCTCGCTTGCGCCGGGTGCCGATTGAGCGAGACTCCCGGCATGCAGCTTCGCGTCGCGACATACAACATTCACAAAGGCGTCATGGGATGGCGCAAGCGTTCGCGCATCCATGACCTGCGGGTGGCGCTGCACGCGATCGACGCCGACATCTGCTTTCTGCAGGAAGTGCAGGAGCGCAACGAGCGGCTCGCGCGGCGCCCGGGCCACCCGAACGGCACCCAGCTCGACGTGCTGTGCACCGGCAGTTACGTGCACCGCGCCTATGGCATGAACGCCGTCTACCCGCACGGACACCACGGCAACGCCATTGTTTCGCGCCATACGATCGGCCAGTACCTGAACCACGACATCTCGGACCATGCGCTCGAAAAGCGCGGCCTGCTGCACGCCGTGTCGCACATCGAGTCGAAGCGCGGTCCGCTCGACATCCATCTCATCAACACGCACTTCGGACTGATCAAGCGCAGCCGGGTGAGGCAGGCCGAGTTCCTGATCGACTTCGTCCGCGGCGAAGTGCCGGCCGATGCGCCGCTCATCATCGCCGGCGATTTCAACGACTGGCAAAAGGGCGTCGACGAGATACTCCATCGCGAACTCGACGTGACCGAAGCGGCCGCGGAATTCAACCGCCGGCAACGCAACGGGCGCCGGTTCGAGCGCCTCATGCCGTGGCGGGAGGCGAACCGCTCGCAGGTCGCGCGGACCTATCCGAGCGTGATGCCGTGGCTGTCTCTGGACCGCATCTACGTGCGCGGCTTTAATGTGCACGAAGTGCGCGTGCCGAAGGGCATCGAGTGGTCGCAGCGCTCTGACCACATGCCGCTGATCGCGGACCTCGAAGTGGCATGACCGACGGTGAACGTCCGGGTCGCCGGCGTTCCCGCTTCGACATCACGACGCGGCCGCTGGTCTACGGCGGCAACCGGGTCCGTCTGCTCGAAAACGGCGACGAATACTTCCCCCGCCTGCTCGCCGCGATCGAAGGCGCGGCGCGTTCGATCTACCTCGAAACGTACATCTTTGCGCAGGACAGCGTCGGTACGCGCGTCAGCGACGCGCTGGCGATCGCGGCCGATCGCGGCGTGGCGGTACGCGTCATCGTGGACGGCTTCGGCACCGGATCATTTGCCCCGATGCTGAAGCAGCGGCTCGAGGCGGTCGGGGCGCAGGTCGTCATCTTTCGCCCTGAACGCTGGTGGCGTCTCGAACGCAGGCTGTTGCGCCGCCTGCACCGCAAGCTGGTCCTGGTCGACGATCAACTGGCCTTCGTCGGCGGCATCAACATCATCGATGACCACCATCATCCCGATGCGGAACGCGCTGATCTGGGTCCGCGCTTCGACTTTGCAGTGATGTGCGAAGGGCCGATCGTCGCGTCGATTGCCTACGCGATGAAGCGCCTGTGGTGGACGCTCGAGCTCTTGCAGCTGCGGCGGCGCACGGGTTCGCCGCAAGTGCTCGCGCTGGAGTCGGTGCCGGCGCCGCTGCCCGATGGCGTGCGGGCGTCCTTGCTGCTGCGTGACAATGTCCGGAACCGGCACACGATCGAGTACGCATTCCTGGATGCCCTCAGCCAGGCGCGGTCCGATGTGCTGATCGCAATGGCCTACTTCGTGCCCGGTCGCACATTCCGCCGGGCGCTCGTCGAATGTGCTCTACGTGGCGTGCGCGTACGGCTGCTGGTCCAGGGTCGGGTCGAATATGCGCTCCAGCACTACGGCCAGGAGGCGCTCTATGGGCAGCTGCTGGCCGCTGGCATCGAGATCCACGAGTACAAGGAGAGCTATCTGCACGCGAAGGTGGCCGTCATCGACGACCAATGGTCGACCGTCGGCTCCAGCAACATCGATCCCTACAGTCTTTTGCTGGCGCGCGAAGCCAACGTCGCCGTGTACGACACTGCGTTTGCGCGCGAACTGCGAGGTGACCTGGAGCGTGCGATCGACGAGCGCTCGCGCCCGCTGCAGGCAGAAGCCTTTGCGCGACGCGGCCTGGTGCGGCGCGCCGTGAACTGGGTCGCCTACGGAATCCTGCGCTTTGCGGCGGTCGCGCTGGCGGGCGGGCGGGACTACTAGGTCCGGAGCGTCTGTACGCGACGCTTCGCGTCGCACGTGCAGACGCTCCGCTGACAAATGGCGCGCGCCCTTCGGAGCGGCCGGGCGGTCGCGCGCTTATTAACTGCAGGCGCTGATCCTCGCGACTGTGGCGCGCCGTAGCGGCGGCGGAAGCTGCGACAACGTGTGTCCTCGGATACCCTTGGGCTGTTTCCGATGGGGCCAGTCATGCGCGATTTCCCGTTTAGCGCCGTGGTCGCAGGTTTCGTCGCGGTGCTGGTGGGTTACACCAGCTCGGCCGTGATCGTGTTCGAAGCGGCGCGCGCGGCGGGCGCGACGCCGGCGCAGACGGCGTCGTGGATGTGGGCGCTTGGCATTGGCATGGGCCTCACGACGATCGTCCTGTCGCTGCGCTACCGGATGCCGGTGCTCACCGCCTGGTCCACACCGGGTGCGGCCCTGCTGATCACCGGAGTCGGCGGCCTGCCGATGGCCGAGATCATCGGCGCATTCGTGCTGACCGGGCTCGCGATCGTCGTGATCGGGCTCAGTGGGGCCTTCGATCGACTGATGAAACGACTGCCGACAGCGCTTGCGGCGGCGATGCTGGCCGGGGTGCTGTTGCGTTTCGGACTCGACGCCTTCGGCGCGATGAAGAGCCAGTTCGCCCTCGTGTTCGCCATGTTCGCGAGCTACCTGGTCGGGCGTCGCGTGTGGCCGCGCTTTGCCGTGCCGGTTGCGCTCGCCGTCGGCGCATCGATCGCTGGCGCTCTTGGGTTGTTCGGAGCGCTCGAGTGGCCGACCGGCCTTACGCGGCCGGAGTTCGTCGCGCCCGAACTGTCCTGGGCGGCCGCCATCGGTGTGGCGCTGCCGTTGCTCGTCGTCACGATGGCGTCACAGAATGTGCCCGGCGTGGCAACCTTGCACGCGCACGGATACACGCCACCGGTGTCGCCGATCATCACCACGACCGGCGTGGCCACGACCCTGCTGGCGCCCTTCGGCGGCTATGCATTCAACCTGGCGGCGATCACGGCGGCGATCTGCATGGGTCAGGACGCGCACCCCGATCCCGTGCGTCGCTACACGGCGGCGGTGTCTGCTGGCGTGCTCTACGTGCTGATCGGCCTGTTCGGCGGTGCGGTGGCGGGGCTCTTTGCGGCCTTCCCGCGCGAGCTTGTGCTGGCCATCGCGGGACTGGCGCTACTCGGCACGATAGGCAACGGCCTGGCTGCCGCCCTGAAGGAAGAAGCGACGCGCGACGCGGCCGTCATCACATTTGTCGCGACCGCGTCGGGCGTCACGCTGTTTTCGATCGGATCGGCCTTCTGGGGGCTGGTGGCCGGGCTGCTGGCGCTGGCGGTGCGCGGCTGGCGCCAACGGTAAGGGGTTCAGTCGCCGCCGCCTCCGCCGCAACCGCCGCCATCACCGCCGCCTCCGCAGCCACCGCCGCTGCAGCCTCCGCCGCAACCGCCCCCGCAGCCGATGTGGCTCGCGCAGTAGTTCGTGTGTCCGGCCGCACCGGCCAGATGAGTGCAGTCGAGTGCGTATCGGAAGCCATCGGGGATCGCGAGCCGGCCATCGATGGCGAACAGCAGTGGCACGGCCGAGGCGGCCAGCGGATCGGTGCCGGCGCGCCGGCACGCCAGCCGCCAGGTGCGCTTGATACCGTCGCTCGCGGTCGTCGGCGTCCGCATCGCTTCGGTGGGCGTGTGATGCAGGAAGTGGCCGAGCGCCCGGCGGCAGAAGACTTCGTAGTTGCGCGTGAACAGGATGAACTCATGCCACGCGACATCGACCACCTGTGACGGCATCGCGAGGAACCGGCGGCCGGCCTTGCGGCAGAGGTGGAAGTAATCACGCAGCGCCGAGAAGACCAGGTCGAGATCGGCCTCCGACAGATGCGGATAGCGTTTCTTCACACGCTCGCGGACTCCGCGCGGGAATGGGTAGCTGTCGATGAAGTCGGCCCGCTGGCGCCGCCGGCGAAATTGCAGGAGGCCGGCAACGACGAGCGTGCACGTAATGGCAAGGCCGGCCAACAGTGGTGTCATGGTTGATCCTTACCGTCCTGCTTCTTGTTGTCCCTTGGTTATCGGACGAAATCCATTGCCTTGAAGGGTAGGGCCGAGCGGCATTTGGCTGGCTGTTCGATCTCGTCGTTGGGTCTAGTGCGGGAGGCCCCGCCGGGAGCTGAAGTAGAACTGACCCAAAGTCGATCGCATGGACCATGCAAGCACGAGTTCCGGATTTTGGCCTGCGGGTCGTCGCGCAGCCCGGCAGCGTGGGCCGGGAGACAGGCGTGGCAAGTTCGCCCGACCGCGCTCGCTATCGATCACATAATCAAAGCCAATTTGTTCGCTCGGTGCTCGAACCCTAGACTGCGCCGAACACTCAACTCCAGACAGCCGAAGGATTGAACCATGCCCAACGAAGTGACCTGCCCGTTCTCAGGCGCCGCCGTCAATCCCGCGGTGAGCGGCAAAGCCCAGACGAACACCGACTGGTGGCCCAATCAGCTCCGGCTGAGCCTCCTGCACCAGCACTCGGCCAAGTCGGATCCGATGGGCGAGGCGTTCAACTACGCCGAGGAGTTCAAGAGCCTCGACCTGAATGCCGTGGTCAGGGATCTCCATGCCTTGATGACGGATTCACAGGAGTGGTGGCCCGCTGACTGGGGTCACTACGGCGGCTTGATGATCCGCATGGCGTGGCACAGCGCCGGCACCTACCGCGTCTCTGACGGTCGCGGCGGCGCAGGAGCCGGCAACCAGCGCTTTGCCCCCATCAACAGCTGGCCGGACAACGGCAACCTCGACAAGGCGCGCCGCCTGCTCTGGCCGATCAAGCAGAAGTACGGCCGCAAGATCTCCTGGGCCGATCTGATGATCCTCGCAGGCAATGTCGCGCTGGAGTCGATGGGCTTCAAGACGTTCGGTTTCGCCGGCGGCCGTCAGGACATCTGGGAACCGGAAGAAGACATTTCCTGGGGTACCGAGAATACCTGGCTGGGGGACGAGCGCTACTCAGGAGACCGGCAGCTCGCGAACCCACTGGCGGCCGTGCAGATGGGGCTGATCTACGTGAACCCCGAAGGCCCGAACGGCAACCCTGATCCGGTGGCCTCGGGCCGCGACGTGCGCGAAACCTTCGCGCGCATGGCCATGAACGACGAAGAGACGGTGGCGCTGGTGGCAGGCGGCCATACTTTCGGCAAGGCCCATGGCGCAGGTGACCCGAAGCTGGTCGGCCCCGAGCCCGAAGCCGCGCCGATTGAAGAGCAGGGCCTGGGCTGGATCAACAAGCTCGGCACCGGCAAGGGCGTCTACACCACCACCAGTGGCATCGAAGGCGCCTGGAAGCCGCATCCCACGAAATGGGACAACGGCTATTTCGACATGCTGTTCGGTTACGAGTGGGAGCTCACCAAGAGTCCGGCCGGCGCTCACCAGTGGGTCGCCAAGAACGTCAAGCCCGAGCACATGATTCCGGACGCGCACGATCCTTCGAAGAAGCATCCGCCGATGATGACCACGGCCGACCTGTCGCTGCGCTTCGACCCGGCCTACGAGAAGATCGCGCGCCGTTTTCACCAGGATCCGAAGGAATTCGCGGACGCCTTTGCCCGCGCCTGGTTCAAGCTGACGCACCGTGACCTGGGCCCGCGCACCCGCTACCTCGGCTCGCTCGTGCCACAGGAAGTGCTGATCTGGCAGGACCCGATTCCCCCTGTCGATCACCAGCTCGTCGACGAGCAGGACATCGCCGCATTGAAGGCCAAGGTGCTCGCGTCGGGCCTCTCCATTTCCCAGCTGGTGACGACCGCCTGGGCATCGGCTGCATCGTTCCGCGGCAGCGACAAGCGCGGCGGCGCGAACGGAGCGCGCATCCGCCTTGCGCCGCAGAAGAACTGGGAAGTCAACCAGCCCGCCGAACTCGCGAAGGTCCTGTCGAAACTGGAGGCGATCCAGAAGGAGTTCAACGGTGCGCACGCAGGTTCAACAGGTAGCGGCAAGAAGATCTCGCTGGCCGACCTGATCGTGCTGGGAGGCTGCGCTGCGGTCGAAGCGGCGGCGAAGAAGGCCGGCCACGACGTGAAAGTTCCCTTCGCGCCGGGGCGCATGGATACGTCGCAGGAGCAGACCGACGTGGACTCGTTCGCCGTGCTGGAGCCGGCGGCGGACGGATTCCGCAACTACGCGCGCAAGGGGCTCGAGGCATCGGCCGCCGAGATGCTGGTGGACAAGGCGCAGTTGCTGACGCTGACTGCCCCCGAGATGACGGTGCTGATCGGGGGCCTGCGCGCCCTGAACGCGAACGTCGGCCAGTCAGGCCATGGCGTGTTCACGAAGCGCCCCGAGACGCTGACCAATGACTTCTTCGTGAACCTGCTCGACATGCGAACGAAGTGGCAGAAGTCCGCCACATCGGGGGGCGTGCTGGAAGGTCGCGATCGGGCCACGGGCGAGATCAAGTGGACGGGCACGGTCGTGGATCTGGTCTTCGGTTCGAACTCGCAGCTCCGGGCACTGGCGGAAGTCTATGCATGCAGCGACGCGCAGCAGAAATTCGTGCTTGATTTCGTGGCGGCCTGGAACAAGGTGATGAACCTCGATCGCTTCGACCTGGCGTGAGGTCAGGGGACAGGACAGAACGGTCCTGCGCCGCACAGCCGCGAGCGGGTATCGGGATGTCCCGGTCCGGATCGCGGCCGCTCGCGTCCGGGTCGGCCGAGTCCTGCGGCCTGGCCGCTGCAGCCGTGCCCTTCGACGTTCGCACGAGAGAATGCCCGGTGCTTCCGGACCTGCCCGCCAGACGCAAAGGCGCGGTGGCTCCTTGATCGACGCTCTTCCGACTACGTCGGCCATGGGCAGCGGCACTCATGTCCGCCCGACCGGCTGACCCCGCCGCCGCGCACCGTCCGGACGGGACTAAATCGTATCGGGCTGTCGCGCCAGCGGCATAAGGTCCAGCGACTGTGCCGATAATGTCGCCTTTGCCCGTATGAGGCGAGGCGATGACCATCGCACTGAACGAACTGTGGACCGGCATCGCCGCACTGGCGACGATCCTGCTCGGTGTGCGGATCAATCGCTGGGTACCGGTGCTGGCGGAGTACAGCATTCCACCCGCCGTCACGGGCGGCCTGCTGATTGCGATCCTGCTCGCCTTCGTCGGCGGATTCGCCGGCTTCAAGGTGACCTTCGGCGACACCTTGCGGAACGCCCTGTTGCTGATCTTCTTCGCATCGCTCGGACTGACGGCCAGGTTCCGGCGCCTGTCGCGCGGCGGCGGAGAGGTGGCGCTGCTGTGCGTGCTAATTGGGCTCCTCGCGATCGCGCAGTCGGCGATCGGCGTGGCCATTGCGACGGCATTCGGGCGCCCCGCGGCGCTGGGAGTCTTCCTGGGCAGCGTGCCCTTCCTCGGGGGCCACGGCACCACGGTCGCGTGGGCCGAGGCCGAGCAGGCCGCCAACCTGCCGCATGCGCTGGAGATTGGCATGGTCTGCGCAACGTTCGGACTGGTCTCCGGGGCCATCGTTTCCGGGATCGTCGGGACGCGTCTGGCCGAGCATGCGGCCCGTACGCCCGACCAGAGCGTCGCGCCGGTCGAGGCCGAGCCCGAGTGGCCGCAAGGGCCGTTCGACTCCGATCGATGGATCACCGTGATGCTCTGGCTCGCACTGAGCATCGGGCTTGGACTGGCGGCGCGGCCGGTCGTCGGCGAAGCGCTTGGCGTGACGATTCCGGCGTTCCTCGCGGTGCTGCTCGCAGCCGTGATCGTGACCAATGTCGCGGACCTGGCGCGCATCCGCCTCGACCTCACCGGGGCCGACTTGATCGGAACCCTGGCACTGCGCGTGTTCCTCGCGATCGCGATGCTGGGCCTGCAGCTGGCGGCCGTCGGTGATTCCGTGAGCCTGATCGCGGTCGCCGTGCTCGCGCAGATCCTGGTGACAACCGTAATCGCCGCGCTGCTGGTGTATCCGTTGCTCAAGGGTCGCGAAGGTGCCATCGGGGCGGCGGGCTTCGTCGGTTTCGGAATGGGCGCGATGCCGGTCGGACTCGCCGCGATGAAGCGGCTGGCACTCAGGTACGGCGATGCGCCCCGGGCTTTCCTCGTGATCACGCTGGCGGCATCGCTGTTCACCGACACGGCCAATGCGCTGATCGTCCAGGGTTTCCTGACCTGGTTCGGACGCTGAGTCCGGGATGGAGCGGGCGTCATCCTGACGCGTGCGGCGCTGCCGCTGAAAGGCTGGCGCGCAGGGCATGACCAGAGTGCAGGGTCAACCCGATTGGCAGTGCCTTCGTCTCCGACTGAGCGGGCGTGGCAAGACGACGCCGCGCCGGGCGCTTACCGCAGCCACTCGTCGACCGCGGCGGCGACGTCCGCACGAATCGCCGCCTGGCGCTGCGGATCGGGTGCTCCGCAGGCAGCGGCGCAGACCGGGTTCCCGGGGTTCTCGAAGTCGCAGTGGGTTGCAGCATCCACCAGGGCGTCGCGGCTCAGGCGCGGCAGGAAGGCGCCCCAGCTGTGCGAATTTGCCCACGCGTTGCAGGCGTGGGGCGCCGCCCGCAGGATGATGGCGGGTGCGCTGACGCGCGCCGCCACATGCAGGCCTTCGCCGTCGCGGTCGACGGGATCGAGACCGATCCAGCCCGTGACTCCCGGCGTTCGGGCCGCCGCCAGCAGGCTCGCGAGGCCGCCCGCGGAATAGCCGATCAGGACGGTGCGCGCAGGAACCGGGCCGAAGCGCCCGCTGCGGACGTCGATGACGATGGCTGACAATGCGCGCGCGTTGCCTACCGGATCGGCGAGGAACGGCAGGTCGGGTACCAGGACCAGGGCGCCGCGGTCAGCCAGTTCGCTGGCGAGCGCGCCCAGACTCTGTCGGTCGCGCAGAAAGCCGTGGGCCAGCACGATGGTGCCGCGTGGCGCCGCGGGCGGGCGGAAGAGATCGGCATCAAAGCGCCGCTCCGCAACACGGAAGTCCACGACTTCCGCAGCGTTGACGACCGCCAAGGGGCCGCACACGCAGAGCAGCCGGACGGCAGCGCTGGCTCGCTGGATCAGCACGGACCAGGTCACCATGATTGCATCCGGACTATTGCGTCGGCCCATGGTGCTGGCGGTAGACTGCACGACGCTTTGCCGTTTCGCAAAGTCCGCATTGACCCTCCAGGAGAACGACCGATGAAGCGCATAACGCTCGCAGTTGCAACGCTGCTGTTTTCTGCCGGGGCGTGGGCCTTCCATTGTCCCGCTGACATGAAGAAGATAGACGAGGCGCTCGCGAAGAACCCGAAGCTCACCGCGGAGCAGATGGCCGAGGTCAAGAAATTCCGCGCCGAGGGCGAGGCGCTGCACAAGGCCGGCAAGCATCAGGAGTCGGTCGACACGCTCGCCAAGGCGATGAAGATCCTCAACATTTCATAATTGTCCCTTGCTCCGAAGCGCCGCCTCCGGGCGGCGTTTCTTTTTGTGCGGTCCAATCCGGATTGTTCAATTCTCCCGCTCGCGTCAACGTGTTCTTGAGCTCCGAGAGGCACCCCAACAACCGCGCGGGACTGCAGTGACTGGGCAGCGTCGCGGCCTGCCACCCGGCTCCAACGTCGGCACCCAGTTGCGGGCGCGGCGGGCACGGCTGGCGCGTGAGAAGAAGGCCGCTGCTGAGGCGGCAGCGGCGCTCGCCGAGGCGAAGTCAGCACGGCGCGGCGAACAACAACTGGCCCTGCCCAGTGCCGAGGGCTGGTTCGCGGCCCAGGGCTGGCAGGCGTTTCCTTTCCAGCGCGAGGTCTGGCAGCACATCGCCGCCGGCCGTTCGGGTCTGCTGCATGCGACGACGGGCAGCGGCAAGACCTATGCGGTCTGGTTCGGCCTGCTGAATCGCGCGCTCGCGGGTGAAGTCGCGGGGGGCGGCCTGCGCCTGCTGTGGCTGACACCGATGCGCGCCCTGGCAGCCGACACCGCGCGTGCACTCGAGGCGCCACTGGCTCAGCTGGGACTCGACTGGAAAGTGGGTGTGCGCACCGGGGACACGGAGGCCGGCGAACGCACGCGCCAGTCGCAGCGGCTGCCCGAAGCGCTGGTGACCACGCCCGAAAGCCTGACCCTGCTGCTGACACGCCCGGACTCCCCCGGGCTGCTGGGAGGCGTCGAACTGGTCGTCGTCGACGAGTGGCACGAACTGATGGGCAACAAGCGCGGCGTGCAGCTGCAACTCGCGCTTGCCCGTCTGCGGATGCTTGCGCGCCAGCGCGCGGCGCAAAGCGCCGCTGACCCCCGCCTTGAGGCGGGGGCCGGGGGTGGTGGGCTTGATACGCCACCCCAGGTGGCAGAGGGTCCGCACCCGCAAGCACAGCTTGCGGTGTGGGGACTCTCTGCCACCCTAGGCAATACCGAGCACGCGCTGGAGGTTCTGCTTGCCGGTACACCGGGCGTGCTGGTCCGCGGCGCAGTGCCCAAGGAAATCGTCGTCGACACCTTGCTGCCCGACGAGCCTGGCCGCTTCCCCTGGGGTGGGCACCTCGGGATCCAGATGGTCGAGCCCGTCGCACGCGAGATCGACAGTGCCACCATGACGCTGGTCTTTACCAACACACGCTCGCAGGCCGAGATCTGGTACCAGTCGCTGCTGGGTGCGCGGCCGCAGTGGGCCGGGCTCATCGCCTTGCATCACGGCTCGCTCGACAAGGAAGTGCGCGAATGGGTCGAGCGTGGTCTCAAGGAAGGGCGGCTCAAGGCCGTGGTGGCGACGTCGAGCCTCGACCTCGGCGTCGACTTCCTGCCGGTCGAACGCGTGCTGCAGATCGGCAGTCCGAAAGGCGTCGCGCGCCTGCTGCAGCGGGCGGGGCGCAGCGGGCACGCGCCGGGGCGACCCTCGCGCGTGACGATCGTGCCGACACATACGCTGGAGCTGGTCGAGGCCGCAGCGGCGCGCGCGGCGGTTGCCGCCGGGCGGGTCGAGGCGCGGCGCGCGCCGGAGAAGCCGCTGGACGTGCTGGTCCAGCACCTCGTGACGCTTGCGCTCGGCACCGGCTTGCGCGGCCACGAAGGGCTGGCCGAAATCCGCGGCGCGTGGAGCTACCGCAGCCTGACGGACGAGGAGTTCGCCTGGGCGCTCGACTTCGTCGGTCGTGGCGGCGAGGCGCTGCGTGCGTATCCGGAATATCGGCGCGTCGTGCCCGACGCCGACGGCGTGTTCCGCGTCGTGGATCGCCGCATCGCCCAGCGCCACCGCATGTCGGTCGGAACCATTGTGGCCGACGCCTCGATGCAGGTGAAGATGATGAACGGCCGCAATGTCGGCTCGATCGAGGAATCGTTCATCACGCGCTTGCGCAAGGGCGACGCCTTCGTCTTCGGCGGCCGGCTGCTCGAGCTCGTCCGGATCCACGAGATGACCGCGTTCGTGCAGCCGGCGAAGCGCAAGAGCGGTGTCGTGCCGCGCTGGGCCGGCGGCAAGATGCCGCTTTCGACCGAGATGGCGGATGCCGCACTGCGTGAACTCGAGGGCGCCGTCGCCGGCCGTTACGACGCGCCGGAGATGCAGCTCGCGCGCCCGCTGATCGAACTCCAGGCGCGCTGGTCGGTCGTGCCGACGCGGGACGCGCTCGTAGTGGAGTCGCTGCGGTCGCGCGAGGGGCGGCATCTCTTTGTCTATCCGTTCGCCGGCCGCCACGCCCATCTCGGACTGGCTTCGCTGCTGGCGTACCGGATCGGGCAGGCGACCCCGTCGACGTTCTCGATCGCGATCAACGATTACGGGTTCGAGCTGCTGTCGCCCGTCGACATCGACTGGATGGGCGCCTGGCAGCGGCGCGCGGGGGCCCTGCTCGGCGACGACGACCTGCTCGCCGACGTGCTGGCCAGCCTGAACGCCGGCGAGCTGGCGCAGCGGCGCTTTCGCGAGGTGGCGCGCATTGCCGGACTCGTGTTCCAGGGGTTCCCGGGCGCGCCCAAGTCGATGAAGCAGCTGCAGGCAAGCTCGGGGCTGCTCTACGAGGTGTTCCGCAAGTACGACGCCGGCAACCGATTGCTCGGACAGGCCGAGCGCGAAGTCCTCGAGCAGGAACTCGACATCGTGCGCCTGCGCCAGGCACTCGAGCGGATGCGCGGCCAGCGCGTCGTCTACCGGATGCTTGCGCGCCCGACGCCGTTCGCGTTTCCGCTGATGGTGGAGCGGCTGCGGGAGCAGGTGACGACCGAAAAGCTGAGCGCACGTATCGAGCGCATGCTGGCAGAACTCGAAAAGGCCGCGCGATCTGGCATACAAGATGTTGTGTAGACGTACCTTGCTGGCCAAGATCTAGTACACCAATCGTGGTGTCCTGCACGGACTCGTTGCTTGTTTTCAGAGGGAAAACGCCGTTGTTCACACGCAATTCCCCTCTGGAAATCTCATTTTTCCTCTTGTAATTCGTTGCGTTTGCTCTAGGATCGCGACCACGCAACGAGAGCGCTCTCTGTGAGTTTCACTCGAGAACGCTGTCGCTGTGGCATGCAACTCTTACTGAGGAGAACTCATGGCAACGAAGAAGGCAGCAAAGAAGACCGCGAAGAAGGCCGTCAAGAAGGCCGCGCCGAAGAAGGCCGCGAAGAAGGCCGCACCGAAGAAGGCGGCAGCCAAGAAGACCGTCAAGAAGGCCGCCAAGGCCAAGGTCAAGCGCAAGCCGAATGCAGCGTTCATGAAGCCGCTGACGCCGACCGGCCCGCTGGCCGCTATCGTCGGCTCGATGCCGATGCCGCGCACGGAAGTCACCAGCAAGATCTGGGCGTACATCAAGAAGAACAAGCTGCAGGATGCCGTGAACCGCCGCATGATCAACGCCGACGACAAGCTGAAGGTCCTGTTCGGCAAGGCGCAGGCGTCGATGTTCGAACTGACCAAGTACGTCAGCAAGCATCTGAAGTAGTCGCCCGCAGGCCTTGGGCCTGCCGATGGCGAAATCGTCGCCCGGTGCCGCACTCTGGCCCGGGCGATTTTTCTTGTGCTCCGCCGCGGCAGTGTTCGGCGCCGCGGACTGAGTCTTTGTCGGGCGGCCTGACGACAAACCGAAGCTCCCTTTCAAGTTCTCTGCGTAGCCGGGCAAGTTCGGGGCGAACTGCCGGAACGCTGCCGTTTCCTTCATGCACGGCGCGGTCACCAGTCAACTGACGTCGCGGTCCTCGTCGGTCGAGGTGATCAGTGCAGGCGCCGCGCCGTGCGAGTTCCTGGGCGATCCGACCTGCGTCACCGGCATTCGGTAAAGCATCCACCTGCGAGAAGCTACCGTGTGCGACGCGGTTGACGTCGATCAAGCGCCGGCCGGCATTGAGAACCAGATTGAATTGAGAAAGCTTCCATTTACGTGCAGCGGCGCAACGCAGGAGGAAGAAATGTTCAATCGAACTGTTACATTGATCCTGGGCTCCCTCTTTGTGGCGACTTCGGCCTATGCGCAGGGGACGTTGCTCATCGAACCGTCGCAGGCGCCGATCACTCTGAAGGGCGGATGGGAGAAGAAGCTGGGTCCTGCCGGCGGCAGCGGTAATCGCGGCGATATCGTGGTGAAGATCTCGAAGATCAACCCGGATGGAAGCTTCGAAGGCAAATTCCACTTCACTTCCACCGGCAGCCAGCCGTGGTGCCGCGCGACCGACGAGCCGATCCAGCAAGGAAGGATCACGGCCAACGGCCTCAAGCTGGTCGCCAACGGCGGCCCTGCCACAACCTGCGGTCTGATGACGTTGGAGTTTCGGCGCGGGACCGAGAAATATCTTCAGGGCCGGATTAAGTCCGAGGCCGGAGGTGGCGCCCCGATGTGGCTGGATGCTCCGAAGTGACCATCGGCGCGGCGACGTAAGCGAATCAGGGCGGCAGACTGCGCAGCGCGGAGGCGATCAGGTCGGCGGTGCCGATGCGATTGCTCGGGTGCGGCACGGTGTCAGTGCTGAGGAAGCTGCTAATTCCCGCCGCGCGCAGGATGGCGTCAGCGTCGTCGACCAGCAGCGCGTGCGTGACGGCGACATCGACGCAGCGCGCTCCCCGCGCCAGTACCTGTCGCGCAACGGCCGCCAGCGTATGTCCGGTGCTGGCGACATCATCGATGATAACGACATGCCGGCCGTCGTACGAAACCGCGGGCAGCGTGACCTCGACGTCGCGGTCGCCGCGGCGCGTCTTGCGACACAGCGCTGAGTCACTGCCGGCGGCCGCGGCGGCGGCGCGCACCCACGGCTCGGCTTCTGCATCAGGACCGAGCATCAACACGCCCGTGGTGCTGAAGGACCCGCCGATCAAAGGCGCGGCCGAAAGCGCGATCGCGGTCCCGGCGGGCACCGCCTCCTTGAGGCTGCCCACGCGATGCAAATGCGGGTCGATCGTCACGACGGCGTCGAACAGTTCCGCGAGCCAGCATCCGACGACGCGTTGGCTCACGGCCTCGCCCGGCACAAACGCCATGTCCTGACGCATGTAGCCAAGGTAGGGCGCAACCAGCGTCAGGTGCCGCGCGCCCAGTTCACGCGCCGTGCGCGCCGCCAGCAGCAGTTCAACCAGCTTTTCATTGGGGCGATGCAGCGAGCGCAGCAGCACCACGTGCGCCGGCAGCGGCGTGGGCAGGCGCAGCTTCAGTTCGCCGTCGGGAAAGCGATGACGCTCGATGGGAGCCAGGGGCAGGCCGGCCGCCGTCGCGAGCCGCGCCGCGTAGTCGCGTTCATCGTCGAAGTGCAGCAGCATTCAGAACTCCGCGACGGTCTGCTCCACGGCATGCGCGCCGATCGTGTAGCCGTTGCCCTGCGCCGCCCAGGCCAATGCGAAGCGCAGGTCCGAAGCGAAACCGGCGTGCACGCGGTACAGCGGTTCGCCACGACGCACGGAGTCACCCAGCTTCTTGAACAGATCGACGCCGGCGCCGCGTACCTTGGGCGCTCCGGTCAGTCGCGCCAGCCGGACGAGGCGCTCATTGTCGATCGCATTGACGATCCCCTCGCGGGGCGCTTCCACTTCGAACGACTGCGGGGCGAGCCCGGGGCGATCGGGGTCGAACGCATGGCGACCCTGTGCATCGATGATGGCGTTCATCTTCGCCAGTGCTCGTCCGGAATCGAGGATGTCGCGGGCGATCGGGAAGCCCTCGCCGCCGCGCACGTCCGGGTCGAACTCGATGACGCGCCCGGCCAGCCGCAGCGCCTTCTGCCGCAGGTCCGATGGCGCCCGCGGGTCACCACTCAGAACGCGCATGACATCGCGTGACTCAAGCGCGGGGCCGATACCGTTGCCGATCGGCTGGCGCCCGTCCGTGATGACGACATCGAGCGCCAGGTGCAGCCGTTCGGCCACGTACTCGAAGAGCTTGCGCAGGCGCTGTGCCTCGGGCATCGAACGCACTTTGGCGCTAGGCCCGAGCGGAATGTCGAGCACCAGGTGCGTGGACCCGGCCGCGATCTTCTTCGACAGGATCGAGGCCACCATCTGACCGGGGGAATCCAGCGACAGCGGGCGCTCGACGGCGATCAGCGCGTCATCGGCCGGCGACAGGTCGGCGGTGCCGCCCCACGCGAGGCAGCCGCGCAGTTCGTGCACGATGTCCTGCATCCGCTCGAACGTGAGCTCGACGTTAGCCAGGCACTCCATCGTGTCAGCCGTGCCGGCCGGCGACGTGATGGCACGCGACGAGGTCTTCGGGATAAGCATGCCGTGCGCGGCAACGATCGGCACAATCAGCATCGACGTGCGGTTGCCCGGAATGCCGCCGATCGAGTGCTTGTCGACCACCGGGCGCTCGCGCCAGTCGAGCCTGCGGCCAGCCGCGACCATCGCTTCGGTCAGATAAACAACTTCCTCGCGGTCGAGGTCGAAATGCCCGGTCGAGACCACGAACGCCGCCAGTTCGAGCTTGCTGTAGCGCTGCTGCGCGACGTCGCGCATGATCGCGTGATAGTCGTCGCGCTCGAGCCGCTCGCCGCCGATCTTGCGGCGCAGGGCGATCATCGACGCGGGCGGGGTGGCGTGCTCCACGCGGACCGGCGTGCCGCTGTCGGCGCCGAGGGCGCGGTAGGCGTCCTCGGACAGGCCCACTTCGGTTTCGCCGACGATCGCGGCATCGTCGACGATGTTGACCGACGCAAGGATTGATCGTCCGTTGGCCTGCACTTCGATCCTGGACAGCGCCTGGAAGCCCTCGGTCAGGTAAAGCGGGCACTTGCGATGCAGGTACGCGACGTTCTCGCGGTAGGTATCGATGCCAACGCGCCGTACCCGCAGCGCCGTCTCGCCCGTGGCCGGATGCTCAGACTTCATAGCGGGTGTCGGGCGCGGCCACGGTCGTCGGCCACTTCATCTCACGCGCGATCCGCGCCGAGAGCGTGTGCGAGGCTTCGGGCTCGCCGTGCACCAGGAAGGTCATCTTCGGCTTGCGCGGCGCACCGGCCAGCCAGCCCATCAGCGCGTCCTGGCCGGCATGCGCCGAAAGGCCGCCGAGCGTGTGGATCGAGGCGCGCACCGGCACGGATTCATTGAACATGTGCACGGCCCGTGCGCCATCGACGAGGCGCCGGCCGAGCGTGCCGGCGGCCTGGAACCCGGTGAAAAGCACGCCGCATTCGCGCCGCGGCAGGTTGTGCCGCAGGTGATGGCGGATCCGTCCCGCCTCGCACATGCCGCTCGCGGCGAGTATCACCGCGCCGTTGCGGATCGAGTTGAGGAACATCGAGTCGTCGACGTCTTCCGTGTAGCGCAGCGCGAACGGCAGCTTGCGGGCGCGCTCGGCGAGGTGAAACTCATGGGCCAGTTCGTCGAGCGACTCGAGGTGGCGGAACGTCACGTCGCTGGCCTGCTTGGCGAGTGGAGAGTCGACGAAAACCAGGGGCACGCGCACCTGTCCTGCCTTGGCCAGCCGGTACAGCAGCACAAGGAACTCCTGCGTGCGCCCCAGCGCAAACGCCGGCACGATCACGTTGCCGTGCCTCCCGTGCAGCACGTCGCGCATGACCTCGATGAGTTCGGCCTCCGTGTCCTCCATCGAGCGGTGGTTGCGATCACCGTAGGTGGACTCGAGAACGAGCACGTCGGCCTCGCGCAGCGGATCGCGGTCGCGCACGACGAGCGGCGAGGCCTCTCCGAGGTCGCCCGACACCACGAGCACACGCTCGCGCGGGCCGTCGTGCAGGCGGATCTCGGCGAACGCCGCCCCGACGATGTGGCCGGCACTGCGCAGGCGCACCGACACGGCCGGGTGCGGCCGGAACTCGACGTCGTACGGCACGGCGTTCAGGCGCAGCGCCAGCCGGTCGACGTCTTCTGCCACGTACAGCGGCGTTTCCTCGGAGAACTGCGCGCCGCCCCGTCGCGAACGCGGCCGGTTACCGCGCGACTGGATGTGCGCGCTGTCCTTCAGCATGACCGGAACCAAGTCGGCCGTCGGCTTGGTGCAATAGATCTGCGGCCCGCGCCGATCGGTCGCGGCGAAGCGAGGCAGCAGGCCGCAGTGATCGATGTGCGCATGGGTGAGCAACACGAAGTCGAGCCGTCCGAGTTCGCGCTGATAGGCCTCGCGGTTCTTGCGCGGTGCTTCGCGGCCGCCCTGGAACATGCCGTAGTCGACCAGGAAGCGGGCATCGCCGGCCTCGACGACCAGGCTCGATCCGGTGACCTCGCCGGCAGCGCCATGGAATGTCAGATGCACGATCTCCCCCTTTCCCCCTCTTGCACGATTCCAGTCTAGCCACGGCCGCGGCGATGCACCGGTATGCTCGTTTGCGCTATGCCAAGCATCGTGCTTTCCACGTTGAACGCCCGCTACGCCCATGCGGCGCTCGGCCTGCGCTACCTGGCGGCCAACCTGGGCGAGCTGCGTGGGGAGACAGCGATCCGCGAGTTCGTGATCCGGACACCGGCCGCGCAGATCGCGGAGAGCCTGCTCGCGCTGCAGCCGCGGGTCATCGGCTTCGGCGTGTACATCTGGAACGTGCAGCAGACCACCCGGGTCATCGAGCTGCTGAAGGCCGCCGCGCCGCAGCTGGTCATCGTGGTCGGCGGGCCGGAGGTCAGCCACGAGGTCGAGCGCCAGGCGATCTGCCGGCTGGCCGACCATGTCGTCACCGGGTGGGGCGATGTCACCTTCGCGCGACTGGCGCGACAACTGCTGCACGGGCCGCGCGTGCTGACGCGCATCCATACCGGCGAACAGCCCCCGCTGGCCGGGATCGCGTCGCCCTACGCCGAGTACTCCGACGATGACCTCCGGCATCGTCACGTCTATGTCGAGGCGTCGCGCGGCTGCCCCTTCAAGTGCGAGTTCTGCCTGTCGGCGCTGGACCGGACGGCCTGGCCGTTCCCGCTCAATCGTTTCCTGCAGCAAATCGAAACGCTCTGGCAGCGCGGCGCGCGGCGCTACAAGTTCGTCGACCGGACCTTCAATCTGCGCGTCGAGACCTCGGCCGCGATCCTGGACTTCTTCCTGCGGCGGATCGAACGCGCGCCGGACGATCCACCGTTCCTGCATTTCGAGCTGATACCGGACCAACTGCCAACGGCGCTGCGCGGGCGGCTGGCGCGCTTCCCTGCCGGCACGCTGCAACTCGAAATCGGCATCCAGACCTTCAATGTCACGGTTCAGGCGCTGATCTCGCGGCGCCAGAAGAACGTAGCGGCCGAGGACAATCTGCGCTGGCTGCGGGCCGAGACTCACGCTCATCTGCATGTCGACCTCATCGCCGGCCTGCCGGGGGAGGATCTCTCGTCGCTGGCGGCCGGTTTCGATCGCCTCGTCGCGCTGCGTCCCCACGAGATTCAACTGGGCATGCTGAAGCGGCTGCGCGGCGCACCGATCGCCCGGCACGCCGAGCGGCATGCGATGGTGTTCAACGCGGAGGCACCCTACGAGGTGATCTCGACCGGCCTGATCGATGCGCCGACGATGCAGCGAATCCGGCGCTTTGCGCGCTACTGGGATCTGATCGCCAATTCAGGACGCTTCCCGCGGACCTTGCCGTTCCTGCTTGGCCGCACGCCCTTCGATCGCTTCATGGCGCTCGCCGACTGGCTGTATGCGACGACGCAGCGGACACACGCGCTGCCAAACGAGGAACTCTATGCACATCTTCACGACTGGCTGGTCCGCGGCGGGGTGGCGGCCGCTGATGCGACGCGGTTGCTGGCCCAGGACTACACCGACAGTGGCGCTCGTGGCCGCCTGCCGTTTCTTGCCGCGACGCGCGGCCGGCGGGGCGCGCCACCGGCGCGCGGCGCGACCCTCGATCGGCAGCGGCGTCATCTGCGCGCCTGATCGGTGCACTGCCGTTCGCAGGCTATTCGGGGTATCCGGGCTCGTTACCGCACGTTAGGATCGGCGCATCGCTCGAACCTGGTTGGGGCGCATGGCCTGGAAAGCGGTTGAGACGATTCCGATCCGCATCCATGGGCGGATCTCGCCGGAGCGCGCGCACGCCGTGCGGGAGGCGCTGCTGCCGCGCGTGTTTCCGGTGGTGCGGATCATCGACGGTCGCGTCGAGCCGCTGGCCACGGCTTCGCTCGTGGCCGACGGCGAAACGCACGCACTGCTGACCGCCGCGCATGCGTTTGACCGCGCCACTGTCGGGGACCTCGCGGTCCCGCTGCCGAATGTCGGCACCTGGGCGTTCCTGCGTTCGACGCGGTCACGCGTGTTTGTGCACCCCGAGCGCGACATTGCGCTGGTAACGCTGGAGGATCCTGCCTTCGTTCGCAGGCTCTGCGCCAACTGGAAGACGGTACCGGCCACGCACCTGCACGCAGCCCCGGAGGTCGATCGCACGACCTCGCTCTATGTGCTGGCCGGCTATCCTGCCTCGCAATCCCGTCGCGTCGACGGTGCGGTCTACATGAAGCCGATTGTCGTCTTCACGGGCGCGCTGGATGACGAGCGGCTGTCGTACGCGCGGACGGCCGAACGTGTGGATGGCCTGGCGATCCACACTCCGGAACTCGACGGCGTGTCGGGGGCGCTGGTGTGGGCCGTGCAGGATGACGCCTGCGGGGTCGAGTGCCTGCTGCGCGCCTCGTCGGTCCAGGTCGCCTTCGCGCACAGCCAGCACGTGCGCACGGAACCACTGGAACCGGCGCGACGGCTCCTCGAACGGCTGCGCTAGTTCACGTCGTCCAGCCGCGCGGGTCCGGAAGCGCGTGACCCCACGTCGAGCCGACGAGGCCGACAGCCAGCGCCAAGGCCAACGCTGCCGGTCCCCGTGTCGTCACGCCGTTGCCGGCTCCGTCAGACGGACACTTCAACGTCGTAGCTGATCTGTGGGCCCGGATCTTCGTACTGGCCGGCGGCGTGTGACAGCGCATAGGTGTCCGCTGCCACGTCGGGGATCGCAGCGGGCGCGACCTCGAAGGCCTCGGTCGAGGGAGACAGCTGCGCCGCGTCCGACAGTTCGCGGGGTGAATCGGCGACGGCCGCAATGCCGAGCAGGACAAGGAACGTGGCGGCGGCACCGAACAGGGCCGCGGCGCCGGGCCTGTCTGCGCGAGAAGACTTCCTGCCACGCCTGGAGTTGAAACTGGATGAGTCTTGCATCTTCGAGCCTCCGCGGTGGGTTCACGCGTCCGTCTGGACCGCGCGCCGATTCAGTTGGAATCGGATGGCTCGAACGTTATGGGCAAGCCGTCCTCGTGACGACTGACTGCGCCGCCTTCGCGCCGTCGACTATTCGACAGTCGTGTGGCCCGCGCGCCCGCAGGGCGCGCCGATCAGCTGTGTGCCCAGCGCGAGTGCCGCGGCAGCGACGCCTGGAGAAACGCCATCTGGTCGGCGAGGATGCGCCGGTTGCTGAGGATGAAGCCTTCGTTGCGACACACCGCGTACGGAACGTAGATCAGCGGCATGTTGGCTTCTTCGGGGCGCCGGTTGCCCTTGCGCGTATTGCAGGAACGGCAGGCGGTCACGACGTTGGTCCATTCATGGCGGCCTCCGCGCGACACCGGCATGATGTGCTCGACGGTCAGTTCGAGTTCGGGGAAGTGACCGCCGCAGTAGGCACAGACATGGCGGTCGCGAACGAACAGCCGGTGCTTGGTCAGGCCGACGTGGGCATGGCCGAAGGGAATCCGATGGCGCCCGCGGATCATCACGATCGAACTGGTGACGAATTCGGAGCGCAGGCCCGTGGCCTCTTGCAGACCGCCGGCCATGCCGAACAGGTTGTCACCGAGTTCAGTCACAACCTTGCCTGACGCGTAATAACGCGCAGCTCGCTGCATCAACGCCCACCGAACCGGCTGGCCCTGGGAGTCGACGATCAGAATCTTCGGAATGTAGTCCGACGCATACGCCATGGCTGCACAGATTGTGCCACGCATAAGGGTTTTCCTGCGTGTGAGCCGAGCGGTAACGCCGGGCCGGTCGCAGCGCCCTGGACTAGCTGGATGCGCGGCTCCAGTCCTCGATGCGGAATTCCGTGCGTGTTCCGTCATCGAGCACGACGACCGGATGGGGATCGTCATCGGTGCGCAGCACCTTCAGCCAGCCGTGCGTTCCGGAGGCACGATGACGGACAGCGTCGCCGTCATGCAACCCGTGGCGCACGAGGTCGCGCAGCACGGTTAGCACCTTGCGGTCGTGCGAGATCTTGTCGAGCTTGTCCTGCAGGGACAGCGGATTGCCGGGCGGAGGAGATTCCATGGGCTGCTTCGAGGTCGCCGCCACGAATTCTCGGCGGCCGGACCCTCGCACGGAATTCGGTCTTACCCGAGCAACCGCTAGCGGCGGTCACCGTCGCGAATGCGCCAGGGGTCCATTCCGGTTTCGGTGCGCTTGACCACGCCGTGCGGATCGAAGTACACGAACATGGCCGCGTAGAAGCCGCCATGGATAAAGTAGCGATACATGAACGCCGTCTCGTCCTTCAGGGGAAACGAGAATGTTTCCGCCGGCGGGCCGAAGTCGCGCAGGACGTCGGCGCGGGTGTCCTTTCCGCTGCGGATCCGCGCGAACGCGGCATCGTCCATCATCTGCTCGACGACGACGACGCGGCCTTGCGGGTCCATGTCGATGTTCCAAACCGTCTGGTTGTACGGTTGCCCGGAGTACTGCCAGCGGACGCCTCCGCCGGGCAGCGTGACGATGGCCGTCGGGCGGCCTGCGGCGGACCGCACCGCATCCTGCGAATCGCCCGGCTTCACCGAGCCGGGCAGGCTGCAGGCCGCCAGGGCACCGCCCAGCAGCAGGCCGAGGGCAACGCGACGAACCATGGGGACAATCGGCATGTTTGGGTCTACGCTTTCTCGCCATCTTAGGCCAAGGAGGCGAACATGACGTGGCTCAAGCGCATCGCATTCGCCGTGGTGGCGGTCATCGCACTGCTGCTGGTGATCGGGCTGCTGTTGCCATCCGGATTCAAGGTCCAGCGTTCGGTGCAGGTTGCCGCGCCGGCGTCCAAGATCTATCCGCTGATCGTGGATCCGCGGCAGTGGAAGCAATGGACGGTCTGGAACCGGCGCGATCCGGCCATGCAGATGTCGTACGCCGGCGC